>Ga0209577_10005362_pt1 | contig 11953 bp, 7 predicted proteins | sample GraSoiAngelo_109_FD_185874 | JGI IMG/M metagenome (GOLD analysis project Ga0209577, IMG submission 185874) | Grasslands soil microbial communities from the Angelo Coastal Reserve, California, USA - 14_0903_12_20cm (SPAdes) (version 2) | ecosystem: Environmental > Terrestrial > Soil > Grasslands ... | reverse complement strand
TTAAATCCGAATATCCGATCGTTGCTGTGGCGCTGAGCGCGCAGCCGATTAAACCGGCCAGGGAACAATTCGGATTATTTGAAACGACGTTACGCAATCCGCATCAACTATCAGAAACGCTCGCGCGTTTGAGCGCTCTTCTCGGCGCTGATCAGGTTGGCACACCGATGTTAGAAGAGACTCATCGGCCGGATGCATTTCGAATGGAATCGTTTTCATGGGAGGTAGGGGCGATTGACCTCAATCGCCCTCAGCGCACAGCATTCTTGAAGCTGGCGTTACGAAGATTTCGGCCCGCAGTGTCTGCATCAGTTTTAGTGGATGGAGACACGCCCGCGCATCTTCGCAGCGCAGAAATTTGCGGGAAAGTCATCGAGCAACAGGGGCCGTATTTGATTTCTGGAAATTGGTGGGGCGGAAAACCTTGGGCCTGCGTCGAATGGGATCTGCAACTGGAGAATCGAGAACTCGTTCGTGCTCATGAAGCTGACGGAAGCTGGAAAATCGACGGGGTATATGACTAGCGATTTCGGCGGTCACAGACCGCCTCTACAGCGATGCCTTACGTCGAACTCCATGCGTGCAGCGCGTTTAGCTTTTTGCGGGGCGGCTCTTTCCCCGAGCAATTAGCTGAAGTCGCAGCGGAACTGAAAATGCCAGCGATGGCATTGCTTGATCGCAACGGCGTTTACGGCGCACAACGATTTTCTGTCGCTGCGCGCGAGCACGGTGTGCGACCGATCATCGGGTGCGAATTGTCGATGGAAGACGGCAGCATTTTACCTGTGCTGGTTGAAAATCGCACGGGTTACAAAAATTTGTGCGAATTACTTACCCAGGCGCATTTGGGCAGCGAGAAAGGAAAATGCGCGGTGCGATGGGATGAATTGCCTGAGTTTGCGGAGGGATTGGTCACGCTCTTCGGATTGGGGAGCACAGGCTGCCAGCCTGTCTCGTCCGGCAGCTTGCCGGACGCAATTTCTCCACGCGCGCGGCGTTTCGTTCCAAGTTTGCGGCAGGGTGCCGCAAACAACCCCGAAAGCTTTCGGGGTGCTCCCCAGAACGCAGAAGATCGCGCGCGGTTTCTTATTGATACTTTCGGGCTTGGAAATGTTTTTGTTGAAATCCAGCGGCATTTCATTCGCGGCGAGGAACGCATTAATCGCGAACTGATTGATCTTGCGCGCGTCCATCGATTATCGCTCCTCGCTACCAATGGCGTGCAGTATGCAAAACCGTACGGACGCGAGGTTCTGGATGTTTTCACCTGCATTCGCGAACACACGCACCTGGATATTGCGGGAAAATTGCTCACGCAAAACGCCGAGCGCCATTTAAAGAGTGAGCGGCAAATGCGCGCAATTTTCGCAGATTTGCCGGAAGCGATTGAAAATACATCACGACTGGCCGAGCGGTTGACGTTTTCGCTCGAGAATCTCGGATACGAATTTCCCGAATATCCCGTGCCGGCCGGTCACACCATGGATTCATTTTTGCGCACCATCGTCTGGTTCGGCGCGCAACAGCGTTACGCCGCCATCAGCGCGAAAGTAAAACGTCAGATTGAGGAAGAACTCGCGCTGATCACGAAACTTGGGTTCCCCGGTTATTTCCTGATTGTCTGGGACATCGTCAATTTCTGTCGCGAACACAACATCATGGTCCAGGGCCGCGGCAGCGCCGCCAACAGCGCGGTTTGTTATTGCCTTGGGATCACGCCGGTTGATCCGGTCGAAAGTGATCTCGTCTTCGAGCGGTTCCTTAACGAGAGCCGCAAAGGTTGGCCAGATATCGATCTCGATCTCCCCAGCGGCGATCGCCGGGAAGCGGTGATCCAGGAAATTTATCGCCGCTATGGCAAACACGGCGCTGCGATGACCGCAAACGTGATCAGTTATCGCGGACGCAGCGCCGCGCGCGAGATTGGCAAAGCGCTGAACTTTCCACCAAGCATTATTGATCGATTCTCACATCTGTTTGCCAGCGGCGATTTTCCGCACACGCTCGAGTTGGAATCGCAGATCGAGCAGGCCGGCTTGCCGAAAAATCATCCGCGCATGCCCGCGTTCATCCGGTTGTATCACGCAATCTACGGCTTGCCACGACACCTCGGTCAACATTCCGGTGGGATGATCATTTGCCAGAACAAACTCAGTTCGTTTGTACCGCTGGAGAACGCGTCCATGTCGGGCCGCGTCGTCGCCCAATGGGACAAGGACGATTGCGAAGACCTCGGCATCGTGAAAGTCGATCTCCTCGGGCTTGGCATGATGTCAGTGATGCAGGATGCGCTGGAGCTTTGCCGGGAACGCGGTCGCCCCCTCGATCTGGCTCACATTCCAAAAGATGATCCAGCGACTTTCGAAATCATGCAGCGCGCGGACACGATCGGCGTGTTTCAAATCGAGAGTCGCGCGCAAATGGCGACGCTGCCGCGCATGAAGCCCGAATGTTTTTACGATGTCGTCATTGAAGTGGCAATCATCCGGCCGGGCCCGATCCAGGGCGACATGGTGCATCCGTATCTGGCGCGACGTGTGGGAAAAGAGCCAATCACATATTACGACGAACGATTGAAGCCAGTGCTCGAACGCACTCTCGGTGTTCCGCTGTTTCAAGAGCAGATGCTCAAGATCGCGATGGTGATGGCGGATTTTTCTGGCGACGAAGCCGAAGAGTTGCGACGCGCACTGAGTTTCCACCGTTCCGAAGAACAAATGAACAAAGTAAGCGTGAAATTGCGCGCGGCCATGGAGCGAAAAGGCGTGGCGCCGGATAAGATCGAAAAAATCATTCAGTCAATTTCATCATTTGCGCTGTACGGATTTCCGGAATCGCACGCGATCAGTTTCGCCATTCTTGCGTACGGCAGCGCGTATTTGAAAGTCCATCGCGCGCCGGAATTTTACGCCAGCCTCTTAAACAATCAGCCGATGGGCTTTTACACGCCGGCGACGATTGTCAAAGACGCACAACGACACGGCGTGAAAGTCAAACCGGTCTGCGTGATGAACTCAGATTGGCGCTGCACAATTGTCGATGACAACACGTTTCGGCTCGGTTTGTACTTGGTGAACGGATTGCGGCAGGAGCATGGCGAGCAAATCGAACACGAACGAAAAGATCGCGGATTCCAGTCGCTCGATGATTTCAAACGACGTGTTCCGCTTTCAAAAGACGAATTGCGAATCTTGGCGGAACTCGGCGCACTCAATTGTTTTTCCGAACATCGGCGCGCAGCGATGTGGGAAGTGGAAGGAACCACGCATGATGACTTACTAACACCCTCCAGAGTTGTAGCGGCGTTTGTGTCAAACGCCGAATCGCAAACACAGGCGCTTGGTACAAGCGCCTCTACGACGCCGCCGCTCGCGCCGATGACGTTACCCGAGCGCGTGCGTGCGGATTACGACACCATGAACCTGACCACCGGTCCGCATCCAATGAAGCTGTTGCGTGAAAGTTTGCCGAATATTTGGCGAGCGATTGATCTAGTTCACGCCCGGCACGGTTTAATCGTTCAAATCGCCGGCAATGTGATTTGCCGTCAGCGCCCCGGCACGGCGAAAGGATTTGTTTTCATCAGCCTGGAAGACGAGACCGGCGTTTCAAATGCGATTGTCGATCCTGACTTGTTCGAAGATGTTCGGCTGGTGATTACAGAAGAAGCCTTTCTTCTCATCGAAGGCGAAGTGCAAAATTCAGACAATGTAGTTTTGATTAAAGCGCGTCAGATCAGAGCGCTCGCGCACGAACAACTCATCGGAAGCGAGTCGCACGACTTTAGATGATCTGTGGCCGCTTCGCTGCGCGAAGCGTGCGCCCCGCCCACGGGGCGGCGGCTATAGCTATTCTCCAGCGTGATGCGGGTCGGGCGTTTTCGGCGCGGCTGGTCTTTCGGCTGGTTGTTGATCCGACTTAATCCACTCGGTGTGGAAGACGCCAGGCTTATCGATGCGCTCGTAAGTGTGCGCGCCAAAGAAATCGCGTTGTGCTTGCAGGAGGTTTGCCGGCAAACGCGCTTGACGATAACTGTCGAAGTAAGCGAGTGAGGCGGAAAACGCGGGGACGGCCACGCCATGTTTGATCGCTGTCGAAACAACGAGGCGCCATTTCGGTTGTGCCTTTTTGATTGCCCTCGTGAAATATCGATCGAGCAGAAGATTGTGCAGTGCAGGGTCCCGCTGGTACGCCTCCACGATCCGGTTCAAAAATTTCGCGCGAATGATGCAGCCGCCCCGCCAAATCGTGGCGATGTCGCTCGGGTTTAGATCCCACTTGTATTCAGTGCTGCCAGAACGCAGAAGTTCCATTCCCTGTGTGTAAGACACAATTTTCGACGCATAAAGCGCGTCGCGCACCCCCTCGACGAGCCGCGCGCGATTGCCTTTAAACTTTCGGGCTCTCGGTTGCGGCAAAATCATGGACGCAGCTACGCGTTCATCTTTCCTTGACGAGACAACGCGCGCTTCGACTGCCGCGTTGATTGTGGAAATGACGACGGATTGGCGGATCGCAGCTTGAAGTGTCCAGATGCCGGTGCCTTTTTGACCGGCTTTATCGAGAATCATGTCGACCAGCGGCTTGCCGGTCTCGGGATCGATCTTTCGAAAGATCTGCGATGTGATCTCGATGAGGTAGCTCTCGAGCTCGCCCTTGTTCCATTCTGTAAAAACTTCAGCCAGTTGCGCCGCGTCCATCTCCAGGGTGTGCTTCAGAATGGCGTAGGATTCACAGATCAATTGAATATCGCCGTACTCGATGCCGTTGTGCACCATCTTGACGTAATGACCGGCGCCATCCGGGCCCATGTAGCGGCAACACGGTTCGCCATCCACTTGCGCGGCGATCTTGCGAAAAATGGGCGCGATGATGTCCCACGACTCGCGCGAACCGCCGGGCATGAGCGAAGGGCCTTTGAGCGCGCCTTCTTCGCCGCCGGAAACGCCCATGCCGACAAAGTGAATTCCTTTTCCTTCCAGTTCCTTCCCACGTCGCTGCGTGTCAGTAAAAAGCGAGTTTCCTCCGTCGATGATCACGTCGCCTCTTTCGAGCAGCGGGGCGAGTTGATTGATCACGGCGTCCACCGGCGAGCCCGCTTTCACCATCAGCATCGCTATCCGCGGTTTTTTAAGTGCGGCGACGAATTCCTCCAAAGTTCGCGTCGGCTGAATGTTTTTCCCTTTGGCGCGGCCAGCAGCGAATTTCTCGGTGACTTCGGTGGTGCGATTGAACACGGCGACCGAAAAGCCCTTTGATTCCATGTTGAGTATGAGATTTTCGCCCATCACACCCAAACCGATCAGGCCAATATCACATTGATTGGTTGTCATTTTAGTATCTTCTTTTCTGATTTCGGAGAAGACATCACTGTAACGAGCATTCGTAGCCCATGGCAAATTTCGTTCGCGAAGTTTTACTGACCAACGCACCACTTAGGCCGCCGGAGAATGATCCCCTCGGAGCCGGGGCGGTCGTCGATTTCTCGGGGATCGTCCGGAGCGTTGAGGATGGACGCGAGATCGATGGAATTGAATATGAAGCGCATCGAGAAATGGCCGACCATCAGTTGAGACAAATTGCCGATCAGGCCGCGGAGAACTTTCGACTTCGGGTTGTTATCATTCATCACCGAATCGGCTTTATCGCCGTTGGAGAGCCATCGCTTTTTCTGCGCGTGAGCAGTTTGCATCGGGAAGAAGCGTTTCGAGCCAGTCAATGGATCGTCAATGAGTTGAAGAAGAAAGTGCCGATTTGGAAGAAGCCACGCTTTACAACAGAAAAACAGCCCCACGCGGCCCACAGGGCCGCGGCTACAGCAAGATGAATTGGGCGAATCGGATTACTTTGGGCCGCCTTGCGCTGATAGTTCTCTTCGTGGTCGCGCTCAATTCCTCCTGGCAATACGCGCGCACCGCTGCGCTCGTGATTTTTCTGATTGCCGGCTTGACTGATTTTATCGATGGGGAAATCGCCCGGCGCTACGGGGTGATCACGAATTTTGGCAAGTTGATGGACCCGCTTGTGGACAAAATCATGGTGGCGTCAGCATTCATTTCACTCGTGCCTCTAAAAGCCGTGCCGGCATGGGCGGCCACGACAGTCGTGGCGCGAGATTTTCTCATTACAGGCCTGCGCTTAATGGCCACCGCCAAAGGCCGGATTCTTCCGGCGGAAAGTCTCGGCAAACAGAAAACTTCCTGGCAAATCATCACGATTATTTTCTTTCTGGCGCTCCTTTCAATTGTGGAACTGCGCTACGCCAATGAAACATCTACATGGTGGGTGTGGGCCTGGAGCGAAGCTGGTCCCGTGCTGGTGTGGGTTACGGTTGCGCTGACGATTTACTCCGGGCTGGGCTTCACCTGGCGCAATCGCGAACTGATCGCGCCCGACCAATAGTGGCGATCAAGTGTGGCGCATCTGCCGAGGGCCGTGAGAAATGCGAGCGCGGCGAGAATTGAAATCCACTTTCCGATTGCAAGCGCATCACGCGCGTACTCGAGGCGTAGATGGTGGTGACCCGCCAGCAACGGCACCGCTCGCAAGATGTAGTTTGCCGGCAGCAATTTGTAATTTGTCTGAACACTCCCAGACAGGGCAACAGCTCGCCACGATGGCGTGAATGCATCCGTGATCAGCAAGATGGCCGGTTGTTCGACATCGGCTTCAATTTCCAGCGCGTCAGTTGAAGCGGCAACAATTCGTGCCGTGCCGGCGCTTTCGAAGGGCGACGGCCTCGGTTCCGGCTCCGATTCCAAAATTACTTCGCGCGCGGGATCAAATGTAGCCGAGCGCAAGGCATCGAAGATCGCATTCCGATATGGCAGGACACGGTAGGTGGAAACAAGTTGGAGGTGAGACATGGGCGGCTCTGGTGCATCGCCGATTTCCAATTCATTTCCGCGTTGCCCCAAGGCATATCGCAGCCGCAGCATGGCGAAGAGCGGATCGTAACGCACGAACTTCACATACGACATTGCCTGGCGGGGATCACCGCCCTGGCTCCAAGTCATGAACTCGGCGTAGCGCCGCACCACGGTCGCTTCGTACCCCCATATGTCTTGCGCGCCAATCAACATCGCGCTGTTCGTGTTCGCGACATTCATGATCCGGTAATCGCCGGCGTGCTCCTCGAGAAAGCGCTTTTCGTTCGGATTCACGATGGTAGCGCTGTCAAACGTGGCACGCGCGCCGCGCGCAAAAATAAACATTTCCGCCGCGCCCAAAGCGATCACGCTAAAGAGCGCACGCGGCTCTCGCCTGGCGAAGGCCAAGATGATGCCAAGGAGCGCGCAAATTCCAGCGGCAACAAACAGCGACATCGCTGCGAGATGCTGTGATTGGGCAATAAATTCCGTGTCCGCGTAGAGTTGGGGGAACAAGTACGATTGGCCACTGGCGCGACTTGCGTTCATTAGTCCCCGCCAAGACCCAGTGCTAGCGGTCCACCATCCGGCGACGCCCAAGGCCACGGCACCCGCGAAAACGGCGGCGATAAATGGAGTCTCGATTCTCTTTTGTCGGACTAACCGATCGAGTCCGCTGGCCGCGAGCAGACAAAGAAACAGCGACGCTGGAAAGCTAAACTTCGAAATACTGCGGAACCGATCGAAGCCAGGTACCCAAGTATAAAGAAAATCGAACAACGGTGTGTAGGCGCCGAGGGCCAATAAAAATGCAACGCAAACAACAATCAGCGCGTGCCATTTCGTTCCGCGTTCGCACCGAATCGTCGCATAGATGGCGAACGCCACGCCCACTACGCCGATGAAAACTGACGTTTCCCACAAATACCAGCGCCCCCAGTATCTCGCTATGTGGCCAAAAAAATCCGGCGCGAGCAGCGTCACAAAGTTCTCGGGCGGGAGAGAGAGCATAGAGGCAAATTGAAAAGGCAGCCTGAACCCGCGCGTGGTTTCGCGCGTTGTCTGGATGGCAGGCAGCAATTGCACGGCCGCAAGCAGAGCGCCGGCTGGATAGATGCTTAGCAAGGCGGCTGCGACCCGCCAATTCCAGTGGCCGATCAAGTGCAACGCAGCGTAAAGGCCGGCAATGATTGCGGTGTAGAAGACGTATTGCGGAAATCCCGCCAACGTCTGCATGGCGATAGCAAACATCCCAAGCAACGACCAACGAACGCGCTGAGTTCTGAAAACGGCGTCGATCGAACAAAAAATCAGCGGCGACCACGTCATCGCACTCAGCTGAGGCAAATGCCCGGCAAAAACGTGCGGAAAAAAGGCGCCGCAAAACATAACCAGCGTGCCGGCAAAAAAACTGGCCGGAGCGGAGAGACCCCGTTGTTTCATCCAAAAAAACATGAATGCCCCAATGGCGAAAACGTGCAGCGCCACTGACCAGTTGATCGCGACAGGCGTGGGCAAAACCAGGAAGAGCCAATTCGGCGGATAGAGCAGCGCTCCTTGCATTCCACCGAGATACGGCGCTCCGCTAAAGATATGGGGATTCCACAAGGCGAGATTTCCCTTTGCCAATTCGCGGAAACCGAATTCGCGCCATGCGAAGTATTGTAAGAACATATCGCTGCCCGGATGTCCAAGCACGCGCGTGCCGCCGGCGAACAAAAGATCGGCAAACATAGCCAGCGCCATTGCCAGCAAGAGGATCAGCGAAAAGATCGTGGAACGCCGGCTCTCCATCAGGCGGAAATGGTGGCCACCAGAACTGGAAAAATCAAAGCCGTCGTGAATTTAAAAGCGAACATAGATCGCAATATCGCCGACATCGCCGGTCCAGAGGTAGCGCGCACGTAGATACTCGACCATGATAGGCGCGAATGCGGCTACGTCGCGTTGCTGTGCGAGCAACACTATCGCGGGCGGATCGCGCTCTGCTTCTTCGATCAAGCGCTCGTGATCTTGCGCGGTTTGATCGCCCGGCCACAAATAGTTCCAGCGGGTCGGGTTTCGCCGTTCGCAGAGAAAATAAAACATCGGCTGGTAAGGCAGCACCAGTATCGAGCGCTCCGGGGGAACACTCGCCTGCAGCCGTTGAACAAAATCGGCAATGACGTGTGCCTGCTCAATCCGCACACCGCCGCGCTCATACGCCAGCTGCTCATTCGCCCGCGTCCCATCAGGTAAAGCGAATGAATGAAGGATCCATAGAAACGAGGCGACCAAGATGGCGACGACGGCGGACAGTGCGAGCTTGAGCTTACGATAATTGGCGATTTTCTCGTGCACGATTGACCAACCGAACGCCGTGAGGAGAAAAAACGGCAACAGTGTTATCGCGAGGTGTGTGAAGTCGGATCGGATGATGACTTGGAGATAGAACAGCGCCGACCAAATCACGAGGAAGGTGAGTAGCGCTTCACGCCGACCAAACCGGCGGCTAATGACAGATCGCGCGAGATAAAGTGAGGCGATCGCCTGAACAAATGGCGGAAGGTAAAACAAGAGCACGACGGCAGTTTCCCAAACGGACCGCCACACGGTAAATCTCGGGAACGGCAGTGAACTGGTTTTTCGATAAGTCGTGAACGGAAACAGAATCAACTGCCGAAACATTTCAGGCAGAGCCCCAATCCTCCAGCAAATCAGGATCGCTGGAATCAAAACGATGGCGATACCGGCCAGCCAGAGAAGCAACGCGCGTTTTAAGTTCGTTCCCGGAATGGAATCGCCTCGTGCTAGAGCGAGCGCTATCGTGAGCGCAACAATCGACACCATCGTGTACACCGCCTGATCGTGCCGCAGGAAGAGCGAAAGCGCACTGAGTGCGCCAGCGGGAAAGGCAAGCCGTTGGCGGGTTGACAATGCCGCTAGGAGGAAGAAGAACACCGCGGCCAGCGAAGCGGCAATGCCTTGCCAGACGGCGAGCGGTACAAAGTTGCAATATGGAAGGCCAAGGATGCAGGCAGGTGTGGCTGCCGCGAAAGAGAGAACGGGATCCATGAAGTTGCGGCCAACGCCGTAGGTGAGAAGCGGCAAAAGAAGGAAGATCGATAAACCGAAACCGCGGAGCGAGACAAGTGACGTGCCGCAGAGCTTGAAAATGCCAGCGGCTGTGTAAAACGACAACGGCGGCTGCACGCTGACAAAATCGCGCTGCGGAACCTCCCCGTGCATCACACGCACCGCGCCGTAAGCGAGAAGACCTTCATCGCGCCAATCGATCCCGGCGCGCCAGCGGGGATAGGCTATGGCGACAGCGAACGCAAGCAGAAGCGCCGCGCACAAGAGATCGGGAAGTCGGGCGGATTTGATTTCACAAGTCTGCATCGTGGCGAAGCCAAATAATCAGTTGCGCCGTCTCGGGTGGCACGGCGGACCCGAGGGAGAGAGCATAGCGGGCAACGGGAATCGAACCCGCATGGCCAGCTTGGAAGGCTGGAACTTTACCATTAAGCTATGCCCGCGCGTAGCGAACTCCGAAAGCGTTCGCGAGGAAATAGTGACTGTGGCTGGTGAATAGTCAAAGGCGCCGCGCTACTTTTCAAATGCGGTGGCGACCAGGGTGGCATTGTGGCCCCCGAAACCGAAAGAGTTGTTCAAAGCGACGCGCACTTTCTTTTCGCGGGCCACGTTTGGCGTGTAATCGAGATCGCATTCTTCGCCCGGATTTTCCAGATTGATCGTGGGCGGAATGACGGAATCGCGAATGGCGAGCGCGCACGCCGCCATCTCGACGCCACCGGCGCCGCCTAACAAATGGCCGGTCATCGACTTCGTGGAACTGATGGCAACCTTGTAAGCGTGGTCCCCGAACACTTGTTTGATCGCGCGGGTCTCGCAAATGTCGCCGATATCAGTGGAGGTGGCGTGCGCATTGATGTAATCAACCTGATCAGGTGATATGCGGGCATGCTCGAGCGCCATTTGCATGGCGCGCACGGCGCCTTCGCCGTCCGGCGGCGGCGCAGTCATGTGATACGCGTCGGCAGACAGACCGTATCCTGTGAGTTCACAGTAAATCTTCGCACCACGCGCTTTGGCGTGTTCCAACTCCTCCACCACCACAACTCCTGCGCCTTCGCTCATCACAAAACCGTCGCGGTCACGATCGAACGGCCGGGAGGCGCGTTCGGGTTCGCCGTTGCGGGTGCTGAGCGCTTTCATGGCTGAAAATCCCGCAAGACCAATTTCGACGATGGACGCCTCGGAGCCGCCGGCGAGGAAGACGTCGGCATCGCCAAATTTGATGATCCGCCAGGATTCGCCGATGGCGTTGTTCGATGTCGCGCAGGCGGTGACGATACACAAATTGGGACCGTGCAGGTCGAACTCCATCGAGATGACCCCGCTGGCCATGTTGCTGATCAGCATCGGGATCGTGAATGGTGAATTTCGCGAGGGTCCTTTCGTCAGCAGGATCGTCAATTGATCCTGGAGAGTTTTGAGTCCGCCGATTCCGGTGCTAACGATCACACCGAAACGGTCTCGCCGTTCGAGGTTTTCGATATCAATCCCACTGTCCTCCAGCGCCATTTTGGCTGCGGCCATCGAAAGGTGCGTAAATCGATCGGTACGGCGGAGGTCCTTCGGATTTTTGAAGAATGGTTTAGGATCGAAACCGCGGACTTGTCCCCCGATTTTGCAATCGTAACCGGTGGTATCGAAAGCATCGATTGCACGAATGCCGCTGACTCCGTTTTTAAGATTGGCCCAAAACGTCTCGACGTCGTTGCCAAGCGGTGTGATTGCGCCGAGACCAGTGAGAACAACTCTGCGATCGGGCATGGCGTATAGCGTTAAAGCGTTGAAGCGTCGAAGCGTCAACTGGTTCCCATTCCGACGCTTTGAACGGCTTGGAAGAGCTTTCCTTCGGTCTTGATCGATGGCGCGATGATGATTTCGGTTTGCTGAAATTCGGCAACACTGCGCGCGCCGACGTTGCCCATGCAAGTAGTGATCGCGCCGACCAGATTTTGGCTGCCATCGTCAACTTCTGCAGGACCAAACAGGATTTGTTTCAACGAGCCGGT
>Ga0209577_10005360_pt1 | contig 11953 bp, 6 predicted proteins | sample GraSoiAngelo_109_FD_185874 | JGI IMG/M metagenome (GOLD analysis project Ga0209577, IMG submission 185874) | Grasslands soil microbial communities from the Angelo Coastal Reserve, California, USA - 14_0903_12_20cm (SPAdes) (version 2) | ecosystem: Environmental > Terrestrial > Soil > Grasslands ... | reverse complement strand
TTTCTGCGCAGGGCGTCGAAGGGACGCTGGTCCTCGAGCTGATGCGTCCGCATAAGCTGTATTCGGAAATCACCGTGGAAGGACGGAAAGTGCTGCGCGTTTACGATGGAAAATCCGGCGGCTGGACGGTGAATCCCTTTACCGAAAACAAAGAAGTCCAGGAAATGTCCGCGGATGAGCTGAAAGCAATGCCCGATGAATCGGACATGGACGGCCCGCTGGTGGATTATAAAGCCAAAGGATCCGAAGTCGAACTAGTTGGAAAGGAAGGCGCCGAAGGCAAGACCGTCTACCGGCTAAAGATAACCGCCAAAAGCGGAGAAGTTCGCTCCTACCTGATTGACGGCGCAACGTTCCTGACCTCGAAATGGGAAGGAATCCGCAAAATCGGACAGCAGAAGCTGCCTTGGGAGACCACGCTTGCCGATTATCGCGAAGTCCAAGGTCTAAAATTTCCTTTCAAAATTGATCAGGGCAGCCCGGGTACGGACTACCAACAATCCCTCACGATCGAAAAAGTCGAAATTAATCCGAAGCTCGAGGAGTCTCATTTTTCCAAGCCAGCAGCACCGCGCGCACCTGCGACCGCTGCGCCGGCCGCAACGAACAAGCCGTAGATCCTCGTTCGGCGAAGTGCCGTTTTCGTTGCCTTTCTTAATCAGCTCTCTGTTGCTTCAGCCGTTCGGGATGCATACTATAATTTGAAGATCATGGAACTGACGCTCAATCTCGTTTGGGTCTGCGTGGCCATTGCGGCGGTTCTCTCGCTAATCACCACGCTATCGGGCAACGGCGCACAGGTGCGGCGGCCCGCGAGTTACGGCCAGAAGGTCGTAGCCATGGGCTGCGCCCTGGTCATTTTGTTTTTTGTCATCTCCATGACCGATGACTTGCACAACCAGCAAGTTCTGGTCGAAGAAAGAAGAGGCTCACGAATCGCGGCGATCCTAGGAGCCGCAGCACATTCCGCGCCTGCCCGCGCTATTCCGGGCAATTTTCTTCTGTTCTTCCCGCCCGAAGCCCTATCTCCTACGCTTCCTGCCATAAGAAGGCTGCTGGAGCCTTCCGAACCGCATTTCGCGGCAGTCATCGAATGTGCAAGCCTTTGCGGCAGGGCGCCCCCCGCGTCTCTCGCCTAATTCGTTCGTTCCCCGTTCGTAAAAAGTCGTTTTTGCCGAGAGGTCAAAGAATTTGGATGACCCCCTCCGGTATTTTCGATTGGGTGGCAACGCTTTAGGGAGACTGAAGTCCCCGGAATAACAAAAAAAGAAGAGGAATGAGCATATGCGGGCTTTGAGAACGTTCAAGAACCGGCTCTGCCTGAGTGCCCTGCTAAGCACCATTGTGGCGACAAACGCGTTTGCCCAGCGGGCCCTCAGCTGGCAGGAGGTTCGTGACCAATTTGAAGCGCTGAACCCCACGCTGCGGGCAGGCCTGATCAGCGTTGATGAGTCCAAGGCGGAAGAGATCACCGCCTATTTGCGGCCCAACCCGAACCTGGCCGTGACAACGGACGGAATTCAGGCCGCGCCTTATCAGGGAGTCTGGCAGCCTCTCAAGGGGGCAACGATTTCGCCAAACATCAGCTACCTGCACGAACGGCGGCACAAACGGGAATTGCGACTCCGGAGCGCTCAGAAAGCGACCGCCATTGCGGTTTCGAACCAGGACGATCTGCACCGCACGCTTGTTTCCACTTTGCGAGCCGCGTTCATTCAGGTGCTGCAAGAAAAGGCTATTCTCGCGCTGGCCAAAGAAAACATGGCCTACTACGACCATGTCCTCGAAGTGAATCGCGAACGGTTCAGGGCCGGAGCAATAGCCCAGGTTGACCTGGATCGGCTGGAACTACAGCGTGTTATTTACGAAGCCGATCTGCAAACTGCTATGGAAAGTCTGGAAACGGCGAAAATCCAGCTGCTCATGCTTTTGAACGATCGCACTTCTCCCGACCAGTTCGACGTCGCTGGTCCTTTCGACTTTTCTCCGCAAATTCCGCCTCTGGACGACGTCCGCCAAACGGCCCTGGATAGCCGGCCGGATTTGAAAGCCGCAGTGCAGGCCATTGACAAAGCCAAAACCGACCACCAGCTCGCTATCGCCAATGGTTCCACGGATCCGACCTTCGCGGGATGGTGGACGTACAACCCGTCCTTCAATAATCCCTTCGACAACCAGACCATTGGCGCCAGCGTCAGTATTCCCTTGCGCATCTTTGACCGGAATCAGGGAGAAAAGCTGCGCACGAAATTGGACATCGATCGCAGCGACAAACTTGCACAAGCGGCGCGCTCGCAGGTGTTCAGCGAGGTGGATTCCGCTTACGCAACGGTGGAAAGCAACTTGATTCTCCTCAAGCCGTACAAAGAGCGGTACCTGCAGATGGCCTCGCGGGTGCGGGACACGATCGCATTCTCCTACGAGCACGGGGCCGCTTCTCTTCTCGATTTTCTGAATTCTCAGGCAGAGTACCGAAGTGTGGAGATCAATTACCTAAATTTAGTCGCCTCTTACCTGGATGCTGCCAATCAATTGAATGAAGCCGTAGGGCGTGAGGTAATTCCATGAGACGCCGGCAATTCGAAAAAGCCCTCTTTCTGGCCTCCATCGGGTTGTGGCTTTCCGGCTGCGGCGACTCCAAGGGCGACCCGAAGGCCGAAGCGCCTCCGCCGGCAGTCGTCGAGCATGCCGAGGATGCCAACATTTTTCAGGTGGACCATCCTGAGCAATTTCCGCTGGCCACGACCGTGGAGCATCTTTCTGCTTCTCAATTGAGCGTAACCGGGACGGTCAGCCCGGACGTGTCGCGCAACGTGCCGGTCATTTCGATTGCCGCCGGCCGAGTGGTGGAAGTCAAAGCGCGGCTGGGGGACACCGTCAAGAAAGGTCAGGTGCTGATGCGCGTGCAGAGCGCGGACGTGTCCGGGGCGCTTTCGGATTATCGAAAGGCCGTGGCGGACGAGAAACTGGCGCGCGTTCAGTACGAACGCGCCCAGCTGCTGTACGACAAGGGGGCCATCTCCTTGAACGACTACCAGGTGGCCGAGGACGCTGAGAACAAGGCCAAGGTAGACGTGGAAAACACGGCGGAAAAGCTTCGCGTGCTGGGAGGACGCATTGATCATCCGGCGTCGATCGTCGACATTCTCGCCCCGGTTTCGGGGGTCATCACGGATCAGCAGGTCACCAACGCCGCAGGCGTTGCGGGCCTCGGGTCGCCGAATCCCTTCACGATTTCCGACTTGAGCCGCGTCTGGATTCTTTGTGATGTCTTTGAGAATGATTTGGCAAGCGTGCACGTGGGCGAGACGGCGGAAATCCACCTGAACGCGTATCCCGACAAAGCTTTTATCGGCCGCATTGGCAACGTCAGCCCGGTTCTGGACCCCACGCTTCGTTCCGCCAAAGTGCGCATCGAAGTGGCCAACCCCGGACTGATGCGCGTAGGCATGTTTGTCACGGCGACATTCCACGGACAGAAAAAGGAAAATCATTCCGCCGTTCCAGCGGCCGCCATTTTGCATTTGCACGATCGCGATTGGGTCTACGTTCCTGAAGGGGGGAAGAAATTCCGGCGCGTGGAAGTTACCGCCGGGAGCATGCTTTCTGGCAACATGCAGGAAATTCTCTCTGGAATCAAGCCGGGCGAAAAAGTTGTGCAGAATGCTTTGGTCTTTCAGAGCACAGTGGAGCAGTAGATGATTCGCAGGCTCGTCGATTTTGCGTTGGAAAACCGCTTCCTCGTGCTCGCGGCGGCGAGTTTGCTTTTCTTTTGGGGAGCCGTTTCCTTCCACCAGCTTCCCGTGGAAGCCTATCCCGACGTCGCGAACAACTACGTGGACATCATCACGCAGTGGCCCGGCATTTCCGCGGAACAGATCGAGCAGCAGGTCACCATCCCGCTCGAAATCGCCATGAATGGAATTCCGCATGTCGTGCACTTACGGTCGTTCTCGCTGTTCGGACTTTCGGATTTGAAGCTGATCTTCGACGACGAAGAAGAAAACGCCTGGAACCGGGAAAGAGTCCTCGAGCGCTTGTCGCAGGTTACATTGCCTCCGGGAGTCACACCCCAGATGGGAACCGATTGGAGCCCCGTCGGCCAGATTTACTTTTTCACGCTCCAAAGCACGAATCCGAATTACGACGTGATGGAGCTGAAATCCATTGAAGACTGGGTCATCGAGAAGAATTTCAAAGCGGTTCCTGATGTGGTGGACGTCGCAAGTTTTGGCGGGCCGACGCGCGAATATCAAGTTCGCGTGGACCCCAATAAATTGATCGCCTACGGACTTAGCCTGGCGCAAGTGGAGCAGCAGCTCACCAACAACAACGCCAATGCGGGCGGAAGCTTCATCGAAGCAGGTTTGCAGCAGATTAACGTCCGCGAAGTTGGTCTGGTCCAGAATGTCCGCGATATCGAAAACACCGTAATCATGACCAAGAACGGGACGCCGCTGCGGATCAAAGACATTGCCTTGGTCGCGCAGGGCCCAAAAATTCGGCTCGGTCAGTTTGCGCGCGCGATTCACCGCGAAGACGGCAAGATCATCGACAACGACGATGTGTGTTCGGGAATCGTGCTCCTGCGCAAAGGCGCCAATGCGGACGAGGCCCTCCGGGGAATTCATGAAAAAGTGAAGGAGCTGAACGAACGCATCCTGCCTGCCGGAGTAAAAGTGGTTCCTTTTATTGACCGCAGCGACCTGTTGCATTTCACCACGCACACCGTGCTGCATAACCTCACCGAAGGCATCCTTCTCGTGGTCATCATTCTTTTCCTGTTCCTCGGAAATGTTCGCGGAGCCACGATCGTTGCCCTGACCATCCCGTTCTCACTTTTATTTGCCGCGACCTGTTTGAAACTCAAAGGCATTCCCGCAAACTTGCTTTCTCTTGGCGCGCTGGATTTCGGAATGGTTGTGGATGGCGCCGTAGTCATGGTGGAGAACATCGTCCGCCACATGAGTCATGGTGAACTTACTCACAAAACGCCTTTGGAGCGCATTCGAGACGCCGCTCACGAGGTCCAGCGGCCCGTGTTCTACGCGATCGCCATCATCATTACCGCGTACTTGCCGATTTTCACGCTGCAGCGTGTGGAAGGCCGTCTTTTCAAGCCCATGGCGTGGACCGTGGCCTTTGCTCTTCTCGGCGCTTTGCTCTTTTCCATGTTGGTCGCCCCCGTGTTCGCCGGTCTCTTTTTTGCCAGAGGCACGCGGGAGTGGCGCAACCCTCCGATGGACTTTCTAAAAAGGATCTATCGCGAACATGTGCGGCGCGCCATCGAAAACCGCTGGTGGACCGTGGGCTTCGCAGGGCTGGCGCTGGGTGTCGCGTGGTATCTCACGTTTGGCGGGGCCATCGGTTCGGAGTTCCTTCCGCACTTGGATGAGGGCGCGCTCTGGGTGCGCGGAACCCTTGCTCCCAGCACCGGACCGACGGAGGGAATCCGCGTAGCAAATCAGGCGCGCGTCCTGCTTTGCTCCTTTCCGGAAGTCACGCAATGTACGAGCCAAGTGGGACGCCCTGATGACGGGACCGATACTACGGGCTTTTTCAATACCGAATACTTTGTGGACCTGAAGCCGAAGGAACAATGGCGGCCCGTCTTTCACGAAAACAAAGAAAGGCTCATTGCCGCCATGGATCGCGAGCTCGAGAAAGTTCCCGGAGTCATCTGGGGCTTTTCTCAACCGATCGCGGACAACATGGAAGAGGCGGTCAGCGGCGTAAAAGGCGAGCTCGCTGTAAAAATCTACGGCGACGACTTGAAGCTTCTGGAAGAAAAGGCGGACCACACTGTTACGGTCATGCGAGGAATCACGGGGATCGAAGATCTTGGCGTATTCCATGTCTTGGGCCAGCCCAACATCGAGGTGCAAGTGGACCGGCAACAAGCCGCGCGGCACCAAATCAACGTCGCCGATGTTCAGGATGCCATCCAAACAGCCGTCGGGGGCACGGCTCTCACCCAGGTGCTGCAAGGAGAGCAGCGCTACGATCTGGTCCTGCGGTATCTGCCACAGTACCGCAACACGAAGGAAGCCATCGAGAACATTCGCCTGCTATCTCCTGCCGGCGAGCGCGTGGCTCTTGCGCAGCTCTGCGCCATCACGCAGCGGGACGGCGGATCAGAAATTTATCGCGAAGGGAACCAACGCTACGTGGCCATTAAGTACAGTGTCCGCGGCCGCGACCTTGGCGGCGCCGTCGAAGAGGCCATTCGAAGGGTAAGCGCGCAGGTTCAGCTGCCGCGGGGTTATCACATCGATTGGGCAGGCGAATACGAAAGCGAAAGGCGAGCCGAAGCCCGCCTCATGCTGATTGTTCCGCTGACCCTATTGCTCATTTTCGGCATTCTCTACACGATGTTTCGTTCTTATAAATGGACGCTGCTTATTCTGGCCAACGTTGCGATGGCGCCGGTTGGTGGTTTGCTTGCGCTACTGCTCACAGGAACGCATTTCAGCGTTTCCTCCGGCGTCGGTTTTCTGGCGCTGTTTGGCGTGTGCGTCCAGACCGGCGTGATCATGCTCGAGTACATCAATCAACTGCGTGCGCGCGGTCACACCGTGGAGGATGCGGCTATCGAAGGAGCGGTTCTGCGGCTTCGTCCGATATTAATGACTTCCTTGGTGGCCACTCTCGGTTTGTTGCCTGCGGCCGTTTCGCGCGGCATCGGTTCGGACTCGCAGCGGCCCTTTGCCATTGTGATCGTGGGCGGCCTTCTTGCCGCCCTGCTGATGAGCATTTTTTTGCTTCCCACACTCTATGTTTGGGTCGCCAAGGACGGCGACAAGTTACCTGAGCCGGAAACGGAATTTGAGGCATAGGTGTCCCGAGCTCTTCCTGGTAGAAATGAGCTTGACGTGAGAGAGTCTCGTGCCGCAGCCAAGGAGCAGGCACTGTGAATAAGGAAGAGGTTCGCGCGCGCATCGAGGAGATCGCTATCATTCCCGCCGTGCGCGTGAAATCTGCGGAACACGCAAGATACGCCGCCGAATCGTTGCATCGCTCCGGAATTCCGATCGCCGAAATCACTATGACCGTGCCCGGGGCGCTCGAAGTCATTTTCGATTTGGTGAGTAGCCTTCCCGAAATGATCGTGGGGGCAGGAACGGTCCTGGACGCTCAAACGGCCGAGCGCTGCCTGGATGCTGGCGCGAAATTCCTCACGAGCCCAGGTCTCGTCCCTGAAGTCGTGGAGTTCGCACGGACAAAAGGCGTGTTGGTTATTCCTGGCGCTCTGACCCCCAGCGAAGTAATTCACGCGTGGAAGGCCGGAGCCGAATTCGTCAAGATTTTTCCCTGCGCGCCCCTTGGCGGCGAGGCCTATATCCGTGCGCTGAAAGCGCCGTTTCCGCAAATTCCTTTTGTGGCCGCGGGCGGCGTCAATCAGCAGACCGCTGCGAGTTACATCCTGGCCGGGGCAGCCGCGCTGGGTGTGGGCGGAGAGTTGATTCCAAAGGAAGCGCTCGAACACAAGCAGGAAGAGCGTGTCCACGAATTGGCGCGGCGATTCCTCGCAAGAGTCAGAGAAGCACGCGGCAGAATGGCGGCCGCACACTAGGAATTTATTGGTCCGATTTGCTGACGGCACGCGTTTTCCCCTGTTGCGCTGCGGCTGCTATGCTTTCTAGGTGTCCAAGAACTCAGCGCGGGGCGATAAGGTTGGGAACGCAGGCCTTTGCGCTGATTGTATCCACGCCCGTTGGATTCAATCCGATCGCGGCTCGACTTTTCTTCTCTGCGAACTCTCTGCCCGTAATCACAACTTTCCCAAATATCCGCGTCTGCCCGTTCTTTCCTGCACCGGCTACAAGAAGAAGAATTCGCGTGACTGACTCGGAATCCGAATTTGCGAAGCCTGATTTTATCCCGATCCGACAACCTCCCACGGTTATCCCGACCCTCGGGCCGCGGTCCTCCGCGGCCAGGGGATCCGCTTTTTAAGTTGGAAGGACCTCGGTCCGGTACCGTTCCGGCAACGGTCCTGGCACATGGATTCAGACCGATGCCGTCATCAATCCGGGCAACGGCGGCCCGCTGGTTGACTCGGGGGGTGAAATCATGGGCATCCATACGCTAAAGGTTGTCAGCAAGGGTTTCCGTGGCATAGCTGTTGCGCTCAGCTCTTCCGACCTTCTTGAAGTCTTGCATCGCTTCTATCCGGATCTCACCGCAACCAGCGTGCAAAACGCCACGCCTTAAGAAAAAAGCAGGTTGATGAGGAATACGCGGCCGAACCGTCGAGCGTTTCTTCGCCGGTGGTTCCTGACGGCGTGGGCGCGGTCATGATTAACTCGGTTTCCGACGGCATGGAAATCTTCGTGGGCGAGAAATTTCATGGCACCACTCCCGCAACTTTGAGGATTGCGGCGGGCAGCCACGCGATTGTGCTGAAGCGCGGACTCCCAAGCGCACGCTCGAAGTCCTTGAAATCGAGCCAAGTCACTCTGCGAGCCACTCTCGACCCCGCCCACTAATTTTCAGGTGAATAACTCCAGCTCCCCTCGAGCCGCAAAAATAAACGGCAGCAGGTTAAGAAACGCCCGGCCGGAAAAATCCAGGAAAAGGCAAAACTATCGCGGCCCCAGCAAACTCATTGCGGCGGCTGCGTTTGCGGCGGCGTCTGCGGCGGCTGTGGTTCGGGCTGCGAATTCGGCCGATTCGGGTCCGCCGCGGTCTTGTCGGAAACCGGAGTCAAAGCCGCACCGCTCGCGCCTGCAGCCAGCTCAGATTCCTTGTACTTTGGCGCGCTGATGTAGCCGTGCACTTCATTCTTGCCGATCTTGTTCACCACGATTTGCACCGGCTGCCCGCCGGTTTCCGAATGGATCCAAATGGGCTCAAATAGATTCACTCGCTTTTTGTCGAGCCGGTTATCATCCACGACCATGCTCAAGTCATAGTTCCTGTGCTTGGCATCGGTCCTGCGCAACGATAGCGTCAGCGGCCCAAATCGCTGGAACTGCTTGGACTTGGTCAGGTCAAATTCGAAATAGTTGCGCTCGCCACGCCTTTGCAGCACAACCAGCTCATCGTGCGTTTTGGCAATCGAGCCGTTGAGCTCGTCTTTCGTGGAATTCAGGCCGGTCTCGAGGTCTGTTCGGTTCTTGGCCACCAGGTCCTGGGTTTCCTTTAACTGCTTCTCCTGGTCTTCCAATTGCGTCTGTAACAGCTTATAGCGCTTGTCCACGGTCGAGCCCTGTTTTGGGGTACCCGCCGCTGAATGCGGCTTCTTTTGCGCCGCTGCTTGCTCAGCAGCCTGCTGTGCGGTGACCATGTCGTTCAGCCTTGTATTTACGCTGTTGAGCTGGCTTTGCAGTTGGTCGATCGTGGTTTGCGCCACGGTCTGTTGCGCGGTCAGATGCCCCGCTGCAATTTGCTGCCGATAACCATAACCAAACGCGATCCCAGCCACGATGAGCAGCGCTACAGCGCCAAGCAGCAGCCCCCGGTTGATGTCCGTCCGCGGGGAGTCCCAGCCGCCTCCGCTTAGGATTTCTCGGTGCTGTTGGTTCTCTTGTTTCTCATCCAGGTTCTCTTCCATTCTCGTTCCTCCCCAAATTTCTCGGCTTCCTCAGGCAGAGAGATCCCCCCCGCTTCACACTCCTACGTTGGATGACAGCCTCTGTGGGATTGCGCTCCACTCCAAGCCCTGAAACCTATTGCAAAAAAGCGGCCCAACCGCGTAATTCCTGCCTGTGCTTAACTCTTGCGCAGCCAACGACTAACAAGCCGATGCGAGGAGATTGCCAGTCTTTCCCAGGTACTAGTCCTTGCAAATTTGACCTCGCCTAGCACGTCTTTCCACAGTCCTCCAAACGAAGAAATTTCTCGCTGCGAGCAGATTTTCTCGTTTTTTCCTGTGTTTCGTTGCCGCAGCTTTACCCGTGTGTTAGCATCCGCGTGAAAGAAGAGCGTTCCGGGGAATCTTTCGATTCTCCTTCGCCTCCGCCGCTCGGAGACCCAGGGACCCTCGCACACACGAGGGAAAGAACGGCAAGGAGCGTCAACGAAAGACGGTGCGCTCTTCCTCCTAGCTTGACAATTCGCTCAGGCGCAAGCCCGCGCTTGAAACCTGGTGGCGGACTTTCGCCGCGATTGCCTCACGATCGCAAAAGGCGATCCCCGGATCGCCAAGGAGAGTTCGCATGAAACCCTATCTCACCAAGGACATCCGAAACGTTGGCATTGTAGGTCACGGCGGCACCGGCAAGACGCAACTGGTGTCGTCGTTGTTGTACACCGCGGGCATGACGCCGCGGTGGGGAAAAGTTGCGGATGGCAGCGCCACCACCGACTGGGACGACGAGGAGGTGGGGAGAAAAATATCCATTCAAACGGGTCTGGCTTACGCCGAGTGGCCCGCGACGCCGACTGGCCCCTCCGGCTCGTCCGACAAAGTGAAAATCAATTTTATCGACCTTCCCGGCTATTCCACCTTCATCAACGAAACCAAAGCTTCGCTGATTGCGGCCGATGCCGCGCTGATCACTGTGGACGCGCACGTGGGGGTACAGGTCACCACGGAAAAAGTTTGGGATTACTGCACGGAATACGACATTCCGCGTGCGTTTGTGCTCACCTGGATGGATCGCGAGCTTTCCAGTTTCGAACGTTCGATCGAATCGCTGACGGAAGTCTTTGGCCGCAATGTCGTCTCTTTGCAATTGCCGATTGGCTCGGAAAAAGGATTTCGCGGCGTCATCGACCTGGTAGCCATGAAAGCGCACGTCTACAAGCCCGGTGGCGATGGCAAACCAACCATTGAAGAGATTCCCGCCGCGCTCGCCGACGAAGCCAAAGAAGCGCACGAACAATTAGTGGAAATGATCGCCGAAGGCGACGACGCCATGATGGAGGAGTTTTTCCGCGAAGGCACGATTCCCATTCACGATTTGATTCCCGCCGTCCGCAGAGCCATCGTCGCGGAAAAAATCTTTCCTGTGCTGATGACCTCCGGACTGCAAAACATTGGACCCGCCAGCCTGCTCACTTTTCTTGCCGATGCATTGCCCCATCCTGACGAGCACGCGCAGGTCGGCTACAAGGAGCCTGGCGGAAAAGGCGATCGCGTTGAGCGCAAATACGACGACGCCCAACCGGTTTCGCTTTTCGTGTTCAAGACGCTCGCCGATCCTTTCGCCGGACGCGTCAACTATTTCAAAGTGAAAAGCGGCGTGCTCAAGAACGACGCCACACTTCAGAACTACAATCGCAACACGCCGGAGCGCCTCCAGCACATTCAAGTCGTGCAGGGCAAGCAGCTCACCGAAGTTGGCGAATTGCACGCCGGCGACATCGGGGCCATCGCCAAGCTGAAAGAAACCACAACGGGGGAAACGCTGGGCGACAAAGCCGCGCCAATTTATTACACGCCCGCGCGCATACCGGAGCCATCCATCACCTTCGCAATTGAGCCGAAGAGCCGGGCCGATGAAGACAAGATTGGCGTGGCCATTCACAAAATTCTCGAAGAAGACGGCGCCCTGCGTTTTTCACGCGATCCGCAAACAAAGGAATTCATTCTCGCGGGCTCCGGCCAGCAGCACATCGAAGTCGTCGTCGCCAAACTTCAGAAACGCTACAACGTCAACCTCACGCTCAAACCTCCCAAGGTTCCCTACCGTGAAACTATTCGCGGCAAAGCCGACGCCGAAGGCAAGCACAAGAAACAGTCCGGCGGGCACGGCCAGTTTGGCGTGTGCCGCATCAAGATGGAGCCCGTCGAGCGCGGCAAAGGCATCGAGTTCGTGGACGATATTTTCGGCGGCGCAATCCCGAAAAACTGGATTCCGTCGGTCGAGAAAGGCATTCGCGATGCCGCCGCGCGCGGCTACCTTGCTGGATTCCCGGTCACCGATTTCCGCGCTATCCTCTACGACGGCAAATACCACGACGTGGATTCGTCCGATATCGCGTTCAAGATTGCCGGTACGCTGGC
>Ga0209577_10005359_pt1 | contig 11954 bp, 8 predicted proteins | sample GraSoiAngelo_109_FD_185874 | JGI IMG/M metagenome (GOLD analysis project Ga0209577, IMG submission 185874) | Grasslands soil microbial communities from the Angelo Coastal Reserve, California, USA - 14_0903_12_20cm (SPAdes) (version 2) | ecosystem: Environmental > Terrestrial > Soil > Grasslands ... | reverse complement strand
CAAGGATGCTCGGTCCGTCTTGAAGCGCGAGGATACGCTTCACGGCAGTTACATCGTCATGGAAGGACGTCTCTGGCTCTTGGACGATGCTGACGTTGTAGCCATCCTTGACAAGAATGTCGTAGACACCTTTCCAGCCAGAACCGTCTGCCCAGGCACCGTGAACGAGGACAATATTCCGAACGCGCTGCGCTTGGTTCTGCGCTGACAGCGCGCCACACGTAAACAGCAAGAAAACGATGCAGAGGGACTGAGAGATTCCTCGTACTGCTCGCATAAGCTTCCTCGAATTACTCATTTCACATTCCCCGACTCGTGTTGCTTGGCCACTTGAAAGGCATCGATTTAAACGGTGCCTTCCAACGTAAGCAAAAGAACGAGCGATGTTTCTTACTGCGCATTTCCTTCGGTTAACTCGGCAGGGACTGCCGTCAAGTAACCAAACAGACCTCCAGAGCCATGATTCGGTCCAGCGGTAAAGTACACCTCCGCCGCAGGCGCGGCTGCGGGATCGTTATCGGTCGGACTGACATTCCCAGGGCTGAGGGACCAAATGCCATTGATGGCGAGTGGCTGTCCGCTTGCATCCTCGAGCAGTCCGTCAAATTTCCCGGTCGCTAGGTCGTAAGCAGCGATGAAGCCGCTGGACTGGGTATCGCCACCGCCGGCGAACTGGCCGATCAGCAGATCATGGCTGAAGGCACCGAAATCGAGCGGAGCCAAAGCCACACCCCACGGCGCGTTTAGCCAATCACCGTGTTCGAGCCGCCGCAAGAGTTGGCCGGTTGAACTGTAAATATCCGCGAACCCCAGGCCCGGGCCGTCGGTTTCAAAGGGCGAACTTCCCTCGTGCAGCGCATAGGTGACCACAATATCGTTGCCGATAGCTTGTACGTTGAAAGGCACGTAGTGATCTGGCAGGTGTTCATCGACGAAAGCATTTTCCGAGAAGGGCCCCTTATTATCCTCATTGGAATTCCCGCTGGAGGGCTTCTTCGAGAGTCCTACAGCCTTGAATGTGCTGTCATACACGTCTACGCGCCCCTTGGTGAAGTTTGCTGTATACAGAAAGCGTTTGCCATTAACGAAAGCGCTGGTCAGGCCAGTGAAACTGGATCCGTCGCTGGTTTTGACTACTGTCACAGCGGTGGTCGACGGCGGGGCGGAGCCCTGAGCTAACCCCACCGCTGGATTCCATCCCGCAATCGTTCCATCAATAGTGGAGAAGAGAAATACCGCTGGTTTGCCTGGTGCCAGCAAAAAATCTGTTTGACTGCCATTGGCGATAGTGCCGGTTGGTGTACCCGTCGGCGTGTTCTTGTTGGTGGGGTCGGCTGGCGGGATGGTGACGATCAGAGACTGCTTGGCGCCTGCTCCGTTGTACAAGGTGCTGAATCCTGTTGCCTGGTCAGAGACCCACCATGGGCTTCCGGAGTTTCGCGACAAGCCCCACGGGTTTATTAGTTGAGGATCGGTGACAGGAGCGACTCCTGCCGTGTTGGAAACAAGGTTGGTTTGGGTGTAGTGCTGCGCAAAGCCAGCGGCACTCATGATCAGAGCGCATCCTGTACTCGCGCAGAGGCGCATTAACGTCTTCATCGGTCAATTCTCCTTGTGTGTTCACAACGGTTGTGCCGCGTGCAGCCCCTCGTGACCAACACGCAGCGGTGAATTATGCAAGCAAACCCAGGCTAGAGCTGGAGCCAGCTCGGTTGAATGTGTGTCCATTTGCCACAGATCGACTCCGCCCTATTGGCGTGAACGAACCTCACCTCTTCATAGACCGTCCTCGCGATGGCGCGCTCCGCTGTGAGTCTCATCATCATTTCTGCCGCCCTGCCGCGCGCCTTTGGCTCCTGCCGGGAGCTGAGACTTGATGCCACAGATCGCCTTGTCAAGTTCCGCTTTGGCCCGAGCCACTTGTCGGAGCGTTGCTTGCATCCGCTTCGGACCCAATACCACGAACCCCAGCGCGAGAAGGAGCGGTAGTTCCGTGCCGAAACCCATGAGCCACCTCCGGTCAGCCTTTGTCTTGAACGTTATTGCTAGTGGCGACTGGCTTCTGTTGATCCGTCATGGCTGATTTGAAGCCCCGGATACCCTCACCGATTCCTTTGCCCAGCTCCGGCAGCTTCTTAGGTCCGAACACGAGCAGAGCAATTCCAAAAATGACCAGAAGATGCATGGGTTGAAATAGTCCTTCAAACATAGGTGCTCCTTTGGACCAGATGACTTGTCACGAAGACAGTGAGTGCGAGCGCTGTGAGCCACAAGCGCCCGCCGAAAGCACAAGCAGGCCGGCGATACGTCAGCCTTCGCGTCTAGCTGCATCCGCGTTTTCCGCAAGATCACGCAGGAAGCTGAAAAATGCTTTTGACTGCCCGATGAAAAGCCCGTCAGCAGTCAGGCTTTGGAGGGCTCCCATTGCTGCGCCGTTCGTTGCCGTGGGGCGAATGATGGAACATGCCGGTAGCTGTTTGCTAAGGAACACAGTTGGCTCAGGCATGATCAGGTTGGTTTGAAAGTCCTCTCCGCCCAGCGGAGGAGAATTCAGGTCCGGGAAGGTCACCTTTACACCTGTCACGGGATCCACAACGTCGGTCAATTGCGGCGCATTCCCGGCCTTGTCATGCCAGGTCTGGAAGTGTGCGATCTCGACTCCGCCGATGCTGAGCAGAATGCGCAGAACTTCCACATTGCTGACTCGTTGCGCCAGCTGAGGGTACAGGCTGGTTCCACCTTGTTCGATAAAGGCGAAGTGAAAACCTGCCGTGTTGACGATCGCCTGAAAGAAGTTGGCATCGTTGGCATCACTGTCAGTCCGTGGAATTGCCGGATGTTGCCCGACGGCCAACGTTGGGATGGCTTGACGGAATGTGTCCCCGAAATCGGGGTTCTTGGTGCGGCTGCGGTAACGCGTCCACCAGGAGGTGTCGACCCTGAGCTGCATCAGGTTCGTGAGCCGGCCAAATTGATTTGCGCCCGTCGCCGTACTGCTTGGAAGAGTACGGAACTGGTCCAGATTGACCTGCTCAGCGCCCTTGGAGGCCAGGTATTCGTTGATGAACACTTCGTGCGTCAGTTCGTCTTCGGTATTGTCATGAATGTATTGCGACATGTCGCTGTCCAGCGGCAGAAGGTCCTGCATGTACAGAGGATTTCCTCCAGTGGCCTTCGCGGGATAGCCAGGAATTAGCTTGCTGGCCAGAGTGGCGACTTCGTCATCTTGGACGCCTCCAAGTTCCTGGTACTGCAGCCACAGATCGCTTTCGATGATCTCGGCTGCAGCCAGGAACTGGAGGATGGCAACATCTCCTTTTCTAAGCTTGCCGCTGTCACCCTGGGCAACAGCGAAATTGCCATTCGCCAAAATTCCAGCGCCCACAGTTGCTGCGGCTCCAGCAACCAAGCTGTGCCTCATAAACGAGCGTCGGTTGACGATACCCTTCTCGTGAAAGTTACCTTCTTCTACCGTTGGTGCGGTCCTTATTTCAGAAAACTCCGCAGCAGGAACATTTTCGTTTGTCATGTGCTACAACTCCATTTCTCGAGGATTATTTTCCGTTTTTTGAAAATGGTCTTTGGTGGTCTATTTGCCTTAGCTATGAGTAGCAACGTCTCCGTCTGTCAAATTCATTTGTGTCTACGACTCGTTGTGCCGCGTGCAGCCTCTCGTGAGCAACACGCGGCAGTTAAGTGCTGTGCAACCTAACCCACAGCTGGAGTTGGAGTCAGTTAAGAGGCTCGATCATTGATTCGAGGGATCGAAGGCCACCTACTTCTGGCCTTGATTGTTGGAGTGCCCACCTCCATGGTCCGAGCCGGCCAGGGTAAATGCGTACACTTTGTTGTTTCCGGTTCCCTGGATATTTCGATAACCGGAACCCCAATAGAGGACGCTGTCTACGATTGATGGGCCATCGATTACTGTGCCTCCGCTCGCGAAATTCCAGAGGATGTTTCCAGTTGTCGCGTCGAAGGCATACATCTGTCCTGAATTGGAACCCGCATACATCACTCCGTTTGCTACGCTGACGGATCCCCGGTCAATGGTGCCCGCCGTAGGGTCTGCCGTCTGCCAAAGAATCTTCCCCGTAGCCACGTCAAGAGCGCTCCAGGCTCCCCACGTAATCTTCTGTCCCGAGGGCACCAAGGTGTAAGGGAGATGATTGCTATTGGCGATCGCGACATAAATGCGCTTGCCATCAGTCGCGGTGCCCCACTCAATGCCTCCGAGCGAAGCGCCTGGACCAACTGGCGTGCTCCACACGATGTTGCCGTCATCAGGATTGAGCGCCCAAAAGATGCCGCTCTTCTGGCCGAAGCCGACAATATTGCCTACGAGATTCGGTCCTGCTCCTCCGAGGTCGAAATCCGGGCTGCTGGGTACAGGACAATTCGGGTTTGGACCGGAAGAAGTTATGCAGGCTACGGTCCAAGTGTCATTGCCTTGCAGCTTCTTTGACCACTTGACCTGTCCGGTCTTTAAGTCCAACGCGAGAGCAGCGTCGAAGAAGTCGTCAGGCGCAGTGCAGTTCGCGGTAGGGTTCGCGTTCTGACAAGCGACTACATCGGGCGGAACGGTGTAGTTGTTTCCCGTGCCGATGAAGAGCGTGCCGCGTTTAGGATCAATCGCTGGCGGTTGCCATACCGCGCCGCCGCTGTACTGGTTGGTCTGCCCATTGTTGTCGGGCATGTCGAAAGTTTTCCAAAGAATTCCACCACTCTTTGCATCGAGTGCCACGATGCTGCCGCGAAAGCTGCAACACGGATAGGCCGGGTTCGTTGCCAGACTCTCTTCAACGGAAGAGACCCCGATGTAAATGACGCCGTCGAAGACAACGGGAGATCCTGTAATGACTGCTGCTTGATGAGTTTCTACTTGTGTAATCCACCGAAGCGATCCTGTTTTGCGGTCTATTGCCATCACGTTGGCGCCGTTGTGCACCTGATTGGAACTGAGAATGTCACCAATAATTACCTGGTCGCCAACCACCGCGGGGCTGACACGCGAGATAGCCCCGTCGACGCCGTCGTACTCGGAGATCTTGTGAGACCAGATGAGACTCCCGCTATTCTTCTCGACGGCGAAGAGATTGCCGCCCCAGTCGGGAAAGTAAACGGCGTCACCATCCACGGTAGGAGTGGCAGAAACATCCCCACCAGTTGTGAATACCCATTTCGTTTTTAGGTTTTGGACATTTGTAGGGCTGATTGAATGCTCTGCCGGCTGGCTCCAGGTGTTGTTCAGGTTCTGTCCGGCTATTCGCCATTGACCAGATCGGTGCACGTCTGGTTTACTCTGCGCACTTAGCGTCGCGACTAATAAAAGAACACTGATCAACGCTGCCGTGGGCAACGACACATAACGATTCTTAACTGACATCTGTATTGTTCTCCTTTGAATTCGGTTGCGATTACTCTCCCTGGAGCTCCTCTAATTTCACAGGCAACTCCAAAGCTCTAAAATTTATTCGACAGCTTTAATTCGAAGATCGCTAAGCTCTCGGTATCTACGTGCACCGACGAAAAGGGCTCATCACGCCCATTGCCCTCCTCTCTCAAACCGGAGCCGTACAACAGCGCCAGTTCGTTGTTCTCTCAATCTTTTTCTCTGTCCATCCACTCCCGGACATACGCTGGACAGTTCTCAAGCCTCATGCCATCCGCCTCGCACCCTCTTAGGAACCTCACTGCGTCGCGATCCGCCAGCCTCACGTCTCGTAAATCCAGAATGATGTGTCGGTAGTCGCGCTCAAAAAGCTTCTTCAGTTGCAGAACCTGCGCCGCCTCCATACGCCCACTTAGGGTGAACACCGTGAATCGCTGCCGCGTTGATCTTTCGATTCTCAACGTCATCGGTTGTCGTCGCGATGTTCTGCATTGCGGCCATCCCCGGCCTCACGTAAGTGGAAATGCAATGCAGCGGCCACATGCAATCTATTGAAAACAGGCGGTTAGAGGTAGCGGTCGGATGACGAGACTTCGGGAAGTGCCGAATTTTCGGGAGTCAAGAATTGACACTAAGGAATGGCGGCTACTGCTCGGCGATAAACTTGTGCTTCTTGATGTTCAGCTGCTTGATTTTCGAGTCCAGCGTCGAGCGGGGAATTCCGAGTTTCGCTGCCGCACCTTCCGGGCCAGCAACTTTCCCCCTACTTTCCGCTAAGGCAGCTTCAATAATTTCCTTTTCCTGATTCTTGAGCGCGTCTGGCAAAGGACCTGCTAACTCCTGCCGCGGTGGCTGCACGGGCGCCAGCCAGGTCTCTTCGATCCAAAAGGTATCGCCACTGCACAAGATCACCGATCTTTCAACAATGTTTTGCAACTCGCGGATATTTCCGGGCCATGCATACGATTGGCACAGCTCCAGCGTATTGTTGTCGATCTTGCAGATGTGCTTGCCGGCTTTTTCCGCGTAGCGTTTTACGAAGTACTCCACCAACATCGGAATGTCCTCCTTCCGTTTGCGCAGAGGAGGTACCTCAATCGGGAAAACGTTCAGCCGGTAAAACAAGTCTGATCGAAACGTTCCCGCGGCAATGGCTGCCGTTAAGTCACGGTTGGTTGCGGCTATGACGCGAACGTCGGTGGTAAGAGTTCGGTTACCTCCCACTCGTTCAAACTGCCGCTCCTGAAGTACTCGGAGCAATGTAATCTGGGTCTCTGCGGGAAGGTCGCCGACCTCGTCTAGAAAAATCGTACCCGAATGCGCCAGCTCAAAACGACCCTGGCGGCGCTGCACCGCGCCGGTGAAGGCGCCTTTCTCGTGGCCAAACAGCTCCGACGCGATCAAGGAGGAAGGAATCGACGCGCAGTTTACACTGATGAACGCCTGACCGGAACGTTGCGAGTGCTTGTGTATGGCGCGGGCAATCAATTCTTTTCCGGTGCCGGTTTCGCCCGTAATCAGCACCGTGGAATCGGTGGGGGCCACTTTCACAATGCCGGAGAGCACGGTTTGCAGGGCCGGTGACGCGCCCACAATGTCCTCAAACATGAATGCCTGATCGATTTGCTCTCTCAGCGCAAGGTTTTCGTCACGCATCCTCTCCTCGGCCTGCTTGCGATCCTCGATATCTGTCCCAGTGGCATACCAGCGAATAATGTACCCCTGGTCGTCGCGGAGAGGATTGTAGCGGACAAGAAACCAGCGATAGTTACCGTCTTTCCCAAGCGCTCGTTGCTCAAGTTCAAAAGGCTTACCGCGCGCGAGCGCCTCGTGGCGCTCCTTGCGCAGCCTTTCCACATCCTCCGGGTGGAAGACCCGTGCTCGCTGGTCTTCTCTCTGCACGTCTTCCAAAGTGAGGCCGGTGTAATCGAGCACTGTCTGATTTGCATAAAGGGGTGTCCCATCCGGGCGCAACACGTAAATATAACTGGCCACGGCGTCGGTCATCCGCCGAAGCTCTATTTCCTCTGCCTTTATTTGCTCAAACGCAGTCTGCAGAGCCGCTCTCGCTTCGTGCTGCTCAGTGACATCCATCGCCGTACCGACTAATTCAATGACATCACCGGAAGCGTTCACTACCGGGTGTCCGACCACATGAATGTACTTGGCCGCGCCGTTTGGCAGAAGAACCCTATAGTCGATCTCAAAGTCATTTCTGTCCCGAATGGCCTGCTCGACCACAGGTGTGTAATAACGCGCGTCCTCCGGGTGCAGCCGCCGGACTACCTCCGTGTAAGATGGTGGCGTGGAATCAGGATCGAGGCCGAAGATCCGGTACATCTCTTTTGACCAATAGGAAGCGTCCCAGCCGAACCTCGGGAGCACTTCATGCCCTTGACCGGCCTCACCTTGCGCGTTTTCCATCGGAGGGACCCGCACCGCCCAACTGCCGGTGTGGGTCAATTTCTGTGCTTCCGCCAAATAAGCCTCGCTCCGCCGAAGAGCTTCCGTCCGCTGCTTAATTTCCTCGAAAGCGCTCTCCAACTCGGCTCTGGCCTTCCATTGTTCGGTCACATCCATGACGGTGCCGACGACTTCGTCGCCTGACTCAATCACCGGGTGAGCGATAGAGTGGAGGTGCTTTATCGTTCCGTCTGGAAGGACGATTCGAAAATCTATCTCAGAACCTGCCCACTCCCTCTGCGTGGACGCCATTCTTTTCTTTCTCTGCTCGAACTTTGGTCGATCCTCGGGGTGAACCCTCTCAAAAAAGTCCCATGTGGGGTGAGCCATCTTCTCGGGATCGTAGTCATAAATGCGAAAGACCTCTTGCGACCAGAAGAGCGCGTCAGTACGCACATTCCAAACCCAACTACCCGTGTGGGTCAATTTCTGCGCCTCCGCCAGATACGCCTCGCTTCGCCGAAGAGCTTGTTCCACACGTTTGCGCTCTGTGATGTCCTCGGACAGCGCCATTATGAATTGCGGTACCCTCTCGGTGCCCGGCACAAGAGAAACGTTGTTGCTCACCCAAATCGAACTGCCGTCCTTGCGCAGATATTTTTTCTCAATCTGAAACTGTCGTCGTTTTCCCTCCAGCAACTCGGTGATGAGCGTCCAGTTGGCTTCGCGGTAGTCCTCATGCGTTACGTCCAGAAAACGAAGTGCACGCAGTTCCTCCTCCGTGTAACCCACCATTGTCTGGTAGACGTGATTGGTGGCTAGAAAGTGGCCGTTCAGGTCCGTCAGCGCAACGCCGATAGCCGAATTCTCAAAGACGGATCTCCACCGCTCCTCGCTTTTCCCAAGGGCTTGCTCAGCCCGCTTGCGATCTTCGATGTCGATAGCGGTTCCATACCATCTGACGAGCTTTCCAGTTTCATCGTGCAGCGGTACATTGCGAATAAACCACCAGCAATATTCTCCATCAGCCCGCCGAACCCGCGCTTCAGTCTCCATAGCTTGGCCGTTCGTAACGGCTGTGCGCCAATCGGCAACGACCCTCGTCCGGTCATCGGGATGAAGAACCGTTTCCCACTTCCACCCGAATGCCTCCTCCAAAGCTAAACCTGTGAACTGCAACCAACGATCATTAACGAAATCAACGTGACCCTTGGGCGAAGTCCTCCAGACATACGCCGGAACCGTATTGACCACGTCGCGAAGTTCTCTCTCGCTCCGGCGGGCAGCTTCCGTCCGCTGCTTAATTCCCTCGATAGCTTTCTCCAACTCGGTTCTTGCCTGCCACTGTTCGGTGACATCCATGACGGTGCCGACCACCTCAGTGATTTCACCTGAGTCATCCCTAACAGGATGAGCTACAGAATGCAGATGCTTTATGGTGCCGTCCGGGAGAATGATTCGAAAATCAATCTGAGAATCTAGCCACTCTTTCCCAGAAGCCTCCATTCTTGCTTTCTGCTCGACCTGTGGTCGATCCTCAGGGTGAATTCTTTCGACGAACTGTGGCCAAGTGGGCCCCGTTTCCAGGTATTCATAGGCATAAATGTCAAAAATCTCCCGCGACCAGAAAAGAACGCCGGTATGCACATTCCAGGCCCAGCTGCCCGTGTGGGTCAATTTCTGTGCTTCGGCTAAATAACCCTCACTCCGCCTGAGTTCTCTTTCTGCTTTCTTGCGCTCGGCAATATCTCGATAAATGAGGTAGAAGGCTCCGTGGTCGAAGCCAAGCGAAATGCCCCTCGCGACGACGGAAACGTCAAAGCGAACACCGTCTTTACGTTGCCGAATGGCCTCCAGCTCAACTCTGTTTCCCGAAATCAGCCGATCCCTGTAATTGAGAGCCTCAGCGCGCAATTCCTCGGGGACTATTAAATTGGGCAGCCATTGTCCCGCAACCTCTTCTGGTGTGTACCCGAACATTCGTGTGAATTCCTTGTTGACCCGCAACACATGAAAGTCATCGTCGGTCAGGATTACCGCGTCGGGCGAGAGCTCAAACAATGCATCGAGCTGCTCTTTACGCTTGTGGAGGTCATCATTCGCTGCCGTGAGCTCTGTAGTTCGGTCCGTGATCGCGACCTCTAGAGCCTCCTTCCTCCGTCTTACCCAGAACATGAGTATTGCGAAGGTCAGGAACACCAGCTCATAAAGAACGCGAGAGAGGCTACTGGTTTCGCCCTCGAAGATGAAGCCGCGGATCAGCGACGCAAGCAAAACTGCCGCAATACCGGGCTTCGTGCCGCCATACCAAAACGTGATCGCGATTGCGGACAATGCAAATGCAGCGAACGGATGAGGCAGATTGAAGTGGCGAAACAGAAGATCCAGCAACAGAGCTCCGGCGACCGAAGCAAAAGCCAATCCATAGCGGCGCGCGAACGACGCAGCTTGCCGCGTTAACTTTTTTGCTGTAGCTGAATCAGCCATGGTTCAGCCCTCTCTCACCCTCAGATCAAGGCTACGATGGTTTCCGTACTGGTTATTGTTTATGAGCACCCCACCTGCAGCGACGGTGCGACTGCCCAAAACTTGTCCGTCGAGTACCCCATAAGTGGATAGATGCGCGTCATCCCGATTCGGACACGTCAGGTGCCCTCCAAATCGAGGCGGCAGGCTCATGCGATTGTTTTCGAATTACGAGCCAACCGGAAGTTAACTTCCGAAACAGCTTGTTTACAGCGGATTCGTCCATCAGGCGGTATCCATTCGGCTCATGCCGTTGTAAGCAGCAAGCCACGCGCGACGAATGCGGCGAAGCACGGCTGGATACAGAACGCGACGAAATGGCTCGATCGCGACGAGGTACGGTCGCGAGAGCCACGACACCCGGCGGACGTAGACTCCCCAGTACAAACGGTACCCGTTCGGGCAACTCACCAAGGCAGTGCAGATGAAACCGTGGACGGTCCTGTTGTCGTTCGGGCCGCTGCCGACGATTCCCCCGATCCCCCTAAAGGTGCCATCTCCCGGAACCTTCGGGCCTGCCTTCCGTGATCTGCAAGCTCTCTCAGATTCGCTTTCCTTCGCGACCCTACCGACAACTTTGCTTCCCTGCTTTTTAAATTTGTGGCGACACGTTTCCCTACTTGTCCTGTTACACCCAACACCAGTACGTTGCTTGAACCGTTCATTTGAATCTCCTTTCAACATTTGGTACCAGTTTGATTTCCGCGGCAATTCGAGCCACGCGTTGATATGAGACCATCCGGTCGCTGTGCTCATACGTATCCGTCACAACGATTACCTCATCGGCATGAGTATCATTCACCAGTTTCTCCAGACCAGCCTGCACGGTTGCATCCGAACCGACAATTGCCGCGCCCAGTCTGTTCTCCACCGCTGCTTTTTCAAGGTCACTCCAAAGGGGCTCCATTGAATCGACCGGAGGCAACAATTCAAGCGACTCGCCCCGAATCAGTCGCAGAAAACGTTGTTGGGGAGCAGTGAACAATCGCTGAGCTGCCGCGTCTGTGCTCGCTGCAATCACCGGCACCGCAACAAGCAAATACGGGTTTCGCAGTACCTCACTAGGCTGGAAACGTTCTCGATACAATTTCGCTGCCGCGTCCAAAGCGTCAGGTGCAAAATGTGCTGCGAACGCGAAGGGTAAGCCTAATGCCGCTGCCAGTTGAGCACTGAAGTCGCTCGATCCGAGCAACGTGATTGGCACATTGCTGTTTTGTCCGGGTATTGCTTTGACGAGCTGACCCGGTCTTTCCGGCCCTAAGTATGTGCGCAACTCTTCAAGGAGCGCCGGGAAATCATCGCCGTCTTGAGCCAAACCGCGTCGCAACGCGCGCATGGTTTGAAAATCGCCTCCCGGCGCTCGTCCCAGTCCTAGGTCGATTCGCCCGGGATAGATTGCTTCGAGCGTTCCAAACTGTTCGGCAACCACTAGCGGTGCATGATTTGGCAGCATGACCCCACCGCTGCCCACCCGAATTGTCTTCGTCGCAGCAGCGATGTGTCCGATCAGCACGGGTGTGGCTGAGCAAGCCAGCCCCTGGATGGCGTGATGTTCCGCAACCCAGTAGCGTTTGTATCCCAATTGCTCAACGTGCCGCGCCAATTCCACCGAGCGCGCAATGGCCCTTCCCGC
>Ga0209577_10005358_pt1 | contig 11957 bp, 7 predicted proteins | sample GraSoiAngelo_109_FD_185874 | JGI IMG/M metagenome (GOLD analysis project Ga0209577, IMG submission 185874) | Grasslands soil microbial communities from the Angelo Coastal Reserve, California, USA - 14_0903_12_20cm (SPAdes) (version 2) | ecosystem: Environmental > Terrestrial > Soil > Grasslands ... | reverse complement strand
CCGTGAACGCCACGTCCTTCGAAGGAGGCTCTTTCCAGCAGGAGGCCGGCGCGAGTTATCGCGAGATCCTCGACACCAGCGACTGGGATCGCTCACTGGCGGTCAATACGCCGGGGCAAAGCGGCCAGCCCGGCAGCCCGCATTACTCGGATCTACTGCCGTTGTGGGACAAGGGCCAGTATTTCCCGCTGCTCTACTCGCGTGAAGCGGTTGAGAGAGGAGCCAAGGATCGCCTGCTGCTGAACCCACCGTAGCCAGCGGCTCAACTGCGACTAGGTGACGCCGCTTGCCTGATTGATCGGGGATGGGGGTAACATCGTGCGGCTTGGCAGGTTGCCAAGGCAACTGAAGTCAATTGGTGTAATCGCCTTCGCCGCCAATCCAACCAGTTTACGATAAAGGTGCGGCTTCGATGAGCGCTATGGCCTTCTATGAGAAGGTCATAAAAGTCAAGGCCGACGTGGCGGCCTTCCTTATTAATTGCTTTCCATCTGCATAACCCTCCCGGTGGTGACGTGGGGAGCTGTCAAGGGCGCCCCCGAACAGGGGGCGTTCATCTTGACCCTTGACAGCTCCCCACCTCACTTACAATCGAGCTGGGAACGAAGCGCAACGCAGTTCAGTTGGGCTTCGTTCCTTAGGGGATTCGGTTTTCAGTTCGTATTGGCACGCCTTCGGCAATGCTTCCGAACTTGTTGGCATCGATACGATCGCTCTTCCGCTTGCGACGCTTCGACCCTTCCATCAACCGCGGGTTGGCCACCGTTACCTTGTGTCCCCACTCGGTGACCACGTCCGCCGGGACTCACTTTCGTCGCACCCGGCGAATGCATCTCGGTCTCGATCACCCGTCAAGCATTCTCAGAACTCGATGTTGGCTCGCAGCTCGATCACACGCGCCCCCTGGTTGGGAGAAACGGGGCTGTAGTTTGGCGAAATCCCCCCAATCGCAAACCCCTGCTGCTGAACATTCGGGCTGAAGCCGTTGGCGAAGGAGAAGTAAGTGGTCCCATTCGCTGCGCCCGGTTGAAAGTTGGGGTGATTGAAAGCGTTCAACATCTCGGCCTGCAGGCTGAACTTGATGTTCTCGCGAATCGGTACCACCTTGGTGATTGCCAGGTCGTCGTTGAAATAGTGTGGCCCGTAAAGGTATACCAGCTGGCCGATCGTGCCGGGCGTGGTGTTTGCGGTGATGAACTGGGGGTTCGCTCCCCCACCGGGAGCCAGGTACTTGGGATTGAGAAAGCTCACGGCTGCCTGTCCAGGGATGCGGTATACCCCAACGGCGCTTTGCAACTGGGAGGGCGTCACCCCGTGTAGTTCCACGCCGCCGTCTCCATAGCCATCGTTGTTAAGGTTCGCATTGAAGGTGTTGTTCCCGCCCTCCAGCAGGAACGGTGCCCCGGCTTGATAGCCGAGGATAGTGCCAATCGTCCATCCTCCCACAACCCTATCCAGTACGGCGTTACTATCGTTCAGGAACTGCTTTCCGCGGCCGAAGGGCAAATCATAGCTCCCGTTAATGTTAATCGCATGCCGAATGTCAAACAGAGTTGGTCCGTACGACAATCGCATGTTGCGCAAGGTGAATATGTTGGACTGGCCTTGCCAGTTGTTTGGACTTGAGATCCCCAGGGTGTGACTCCACGTGTAATTGGCATCGAATTGCAGGCCGTGCCATTGCCGCTGGCGAAAATCAACCTGCAGCCCGTTGTAGTTCGAATATCCTTCCGCCACCAATTCGGTGGTCGCAAAGCCTGCACCTTGCGCATAGGGATTTGCCTGGAAGAAGTTGATGGGATACCCAGCGCCGGCCGTGGTGATCCCCAGGTTCGTCTGGCAGGGGGTGAGCGCTGCCGAACCGACCATGTTGCAGATGTAGGGTGCACCCGCGAGAGTGTTAGCGAAGAGCCCTGCCTGACCGGTGCTCACAAACCCAGTGAAACCGCCGTTCGTGAAATCGGCGGCGCTTCCGTCGGCTCCTGCGGGTTCGCCAGCAAACGCAGCATTGAAAATCGGCAACGGCTGTTGCCCCGGCAGACCATGGTTCGCAAATGACCCCTGGAAGCTGGCGTTGCCACTGGCATTGTTAATATTCAAATTGTTTTGTGCCGCCTTGAATTGCGCCAGGAACCCATTTTCGAAGATATTCACTTCGTTAGTATCGATTGCTACCCACTGCCGCAGCGTCCGGTTACCTATATAGCGCACCTCGAGCGCACGGTTTTCCCCCAGTTGGTGCTGGATTCCAAGGTTCCAGGATTCGGTGTAGGGCTGCTTGAGATTGGGATCGATGCCATTGACGCCCGGCACATTGCCGCCGAGGAAGGTGAAGTCGGACTCTGACTCGACCTTTTGGAAGCTCTGCGGTTTGAATCCATACGCCGGAAGCGGGCTACCCAAGAACAAGCTCCCCGGTTGGAATGCGCCCGCCTGGTTCGCGCCCTTTACGGCGTTGAGGAAGAATCCCTGGTAGTAGAAGGAGCCGTAGTCAGACGCCTCATTCCACACGTACTGCTGTGGTTCGGTGAAAGTCCTGAAAGAGAAACCGGCGCGGATCACAGTCTTATCCCCACCGAGCAATCGCCCGAGAGCTCCGTCACCGCCGCGGGGATTCCAGGCGATGCCAAACGCTGGCTGAGGAGCCACGAACCAGTTATTGTAGGGCTGACTGTTCTGCACCAATTGCGGGTTCATGGTGCCGTTGAGCGAACCCGGATTGAACAGATTCCCCACGCCGGAAGGACCAAAAATATTGGTTGGAGTGGCCGAGTGATACAGGTTCGTCAAGTCACGGTCAGCCCAGGTGAAATCCCAACGCAGACCATAATTCAGGGTGAGGGTCGGCCGGATGCGGTAAGAGTCTTGCGCAAATACGCCCCAAGCCTTGGTCAGTTCGTCGAGGTTGTACGCCCCCAGTGAGTGGATGTATTGGTTTGAGCTGGGGCTGTATGGATATTGTCCACCGACGCTATTGATCCGCCCGGTGAGAATCGCGTACAGCGATTCGGCTTCCTGCGTCGCAACGGAAGTGGCATTAGGTAGGGTGGTGCTGTTGAAGGCCGCAACTGCCGGATCGCCCGTAGCAAACCCCGGTCCGGTGCCCGTGTTGCTGCCCAACTGGATTCCCGGATAACCGAGAACGCCATTGTAGTAATGGTTTTGCTCTCGCCACCAGGACACCCCCAAATTCAAAGTGTGGTCTTTGTGTTGCCAAGTCACGGTGTCAGAGGCATTGAAGAGCGGATAATACGATCCGGTTGGGATCTGGAAATTCGTCCCGTTCATTCCCTCGGTTGACGGGTGACCCACGCCGGGGAACGACTGCAGATTCGGCAAATTCCAGGCGATTTGCGCCTGGCCGGAGGCGGGAGGCTTACCATCGAAGCCGAAGCCGCTGAAGTTGTAGAGGAAGCCTCCGCGAAATGAATTTATCAACGTTGGGGAAACGGTGTAATCAAATCCCAAGGCAGCCGTATAGTTCAGAAATTTGTTGCTCGCGCCCGTTCCGGCGAAAGCCGTACCCGGCAAATTGGGCGCGTTAAAGTTGGATTGGATTGTCTTGGTTTCGTTCCAAGCCACGTAGTACCGCATCTTTGGGGAGGCAACGTAGTCCACGCGAACGGCGGGGAAATAGTTAGTTTGGGGTGAGGCCACTTGCCAGGTGAGTTGCTGCACATTGGGATCACTCACGGCGGATAGAGTTCCCTTGTTCAGCACGCCGTTGACGGCCTGCAGAGTTGCGCTGGTCTGAGAATTGACGGTAGAGGGCAGAGCACCACCGCATGCAGCTCCGCAGCTTGCCGCCGCCTGCAGCACGTTGACGACTTGCGTGTTGCCGTTGGTATCCACATAGGTGAAGTCACCGTTTTGGGCCGCCGGAGTGAAAACCCATTGCGACGCACTGAAACTGCCGGGCTGCTTGGACATGGAAAAACTACCGAAAAAGAACAGTTTGTCCCTGATGATAGGCCCGCCAAGACTGCCGCCAAAGTCGTTCAGGATGAGAGGATTTTTGCGCTGCGGGGAAGATGGGTTGATCGCTGTCAGAGTATCATTCAACCAACTATTTGCATTGAGAGCGGCGTTGCGGAAATCGTCATAAACCCGGCCGTGAAACCTGCTGGTACCGCGACGGGTCACGAAATTCACCTGCATGTTCGACGTCCCGTACCCCTGGTTCAAATCAAGCTGGTCGGTCTGAACCGTCATCTCTTCAATGTCTTCAACCCGAGCTTGCACAGCCGGCGCAGCGCCCGGACCGTTGCCGCCAAACTTCATACGGCTGGGACTGCCGATCACGCCATCGATGTTGCTTCCTTGAGCGATCGTTGGAAGGCCATTCCAAGTACCGCCGCCGTCATAGAAATTGCCCGTGTATCCCGGAGCCAATGTACTGAGTACCGACAGATCCCGGCCTTGAAGAGGAAGGTCTTCGATTGCCTTCATGTCAACTGTGGTCCCAATGGAACTGGAGGTGGTTTCGACGATCGGGGCCTGATCCGTGTTCACTTGAATCGTTTCGTTAATAGCCCCCACTCTGAGGGTTGCCGAGATATTCGTCGTCTGTGCCGCTTGCACTACTACGTCAGTGAACACCTGAGTCTGGAAACCCGTCTTCGTTACGGTGAGTTTGTACTTTCCAAGGGAAAGGTTCACGAAGGTGTGCGTTCCCTTCTCTTGAGTCTCACTGTTTCGCACGTCGTTCGTGGCCAGGTCGCGAAGTTCCAGTTGCGCGCCCTGCACTACGCTGCCGCTGGAATCGAGGACGGTGACGCTCACTGTTCCCTCAGACCCATGCTGTGCCCGAGCGCATGGGACGACGCTGAGCGAAAGCACAATCGACAGAACGGTTGCAATGCCCCCGGGAAGGTTCGACCAATATCTGAGAAGCATTTTGTCCTCCATCGGCACCCAAGAGACCGTTGCGTAGTTTCACGCTGCATCGAACCCTTTATCACTCACCGGGCAATTGCGGTCGGCCCGCCCCATTGACCGAATAGCTGCTTCCAGGCGGAACTGGATGCGCTGCGGCAAACGTTTACCCACAGATCGGAGTTTTGTATACTTTATGCGCCAAGCTTTTGTCAACCATGTTCTCCTGCCAATCCTTTATTTATTCTGCCAATCCTTCACTTTCGGGCTGGAGGGCTCGCTATCTCGGTCAGGTGCAACGATCGCTGGTACCCTGTCACGCCCGAAGGGGACCAGTTCGGATGGACCAAGGGTCTCGTAGCTCAGATTCATTCGCAGTACTCTCATGACCCGGGCGGACACTTCGGGGGATATCTCCTGTGGACTCGCGCTCTAACTTTTCCAGACGGAACCTGCTGAAGTACATGAGCTCGATGGCGATAGGCCTGGCTGCGAAACCATTCGCCCGGTCGCTGGCACAACCGGTTAGCCAGGTGAGGTTCGTTGACGTGACCCGTTCCGCAGGCATCACGTTCCGACATGACAACGCATTTTCGCCGGAGAAGTATCTGATCGAAACCATGGGCTCGGGTTGCGGCTGGATTGACTATGACCAAGACGGATGGCTCGATCTCTATCTGGTCAACGGCGCAGCCACCCCCGCGTACAGCCCGAAACACCCCTTGCGAAGCGCGCTTTACCGGAACAACGGAGATGGCACCTTCAGCGACGTCACTGGACGAGCCGGGGTCGGCGCTGAGGGGCTGTTCGGCATGGGGGTTGCGGTGGGTGACTATGACAATGACGGATTTCCCGACTTGCTGGTCCTCGGCTATGGGCGGTGCATTCTCTATCACAACAACCGCGACGGCACGTTCACCGACGTCACCACCCGCGCCGGGGTGGCGAACTCGGGGCAGTGGGCGTCGAGCGCGGCATGGTTCGATTACGACAACGACGGCCACCTGGATCTCGTGGTTGCGAACTACGTCGATTGGTCTCCCGAACGCAACTTCTACTGTGGCGACCGGGGCCCGGAAATGCGCAGCTATTGTCATCCCGACGACTTCCGCGGCCAGCCGCCAACGCTCTATCACAACAACGGCAACGGCACTTTCACCGACGTCAGCAAGTCTTCCGGCGTGGGCCTGAAAGGAGGTAACGGCCTTGGCGTGGTGACGTTCGACTATGACAACGACGGCTGGCAGGACATTTTCATTGACAACGACCACATGCCGAATTTCTTGTTTCACAACAACCGCGACGGTAGCTTCCGCGAAGTGGCATATGTCGCAGGTGTTGCCGTCAGTTCCGACGGTGAATTCGAAGCGGGCATGGGAGCCGACGCGGCCGACGCTACGGGCAGGGGCCGCATGGATCTCATCGTCACGCATCTGGACATGCAGCTCGCTCGGTTTTATCAAAACCTGGGAGACCAGACGTTCGACGACGCAACTCTGCGGTCGAAGATTGGATACTCGACTTACCACATGAGCGGGTTCGGCACGCGCTTCATGGACTACGACAACGATGGCGCGGTCGACATCTTCATGGCCAACGGACACGTTCTCGACAACATCCAGCGGTACCACGGCGAGACCCGGTATGCCGAACCCAAGCTGATGTTTCACAACAATGGCCGGGGAGTTTTCGAAAACGTCACTGACCGGTTAGGACTGGATTTTCAGCTTCCCCGCGTGAGCCGCGGCGCAGCGGTCGCCGACTTTGACAATGACGGCGATCTCGACATCCTCGTAAACAATAACGGGCAGCCGCCGCAATTGCTTCGTAACGACGGAGGGAGTGCCAACCACTGGATTGAGATTCTATTGATCGGAACAAAATCAAATCGTGACGGCGTCGGTGCCCGCCTCAAGCTGGTCGCAGGAGATCTGATTCTCTACGACCAAAGAAAGGGCGGCGTGAGCTACCAATCAGCGCAGGATCCACGATTGCATTTTGGATTAGGACAACGCACGCAGATTGATTCAGTTGAAATCATCTGGCCCAGCGGAATGAAAACAAAGCAGAGCAATCTAAAGTGTGATCAGTTCTTAACGATTGAGGAAGGCAAAGGGATTGTCGAACGGCCATTTCCGCCAGTGGCGTCCGGTCGATGATATATCTGTTCTGCCCTTCTCGCTCCGTCATGAGGTGTAGGCTCAACGGAAGGATTTGCAAGGTAACGGTAATTCCGGTCGGGACGTTTCAAGGCCTTCTAGCGGTGAGGGTCAGGTTGCCCGCTTTGGATGGATCCCCTTCCTCCATAACTCATCTTTCGATCGCCCGGAGCGGAGCCGATTCGAGCTGCCTGATCTCGATTCAACTTCTGCAGCGTGGCAAGTGCGTCCTGCGCCTGTTGGATGTCTCCATGGCGCTGATAGGCCCTTGCGAGGTTCGAGTAAACCGATGGGCTGTCAGGATCAAGCTCTCGTGCCTTTTCCAGATGCGCGATTGCGTTCTCAAGGCGACCGCCGGCCAGGTAGAGGCTGCCCAGCGCAATCTGCGAAGTCGCGTCGTTAGATTGTTGCTCGACCGCTTTCTCCAGAACCGTCGTCGCCTCTGCAAACTCAGGTTCACCTGCGTTGACGCCCGAGCGAATCAACGCTTCGCCAAGAACGGCCAATAAGGCGTGATTGTCGTAACCTTGCTTGACGGCCTCGCGCCCGGTTCGGACCGCAGCAGAAATGTCGCCCTCGAGCAATTCTTCCTGGGCAGAGGCCAGGTAGCCGAGCTCGCTTCCCTGGGCCACTTTGCCGGCCAAGTCAAAGTCTGGCTTGGCTTGATCAAATTCGTCTAGTTGAGTTAGAAGCAAGGCTCGTTGGTAATGGAGCCGTGCCGATTGAGGCAAATTGCTTAGCCCAAGCTCGACAACTTTGAGCCCGAGGCCATAGTCCTTGCTGGCGGTGCAGGCATCGATCACGAATGAGTAAAGTTTTTCGTCCTGTGGCGCGAGAGAAGCCGCTTTTTGCAGAGATGCCAGAGCCTCTTGCGGCTGAGCGTTTCCCACGTAGGCTTGAGCCAGGAGGTTCTCCACGTCCACGCCGTCGTGTCCTCCGCTTCGCAAATCGCTTAGAACATGGATTGCCTCTGTGAACCGCCTGATCGCCACGTAGCAGAGGGCCAAGTTGAAGCTCGCGGCATATTCGTTGGCGACTTGTCCTCGCGCCGCCAGCAGGTGCGGGATAGCCTCGGAGAAAGACCCGCGGCGCGTGAGTGCCGTCCCTAGCCGCAGTTCTTCTTCGCCCTGGGATTGTGGACTCAAACTAGCGTCATGATCGACTGCGTGAGGAGCTGCATTCTGGCTGCCGGAAACGGGTTGTCGCCCGCGCGCGACTTGAGCATGACCCGTTGAGCCGAACGACAGCGCGATCACGAGCGTGGCAAAAAGTCTGAAACGATAGACGGTCGATGCACGCCAGACTGGCTTCATGCGCTTCATCCGGAATCGCCAATATCGCCGCCCTACTTCCATTTGCTCTGACCTTCAACAATCGTCACATAGCGATCAATCGGGAGGTCTGTAAACCTTTCGATCTTGCCGCTCGGTTGAGGCCATTGGATTTCCAGCCAGTCGATCTTCGTTCGGTTCGCCAATCCGAGGACCATGCGCGGATCGTGCGAAGAGAGATAACTGCCTCCGCCTACCTTGCATTGATGGCGCTTCAGATCGCCAGATTGATAAGTAATCTTGGCGCCGATGGCGCCGATATTAGCCTTCGTGCCCACCAGCCGGACACCCAGCCAATGGTTTTGATGTCCAAGATTGTTCCGCAAAAGAATCGGCTCCGCGTTGTTCTGAGTCACGAGCACGTCGACCGAGCCATCGTTGTCAAAATCGCCCAGCGCCAGACCGCGTCCGGACAGTGGCTTTGAGAAAATCGGGCCGCTCTGCCGGCTGACATTCTGGAAACCCTTCCCGGTATTGCGGAAAAGCAGCAGCGGCTCAAGGAATCTCACACCTTCCACTCTTTTATCGACCGCATCGTCGGGATGGCCGTTGCATAGAAGCAAGTCGAGATCTCCGTCGTTATCGTAGTCGAAGAATCTCAGTCCCCAACCGCTCATCATGCGCGTCGTTGGGCCAATACCCGTCGGATTCGCGACATCGCTGAAGCTCTCGTTCCCGTCGTTGTGATAGAGCGAGTACATCTCGTGATCGACGTTGGCTTCAAACAGATCAATCCGACCATCCTGATCGTAGTCAGCCGCATCGACTCCCATGCCGGAACGCGGTTTGCCAAAAGCATTGACTCCCACCCCAGACAGCAAGCCGATTTCTTCAAACCGGCCTTTGCCCCGGTTGGCAAACAGGAAGTTCGGAACAGTGTCGTTGGTCACGTACAGATCCATGCGTCCATCGTTGTTGATGTCTGCCGCGACCACTCCCCACGCCTTGGCGGGAGATTGCGAAATTCCAGACTCCTTGCTGACATCGGTAAACGTTCCGTCACCGTTGTTGCGAAAGAGCCAACACGGCATCGGATCGTAGATGCTGGGAATGCAGTAGAAACGCTCCCCAGTCAGGCGGTCGCCGCAGAACTTAAGCTTGGTCTTGCTGTAGTCGACAAAGTGGCAGACGAACAGATCAAGCCGTCCGTCGTTGTCGTAATCAAACCAGACGGCACTGGTCGCCCAGCCCGGCGCGGCCACGCCGGCTTTGGTCGTGACGTCGGTGAACGTTCCATCTCCGTTGTTGTGGTAGAGAAGGCTGCGCGGATACTGGGTAACATAGAGATCGGAAAAACCATCCCCATCATAGTCGCCCACGGCGACGCCCATGCCGTAGGCGCTGCCGGGGACGCCGGCTTTTTGCGTCACGTCGGTGAAAGTGCCATCGCGGTTGTTGTGATAGAGCGCGTTGCGCAACGGATGAGCCGGCTCGTAGAAATCACACGGGCCGCTGTTCACCAAATAAATATCCATCCACCCGTCGTTGTCGTAGTCGAGAAAGGCGCAGCCGGCTCCGACCGTCTCCGGCAAATGAGCCATGGGAGAACGCCCGTTCACATGGACCCACGAAATGCCGCTCGCAGGAGCCGGGACTTCTTCAAAAGCAGGGGAAGAATCGGGCGGGGGAAAAGCCCATGCCGCGGAGAGTCCCACGCCGCTCAGAGCGCTGCCGAGCCCGGTCAAGGCCAGCATCTCCAGGAAATGACGGCGTGATGCCGAACCCCAACCATCGCATCGGCGTTCCACTATCCTTCACTCCTCCGTTCACCTTACTTCGGCGCGGGCGCCGATTGTGGGCTCTTCGCGGCCGCTTCCCGCTGCAACGCCATCTGCCGGTCGGCCTCTGATTTGTGACCGGTGCGGGCATATGCCGTAGCCAGTTGATAGTGCCCGGCCGGATCTCCAGGCTGAAGCTTTACGTAGCTTCGCAGCGGCGCGATTGCGTCCGAGAACTTCCCTGCCGAGTTGAGCGACATCCCCAGCGCCAGATATGCCTCCTGAAAGCCTTCATCGAGCTGCGACGCTCGTGAGAAATGCCCGACGGCTTCGTCCCACTGCCCAGCTTGACGGGCGATCTCGCCCAGCATGAACTCAGCCGAAGCGTTATCGGGAGCGACCTTCAGCTCTTCCTCGAATTCTGTCTTTGCGCCCTCCACATCCGCCGGCGACTTCGAAAGAAAAATGCGCCCGATACGATAGTGAATGCTCGCCAGCTTAGGCTCTTGCTCGAGGATCCTCTTGTATTCGGCAATGGCCTTATCCCAGTTTTCCTGCGACTCGAAGGCTTCTGCCTCGAGTTGCTCCGCCTGATGCGATGTGGGCGCAGTCGCCGCCAGCTCCCGCGCTGCACGCGATGCGAGCTCCGAATAGAAGTGGGTCGTGCCGTAGAGCACGTCGGGATCGTGCGGAAACTCGCGGTTGAGAACGAGCAGGGCCTCAACGGCGGTTTCCGTCTGCTCAAGACTCATTGCGCATCGAGCCGTCGACATCACTGTGCGGTATTTGAGCTGCTTGTCCATAAGATGCGCAGCGGCCTTTTTCAGAATCGGCAAGGCTTCCCGGCAGCGGCCTCTCGCCGCGAGGCTGATGCCCTGCTCTGCCGAGGACGAAGCTTCAGCCGCCGGGGTTTTTGGCAGCCCCTGTGCGCGGGCGAGGGCCGCGGGAAGTGCAGAAACGCAGAACGTGCAGACGCAAACCCGGAAGAATCTAACCATACAGAATGTCGAACCCCATGGCGGCGCTTCGCGAAGTATATCTTGTGCCTTCGACGCCGCAGCGGCCTCCATCGGTTTGATTCACTCCCTTGGAAATCTAGGTGGATTTGTTGGTCCCTTCATCGTGGGCTACCTCGTGACCCGCACCGGCTCTTTCACTTCTGGCTTGGTCTGGCTGGTCGTCAATCTCTTGGGCGCAGGGATTTGCGCCTGTGCCTGTGCGGCCACCGACTCGGCAGGACTTGAGACTCGAAGGTGTCCGGCCTGTCAGGAGCTTAGAACGAGACTGCGACCGGCTTGCCATCAAACCTGACCCTGCGTGTGGTTTCAGCCAATTGCGCCGTAATGGCCTGGGCCCCGGCGGCAGCATCCGCGAACCCGGCGCCGGCTGCAGGCGGAGTGTATCGTGGGCATCGTCCCACGCCAACTGGATCCCCATCCACTCTCCTTTTCGATAGTCAAAAGAAATTCCGTCGTCCTCGTAAAGCAGAAACGAAGCATCGGCGCCAGGAGACAGGGCGGAGTAAACGTTTACTGTATTCCCGTATAATGCCCTCTTTCCCCGTGCCGGGCGCTGGAAACTCCCCTCTACCGACATGTCCGCGATTCTGACCCTTCCCTGTTTCCCTAGGCACGGTCGTGAGCAGTGACCTCGGGGCGGCGGGTATGCCAGCTCGTAGTTTCTTGATACGCGTGTGCTAAGCGAAGGACATCTGCTTCGCGCCAAGGCGCTCCGCTCAGTTGCAGGCCGATGGGCAAGCCTGCTTTGGTAAACCCGCATGGGATAGAGATCGTCGGGAGACCGGATAGGTTGAATGGTCGCGTGTTGCGCCACAGCAATCCATCTTTCGCCATGACTTCTTCAAATTTCGCTGG
>Ga0209577_10005357_pt1 | contig 11958 bp, 14 predicted proteins | sample GraSoiAngelo_109_FD_185874 | JGI IMG/M metagenome (GOLD analysis project Ga0209577, IMG submission 185874) | Grasslands soil microbial communities from the Angelo Coastal Reserve, California, USA - 14_0903_12_20cm (SPAdes) (version 2) | ecosystem: Environmental > Terrestrial > Soil > Grasslands... | reverse complement strand
TGGTAAGCGGGGAGGACGGCCGTGTCCCGGGCCCGCAGGCGCAGGGAGGCGGCCCGCTCCCAGGCCTGCTCGAAGCGCCGCACCGTGGTCAGCTCGGCCGCCTGGTGGTCGGCCACCAGGGTTCGGAACAGCCCTCCGGCTCCGACGGAGGAGAGCTGGTGGTCGTCTCCCACCAGCACGAGCTTGGCCCCCGCGCCCTCGACGGTGCGGGTGAGGGCGGCCAGGTCCGCCGTGCGGGCCATCGAAGCTTCATCCAGCACCGCCACCGAGCGGCCCGTGAGCCGGCCCCGTCCCTGCTTAGCGTCGAGGAGGAACTTGGCCAGGGTGTCCGACGCGATGCCGGCCTCGGAGGCCAGCACGCCTGCGGCCATGGCCGAAGGCGCCAGGCCCACGACGTGGTAGCCGGCCGCCTCCCAGGCCTGCCCGGCCGCGGCCAGGGAGCGTGACTTGCCCGCCCCCGCGGGGCCCACCACGCACACGAGACGCTCGCCGCCGGTCGTCAGTCTCCGCACCGCGTCGGCCTGGTCCAAGCCCAGCGAGAATCGCGCCAGCACCTCTTCGACCCAGGGCACGGGCACCATGGCCACCCGGGCGGTCATCCCCCGGGCCTCAGCCTCCAGCACCGTGGCCTCACGGGTCAGGGTGGCCCGGGTCGTGTAGCGGGCCTCGCCGTGGCGCTCGATGGTGGGCGTGCCGTCGGCCCGGCGCAGGGACGGGGGCGCCTCGGCCGGGAGGGGCCCGGCCAGGCACACCACCTCGGCCTGCGCCAGCAGGCCGGTGGCCGCGCCCTCGATGGCGCGCCGGGTGTCCTCGGCGTCATCGCCGGTGACGAGGGTGGAGAGCACCTCGACCGCCTGGGCCCGGCCCCAGGTGGCGGCGGAGTCCTCGAGCCTGAGCCGGGCCGCCTCTAGCACCGTCTCGGTGTCCGGCGGGCGGCTCAATGTGTAGGTCCGGTCGAGGACCCGGTCCAGCCAGCGCTCGGGCCCCTGTCCCCAGGCCCGGGCCTCGCCCGCCCAGCGGGCCCGGAGGGACTCGGTGGACTCCTCTCCTGTGACCTTGGGGGCCCGGGTGCGGTAGGCGGCCCGCTGGTAGGCCTGGGCCCGCTCGGCCGAGGAGAGCGAGCGGCCGAGGGCCGCCTCCTGCTGGGCCACGATCCGGCGCCCCTCGGCTTCCACCTGCTCGCGCCGGCGCGACCAGCGCTCGGTCAACTCGCGGGGAACACCGCGGATCTCGGCGATGCCGTTGGCGTCCACCTCGGTCCAGTCCACGCCGAGTCGTTGGGTGAGCTCGGCCCGCAGGGCGGCCTTGTAGAGCATCCCGGCCGCCTTCTGGGAGGCGTACAGCTCGCGCCCGTCGAGGGAAAGCCAGCGGTGGTCGTCCCGGGCCCGCACCTTGTTGGAGACGAGCACGTGGCAGTGGAGCTGGGGATCGGCGGCGCGGCTGGTCCTATGGACGAAGGCGGCGGCCAGAAGCCCGTCGGTGTCGACCTGCAGGAGGCCGGCCTTGCCCCGCCGGGTGAAGGCGGCGTGGTCCTCCAGGTAGGCCAACCCCGCCCGCACGGCGGCGTCATGGGCCGCGGCCATACGAGTGGCGATGGTCTCGTCGGCCACGGCCCACAGGGCCGAGACCGACTTGGGGGGCGAGAAGGTCAAGGCGTAGCCGGCCACGGCCCGGTCGTCATCGGGTGAGAAGCCCCGGCCCAGCGACTCACCGGTCATGGGATGGGCGCCGTGGCCGAAGACCCGCTCCAGGGCCATGGCCTCGACTTCGCGGCCGGCCGTGCCCATGGCCTGCGCGCCGCGGCCCAGCCACTGTCCCCGGGAGAGGTTCTCGGCCCAGTAGTCCTCCCGGCCCTGGGCGATCTCCTGGGCGTAGTAGCGCCAGCCCTTCGGGCTCATCTTGGTGAGACTCATCACCACCGCGGCGCCCTCCCGCACGCGGGCACCTGGGGTGCAGCGGTGTCTCCGTCCAGATGGGACATGGCATCGGTTATGAAGCACGGCGAGTGCCTTGTCGAGGAGTTTCTGCCGATCGTGTCGTTGTGGATCACAGCGGTATGTAGGTGTCATGGCGACGACGAGTCTGCACGTCGAAGGTGGCCGCGCAGATGAACTTGGGCGTAGGCGAGGCCGAGTCCGAGGTTGAGCGGGACGCCCGTCCGCCCGCCGGGTTAACCCTCGAGTTCGGGCAGTTGCTCCGGGACGTAGCTGCGCACACTTCCTGCCTTGTCGATCATGATCTGGCGCCCGGGCGCCATCACGACACCAACGCGCGCCTCGCCTTCCAAACTCCAGAACGTCCGTCCCGCTCGCCGTCGGCGCACGGGATGGCGCAGCCAGTGAGATCCCTTGCCCCCTCGGCTGCCACGGGACGCGAACGGGAACGCGAACGGGAACGGAAACGGGACGGTCCCGTGTCAGATGTCACCTGATGCGAGTGCAATGCGAGCAACGCCGCGAGTTGACACGCGAGTTGACAGTCGTGGAGATCGGTCACGCCAAGGTTGACGCGAGTTCCCCGCGAGTTCTCTGCGAGTTCGGCGGCGCAAGATCGACCGTGCCGGCGGCGCGCGTCATGCCGCAGCCAGGAGCAACGGGAATCAGCGGATCGCAGCGGCCAGAGGCGGCCGGAGGAGGACAGCATGAGACCAGCTGACACGGAACAGAACCGGGCGGCACCGGAGGGGCTCGCGCCTCGCATGGTCGCCATCGACGCCGTCGCCGCCTATCTGGGCGTGACCGTCCGCCACGTGCGCCGGCTCGTCAACGAACGGCGCATCCCGTTCTACAAGTGGAGCCGGCTGCTGCGCTTCGACCCCGCCGAGATCGCCGCCTGGGTCGAGGAGACCAGGGTCGAACCCGGCCGGCCGCTGGACCCGGGCCGGGTTCCCACCCGGCTCAGCCCCTACCCGTCCCGGCGTCCCGCCTGACCGGGCCACCGCCTAGAACGGGCCTCCCGGCCCGAAGTCAGAGCCGCCCACGGCGTGAGCCACCGCCGGAGGGTGGCTTGATGAGATGATGGAGAGGCGAGCCCGGCCGGTGAGACGCACCGCCGACCGACCACCACCGGCCCCCACGGGCCGATATCGCAGACGGGGTCTGCCTGATCCGCTAGCTGGCGTCTCAGGAGACAGGCATGGCCTCGATCGAGAAGCGCCCGAACGGGCACTATCGCGCTCGCTACCGCGACCGGACCGGTCAATCCCGCTCGCAGACTTTCCCCACCAGGCGCCAGGCGCGGGAGTTCCTCGAGCGCAACGGCACCGACATGCAGCGGGGGGAGTGGCTCGATCCGGCGATGAGGCGCTCGCGGTTCGATGCCTGGGCGGCGATCTGGTGGGAGACGACAGCGAAGCTGAGGCCATCGACGCGACGCGGCTACCACCAGCTCCTGCACGGTCACGTCCTTCCGTACTTCGGGGGCCGGGCGCTGGGCTCCATCGACTACCTCGACGTCGAGCAGTTCATCGCCGCCGAGCTCAACGCAGGGCTGTCAGCGAAGAAGGTTCGCGATGCCGTATCGGTGGTGTCGCTGGTGATGAAGTGTGCCGTCAGAGCCAACGCCCGCAGGGACAATCCCGCCGCCGACCACCACATCCACGTGCCCCGCCGGAAGCTGAGGGCGGCCGACGTGCTGACGATGGACCAGGTCCACCGGCTCGTGGCCCATGTTCGCGACCCCTACAAGCCGGCTGTCTGGCTCTTGGTGCTGACCGGCGTGCGTCCGGCCGAGCTCTGCGGACTCCGCGTCGGCAGCATCGACTTCGCTCGCCGGCTGCTGCACGTGTCCGACACCCTCCAGCCCATCCACCGCTTCGGAGACGAGCCCTACCGCCTGGTCGAGGGACCACCCAAGACCGAGTCCGGCGACCGGGTCATCCCCCTGCCGGACTGGCTGGTCAAGCAGATCGCCAACAGCGTGGCGGAGCGGGCGTCCGAACGGGAAGCCCCGGTGGGCCAGGACGAGTACCTCTTCGTGAGGCCGATGGGCGGACCCCTCCAGCGCGACAAGTTTCGCCAGCAGGTGATCCGGCCGGCGCTGCGGGCTGCGGGACTGAGCGAGACGCTGCGCACCTATGACCTTCGCCACTCTCACGCAAGCCTCCTCATCGACCGGGGGGCGAATGTTCTGGCCGTCGCTCAGCGGATGGGCCACTCGGACCCCTCGATCACCCTCAGGGTGTACGGGCACCTCTTCGCTGGCGTGCAGGAGTCTCTGACCGCGGAACTGGACGAATTGCGCAAGGCGACGGAGCCGCCCGCCTTGGAGAGGGGGACCGTTGTCCCGATAGACCAGCGCAGGCGGACGAACTGAGGGCGCGGTCGGTTCACAATCGCGCTCGTCTGCTACGGCAGCAATGAGCGTGGCCGACCCTCGGGCGGTGGCTCTCGGACACCGCACCGGCGTTACCAGTCCAGATAGAACCTCCGGGCAGGATCCGGCCGTCTGCGGTCTCGTGCGCCCTCTTGGAGCGAGGAGGGTCAGCCGGACCAGCCGCCGTCAGGGGCTGAGCGCGGACGGACCGCTACCGTGCCGAGGTGAGCGTTGGACCCCTGGGTCTGGATGATCCGACCAACTCTCCGCGATCCGTCGAGCCGGCCGTAGAAACCCCCATCGCGCCCAGTCGCGCAAAGCGCCTCCTGGATGGAGCGTTGGACTGGCTTGACCGCCGTCAGTCCAGGCTGGCGGTGCCGATCGCGTTCGGGGTGGTGCTGGTCGCCCTCCCGACGGCGTACACGATCTTCCCGGAGTGGGGTTCCGACGCCCGGACCGAGTGGCGGCTCGGCATCCTCGCGCTCTGGCTCGTCGTGGCCGTCGTCGGTGCCTGGCTGACCACGAGCGGCGATTCTCGACTTCACACGTTGGTCCGCCAAGAAGCAGCCCAGCGGGACCGAGCACAGCGCCGCGCCGCCATCACGGTCCAGTTCCAGAACATCCTGGTCCCCGGCGTGGCGGGCATTCCTGTGCAGTACCAGTTCACGGTGTATGGCCCTTCACCGGATGGGCGGTTCCTGATCCCGCTGCTCCCGCCAGCGCTGAACTCCAACGACACGGCCATCTTCCCTGTTGGGGCTGGAGCGACGGGCAAAGCGTGGGAGAGCCGGGACGGCGCGTTCGTGGTCGTCGGAGAAGCAGTGTCGACCGCTGAGCACGGGCTCACACCGGCGCAGAGGCGACGTTATGGATCGTACGGAGCTGTTGCGGCAACGGTCATGCTGGACGAGAACGACGAACCCGTGGGCGTGCTGACGGCCATCGCTCGTGAGGATGACGGGTTCTTCACAGACGAGACCGGGGTGGGCGTGGCCGCCCTTCGGAGCGTGGCAGACGCTGTCGGCTGGCTGATGCCCGAGGCTGTAGTTTGGTTGATGCCGACCGGAGAGGATGTTCCCCATGACCCGTGAGGTACTGGAAACAGACAACGAGGGGCGTGCCGTGGTCGTGGTGTATCGCGAGTCCGACGACGAGCGCGCGCAACGGGTTGAGGAGCGGGCCGAGCAAGCGGAGCGGGGCCGCCAGGTCGCCCGGTCGCTGAGACGCACCCGACCCGAGTCAAGCTCGTCGGAGCCGTCGACGAAGAAGTAGACGCGGGCTGGCCCGGGACGGGGTGTCGTCGAGCGACGGCGCCACCGCGCCAATGAGGAACCTCACGCGTGTGAGCGTCGAGGCCGCCGCTCACCGGGCGCCGCAATCGCGCTGGTTTCTCACGGCAACAGTTCAAGCGCGTCGATGTGGCGCGGCCGAACGACCCCGAAATGACGCCGGTTCAGCGTTGCGAGACGAGCGGCGCCGAGTCGCTCGGCGATGGCCACCAGCGAAGCATCGGTTCCACCAAGGCGGAGATCTGCATAACGCTCGACCAACTCGCCGATGCGGACCCAGTCGGCTCTGATGAGGCCTTCGACGAGCAGGTCACCGTCGACGATCGAGGCATAGAGCGCGGCTTCGGCAGCAGGGCCGAGCTGCCGATCGATCAGGTAGCCGGCCTCGGCCACGACGAGGGCTGTGGTGACGAGCGGCCCTTGGTCGTTCTCCAGCAACATCCGGCAGGCCTCGTGATCGCGGTCATCGCGATCAGCGGTGGCCACCAACGGCCCGGTGTCGACAACAAGCACTCAGTCGCGCCCGAACCCCTCGTCCAGCATCTCATCAGCCTGGGCTCCCCCTCGGCTCGAGCCACCGGAGCCTCCGACCGCCGCGAAAGCGAGGTGGCGCATGCCGCTGGAACCGGCCATCTGGGGGAGCTGCGCGGCGACCAGTTCGGACACCAACACGTCGACGCTCACGCCGCGCCGAGCCGCCTCTGCGGCCAACCGTTTGGCGACGTCGTCGGACAAGTGCACGGTCAACGACACGCCACCATCGTACGCGTGGTCGCCCCCTGGCCATCAGCACTCCGCGTGGGGGGATCGAGGCGACCTCGGACGCCGGTCGCGGGACACGCGCAGGACACGCGGGACACGAAAAAGACACAAAATCGGGGTCTCTGACGGACACGGCGGGACACGAGCGGACAACCGTTTCCCCAGGTCACGGTCGGTTTCTGTACCGAGTCGCAGGTCGGGGAGAACCCCACCCCGCGGGTTCGATTCCCGCCACCTCCACGACCATCCGGGGTCGCTGACCTGGACTTTCGTTCAGTGAGGCGCCCCGGATGCCACGAAAATGCCGCGCGGCGACACGGAAACGCCGCCTGTGAGGCGAGCGTGGGCAGCTCGGACGTGTACTGGGGCGAGGAGTCTGGAGATGGGCCACACGGCCGCCGTATACAGCGTCCAGGTGAGGGGCAAAGGGCGTGTGGCCACACCAACGACTACCGACCCGTGGGCGACATCGATGGCACCGGCGCGAGCCTCGCGGTCGCGCTAAAGGGCTACCCGGGCGGGCTCGAGATCAAGAACGAGGACGAGACCAAAGTGGTCAGGTGCTCCGGGGTCACATGGGATGGTCAGGACCTCAAGGTGATGCTCCAGCACGGGCAGAGCGGTGTCGCCGCCGACATCAACGATCCCTAGGGCTGGGCATCCACCAGGAGCCGAAGGACACGCATCTCGTGCGTTGCGGAGCGCTCTTCCGGCTTCCCCCTTCACAGACCATTGGTTGGCTCGCCTCCACATCAACCACGGACGAGGCGCCAGACACCTGCTCACGAAGGGACTGGTTACCCCGACGAGGACGCAGCATCACCGAGACCGTCCAGCACCTGCGGAACCACCGTTCACGACGCGCTCGCCGGCCGATCGGCCCTGCTCGACGGTGAGCTGATCTTCGCCGCTGGCCGGCCCGAGGACTTCTGCCGGCTCCACGACGCCCTGGGTCAGCGCCACTCGGCACCCGGCGAGGTAACTCGCGCTCGCGACCTCAGGGATTCAATGCCCCTTGAGCGACCCCGTGACAAGAACCGGGTTGGCGTTCCGCCCCGGTACGTACACGTCGCAGCTGACTCGTCGGCTGCCCGCGTCCCAGCTCTCTTGGCGAAGCTGGAGAAGCACCTCTGTGGCCAGGTCCCCCGTGACGACGTGGCCGAGATATGCGGCCCCTCTCGTGCGGCATTCGGTCGCGCCGACTTCTGCCCACTGCTCGGCGGTCGGCATCGAGCTGAAGCGGCCGGTGAGATCCACCATGTCGGTGGCTTCATAGGAGTGCGGCTGGCTGCAGTCGACCGGCTGCCGCGACTTGTCGGTGCCGCGCGCGTAACAGGTACCCGGCGAAACGATGTACGACTGGTCTTGTTCGCTGACGCGTCCAGCCGTCTTAGTCGGAAAGCCGTCTAGACCAAGACGACTTTCCAAAAAGCACAACACCGTTCGGTTGCCCAACACCCAGTCGACATCGTTCGGCTGACGGTGGGCCGCTGAGAACTCGCCGAAGGGATCCAGATGGCGGCCGAGCGCCTCGAGGTAGGCCACCGCCAGCGAATGGCAGGCCCCACTCAGATCCAATGACTGCGAGCTGGCGGCGCTCGGGTACGGCGCGCCCACGCCGTCGGGCATGTGATGCGTACCGGTCACCTCAAAAACATGGAGCTGGCCACAGCCGACCTTGCTTCCGTGAGCAGAGGGGTCGCGAGGGTCGAAGTCGACACAATCGCCCTTCGAGAACTCGCCCGCCAGGCCCTGCAGCGTGGTCGACGTTTTGCTCGTCACCTCATTTGTGCCCGGCGTCACCGGCACTTTGGCACCAGGTGCGACGGTCGACACCGCATTGGGTGGGACGGTCGGTTCTGAGGTTGGCGGGACGGTCGATCGGTGATGCCGCGCGGTGGTGGCGTGAAGCCGAGAGGCCGCCGGGCCTCGCCCCATACGCCCCGCTATCACGATGACCAGCACGACCGCGAGGATCCAGAACACCAGTCGAGTGGGCTCGCGGAGTCTGAACCAACGGGACGTCATCGTTGCGGGACCCGGTTCGAGGAACACTGACCATTCTCCGTGCCCATCACCGCGCCGATCGGACAATTCGCCATCGCTCCCACCCCCCGGACGGAGAAACCTCTTGCCCTTCCGTGCCACTGGCTGTGTCGCGCAGGGTACGTAACGGACGCCTGGCCGTCGATGGGGCTTTCTCCTTGCCCGTTCGGGATCGACCGTCCATGGTTTCGCTGGGGTAGGCCACCCAGCGGCAGTCATCTGACGTGAAGTCGGCTTGGTCACGAGCCCGCAACCAGAGCCCGCGATCGGGCCAGCTAGATCCGGTACCTTCGTCACCTGGAGCGTCTCGAGATCTCCAAACCGCGGCGGGAGCCGAGCTTCATCGGGATCGGCGCGTCGGGCACGACCGAGCCCATCGGCCGGCGCCATCGCGAGGTCATCCGCGAACACCTCGCCTACGAGAACGCCCGCGACGGGTGATCGCCGTCGACACCAGCACCGACCTGCGGCGCAGCGTTCGGCCTCGTTCTTAGCCCTCCGACAGGAGCCGAAGCGCCGGTCGATGCCTTCTCCGCTGAGCTCCGGTGGGTGGTCCTGTACTATCTGATAGGTACCTATCTTATCCGATAGGACGCTATACTATGTGATCGTGGACCTGACCGATCCGACGCGGGCCGTCACCCCGACGTTGGACGGACCGGTATTGGCCGTGTTGGCCGCCGCCGGTCGGGCGATGACGGTTGGCGAGATCGCCGCTCAAACAGCGAGGGGGTCGGAGATTGGGGTGCGGCGCAGCCTTGGTCGGCTCGTTGAGCAAGGGATCGTGCGAGCGACCGAAATGGGCCGGAACCGTGTTCACGAGCTCAACAGGGACCATGTAGCGGCACCGATCGCCGTCTCGCTGGCAGCGCTACGCCTCGAGCTCTGGAGGCGGCTCCGAGAGGTGCTCGGGAAGTGGAAGGTCCGCCCTGTCTATGCCTGCGCCTTCGGGTCGGCGGCTAGAGGCGACGGCGGCCCGGAGAGCGACATTGATGTGCTGCTCGTGCACCCGCCTTTTCCTGGCGAGAAGCGTCATGGGCGATCGACGACCCTCAGACACGTCCTGGGGGCCGCGGCGCTGGACCTGACGCTTCCAGCCACTACGCAAGGCGACGCGGACCGATGGCGTCGCCAAGTCGACGACCTCAATCCAGCGGTCCGCAGCTGGACCGGCAACCCTCTCCAGGTCGTCGACATGTCCGCCTTCGAATGGGCCGAGCGCGGGCGAGCCTCCGCCGCACTGCTCGAGGAGATCGACCGGGATGCCGTGGTGCTCTTCCAGCCCGCGACGTTGGCTGCGGTTGCGAGCAAGGTGGCGAAGGTGAAGTAATGGCCGCCGCGGCGCGCACGGCCAACTGCGGCAGGGCAGAGGCACGTCAACGCCTTCGTAGCGGCCGCGCCTATCTGGAGGTTGCCGAGCTGGTTCTCGACGAGCGGCAACGTGACGAGTTTCTCAGCGTTGCCGCTGGTCTCGCGGTGCTGGCCGGCGTCGCGGCCTCGGACAGCATCTGCTGCGCCCGACTCGGTCGGCGCCATCGTGGCGACGACCACCGAGGCGCTGCGGAACTCCTCGCTGTGGCAGTGCCGGACGGGAAGGCCCTTGCCGCGCGACTCCTCCGCCTGCTCGACGTCAAGGGTGAGGCCCACTATGGGGTCATCGTCGTCTCCCCACGCAAGTCTCGCGACGCCGTGAAATGGGCTCGCGCTCTCATCGAGCGTGCAGGCGAAGAGGTCGAGCGCTGATTTGGAGCTCCGCAGGCGTTATGGCCCCGGCCATCGCGATCGTCGTCGCCCCGGGCCATCAGCACTCCCCGTGGGCGGATCCAAAACGGCACCGGAGGCCCCGTGCGGGACACGCACAGGACACGCGGGACACGAAAAAGACACAAAATCGGGGTCTCTCACGGACACCGCCGGACAAGACCGGACAACCGCTTCCCCAGGTCAAGGCCGGTTTCTGTGACGGTCGCAGCTCGAAGACAACCCCGCTCCGCGGATTCGATTCCCGCCACCTCCAAGAGTGCTTTGGCCGCGAACCCGCACGTCAGAGCATTGTTGGAGGTGCGCCAGCGCTCGCAGGACATGGATGGACACAAAATCGGTCTCATCGAGCGGGCGAAGAGGTTGGGCGAAGAGGTGGACAGCTGATCTGGCCCAGGCCGATTCAGTTGGAGGTGCCCGCACCGCTCGCCAGCAGCTCGGTTAGACATCCCACGGTCGTAAGAGTCAAGCGCAGCCGCTTCTCGCTCAGAGGCTGAGCGGCTGGAGACCGGTGGAGCCGAGCGACGCCCTCCTCGTCTGGGCCCACAAGGCGGCCTCGAGGCGGTCGGCCACGCCGATGTGCTCGAAGACCCGGGTCCGGTGAGCTTCGACGGTCTCCTCGGCGATGCCCGACCGGCGGGCGATCCCCTGGTTGCTCAGTGCCTGGACCCAGGAGGGCGATCACCTCCGCCCCTGAGGCGTGAGCTGGTCGCTCGGGCTCGCCGGGGACCGAGCGCAAGCAGGGCCTTGGCCAGCCGAGGAGACAGCGGCGTGAGCCCGCCGGTGGCGGCGCGCACGGCGGGGTCGGGGTCTTTGAGCAGGCATCCCGCGGCGCCCGCCCCGATGGCGGGCCCCCGCCCGCACACATCCAGGGCGGCAACACCCTGCCTGGGTCGCCAATGGGGAACAAGACCATCAAAATTGACGAGTGACGTGTGCAGCGCGAGCGGCCAAGCTGAAGGTCGCTGGAGGCCAAGTAGCTCGAGAGGCGAGGAGCCTCCCGAGCCAGGGAGCGGAAGGATTGCCCGTGCCTGTGACGGTGATGGTCGTCGAGCGATATCGGTGCGTGCGTGACACGCTGCGGATCGCCATCCACCCCATGCCGGGACTGGAGCTCGTGGCCGAGGCGAGCGACGCCACCGAGGCGGCTGGGTTGGCGATGGACCACGAACCCGACGTCATCCTCCTCGACGTCGACTGGCCCTCCCTGGCCGGGTTGGGAGCGGTTCCCGTCCTGCGGCTGGCGGCGCCTCAGGCACTCATCGTCATGTACTCCTCCGAGCCCGCCTTCGAGCATCGCAACGGCGAGGATGCGGCCGGCTTCGCCATTGCCGCAGGGGCGGACGCCTACCTGACGGCGGCCGCGACCCTCGAGGAGATGGTCACGCTCTTGCAGGCGCCGCCGGAGCCCTCGCCTCGCCGACCGGACCGCGAGGAACTCTTGAACGCGTAGCTGCCGCCATCCACCACGAAGCGCGCCCCCCGCACCAAGCGCCCAACAGAGAACCTGCCCATTCGCCGGCGTGCAGGAGTCCCTCACCGTAGAGCTCGACGGGTTGCGCAAGGCAACGGAGCCGTCCTCACTGGAGAGCGGCACGGTGGTGCCGATGGACCAGCCCCGGCGGACCAACTGAGGGCCCGTCTCCGTCGGCTGCAGACGTCGTGCTCGCGGCCATGGCGATCCACGGTGCCCGTGGGCCATCGGCGCGTGGGAGGATCCCAGGCCGGCACCTTCGGGCGAGGGGATGGAGGCGCTGCGTACCGTGGCTGCGTGCACTCCGATAAG
>Ga0209577_10005356_pt1 | contig 11958 bp, 13 predicted proteins | sample GraSoiAngelo_109_FD_185874 | JGI IMG/M metagenome (GOLD analysis project Ga0209577, IMG submission 185874) | Grasslands soil microbial communities from the Angelo Coastal Reserve, California, USA - 14_0903_12_20cm (SPAdes) (version 2) | ecosystem: Environmental > Terrestrial > Soil > Grasslands... | reverse complement strand
CGACCAACGACACCACGCGCGACCGCATGGCGATGCTGGAGGTCGGGCTGCGGCTGGCCGCCGAGCATCCGTGGATCGGCATCGGCCCCGGCCAGCTCAAGCGCGCGTATCCCGCGCTGGCACCGCCGGAGGCGATGCGCCGCTCGACCAGCCACCTGCACGACAGCCCACTGCAGATCGCCGCCGAGCGTGGGGTCATCGGCCTCGCCGCCTGGCTGTGGATCTTCGTGGCGTTCTTTCGCCGCGCGCGGGTCGTGCTGGCGCGACTGCCGGCCGACGCCGCCGATGACCGCGCGCTCGTGCTCGGCTCACTGGCCGCCATCGTGACGTTCCTGGTGGCCGGCCTGTTCGAATACAACTTCGGCGACACCGAGGTGCTGATGGTGGCCCTGGCGATGATGGCGCTGCCGTTCGCCGTGGCGGGCGGCCGCGTGTCGACCGATCCGTGCGCCGCCGCCTGAGCCCGGCCCGCCGTCCGCGCTGGGGCGCGATCCGCGCCCTGGTCATGGACGTCGACGGCGTCCTGACCGACGGCGGCCTCTACTACGCCGAGAACGGCGACGAGCTCAAGCGCTTCGACGTCCGCGACGGGCAGGGCCTCGTGCTCCTGCGCGAGGCGGGCGTGCTCACGGTGATCGTCACCCGCAAGCAGACGACCATCGTGACCCGCCGCGCCCGCGATCTCGGCATCGCCGAGGTCCACCAGAACGCCAGCGACAAGGCCGCCGTCGTCACCGCTCTCCTGACGCGGCATCGCCTGCCGGCCGCCGACGTCTGCTACGTCGGGGACGACGTCGGCGATCTCCCGGTGATGCGCCTCGTCGGTGTGCCGGTGGCCGTGGCCGATGCCGTGAGCGAAATCCGCGCCGTCGCCGCCTACATCACGAAGGCGAAAGGGGGCGAGGGCGCGGTGCGGGAAATCTGCGACCTGATTCGCGCGGCCCGGAAGATCTAGGCGAATGCCGCGGGCGCCGGCGAGATCGGGCGCGGCTTCTCTCGAATCGCTACGTGCTAGGCTGTTAAAGGAGTCGTCCGATGGGATTCGTCAGGGCAGCGGCGACAGCCATCCTGCGAGCGGTGATCCAGCCGCTGGGTGCGACGCTGCAGTTCGTCCGTGAAGACGTCCCCGAGCTCGAGGACACCGGCACCGGCATCGAGTATTGGCGTGACGGTCTCGAGCGCCGAATGCCGCGCTGGTGGGTGCTGACATGGCGGGGACGAGTGATCATGCGCATGCGGTCGCGCCACAATGAGCGCGCCTACTGGCGCCGCCGCCGCGATCTCGTTCGACTCATCGACGAGATGAACGCGGCGACGCTGCTCCCCGCCCTCGGGAAGGACAGCCACGTGCTGGAGCCGGGGTGCAACGTGGCGCAAAATCTGTGGGAGATCAGTCAACGCTGGAATTGCGAGATCTACGGCCTCGACATCGATCGTGAGGCGCTGGACCACGCCGCGAAGCGGCCGTGGCCGCGGCCGGCGCATCTGTTCGAGGCGGACGTGCTCGAGCCGGGCGCCCTCGAGAAGTTTTCGGATCGTCAATTCGATCTCGTCGTCACGCGCTGGCACCTGGTCCACCTTCCCCCCGGCGAGCGCAAGCAGCGGTACGTCCGGGAGCTGAAGCGCATCGGGAAGGCGGGGCTGATCCTGGAGCCCACCTCGACCGACAAGATCGGGCGCGTGGAGTGGCGCCAGAAGGGAACATATTGCTTGTCCTGGGACGACTGGGAGGGATGGTACGGCCTGAAGCGCTTTGCGCCCAGGATCCCTCTGCCCTACACCGCGGTCTTCTACTGGTAGCTCGAGGACGCCGGTCTCGGGGCCGCCCCGTCGGTCAGTAGGCGGGAACGGGCTCGGTGTTGGTGCGCACGCGGACGAAGTACTCCTTGAACCGCTCGACGTCGTCCGCCGAGACCATGTCCGACACGAGGAAGCAGGCGACGTCCCCGTACTTCCACACCCACGCCGCGAACCCGCTGTCGCGCACGAGCGCCGGCCGGTAGCGATCGACCTGCACCCGCGCGCGGTCGGGCACGGTCACGCCGGCGCCCGGCAGCGCGACGTAGGTGACCATGTGGCCGTCCTCGTCGCGGTAGTGGATGGCGACGCCGCGCTGGCGCTCGAGGTACACGGGCTCGGCGCTGACGAAGGTGAGCCGGTCGTCGCCCACGAAGACCTGGCTGAGCCCGATGCCGCTCTGCTCGGTGAGCCAGGGCAGCGCGGCCGGCAGCACCTCGCCGTGACGCGCCCCCCACATCAGCGTGCGCGCGTGCTCGCTCACGACCGCGCGCACGTAGCGATCGACGGGATCGGCCGGTGCGATGCGCGGGATCACGGGCAGGGCGACCAGCGCGAGGACCATGACCGTCGCCGCCGCGGTGACCAGCGGCGTCAGCCAGGCCGCTCGGCGTGGCCGCGGCGTCGCCTCCACGATGGCGACGCGGAGACGTGCCGGGGCCGGATGGCGGGGCAGCTCCCCGGCCAGGCGCCGGCCGAGTGTCTCGTCCGAGGGCTCGTCGAACCGTTCGTTCATTTCGTGTCGTAGTCGCGGAGGAGCGCGCGCAGCCGCTCCTTGGCGCGGAAGATTCTCGACTTCACCGTCCCGACCGGGCAGGCCATCACCCGGGCCACCTCCTCCAGCGGCAGGCCCTCGACCTCGGCGAGCAGCAGCACCGTGCGGAACTCCTCCGGCAGGCGGCGCATGGCCCGCTCGAGATCGGTGTGCGCGTCCATCGCGGTCCCGTCGTCGTCCGGGGCATCGTGGAACATGGGCGCGTCCCATTCGGGGACGCCGTCCTCCGCGATCGGGGCCTCCCGTTCGCGGACCCGGTAGAACGTCAGGAACGTGTTTCTCAGAATCTGGAACAACCAGGCGCGGAGGTGGGTTCCCGGCTGGAACCGGTGGGAGAACCGGAACGCCCGCAGATAGGTTTCCTGGACGAGGTCCTCGGCATCGGCGGGCCGCTTGGACAGGTACATCGCGAAGTTGTACAGCGCGTCGAGGTGCGCGAGCGCCTGGCGCTGGAAGTCGGCGTCGGCCACGTCAGCGCTCCAGCCAGTCGGCGGGATAGGCGCCGCGCCGCACCTCGTGCTCGTCGGCCAGCTGGCCCAGCAGCTCGCGTACGGAGGCGTAGAGCGTGGGATGCCGGAGGTCGGGCGCGATGTCGGCCAGCGGGCGCAGCACGAAGCCGCGCTCGGCCGCCAGCAGGTGCGGGACGTGCAGATCGTCGGGACCGCTGATGACGTCGTCGTCGTAGAAGATGATGTCGATGTCGAGCGTGCGCGGCGTGAAGCGCCGGGCCTCCGGCGTGAGCCCGGGCGGCCGCGCGCGGCCCAGCTCGGCCTCGACGGCCTGCACGCGATCGAGCAGCGCGCGCGGCGAGAGCGTCGTCTCCACGGCGATCACGCAGTTGAGGAACCAGGGCCGCTCGCTCTCGGTCTGGCCGGGCTCGTGCTCCCACGGCTCCGACTCGTAGAGCGGCGAGGCGGCGACCAGCGCCACCCCGGCGGTCCGCAGGCGCTCGACGGCGCCGCGCAGCAGCACCAGCCGGTCGCCGAGGTTCGAGCCGAGCGAGAGGTAGGCGCGCGCCATCAGCGGCTCCGCACGAGCTCCACCGACGGCGTGCCCACCAGGCCCTGCAGGGGCGGCGTGAGCTTGCGCACGCGGACGCGCACCTGCTGGGCCGGGAACTCGCGCAGCAGCGTCTGGGCGATCAAGCCGGCCAGGCGCTCGATGAGGTTGACGCGGCCCTGCGTGCCGATCTCCACGATACGGCGGGCCACCGCGCCGTAGTCCACCGCGCTGGCGAGATCGTCGGAGACGGCCGCCGGCGTGAGATCGACGGCGAGCTCGGCGTCGACCGAGAACCAGACGCCGACCGTCTGCTCGGCCTTGCTGACGCCGTGATGGCCGTAGAAGCGGACGTCCTCGAGGAGCAGCTTGTCGCCCATCACGGCCTGACGACCGCGTTCTCGAGGCCGCCCACGCGGACGTCGCTCCACGGCGTCTCCGCGTACGCCGCGACCGCGGGACCCTCCAGCGCGCCGTACCGTGTCTTGCCGTCGACGCGAAAGCGGACGGTCTGCACGGCTCAGGCGAGGCCGAGCACGTCGGCCATGTCGTAGAGCCCGGGCGGCCGGGCGGCGATCCAGCGCACGGCGCGCAGCGCGCCGCGCGCGAAGGTGTCGCGGGTGTGCGCCCGGTGCGTCAGCTCCAGGCGCTCGCCGAGAGCGCCGAAGGAGACGGTGTGCTCGCCCACGACGTCACCGGAGCGCAGCGCGAGCACCGCGATCTCCTGCGGCGTGCGCTGACCGGGCAGCCCTTCGCGGCCGTACACGGCCACCTTGCCGAGATCGCGGCCGAGCGCCTCGGCGATCACCTCGGCCATGCGCAGCGCGGTGCCGCTCGGCGCGTCCTTCTTGAACCGATGGTGGGTCTCGGTGATCTCGACGTCGTAGTCGTCGCCCAGCGCCTTCGCCATGAGCGGCAGCAGCTTGAAGGCGAGCGTGACGGCCACCGACATGTTGGGCGCCATCATGATGGCCGCCCGCCGGCCGAGGTCGGCGATCTCCTGGCGCTCGGCGGCGGAGAAGCCGGTGGTCCCGACGACCGCGCGGCCGCCGGCGGCCGCGACCAGGCGCAGGTGCTCGAGCGTGGCGGCGGGGACGGAGAACTCGACCAGCACACGGTCGCGGGAAAGGACGGCGGCGGCGTCGGCGCCCAGCACGACGCCGAGGCGCCCGACGCCGGCCAGCTCACCGGCGTCGCGCCCGAGCGTGGCGTGGCCGGGCGCCTCGAGCGCGGCGACCACCCGCAGCCCCGGCGTCTCGGGGGCGAGAGCGACGATGCGGTTGCCCATGCGGCCGGCGGCGCCGGCGACCACGAGCGGGATGGGATGGGCCGTCGCGGCGGTCGGCGCATCAACCGTCATCGTCGTGTCGCGGGCGTGCGGTGGCGGGGCGCCGACGCGCCCGGATCGACCGTCATCGTGGCCCCTCTGCCCGGTTACTTGACGAGCGCGTACTGCCGGAGGATCGAGCGCAGTGTCTCGCGATTGGCGTCGCTCATGCGGCACATCGGCAGCCGGAACTCCGGCTCGAGCATCCCGGCCATGGCCATCGCTTCCTTGATCGGAATCGGATTCGTCTCGAGGAACGCCGCGCGGGCCAGCGGGAACAGCCGGTAGTGCAGGTCACGCGCACGCTTGAAGTCGCCCTCCAGCGCGGCGTGCACCATGTCGGCGGTCTCGCGCGGGACGATGTTGGCGATGACCGAGACGACGCCGTGGCCGCCGATCGCCAGCAGCGCCAGGGTGATGTTGTCGTCGCCCGAGAGTACGGAGAAGTTCGGACCGCAGGCGGCGATGACCTGGCTCATCTGGTCCAGGCTACCGGACGCTTCCTTCACGCCGGCGATGTTGCGACAGTCGCGGACCAGCCGGGCCAGCGTCGCCGTCTCCACGTTGATCGCGGTGCGGCTCTGGATGTTGTAGAGGAGGATCGGAAACGCCACCGACTCGGCCACCGCTCGGAAGTGGCGATAGAGCCCCTCCTGCGTCGGCTTGTTGTAGTACGGGTTGACGACCAGCGCCCCGGCGGCGCCTGCCCGCTCGGCATGGCGCGTGAGGTCGATCGCCTCGGCGGTGGAGTTGGAGCCCGTCCCGGCGATCACGGGAAGGCGCCGTCCGGCGCTCTCCACGACGATCTCGACGACCCGCTTGTGCTCGTCGTGGCTCAGCGTCGGCGACTCGCCGGTCGTTCCACAGGGAATGATGCCGTCGGTGCCGTGGGTGACGTGGAACTCGACGAGCTCACGCAGCTTGGCCTCGTCGACGCGACCCTCGTGGAACGGGGTGACCAACGCGACGAACGACCCCTGGAACGTCGTCTGGCTCATGGCTCTGTCCCCCGGCCTGGTCATGTGAAAGTGATCGTTGCCTTTTTTCCCAGGGAAGTCAAGGTGCGGAGGCCGCGTCAGGGGACGGTGACGGTCACCTCGTTCGAGCGGCGGCTCTCGTTGGCGCGCGCAGTCGTGTCCTGCGCGGTGACCGCGTACCGGTGGGTGCCGGGCGCCACGTTGCGGTCGGTGAACGTGGTGCCCGGCACACGAACCGTGCCAACGCGCAGGAAGGGCCCGGCGCCATCGGCGCGGTAGACGACGTAGGCCGCAATGTCGGCGCCGGGACTCGGCGTCCACGACAGGCGAACCGTGCCCTGCGACGGGATCGCGACGAGATCGGCGGGCGGCGCCGGCGGCGTGACGTGCAGCGGCGTGACCGACAGCGCGGTCGTCGCCTCGCCTTCGACCACGGTGGTCCCGTCCTGCCGGATGGCGCGCACCGCGTAGCGATACGTGCGGTCGTTCTCGACGGGACGGTCCGTCGCCGAGGTCGCGCCGGGCTCGGTGCGGGTGATCACGGCGAACGGCGCCTCCGCGGACGGCGCGCGCAGCACCTCGTACACGAGCGGCGCGGTCACCGGGTTGCCGTCGGTGAGCCGGGCGGGCGGGCGCCAGGAGAGCTTCACCTCCCGATCGCCCGGCTCGGCGCGCAGGTCGGACGGCGGCTCCGGCGCGGCCAGGAACGTCACCGAGAGCCGTCGGGACGGCGGGCTGGTGTGGCCATCGGCGTCGGCGGTGAGGACCACGTAGGTGTAGCGCCGACCGAGGGTCAGCATCCGGCGGTCGAGATAGACGACCCGATTGCCCTGCACGAGCGTCGAGGGCGGCTCGGCCAGACGGACCGTGCCGATGTCGGTGTAGCCGGCGATGCGGTCGTCCTTGAGCAGCGCGGCCCGCGGCTCGCGCTCGCCAGTGTCCTCCACGCGGAAGATGCGCGCCACGCCGGGAGTGGTCAGGCGCGAGTTGTCGATGCGACGGGCCGGGATGCTCCAGGTGAGCTGGATACCGCCCTCGCGCACCACGGCGCTCAGATCGTTCACCGGCTGGGGTACGCGCCGCTCGGGCGCCGCCGGCGGCCCCTTGCGCCCGCAGGCCGCGCACGCCGCGAGCACCAGCACCGCCGCCAGCAACGGTGCCAGCGCGGGCCGGCGGCCCGCGGTCATGCGCGCACGAGCTCGCGGGCCTGGGCGAGCGCCCGGCGCACCGCCGCGGGGGCGGTGCCGCCGGTGACGGAGCGCGCGCGCAGCGAGGCGTCGACCGTCAGCGCCTGGTGAACGTCGGCGGCGATCAGCTCGGAGAACCCGCGCAGCTCGTCGAGCGAGAGCGCCTCCAGCCCGACCCCGCGCCCGACGGCGTGACGCACCACGCGGCCGACGACCTCGTGGGCCTGGCGGAACGGCAGGCCCTTGCGCACGAGGTAGTCGGCGAGGTCGGTCGCCGTCGCGAAGTTCTCGCCAGCGGCGGCGCGCATCCGATCGGCGCGGAACGTCAGCGAGGCCAGCATCGGGGGCAGCACCGCGAGGATCGCCGCCAGCGTGTCGACCGAGTCGAAGAGCGGCTCCTTGTCCTCCTGCATGTCGGAGTTGTAGGCCAGCGGCAGCCCCTTCATCGTCGTCAGCACGGCCACCAGATTGCCGTGCAGGCGGCCGCTCTTGCCGCGGATCAGCTCGGCCACGTCGGGGTTCTTCTTCTGCGGCATGATCGACGAGCCGGTGGCCCACGCGTCGGCGAACTCCACGAAGCCGAACTCCGCGGTCGCCCAGAGCGTGAGGTCGGCGGCCAGCCGGGAGAAATGCACGCCGGTGATGGCCGCCGCCGCCAGGTATTCGACCACGTAGTCACGGTCGCTCACCGCATCGAGGCTGTTGGCCGACACCGCGGGGAAGCCGAGGTCACGGGCGAGCGCTTCGCGGTCGATGGCGAACGCGGTGCCGGCCAGCGCGGCGGCGCCGAGCGGCAGCACGCTGGCGCGCCGCTCGCAGTCCACGAAGCGCTCGCGATCGCGCTGCAGCATGAAGACGTAGGCGAGCAGGTGGTGCGCCAGCACCACCGGCTGGGCGCGCTGCAGGTGCGTGTAGCCCGGCATCGGCGTCTCGACGGTGTCGGCCGCCCGGGCCAGCAGCGCCTCCTGCGCACCGCGCAGGCCGGCGACCGTGCCGCCGACGACGTCGCGCAGGTAGAGCCGCTCGTCGACGGCGATCTGGTCGTTTCGCGACCGCCCGGTGTGGAGCTTGCCGCCCACGTCGCCGACGAGCTCCAGCAGCCGGCGCTCGACGTTGGTGTGGATGTCCTCCAGCTCCGGTCGGAACGGAAACGTGCCCGCTTCCAGCTCAGCACGCACGGCCTCGAGGCCCTTGACGATCGTGTCGCCCTCGGCGGTCGTCAGGAGCCCGGTGCGGACCAGCGCCCGCGCCCACGCCACGCTGCCCGCGAGATCGTAGGGCCAGAGGCGCTGGTCGACGGCGAGCGAGCCCGTGAAGCGCTCGGCGGTCGGATCGGCGGACTGGCTGAAGCGCCCGCCCCAGGTCTTCTTCACGGCAGCAGCGCCGCGATGTCGTCCATGATCCGCTGCGTGATGCTCGAGCGGAGGCCGCGGCCGCGGCCCTCGGCCAGAAACCGGCGCGGCGCACCGAAGCGCACGGCGAGCGGATGCCGGCGCGGGATGTAGCCGCGGCGGCCGAGGAGCGCCTGGTAGGTTCCGCTGATGCCGGCCGGCACGACCGGCGCGCCCCGCAGCGCGAGCAGCCCCACGCCGGGCAGGCCGCGCTCGAGCCGTCCGCGGACGCTGAAGGGACCCTCGGGAAAGATGCCGACCACGCGGCCGGCGTCGAGGGTGCGCAGCGCCGTGCGCAGCGCGCCGACGTCGGGCCGCTCGAGCGCCAGCGGAATCGAGCCGAGCCACCGGTGCAGCCACGGGTGCAGCGGCGTGGCGCGCCACACGCGCGGCATCACGAGGAAGGCGACCGGCGCCGGCAGCGCCACCGCGAGCAGGACGCCGTCGAGATAATTGTGGTGATTCGCGGCGACGATGTACGGCCCGTCGGCCGGCAGGTGCTCGAGGCCCTCCACGCGCAGCGCGAACCACCGCTCGAGGGCGGCGCGCACCCGCCGCCGCAGCGCCTGGTAGAGGAACGGGAACGGGCGCGACTCGCCAGCCGCGCGAGAAGTGGCAGACAGGGCGGTCGAACGCGACATGGCGGATTTTATAGCATGGCCCTCCAGGGGTGTATAGGCGGAGGGCGCCGGGCACGACTCTTGAAACGGCCGAACGGCAGTGGGCGGTCCTTGGGCCGCTCGGAGGTCGACAGGAGGGTCCTGCGCAATGAAGTGCTCAGTCTGTGGATGCGACCGGCGGATGCTCTGCCTGCGCTGCCGTGAGGGCCGCTGCACCGTCTGCCGCGCGCCCAGCGACCGCCTGCTAGCGCCGCGATAGCCGATACCGCACGACCGCCGCATTGTGCTCGGCCACCGTGGTCGAGAAGTGATGACGCCGGTCGTCGCGGGCGACGAAGTAGAGAAATTTCACGGGGGCCGGATCGAGGGCCGCCTCGATGGCGGCCAGGCCGGGGCTGGCGATCGGTCCCGGCGGCAGGCCGCGGTGCACGTAGGTGTTGTAGGCGTTGTCGCTCGCCAGGTCCGCGCGGGTCAGCGCGCGCCGCTCCTTGGCGACGGCGTACTGCACGGTCGGATCGGCCTGCAGCGGCATGTCGAGCCGCAGGCGATTCCAGAACACCGCCGAGATCAGCCGGCGCTCCTCGGGGTCGATCGCCTCACGCTCGATGATCGAGGCCAGCGTGAGCAGCTGATGCACGCTGAGGCCTCGCGCCCGCGCCCGCGCGACCAGCTCCGGCGTCAGCTTGCCACGCATCCGCTGCACCATCCGCGAGAGCATCTCGTCGACCGACATGCCGCGCACGAACTGGTAGGTGTCGGGAAAGAGATAGCCCTCGACGCTGGGACCCTCGACGCCGAGCGCGTGCCGCAGCCGCTCGTCGCCGGCCGCCCGGATCACCTGGTCGGCGGAGGCCAGCCGCTCGGCCTCCAGCGCCCGGGCCAGCTCGCTCACCGTCGCCCCCTCGGGATGCAGGATGACGTGCTGGCGCACGTGGCCGCTCTCCAGCAGATCGAGGACGTCGAGCGTCGAGGCATCGCGCGGCACCTCGTACTCGCCTGCCTTCAGCCGCCGCACACTGCCCCGCAGGGCGGCCAGCCCCAGGAACGCCACCCGGCTGCGAATCACGCCGGCCTCGCTCAGCTGCTCGACGATCCCGCGCAGCCCCTCATGGGCCGGGATGTCGACGACGAGCGGGCCGGACCGCATGGCCGGGGCAGGGGCCAGGACGAGCCAGGCAAGGCCGCCGGCCGCCCCGATCAGCAGCGGCAGGGCCAGGAGGGCAGTTCGTAACCGCATGATATCTTGATAGCAGCGCTCCTCCGGAATACCAACGACTTACGTCGCACCCTCGAGGGGCTGGCAAGGCGGGCGGCAGGCGGCTACACTGCTTGAAGTCCTCGGGAGGGACCTTCGATGAACACGCTACTCTGCATCATCTCGGTGTACCGGCCGGACTTGATGGCGGAGGCGTGCGAAGCGCTCGGGGTCGTCGGCAACGTGGACGTCATCATGGATCGGCGCGTCGGCGAACGGCGCGCGCCGGAGCGAGCGACCTTGGACGAGTCACGGCTACGGGACCGTCGCCGCCGGAGCCTGGATGAGGAGTTCCGCACCGAGGGCTTCGTGGTCGTTCAGCGCGATCACGACTCCGCGCCAACCGCGTAAGCGCTGGGCCCGACGGGCCCGGCGCGCGAATGCGGTGTAAGGGTGCGGCAGGATTGGAGCCCGCCCGACGATCTTGGTATACTGTCGGGCCTGGGGTTACCAACCTCGAATCTGCTTACCAAGTCACTGGGGGTCTCATGCTCGAGCTTCAGCTCCCTGCGCGCCACGACTGGGCCACGTCTGATCGAACCTACGGCAAGCTCGCCATCGAGCAGTTCGAGCCCGGGTTCGCCCTGACCGTCGGCATCGCGTATCGCCGCGTCCTGCTCTCGGCCATCCACGGGGCCGCGCCGACCTGGGTCAAGATCGAGAACGTGCTCCACGAGTTCTCCCACATGCCGGGAGTCACCGAGGACACGCTCGACATCATCATGAATCTTCGCAAGGTCGTCTTCTCGCTACACGTCAACCGCCCGAAGATCCTGCGGCTCAAGGCCCAGGGCGCCGGGCAGGTCAAGGCCGGCGACTTCGAGCCGGACGCCGACGTGGAGATCCTGACGCCCGACGTGCCGCTGGCCACGCTGGACAAGGACGGCGTGCTGGAGATGGAAGTCTGCATCGAGCGCGGGCGCGGCTACGTCTCCGCCGAGAAGCGCGAGCCCGAGGCGCTGCCGATCAACGCGATCCTGCTCGACGCCGACTTCTCGCCCGTGCAGCGCGTGAACTTCAAGGTGGAGCCGATCGGCACCGCGCCGGCCGGCGAGGAGCCGCCCGAGCGGCTGATCGTCGAGGTGTGGACCGACGGCAGCATCACGCCGGCGGTGGCGGTGGGCGAGGCCTCGCGGATCCTGCAGGATCACTTCAACCTCCTCACCGACTTCCCGGAGGCGGTGCCCGAGGAGGAGGAAGGCGGCCGCGACGAAGCGCATCCGCGCACGGAGCTCAACGACAACCTCTTCCGCAACGTCGACGAGCTCGAGCTCTCGGTGCGTGCCTCCAACTGTCTCAAGACCGCCAACATCCGCACGATCGCCGACCTCGTGCAGAAGACCGAAGCCGAGCTGCTCAAGACCAAGAACTTCGGCAAGAAGTCGCTGAACGAGATCAAGACCATCCTGGGCGAAATGGGTCTCTCGCTCGGCATGAAGCTCGACCCGGAGGAACTGGAGCGCCTGCGCTCGCAGTACGAGCGCGCCTACGAGACCTAGTCTCTGCCCGACCCGGTCGGCGCCGGGCGGGGCTGGGGGTCCGGCGACCACGAGCCCGGAACGTCGACGCGTTGACGCGATTCCCTCGATCCGTTTCCCTCCCAACGCAGGCCGGCGCAGACTGGTGGTGG
>Ga0209577_10005355_pt1 | contig 11959 bp, 12 predicted proteins | sample GraSoiAngelo_109_FD_185874 | JGI IMG/M metagenome (GOLD analysis project Ga0209577, IMG submission 185874) | Grasslands soil microbial communities from the Angelo Coastal Reserve, California, USA - 14_0903_12_20cm (SPAdes) (version 2) | ecosystem: Environmental > Terrestrial > Soil > Grasslands... | reverse complement strand
GGCGCGCGTGAGCAGGTAACCGCGGTAGCCGATCTCTTCTCCGAACGCGGCAAAGATCCAGACAATCAGAAGCCACCGCAGTGCCACCATGACATGGCCCGTGATTTGGTCAGCGCCACTCGGCGCGACTGCTGGAGGCCAGAAGTGTGCGGTAAGCGGATCAATTACCAGGGCACCAAGCAGAATTCTCAGGGCGGCGGCTCCGAGCGCGAACAAGACGGTTCGTCGCCACGAGGCGGGCCAACGCAATCCCATGGCGGTCCAGGCGCCGTCGCGCAGGCGTACTGAAATCAGACCCAACACAACGAGTATGGGCACTTCGTTGGGTATGGCGTGATAAACATTATGGCCGATCACAATCGCGCTCCCGAGTATGAGCTCGGCCAATGAAAACCAGCGCTGCCTCGGGGAGAGTCCGTTTCCCCGGCATTGAATGAGATCAACTTCAGTTTCTGTAGACCGACCGGTTGCCGTGCCTGATCCGTTCATTTCCACTCCTCTTTGGTTTCTTGTAGATGTGATCAGCCGCGCGGCAAAACGCGCGATCTGCGGTAAAGTCGCGCACACCAGAGCGCAAAGCGCGTGGTCAACATCACCAGCCCGAAGCCCACCACCAGCCCGATAGGGATAATCCACCAGCCAAGCACGTCTCTGCCAACCATCGGCGCACTGCCAAATCCAAGTCGAAGAAAAAACGACAGGTCGCCGGTGCTGTCCCGGGAAACCCATAGTCCTGCAGTATGTGGATGGAACGGTTTCAGCACCGCGCAGAGAATGAGAACGACTCCAAGGACGTATCCTACGATTGCGACCACTAGCACAAAAAATCCGGCAACGCTCAGGCTCGCCCAGCGGAACAGACTTTCCAGAATCCGTACTGGCGACCGGCTGACCTCAGCCCGCGCCAGCAAGTTGTCGGTTATGTACTGTCTGGCCAGATCTTCCGGACTGCCTAGCGCAGCCAGGGACGCATCAACTCCTGCGCTTGAGACTTCTCCGCTCGGCGCCGCCTTGTCCATAATGTGGCTTCGCAACTCCTCGACGATTTCGCGGACCTCTTCATCGTCTGCACCCCGTAATTGAGCGCGCAACCTGCCCAGGTACGATTCGATCTTCTGCTGCGCATCACTTCCCATGCTCATCTATTTCCCCTTCCCGAGTGGAGCGAGCAACTTGCTCATGCTCGACGAGAACCGGGCCCACATCCCGGCCATCTCCCGGAGGCGGTGTCTGCCTGCCGGCGTCAACGCGTAATACTTCCGCGGATGCCCCGCATCGGACTCCACCCACTCGCTTCGCACCAGCCCCAGTGCCTTCAACCGGCTGAGCAGCGGATAAATCGTTCCCTCCGTTACGATCAAATCGGAATCGCTCTCCATTCGCCGCAGAATCTCCAGCCCGTAGAGCTTGCCGTCCCACAACGCCGCCAAAATGGCCAGCTCAAGACATCCTTTGCGGAGCTGTACCTCCCATTTGTCTCCAGTTATTTGCTCGCTGGCTTCGTGGGCCTTCATCCGGAAACATACCTTGCATTACAAGGTATGATGTTGTCAACAGGAAAAGACGTATCGAACCCAGGACACGTCCCGGCGATCCCCTGGGAGCGAAGTGCAGGGTCACTCAAACGCGACCTGAAAGCGGACGGCTGGATTTCTGCTTTTCAGCTTGTTCCGGTTCGCGGTGCTAGAATTCTCCGTTTAGCATTCTTGTCCTGAGGTACTCATATGCCAGAGACGACGCTGCAAGCACCATCCAGTCCTACTCCGCTCACCAGTTTCAGCGAAGACGAAATCCTGTTTCGCGACAACATTCATCACTTTGCCGAAGAGAAGATTCGCCCCCTGGTCAAAGAAATGGACGAAAAGGCCGTCTTCGACAAAGGACTCATCCATGAATTTTTCCAGCTCGGGTTGATGGGCATTGAGGTTCCAGAGCAATACGGAGGCGGTGCAGGCAAGTTTTTCGATGCGATTTTAGCGGTCGAGGAATTCTCTCGCGTGGACGCATCCGCAGGGGTAATCGTGGACGTGCAGAACACCCTGGTCAACAATGCTTTGCTGCGTTGGGCTACGGAGGAGCAGAAAAAACGCTACCTGCCGCGCATGGTTTCTGAAGTTTTGGGCGCGTACGCGCTAAGCGAAGCGGGTTCTGGATCCGACGCCTTTGCCCTGCAGACCAAGGCGGAAATGAAGGGCGGCGACTACGTCCTTAATGGGCGCAAGCTCTGGATTACCAACGGTAAGGAAGCTGGACTGTTCATCCTTTTTGCGACACTTGATCCATCCGCCGGTTACAAAGGCATCACCGCGTTCATTATCGAAAAAGATTTCCCGGGCTTCACCGTAGGCAAGAAAGAAGACAAGCTGGGCATCCGCGCTTCCTCAACTTGTGAACTCATTCTGGAGGACTGCCGCGTTCCCAAATCAAACGTGCTGGGCGAAGCCGGCAAAGGCTACAAGATTGCCATCGAGACGCTAAACGAGGGCCGCATCGGCATTGGCGCGCAAATGGCCGGTGTAGCGCGCGGAGCGTGGGAGTACGCCTGCAAGTACGCTCAGGAGCGGAAGCAGTTTGGCAAACCGATCGCCGATTTTCAGGGTGTGCAGTTCCAGTTGGCACAAATGGCAACCGAAATCGAAGCGGCGCGGTTGATGGTTTACAACGCCGCCCGCATGAAAGATGCCGGCGTAAACTTCGTAAAAGAAGCGGCGATGACCAAACTGTTCTGCTCCCAGGTGGCCGAGCGTGTCACCTCTCTGGCCGTCGAAATCTACGGTGGCTATGGTTTCACCAAGGATTACCCTGTCGAGAAGTACTGGCGCGACGCCAAGATCGGAAAAATCTACGAGGGCACATCCAACATGCAATTGCAGACCATTGCCAAGTTGCTGCTAGGAGGAAAGTAGGTAGGCTCAGTTGGGCGCGCGCGCTTTGCTGGGTGGGAGAGGCGAAGTCAATAGCTTTGGGAAGCGTTCGTAACACAATTGGTTACTCTTTATGTGCAGCAGGTTGCATCTGCGGTTGTCCCCGACGCTTTCCTCGGTCGATGTAAGCTATTTAGGATCAGCGGTTTACAACAATTCCCATTATTGGCTTGCAAGCTGCAATTCTGAGCTTGCCTGCTGGTAAGGCAACCCGGGGTGCCTCTTGACGCTCATCGCTGACGCGAATCTCCCAATCAAACCGAAGCACAGTTTGCTTCCTCTGCTGACGGTCGTGTTCCTCATTTCTTATGGATTGCTGACTTTTCTCGTGGTAGAGCAAGACCGCGTTATCGCCGCCCAACGTTCGTTGATCAGACAAATCCTCGCCGACAGCAATGAACTGTCGGCGCTAAAGGGCAAGGCGGTCCGGGAGCAGAACCAGGCTCACCCTCGCTCTCAGGGCCATAGCCCCGCGGCGTCCGCGTCCCCCAGGAAACGCAGCAAAAGCAGTCACGATATGCGCAGGATGCCGAAACTCGTTCCCGAGAAGCCGCCAATCCCGGCTTCTGACGCGATGGATGAGCGCAGGGCGCTGATTACCATCTGATGAAGCTGTAAAGATTCGAAGGTAGGCTGACTAAAATTCCATGAAGGCTCTGACCCTAGCCTTGTTGTTGAGTCTGCCGCTGCCGCAAGCTGCACCTCCGCTTCGCAAGCCGGCAGGGCAGGTGACCAGGAGTGCACGCAAAGGCGGAAAGTGGTATTTCACCGCGACGGGTCACGCCGTCTACTGCTATGGCCCGGTGATGTACGTTACCGAGGTGCAAGGCGGATTGAAGCGCGTGGCGACGTTTTGCCAGGGCGATAAACCGATTGTGCAGCTGAAAGATTGACCCTCGCCGCCTATAGTTAACCTGATCATTTCAAGCCTGCCATCCGAGCGCCTTTTGCCTGCATCCCTTGCCAGTCAGGCTGCCGGTCTCTCCAGTTCGCCGCGATTCCACTTCCCCAGATTGGCCCCGGCTTCGTATGTACTCTGCAGGAAGTCCAAGAGCGCTGTCCGGGGCGAAGGAGCTTTGCGCACGTCGTCATACATGAGCAAAAACTCGCGCAATTGCGGGTGATAAAAGCCGCCGGCAGGACGCACCTGGGCTTGCCCAAAGCCTTCCGGCTCTGGCGCGGCGTAGGCATAAAAGGCGGCATCTTTAATGTCGCCACTGCCTGGCCAGAACCCGGCGCTGATGACTTCATGCGAGTAAGCCTCCCGCGTAATGGGATCTGCATCCGGGCGTGGGGGCGCGCGACGCCCCGAGAATCGGGTTACCGCCAGGTCGAAGCTTCCCCAGAAAAAGTGAACCGGACTGGCCTTCCCGACAAAGCCGCAGCGAAACTCCTTGAAGATTTCGTCGCAGAGCACAAGAGTTTTCCAAAAACGCGTCACGTACTCGCGGTCGTACGAGGCATGTTCTGTGTCGCGCTCAAATGGGATAGGGTTGGGAATTTCGACAGGGGTGGTCCAGATTTTCACCTCAATGCCGAGCGAGCGCAGGCTGGCCATGAATTCCGCATAAAGGTCAGCCACTGAAAGGGGCCGGAGGGGCAGCCTTTTATTTCTTCCATCGTTGGTCTGAATGACCAATTCGTGAGTGAGGAAATCGAATTCGACTTCGAAGATTCCCTTCTTATAAGGAATGGGTGAAGTGGTAAGTCCGCGTGAGCTCACGTAGAGCGGCACTTGCCACCAGTGATTCATTGGCGGTGCAAACGCGAGGCGCACCTTCCCCACAATTTGCGTCCACATGTGGAGAGTTTCGCAGGTCGGTTTCCAGGCCGCCAGCGGCAGATCGGGCCAGGCAGCGGGCTTGCGGACGAGGTCGGCGGGCTTCATTTTGTAATGGTATGCCACGTTTCAGTCAAAGGAAACCAGCCAGCGAAAGCTCCACGTTCTCCTGTACATTATTTCCGTGGCCAAATTCGAACGGCACATTTTCATATGCGGCAATCGACGGCCGGAAGGTCATCCGCGTGGCTGCTGCGATCCCACGGGCGAAGCCAGGTTACAAAAGCTCTTCAAAGAAAAATTGTTGCAACGAGGGCTGAAGGGAAAAGTGCGCGCCAACCAATCTGGCTGCCTTGACCAGTGCGAGCACGGCCCCAACTTGGTGATTTATCCGGATGCAATCTGGTACTGCGGCGTGACGCTGGCGGATGTTGACGAAATTATCGATTCCCACATCGTCGAAGGAGTGCCGGTGAAACGGCTACTGATGCCGGATGCTTGCATCAATACTGCCACCTGCGAGCACAAGCCCCGCCGGACCGTGCGCAAGCCGGGTTCAACCGAAGAATAACCCCAAAGAAAAACGAAAGGACTTAGTGGTAGAAGAATTGGAAGACTTTTAACTCACACTTCCGGTTCGAGCAGGGCCTGCACCGCTACATGAAGTCGCTCGCGGTCGCGGTCATCCAGTTGGGTAAAACGGAAGGCTTGCAGGCAGCCACGGGTCGCCCATAGCGCGCGGAGCATCTCGCCAGAAGCGCGAACGATACCAGATTCCAGATGAAATGACATTTCCAGGTGCGCTCCTTCGGCTAGACCATGCCGCAAATAGAAGAGCCCTCCTGAAACCGAGAGCTCATGCAATCTGGCGCGTACGCAGCGCGGACCTTCCAGCAGCAGCGACACGCGCACCGCTCCGCCAAGTTTGACGCGGGCTGCGCGGGCTATCTGCACTTCCGACGACTCGGGCATGGCCCCAATATCGCACGCTGCAGCCAAGTGGCGGCAGATTACCAAAGAAACCCAGCTCTACTCACTTGCCAGGGCAACCTCTGCTGGCGGGAACCTTGAGTTTCTCACCGACTACTCGGAATGTTCATCGCACTCCCAGATAAAGCAACTCGCGTACCTGAATCGAGGCGCACGATTTGAAGATCAATTTGTTGTTGAACGTTCAGTTCCTCCAAGCCGATGTGGGAGTGGGGTTTAGCAAATGTCACATTCCGCGAGCAAAATTCTCCGGACCAAAACACCTTCCCCGATCGAAGCTGCTTCCTGTGGGCCCTATGTTTTTGGACTTTTTGCTCCCTCGAAATCTGCCCTTTCCCAGCGTGCGCGGGGGATCAGCGGATTGAGCCGGTAGGGCGATCACTGTATTGCCGTTTTGTCACCATTCGTGTCACGCTACCCATGCTGTGACCGGGGGCTTGGCATCCGTTCTATGATGTCGTTCCTCAGCCGTAATCGGTGGCCTACTGGGGCACGTTCTGGTGTCGCCCCAATGAATGCCGCCACGCTCCCATTTCGTCGTACCGCCGGAGGGAATCATGACTACTCGTATTCTGATTGCCGACGACCACCTCCCGGTCAGGATGGGCCTGCGTCATCTTTTGGAACATCATCCCGGGTGGGAAGTATGCGGAGAGGCAGTGGACGGGCGTGATGCGATCCAGAAGAACCGCGAGCTGCAGCCTGACGTTATCGTCATAGATTTTCTAATGCCCCGCGCTAACGGCCTTGAAGCAGCCCACGAGATCGCCAAGACTTCGCCCCAGGTTCCGATATTGCTCTATACCATGTACTTGTCCGACCAATTGATGGACCAGGCGAAAAAAGCAGGAATCAGCGGCGCGGTATCCAAGTCCGATGTGGGAGAGGTCGTGCACGGAGTCGAGGCAGTTCTTCGCCACCAGCACTTTTTTACTCATCCACAATAGCTGAAGCACGGTCGCGGCGATTGTCGGGGAATGTCAGCGCAGGCCAACCATTCCACGCACCGACTGCTTCAGCTTCTCGGGATCGTATCCCACGCCATCCTTGAACACGGTCTCGACCTTCTCGATGTCGCTAATGTTTTTTGAAGGGTCTCCCTGAATAACCACGAGGTCTGCCTGCTTACCCGGCGCGATGCTGCCGATACGAGCGCCTTGTCCAAGGAACTCCGCATTCGTGGCAGTTCCTATTTGCAAGGCTTCTAGCGGAGTGAACCCGGACTCGACCAGCAATTCCAGTTCGTGCTGAAAACCGTATCCTGCCAGGTCACCGCCCACGACGAAACCCACGCCCGTGGGATCGCTGCCCGCCAGCAGCTTGCCACCGGCTTTGTAAAAGGCGCGCTCCCATTGCATTTCCTTCTGCAGGCGTTCAAGCCAGCGCGGATCTTTCCCAGCCTTGTTGCGCAACGAGAGATAACTGTCGCGAGACTCCGGAAGCATGGCGTCCACCACGTCTTTACGAAGCGCAACTCTGGCGGGTATGTCGAGTTCATAGACCGGAAGTGTCGAAGTTACCGCCACGTGCTTCTCAATTAAATGGCGAGTGATTTGCTGTACCAGCGGACCATTCACCTCAGCTTTGGCCTGCGCATCCAGCATGTCGAGAAACGGAGGGCAGGTGTCCGGAACCTTATTGGGAACAAGTTCGGTATCTACTGCGATCACGCCGTGTTCCAGGTTGTCGATGCCCAAGTCCGCAGCTTCACGCGAAGTAACGGAGCAGAGATGGCCAGTCACCTTGAGACCGCGGCGATGAGCCTCGTCGATCGCGGCTTTTAGCTCTTCCCGGGTGATATTCATGTACGCCTTGAACGACGTGATTCCCTCATCAGCCCAGTACCCCACAGTTTTACGCGCATCCTCCACGCCGGTAAGTTCGTGCATTTGGGGAAACATGGTGCCGGCACCCTCAAGGTAAGGACTGGTCACGTCCATCTTGGGTCCCGGAACCATCCCACCATCGATCCATTTCTTGAGGTTTAGATCGGTGTAGGGCTCAATGCTGCCGGTAGTGCGTACCGTGGTCACACCTGCCGCCAGGTAAAGGCGCGGGTAGCTGTAGACCATCTCATTCAGCGTGATGCCACCGGCTGCCAGCTTGCCGTCTTTGGTGAACACGTTGCCTGCCGTATAAAACATGTGGCCGTGCATGTCGATTAATCCAGGGATCACCGTGCGGCCGGTTGCGTCGAAATTCATGGCATCGGGCGGAATGGAAGCACTGGCCGAATCCGACACGCTCTGAATTTTGCCGTCGCGAATGATGATAGTTTGATTTTCGCGCACGGGCGATCCCGTCCCCTCGATGACACGGGCATGCACAAGAGCGATCACCGGAGCATCGACTTTTACGTAGTCGTGAACTTCGGGCGAAAGAGACTTCATACTCTGCGCGAACAGCGTGCTGACAAGCAGAACAATTATCCCCACCACATTTGCGACAAGTCGCATTGTGTCCCCCTGGACCAGCTTGAATCGAGATTTGACGGCGGGCAAATTTAAATGGCAGCCGGAAAAGTGTCAATGCAGATTGGTAGGCGCGGCAGGAATCGAACCTGCAACCCTCGGATTAGAAATCCGATGCTCTATCCGTTTGAGCTACGCGCCCATTGTATAAATAGTTTACCGTTGCAAGCTGCTTTCTCCAATGCTTGCGCAGGCATCATCATATGGCAGACGATGTTAATGCAAAGAAGGAGCGCACTCGCGTCGGGCTATGTACCGACTGCCAATATGTGCGACGAGTAGAGTCTTCGCGCGGCTCGCTATTTTATTTTTGCGAGCGGTCGAAAAGCGAGCCAGATTTTCCAAAATACCCGCGTCTGCCAGTGATTCAGTGTCGAGGTTATGAAAAGAAAGGAACTGACTAGCTGAGCACTTTACGGGTTGTTTGCCGACATTTCCTACCATCCTGCCTTATACTGCCGCATGTCCTGACGCCTTCCTCGAAAGCTGGAGCCGGCGACAACATTCGCTCATGAGCCCATCCAACCCTTCTCGGCTTGGCTACATTGACTGGATGCGTGGCCTGGCTTGCGTGCTGATGTTTCAAACCCACTGCTACGACTCATGGCTCGGCGGTGATGCACGCAAAAGCACTTTTTTCATGTGGTCGCAACTTGGCGGAACACTTCCCGCGCCGCTGTTTCTATTTCTGGCGGGGATCTCGTTTGCTCTGGTCACCGACAAGTTGCGGCAGAAGGGTTTGCCGCCCAACCAGATCGCCAGCCGGACGATTCGGCGGGGAGCCGAAATTTTCGCCTTGGGGCTGCTGTTCCGGCTGCAGGAGTTCTTGATCGCCTGGGGATGGGCGCCGTGGAGCGATCTTTTCCGCGTTGATGTGCTGAATATTATCGGCCTCTCCATGATGCTGATGGGCCTGGGCTGCTGGATGACCTTGGCCGTCACGCGGAGTGCACCGCAACGGCTCTGGCTAGTCGCAACCGGAGCGGGCATGGCCATCCTCATCTCGCTCCTCACGCCAGTGTTGTGGACAACCTGGCGGCCGCGCTGGTTGCCCTGGCCCTTGGAGTCGTATATCAACGGCGTACACAACCTCAATCAGCCGCAATCATGGTTGTTTCCATTGTTTCCCTGGGCAGGATTTGCGTTTGCGGGGCTGGCCGTTGGCTTTGCCCTACTAAGCGACTGGGCCCGGCGCCGTGAAGCTCTCTCCTTTGCGCTGCTCGGAGCAGTCGGAGCGGGCCTGATTCTGTTCGCCCGCTGGTTCGACAAACAGCCAACCAAACTGTACGCGGGATACGATTTCTGGCACACCAGCCCAAGCTTCTTCTTGATACGCGTGGGAATTCTGCTATTAATTCTGCTGGCCATTTACGCCTGGTGTCGCTGGGGCCTGGGTACATTGGGATTCAGCCCTTTTGTACAATTAGGGCAGACCTCCCTGCTGGTTTACTGGATACACATCGAGTTCGTGTATGGTCGTTTTTCTATTCTTCCCAAACGAGCGGTTACGATTCGCACCGCGTCGCTCGGGCTGTTGGCAATTTGTCTCTCAATGTTGTTCATTTCGCTCCTGCGGACAAGCCTCAAGGGTCGCGGGCCAGAAATTTTGTTTTGGCGCCGGCGCACTCTCAAGCCGATCTGATCAACTGATCTGCATTTCAGATGGATGGGTAGGAACTCGCGGAGATTTGTCGAATTGCATTTTCGACCAGCTTCAAAGCAATACCCCATTGCTGGCGCGCCTGCGCCTGATCCGCGCCATAACCAAACACGTACTGGGTAATGTAGAAGCCATCGCGAGTCTCCGCCTCTGGAATTAAATGGTAATAGCAGCGGCGAATCAGAAACTCCGCCGAAGCGGGAATCTCCGGAACTCGCTTCAGCAGCTCCGTCATTTTCTTGACGAATTGCTCATGTGCATCGAAGGAAAAACGCGCTGCATCATTGGTGAAAAGAAGATCCACATAGCATCCAAATTTGTGCCCTGCGCCAAAGATTTCCTCCTCAGGATTCATTTCCGTGGACGACCACACATCGCATTTGGCAGTTTCGAGAATGCTGGCTGGGGAATGTGCCATGCGCAGAAATTCTGCGAGTTCTGGAGCGCGGTTCGCTTCCTCGATTGAAACCAACCGTTCCGGATGTCGTTTCAGATCCTCATAACAGGGACCGTCGCCAGCTGCGGCCCAAGGCAGTTCGAGAGTTTCGTCTTCCGATCCGAGCTCGACCGCAAAATCTGCCTGCACGCAACTATTCCCCACGTTCCGTCACAGAGCTCCAAGCCTTGCCCCGGTCAACATCATTTCGCGGGCGCCGGTTGCGGTGTGGCTCCTTGCGGCGCAGTGCCGGGAGAGAAGTTTACCTTTGGCACCTCACGCGCCCCCTCCGCTGCCGTAAAGTACGCATTGTTCGGCTTGAATCCCGCCCAAGCCGCGAAGATGTTGTGGGGGAATTGTTGGATATAAGTGTTGTAGTCCTGCAGTGTCTCGTTGTAGCGCTTTCTTTCGATGGCGATGCGGTTTTCGGTGCCGGCGAGCTCATCTTGCAGGCGCAAGAAGTTTTCGTTGGATTTAAGCTGCGGATAATTCTCCACGATCGCGAGCAGCCGTCCAAGTGCACCGTCGAGTTGCTGGTTGGCTGCAATCTTTTGCTCAGGCGTGCCGGCAGAAAGCAATGCGGAGCGGGCCTTGGCAATATCGCCGAAAACCTTTTGCTCCTGCTGCGCATAACCCTTCACAGTCTCGACCAGATTCGGAATCAGGTCAGCACGGCGCTGCAGCACGACGTCCACCTGCGACCATGCCGCCTTAACCGCCTCGTTTTTACTGACCAGCGTGTTGCGCACGCTCACGTATTGTCCAAAGACAAAAAGGGCGATCAGCACTAACACCACGATTACGATCAATCCTTTGCTCATGATCTCTCCTGAAACTGCGAAAAACGGCTATGAACTGCGCGGCCCAGGTGAATCCAATATTTTATCGACGGCAGCCGTGACCTGCTCGACGGCAGAAAGATAGCGGCCCGCAATATCCTTCGCGTCCAACTCTTTGCTCTTCGCCTTATGCTCCCGCACGTTCAACACCTGTTCAAATGAAGAAATGTCAAAGCCGAAACGAGAAGCAGCCAAATGGAGAACTTCCCGCTTGCCGGCTGGAGCGCGCTCTCCCACGACCAGCAGCGCATGCCGGAATAACGCGGTAAATGCGGACAGCGAGCGAAACATTAATTCCCAAAGCTTGCCATCGTTGCCCGCCGCCAGCAGCATGCGCTGGCGCAGGAGAATCAGCTTCTCGCGCAGTTCATATTCGACCTGAACGCGGTGGAACTGCGTGGAAATCGCAAGCCGCTCAAGCATGTCTTCGCCATAGAGCACACGATGATGGGATTGAATGTCCATCAACTCGATAACGAAAACGTCGGTGGAGCGCTCCAGTTCAGTCCGAGTCATCAGCAGCGGCGTGGGCTGCTTCTGCCTGTGCCACCAATCTATCGCCGGAGCCAGTATCGCGAGTGTCTGAAACGACGCCTCGCGCAAAATGCAAAGCAGGTTGACGTCTGAGAACTCCGGGTCGAACTCCCCCGCAGCAGCCGACCCATAGAGAATCACGCTCAGCAGGTTGGAACCGGCGACCTGGCGCAACCGGCTGACGAACTCCTCGATAGTTCTGGTTGGAACCTTGCTTTCAGGAACCATGATTCCTCGTTTGAACCCACTACCAACTGCCGCTGGCGCCACCTCCGCCAGAACTTCCTCCGCCAAACCCGCCGAATCCTCCACCGCCGCCGAAACT
>Ga0209577_10005354_pt1 | contig 11961 bp, 5 predicted proteins | sample GraSoiAngelo_109_FD_185874 | JGI IMG/M metagenome (GOLD analysis project Ga0209577, IMG submission 185874) | Grasslands soil microbial communities from the Angelo Coastal Reserve, California, USA - 14_0903_12_20cm (SPAdes) (version 2) | ecosystem: Environmental > Terrestrial > Soil > Grasslands ... | reverse complement strand
GCCGAAGCGCGCGCCGCCCGGGATGCTTTCGGCGCCGTAATCCATCTCGCCGTCGAAGCTGCATACCTTCCACTCGTCTCTGCGCGGTCCGGTCTGCACGACCTCTAGCTGCGGGTAGAGCGGGAAGGCCATGCGCGCGTTCTCGAGCGCGATGTTGCGATCGGTCTTCGGGTCGTACACCTCCGCCACGACCTGATTTACACGGCTTGCGGTGAACGCGGTATCGGACTGGCTTATGTTTTGCCGCCCCTTCGCCACGCGGTTGGGATCGGGTGGTACCGAATTATCCTGGTCGAAGCCGCCGACCACGAGGACCATGTCGTTCGGCAGCGCGATCGCCGACGGGTACCAGCGCGCGTACTTCTGGTCGGAGGGTTCCGAGGGCTGAGTGCTCTGCTGATCGCGCGGATCGCAGCCCTCGAAGAACTGCGCGTCCGGGTCGCGCGCGAAAAGCTGACGACCAAACGGATCCTTGTGCCAGTTGGCGCGGGTGCACGGCTCGCGGCGCTTCACCCAGGTCTCGGTGTCCGGGTCGAAGATGTTGACCTTGTACAGGCCGTTGTCGCTCTGCATGTCGTGGCCGCCGAAGACGTACACCCGCCCGTCGGACAGCGTCACGCGCGCATTGCAATACGTGTTGTAGAACATGCCCTTCGAATAGCCGTTCTCCTGAAAGGCCGCGCGGTTCATGGCGAAATCGGCTTCGTCCAACAGCGCCGTATGGAACTTGCCGCTCGTCCTGAAGGCGTCCGGGTGGTTGATGTCGAAGAGGAGCTGCCTTTCCATCGTGCGGTTCGCCTTGATGCGCGTCGGCACGCTCTGGCTCAAGCCCTGGCGCATCAGGTAGCCACCGTAGGTGAGCCGCTGGAACGAGTCATCGGCCGAGCGATTCGTTCCCAGGCCGAGGAACGGATCGAAGCCGTGCAGCACGTCCCGCAGGGACGAATTGAACTGGTTGCCGGCCGTAGTGAACGCGCCGCGCGCGATGGCGAGGTCGATGATCGCCGGGTCCGCCATATCGTTCGGCGTGTACTCGGAAAATCTACCGTGAAACAGAATCTTGGGCTTCTGCGAGCCCGTTTTCCACACCAAGCCCATGTGGACCGCCTCGGCGCTTTGCATCGGAATCAGCGGCGAGACCTGTCCACACTGCGCCGGCGGGCAGTTGGCATTCGGGTCGGGGAGCGCGCCCTGTGCAAAGGCGTCCGACCACATAGCGAAAGTAAACCAGCAGGCAAATCCGGCCGCAAACCCGATCTTCTTCATGCGCGTCCTCCTCAATTTGGTTGGTCGATGGACCGCACCGTCCTCAAAGAGCGGACGAAAAGACAAAGCCGGGGAGATCGTCGTTTCTTAAAGCGGATGCAGCGCGCTAGCGCGCTGCCACAGGCTGGCGGCGCGCAACGGCTCCGACCTCCTCTGCAGCGGTAAACCAATTTCGGGCGGGAATATTCCTGCACCGGCGGCGACGAGAGAAAGAATGCGCGGCGCTACGCAGCACCGGGCGTTTCGCCACGGAAATGGAATATGTGAGCGCTTCCGCTCTGTGCGTGCGAAGGGAAACGCCGCCGTCGCGGCAACGGCCGCGACGGCGAAATCGCTTTACCGCTTTACGTTACGGCGCCAATGGATTGCACTTGCCGTTGTCGCCGGGCTGGTTGCAGACGTTGCTGTCGATCGCCTGGTTGACGAGAGTAGTCCAATCGTCCGGGAAACCTGCCGGAATCGAGGTCGAACACTTCGGCATCGAGCCGTCCTTTGCTGGTCCCTTGGCCAGGAGGTAGCCGCTGCAGGTGGCGTTGTCCGCAGCTTTCTTGACCGCAGTGACGTAGCCGGCATGGGAGTTTTGATAGCGCTCCTCAAGCGATAGCCGCGGATCGCCAGCGGCAAGACGGTCCGCCATTTTCTTGAAGAAAGGCACCATGCCGCCGACGTAGTTGCACACCTGCCCGGCATGGAATCCCGACGAGGTGATGTTCCACCCGAGATAGGTGCCAAGCGGCGCGTCGCGCAGGACCGTCGGAACGCCGCCGAGCTCGTTGCCGTCCGCGTCAACCCTCGGCACCATGATCTTCACTACGCCATTGATCAGTGGCGGCACATTGGTCGGCACACCGGTGGCGTTGAAGTGGTCAAAGTCCGGGCCCCAGTCATAATCGAAGATCGGGAAGGCGAAGTTTTCCGGCAGGAAGATCGAGACGGAGCTTGGATCGGAGACGCCCGGAATGCCGCTCGGGAACCCCATCGCCGCCTTGTTCGCTTCGACGAGCGTGCGCTCACCGTTTGGTCCGCGCATCAGCGGCCATTTGCTTGGCGGCGGTGGCGTGCCGTTCATCACCCACTCGCGTAGCGCGACGCGCATGCGGTTGACCAGTGCCGTGGCCGGCACGGGATTCGCTCTGAGCGTGCCGGTGCCCCAGTTGTTTCCGGGGCAGCTCGCACCAACGTTGGGGATGGCTTCGTTGAAGCCGCTGTCGGCCCGGTTACCACCACCGTGTGTGGAACTCGGCAGGTAGTAACGCCGCACGTTGTCGGGCACCGGAATGTCGTTCTTCGGGTCCGTACCGACCCATGATGGCGTCATCTTCAACGCAAATACCTCTGCGCCGCCAAATGTCTCGACGATCTTCGGGCAAGTGTTGGTGCGCATGCAGCGGTCCAGAATGCCGCCCGGATGAATATCGCGCGCGCGGTCGGGGAACGAGTGCCACCACTGCGGGCCCTCGCTGCCCATCTGGTAGAGCTCGAGTACGCCATCCGGCTGCCCCCAACGGGAGTTATTCGCGACGCGGCGGCCGGCGATGAGCGGCCAGGCGCCCTCGTGCACGATGCGTCCGGCCTCATCCTCGTTCATGCCGAGGAAGATGAGGTGGCGAGTGAAATTGCCCGACTGCGACGAGCCGCGGATGATTGCCTTGTTGATCTTAGCGGCGAGCGGGTTCGCGGTGCCGAAGTCGTCGGCCGCTTCATACCTAAAGAAAGATGCGACATCCCGGAACGCGGCGGTGCCGGCCCCCAGCACGTACGGATTTTTCACCTCGTATTCCAGCTGATAAAGCAGAGACGAGTCGAATCCGTTTCTCAAACAAACATGGACTGGCAAGCTGCCTGGCAGACGCGATGGATCCAGATCCTGCGGCACGCCGGGGAAAGGACCGTAATTGACGAAATTCGGTTGCTGTGCCGTACCTTCGTTCTGAATGCCGCACTTGCTGAAGGCCCAGTCACCGGAAGCGACCGGTCGCCCTTCGGTGACTATGCCGTTGACCGTCTCTTTCGTATGCGTCTTCAGCGTCGCCTTTGTCGTATCGAGGCTCGACGGTAAATAGGGAATTGGATTTCCCATCACGTTGAGCGGTGCCGAGCTTGATCCGCTGCGATTGACCATCCGCCCAAAAATTTTGCCCGTTACGCCGGTGAGCACGGGGGTCTTGACCCATTCGTTGCTGCTTGGCGTGACTGCGGCGAGGGTTGCGGCGTTCGGCGGCACTGCCGTGGCGCCGGCATTGTCGCCCTGCCAGCCGCTCGAGATGCCGATGTCGCCGTTCGCCCGCAGGTCGCTCGAGATGGTAATGCGGCCCCCGCGGTTGGGCACGTCGTGCCACAGGAGCCCGCTCGCTTTCGACATGTCCTTCGGCTTGACGATGAAGAAACTGGCGATGTACTGCGCTTTGCCGGTCGCTTTCGACGCAGCCGCGACGTCGGTGATGAGCACGTTGTGCTCGTCCATCGGATCGAGCTCGCCGAAGGCGCGTCCTGTAATGCTCTGGTAATTCGGATCGGTGGTGGTGCAAGCGCCGGTGTTAGCGTTGCGAGCGATGCAATCCTCGGTCCTGTCGATGATGATCCGCGTGACGCGCGCATCGCTGCTGGGTGCCCAGGCGGCGAAGGCTGCTGCTACGGCGGTGAAGCAGATGGATCGTTTCATTTTTTCTCCCCTCCAGTTATTTCTTACCGAGGCAGTGCGGTACGGTGGATTGCGGCGGCAGGTTGCCTTTCGGCGCCGGCACGCCCGCAGCGCGGCCGGCCGCGAGCAGGCGCGTCTGCTGGTCATCGGCATCTTCGCAAAGCATCAACCGATCCTTCACCAAGTCATCGATCGCGCGCATGACCGCGCTGCGGTACTCACCGAATGACGGATAGCGCTCTTCCACCGAACGCCGAGGATCACCGCTTGCTGCCCGTGCGGCTGCGGTATGCGCAAACGGGATGTACTGTCCGGATGATTCGCAACCGTCGTTGGCCTGCGGCCCGGCGCGCAGCGCCCAACCGGTGTAGGTTGCGAGAGGCACCGTGACGTCGGGCAGCCGTACGCCGGCGATGTCGTTGCCGTCGCTGTCGGTCTTGGGGACGAAGCTCGGATAGATCGGACCGTTCAGCGAGTTGTCCTCATACGGCGGCGTGATCACCGGCGGGTTGATGGTCGCGATGCCGGTCTCGTAGAAGTTGACGCCGTAGTTGAACCGATAGCGCGTGGTCTTGAGGCCGGTATACGTGACGCTCATCCCCGGCCGGAATGCATCGGGGATGTTCGTGGGAAAGCCCGTATTCGCCGGTGCCACCAGGGTACCGTTGTCCAGCCGCGGCACGCGGCTCCCTGGCGGCGGCGTGCCATTGGTCCACTCATCGAGCGCGACGAAAAGCGCGCGCTGAATCGGCGCCGAGTCGAGCGGGTTCAGGAGCTGCTGGCAGGCGCCGCGCGAGGCGCCGTTGCCGGTGCCGTGCTGATGGCTCGAGATGAGGAAGTTGCGCGTGTAAGGCGAATCGGCGAGATCGACGGTGCCGGCAGTGTTGGTGTGCAGCAGAGACGCCGCCTTGACCCAGTACTCATTCGCCGAATAGATCTCCACGCCAAGCGGGCAGGTATTCGTCTCCTCGCATCGCTTGTAGCGGCTGTCGGTCTTGCCAGTGATGTGATCCGTCTGCGCCACATTGGCGAACGGGAACACGCCCTCGACGAAGAGGTGGTCCTGGCGGTTGCGCTCGGTGCGCCCAGGCTGCGAGAAGCGATAGTTCATATTGATACCGTCGCCCGCGGCGATCCACTGCATGTGGCCGTCGAATACCTTCGCGCCGTTCTCCGCCTGGTTGAACCCGAGATGGCGAAAATCGTTCAGCAGCCGACCGGGCTGCGACGAGATCTCGGTGTAGATGCGCTGGATGTAACTGCCGAGGGGATTGAGCGTGTTGAAGTCGTCGTGAGTTTCATAGCGCAGCCACGCATTCCAGTCGCGCACCGCGGCAAAGCCAAGGCCATTTACCGACGGCTCCTTTGCGGTGTACGAGAACTCGTAGATATCGTTGGCCACCCAGCCCGGCGGCACGAGGTTGATCGAGGTGCCGGTGGCGTTGTAGGTCCAACCCGCAGCCGGCACTACCTGCGGCACATCGTCGAGGTGCACGCGATGTGTGAGGGTTGCTTGCGTCTTATCGAGCGTCGCGGCCGGGTAGTTCAGCGTGAAGGCGCCAGTGCCCGAGCTGACGATGTATTCAAAGGCGGGACCAGTGATGGTCGAGCCGTCGGGATTCTTCGCGATCGCGAGCGGCGTGCCGGGCCCGCCCGGTCCGCCGATACGCATGTTGAAGTTTGCGCCGTTGGAGCCCGCGGACTTATCCCAGCCGCTCCACACCATCGTATAGCCGCGCGGCATGAGGAATGAATTCGCCAGCTCCGCTGGATCGGTGATCGACGCCGGATCGTTGCCGCCGGAGGTCACCCGGCCGAGGCTCTGCCAGGTCTTGCGCCCGCGGTTAGGCGGCTCGTACATCACCTTGTGATTGCCGTTGGCAAGATCGATCGGCTTCAGGATGTAGAAGTCGAACGAGTAGGCGACATTGCCACTGGAGTTGCGCGGCGCGAGGCCGATATCGACGATGACGGCGTTCTTTGGTTCGGATGGGTTCACCTCGGCATACGCAACACCCACGATTCGCTCGTATTGCCCTACGCCCGGCCACGAGTAACCGCCGAACGCGAGGTCACGGGTCGTGATTTCGATCTTGGTGATGCGCGCCTCGGCCTGCGGGACGGCGAATGCCATCCCCGCCGCGAGCGCGAGCAGCGTGCTCGACTTCATTTGATCTCCCCCTCAGTGAACAACTGCGGCGATTATGGACAGGCGAAGAACGCCGATTCATGAAATCCCGGCATGAATTGATAAGCGGGGCAAATGGATTGACCGGCGGCGGCCAAGCGTTAGTCGGCGCGGATCGCATGCCGCGGCCGTGGCGACGACGCGAGCGCCCGCCGCCGAGAAGCCACCGACGCGTAGGCATCGGGCCAGTGGATGCAAGGCTGCCGAATCCCCGGCGCTATCTCGGCTGGCCGTGGCGGGACGCCGGCGAGCGGCCATTCACGGTCACCTGCGAGCAGCCGCGCTTCAGCGACGGTACCGCAGAGCGTTGATCCCTTTGCACTGGAGAACCCGTGGACAAGGACTCTCGTTTCTCGCCTGCCCGCAATAGCAACCGAAGGGACGTCTCAAGATAAGTCCCTATCGTGCTGTAGTTATTGACGCTCCCGGACATTTGGAATAGCGTCCCCGCTGGGGAGGTGGTCGTGCAGGCCAATGGGAGGTCTTTTCGGCTGTCAGTGGGCGCCGTTCGCGCGTCCTTTCCCCGCGTTCAACTGTTTGGCGGCCCGCAGTCCTCTGGTGGAAACACGTGCTCGTTAAAGGATGAATCGGAGGAACTGCCACCGTCTGTTCAGACTAGGGAGAGAAAATGAAACTACACCGGATCGTTGCTTCATTTGCCGCGTTGCTGCTGAGTGCGATTGTCTCGCCAGCGGCTAACGCGTTGGACGTCACGCTGTACCTCGTGACTACGGATGCCAACAACTTTACGACCTTCACACCACTCAATCCCCCACTTCCGTCTAGCGATGCAGCGATAAATCTTGATTCGGACTCACCCGTCGGAGGCCCGAAGACCTACTTTATTCGTAACGGTGACAATACGAATGGTCCGCAGGTCGTCCGGATCCAGAAATGCTCGGGTTGCTCCGGCCGGGCGCGAGTGTTCGTAAGCGAGGGGTCAGTCGACAAGCTTGTATTAACTGATGCACAAATAACCAATGTCTTTGGATCTACTGCTACCGTGAGAATCGAGGCGGCCTGGACATCGGCAAACAACTCCGGGCCGGCGGGCGATTATCCCTACGCCGTCGAATTGAGCGGTACCTTCACCGCGCCGCTTGGTCAGTCGGCTACAAATCCCACCAACCGCATCGAAGTGGCCGGAAGGAGTGCGACAAACTGCGACGGACCTTGCCCTCTGATCGACAACCCCGACCTCGACCCCGGCGAGGATGTCAACGTCTACCCCGGCGCTAACAAGTATTCCCTCGTCGCACCGCCGTTCCTCGGTGCGGGAGCAGCGAGTTTCGCACCGAAGGAGCAGCAGGTCACTAATTGCAGCAACGTCTACGTCTGTGTACCGAATGAAATAGAAGGGCAGACGTGTTCATCTTTTTGCCGGCCCGCGCTCGGCCTGGATATCAATGTAACGCTCAACAATGGTCATGGTGCCAAGCTGCCGGGCAGTATTGGCGCCTTTCATGTCCCAAGCCGCTGTGAGCCCGGTAGCACTGATCCCGAGCGGCTGAAAGGTTGCGAGATTCTGGCGGATTTGTTTGCTTCCCTCGGTCCCAAGGGTTTCACGGTGTATGACGTTCGCCTTGAGCCGAGTCCCGGTTCCCAGCGCGATGTCGATCTGCGTCAAGGCATCGCCAACTCGACCACGCCGTGGGTCACCAAGCGTGGTGCGCCCGATGATGGTGGCGACGGGCTCGTCAGCAACACCAGAGTACGGCTTGCCACCAACGGCGGCGGGGACATCCGGGCCAGCGGCCTCTGTCCGGCTGCGGGCTGTGCCTCGCCGAAAGTGCTGACGGTGCGCATTTATTGTGGCCAAGCGTCGGAGCCCGCTGGCGAGACGGTCCTGCAACTCAACAGCAAAGGCGACGGCAAGGCGGATCTGGGTTTCAGTCTGCCGTGTGTTGACCCAGCAGTGCTCGTCATCGATCCGCTTGACCACTCTTGGGTTGCAGCGCCGGCGATTTTCTAAGCCACGCTAACAGGACTGGGCGTGACCGCCTACTCGCTAGGCAGACTGTCGCTGCTTGCAGCGCTGCTGCATATCGCCGTCGGTCACGCCCAGACCAGCATTACCCCGACCCGCCTGCAAGGGGATTTGAAGACAAACGTGACTTTCGGCGGGGGCGTCTACGACATCATTGGCGGGACAAGATCTGACAACAAGACTGGGCCGAATCTCTTCCACAGCTTTCAAACATTCGGTCTTGCCGGCGGCGAGACGGCGAATTTCAAAACCGATGGGTACGCGACCTCGAATATCATTGGCCGGGTCACTGGCGGTCCGGGCGCTACGTCCTACATCTACGGAACGATCAACACCCTCGAATTCGGCAACGCCAATCTTTTTCTGATCAATCCGGCCGGCTGGGTATTCGGTCCGGGAGCAACGCTGCAAGTGGGCGGCAGTTTCCATGTCAGCACGGCGGACTTCATTCGCTTTGCCGACGACAAGCAATTCTTCGCGGATCCAACGAAAAATAGCGGTATCACGTCGGCTGCGCCGATTGCCTTTGGTTTCTTAGGCCCGCCGACAGGCTCAATCGCTTTTGAAGATGCAACTTTCCTGCAGGTTCCCGACGGGCAAACGTTGTCAGTGGTCGGCGGGGATGTCCAAATGAGTGGAACCGCGCTCAGCGCCCCGAGCGGCCGCATACAGATCGGCAGCTTTATGTCGGCGGGCGAAGCGAGCGTTAATGGTCTAGACGGCGTATTTCCGAGTCTCGGCCGCATTCAGATGGCGAATAACTCGATAGTGAGTGCGGCAGATGTAAATGGCCTCAACGGCGGCAGCGTGCTCCTCCGCGGTGGTCAGATCGAGATGAGTGATCTTTCATTGATCAATTCGAGCGGCATGCCGTTCTACGACGCCAATTTCAACCCGATCCCGGGCACTGCCGGCGGAACCATAATCATCCGGGGCGGCCAGCTCATCGTAAATAACTCGACTATCGCGTCTCTTACTTATGGCGATGACGCTGGCGGCCCAATCGATCTCTCGCTCACGCAACGCATCCACCTCAGCAACGCGGCCAGTGTGTTTACGCAGCATCGGCCGAGACAGCTGGAACAGGCAGCGGTGGCGACATTCACGTCGCCGCGCCGGAGGTGAACGTCGATGGCTCCTCTATGCTCACCCAGACGTTCGGCAAAGGCACGGCCGGGGGCGTATCGCTCGAGGTCGGCACGCTGGCGCTAAGCGCTGGCGGCGCGGTGGGAAGCATCGGCTTCCAAGGCGATGGTCGCAGCGGAGACGTAAGTGTGGTCGCGTCGGAGTCAGTAACGATATCTGGTAGCGATCAAGCTGGAAGCCCAAGCAGCATTTATACGCAGGCGCTCGACCTCGGCAATGGAGGACGGCTCACATTGTCGACGCCTTCGTTGATCATGCTCAATGGCGGCTCCATCTTTTCAAGCTCATTCATTGGATCAGGCGGCGATCTCGTATTAACCGTCGGCAGCTTGAGCATCGACAGCGCAGCTACGATTAAGAGCCACACCGCCTCCGGCGGTGATATCAAAGTCGTCGCGGCAGGCGCTGTCACGATCTCCGGCACTGCCACCGGCGTGCCGAGTGGCATCTTCAGTGACACATGTTCAACGTGCCCCAACCCGGCAGGCAGTATCTCGGTACAGGCAAAGAGCATCACCGTAACCGGCGGTGCGCTGATTCAAAGCGGCACTAACGCCCAACCTCAGGGCGGAAGCGTGACTCTCATTGCCAGCGACTCAATTTCCATCTCGCAGCGAAGCGGTGTTTCGACTCGAGCGGAGACACAAGACGTCGGGCCGATCAGCATCTCGAGTCCGACGCTGTTGGTCGACAACGGATATATCAGCGCGAGCACGCTGGGCAGCGGCCATGGCGGCGGCGTGGCAGTGCAAGTCGGCACGCTTAGCCTTCTGCATGGAGGCCAGATCGCAAGCAGCACCGAAGTGCTTGCAACTGGAGCGGGCGGCGATATCTCCATCACAGCGAATGCCGTTTCGATTTCAGGATCGTCGCCAAACGGTGTACCTGCAACAGCTTTCAATACCACTGCCGCCAGTGGCGTCTTCAGCACTGCGCACAGCTCGGCGAACGCGCATGCAGGGCAGATCAGCGTCACAGCGCCAACGTTCTCAATGGCAGATGGCGCAACTATTTCAGTGGCGACATCTACGGGGGGCACGGCAGGCAACGTTGCGCTGAATGTCACCAACCTAAATATGAGCAATGGCGCGAACGTCAATAGCAGCACAACCAGCACCGGCGCTGGCGGCGCGATAGTACTGAACGCATCCAACGCTTCGATATCCGGCACAGGCAGCGGGCTTTTCAGCACAGCGTCCAAGGGCGGAAACGCGGGGCAGATTACGGTGGCGGGCGGTAATGTGACGGTTGCCGATAGTGGAAGGATCTCGGCGAGCACGACAGGCGCGGGCAACGCGGGAACTATCACCGCGAACGTCGGCAACATGACCGTCAGCGGCGGACAGCTCGACAGCAGCACGAGCGCTGGCGGTGCAGGCGGCGCGATCAACGTGACGGCGGGCAGCGAGGCCAGCGTCGTGAACGGCGGCCGCATCAGCGCCGACAGCACTGGCGCTGGCCGCACGGGCAATATAGTGATCACCGCGGGCGATCGCATCACCATGAACGGCGGCAGCATTTCGACGCGTGCCGTCACCTCCGACGGCGGCGACATCACGCTGAAGGCGCCGCTCATCGTGCGCCTAGACAACGCTCAGATCACGACTTCGGTGCAAAGCGGCCGCGGCAGCGGCGGCAATGTGCTGATCGATCCGACGTTCCTGGTGATGAATAACAGCGCGATCACCGCCAATGCTTTTGGCGGTCCGGGCGGCAACATCACGATCATCGCCGACAATTTCCTGGCGAGCTCGACGGCGCTGCTGCAGGCGTCCTCCGCGCTCAGCACGCCGGGCACGATCCAGATCGTCTCGCCGGAGAACAACGTCGCCGGCAGCATCGCACAATTGCCGCGTGCCTTTGTCGATGCGAGCCGGCTCTTGCGCGGCGCGTGTTCGGCGCGACGCGAAGGCGCGCCGAGCTCGTTCGTGCTCGCTGGCCGCGGCGGCGTGCCGCCGGAGGCCGACGGTTACCTGCCGAGCACAATTGCTGCCGCGCCTGCGCCGGCGCTCGCTTTCGCCCATCTCGACGATTGCGCGCGCTAGCCGGCCTCGGTCTGCTCGCCGCGGTCAGCTTCGCCTGGGGCCAGGCCCCGCCACCACCGTCCGCGCCGCTTCCGCCTGAGACGCTGCCCTCGGAGAAGCCGCTTCCAGCGCCGCAGTTTCGTAAGCCCGCGCCTGAGATTTTGGAGCTGCCGCCGCTCGCGCCGCCCGAGACCGGGCGCGTGCCGTTCATGCCGCGCGTTGTCGTGCGCAAGTTCAGGATCAGCGGCAACACGGCGGTGAGCGACGCGGAGTTGGCGAAAATCGCCGCGCCGTACGAGAACCGGCCGATCACGAGCACCGATCTCGAAGAGCTGCGCCGCCAGCTCACGCTCTATTACGTGAACCACGGCTACGTGAACTCGGGTGCGGTGATCCCCGACCAGTCGATCAGCGACGGCATGATCGAGATCCGCATCGTCGAGGGCCGGCTCACGGCAATCGACGTCGAGGGCACGCAGCATTTCCGCAAGCGCTACTTCAGCGACCGTATCGCGCTTTACGCCGGGCCACCGCTCAACCTCGTCAACCTGCAGGAAGGCCTGCAGATCCTGCTGCGCGATCCACTCGTGTCGGGAATCAACGCCGAGCTCGCGCCGGGCACGCGGCCGGGCGAGGCGGTGCTCAGGGCGCGCGTCGCTGAGGCGCCGCGCTACGACCTCGGCGTCACGCTCGACAACAAGCTCTCGCC
>Ga0209577_10005352_pt1 | contig 11963 bp, 16 predicted proteins | sample GraSoiAngelo_109_FD_185874 | JGI IMG/M metagenome (GOLD analysis project Ga0209577, IMG submission 185874) | Grasslands soil microbial communities from the Angelo Coastal Reserve, California, USA - 14_0903_12_20cm (SPAdes) (version 2) | ecosystem: Environmental > Terrestrial > Soil > Grasslands... | reverse complement strand
CACCAGCAGCACGACCTCGACGGTCCAGGCCTGCCCGACGCAGGCGACCCAGAGCTTCACCGGGTCGGCGTCCGGCACCTCGTCGACGAGCAACTTCGTCGACACCACCGCCGCCGGTCCACTCAGCGTGTCGGTCAGCTGGACCCCGCCGACCACCGTCGATCTGATCGTCTACGACAGCTCGCTCACCGTCCTCGGCGAGCAGACCGGGTCGAGCGGCTCCGCTGAGCCTGACCCTGGCGAACGTCCCCGCGAGCTCCTACAAGGTGAAGGTCAAGAACACCGGCTCGACCTCGATCAGCTTCAGCCTCGCCGTCACCCACTGCTGATCTCGCGCCTGTCGTCCTTACAGGTGTTCACACGTCCTCATTGCCGGGCGACGCGGCGGGGGATACGGTGCGGAGACGTTGCGGCGGACGGGCTCGGCCACCGGGGCAGACGGCCGCGCATTCGATGGATTTGCAGATGTACGGCACGGTCATGCGCTACCGGCTCAAGCCGGGCTCGGAGACGGCTGCTCTCGCGCTCAGCGACGAGCTCGCCGCCGATCCCCCGCTCGGCTTCGTCGCCGCCTACACCTACCGCCTCGACCCCAGCGGCGACGAGTTCATCACCGCCTCGGTGTGGACGGACCGCGACACCTACGTGAGGAGCTCGAGCCGCGAGCGGCAGCAGCGCTGGATCGAGCGGGTCCACGAGCTCCTCATCGACGATCCGCAGACGAGTGACGGCGAGGTGATCCACTCCGTGAACGTGCGCCGGGGCAACCACTGACCCTGCCGCCGGGGTCGGGTCACCGGTTGGGAGCGCGAGCCCCATCGAGCCACTCGCTCCGAGCGGACCGTTTGGATCGTGTCCAGAACCTTGACAGAATCAACCAAAGGGGCGTAGGATCGCCCGGCGATGGAAGCGCCCCAGACCGCGGCGATGCGGCTCGGCAGCGCTGGGCTGCGTCCGACCGCGATCCGCCTTGCCGTTCTCGACGTGCTTCAGATGATGCCGCACGCCGGCGTGCCGGAGATCGCCGAGGTCGTCCAACAGGTGCTCGGCACCGCGTCCCGGCAGGCGGTGTACGACGCCCTCGATCAACTCCTCGCGGCCGATCTGGTCCGGCGCATCGAGCCGGCCGGGTCGCCCGCCCGATACGAGTTGCGTGTGGGCGACAACCATCATCACGTGGTCTGCCGCCGCTGCGGGCGGGCCGCCGACGTGGACTGTGCCGTGGGTGAGGCGCCATGCCTCGAGCCCTCGCAGACCCACGGATTCGTTCTCGACGAGGCAGAGGTGACCTTCTGGGGTCTGTGCCCCGAATGTCACCACACGGAGGATGAGGATGGCTGACACCAGCGCAGATGTGCGCACCACCGCGACCAACGGCCGAGGCAGCGAGAGCGAGAACCCGGCGATCGCCCCCCCGACTCCCAAGGAGCACCGGCCCAGGACGAACCAGGACTGGTGGCCGAATCAGATCGACCTGTCGGTTCTCCACGCGCACTCGGCCCTGTCCAATCCGATGGACGAGGACTTCGACTACAAAGAGGCGTTCAAGACCCTCGACCTCGACGCGCTGAAGCGCGACGTCATCGAGGTGATGACGACGTCCCAGGACTGGTGGCCCGCGGATTACGGCCACTACGGGCCGCTCTTCATCCGGATGACGTGGCATGCCGCGGGCACGTACCGGATCCACGACGGCCGGGGCGGCGGCGGCGAGGGCGCTCAGCGCTTCGCTCCCCTCAACAGCTGGCCCGACAACGCGAGCCTCGACAAAGCGCGCAGGCTGCTCTGGCCCATCAAGCAGAAGTACGGCCAGAAGATCTCCTGGGCCGACCTGATCATCTACGCGGGCAACGTCGCCATGGACCACATGGGCTTCAGGACGTTCGGCTTCGGCTTCGGCCGGCCGGACATCTGGGAGCCCGACCAGATCTACTGGGGCCCCGAGGACACATGGCTCGGAGACGAGCGCTACAGCGGCGACCGAGAGCTCGCCAAGCCGTTCGCCAACGTGCAGATGGGCCTCATCTACGTGAACCCGGAGGGGCCGAACGGCAACCCGGATCCGCTGGCCGCGGCGAAGGACATTCGGGACACCTTCGGGCGGATGGCGATGAACGACGAGGAGACTGTCGCCCTCATCGCCGGTGGCCACACCTTTGGCAAGACGCACGGCGCCGCCGACGCGGGCAAGTACGTCGGTCCCGAGCCTGAGGGCGCCCCGCTCACGGAGCAGGGCCTCGGCTGGCGGAACCGGTACGGCACCGGCAAGGGCGGCGACGCCATCACCAGCGGGTTGGAAGGCGCCTGGACCAACAACCCGGTGAAGTGGGACAACGGCTTCTTCGAGAACCTGTTCAAGTACGACTGGCAGTTGACGAAGAGTCCCGCAGGTGCCAACCAGTGGATTCCCAAGGACCCGTCGGCGCAGAGCGCGGTGCCCGACGCTCACGATCCCACGAAGCGGGTCGCCCCGGTGATGCTGACGACGGACCTCTCGTTGAAGCTGGATCCGATCTACGGGCCGATCTCGAAGCGCTTCCACGAGAACCCGGACCAGCTCGCGGAGGCGTTCGCCAAGGCGTGGTACAAGCTGCTGCACCGCGACATGGGACCCCTCTCGCGCTATCTCGGACCGTTCGTTCCGGAGCCGCAGCTGTGGCAGGACCCGGTTCCCGCTGTCGGCCATGAGCTGATCGGGGCGCAGGACATCACCGCCCTCAAGGCGAAGATCCTCGCCTCTGGACTGTCGATCCCTCAGCTGGTCTCGACCGCCTGGGCGTCGGCGGCCTGCTTCCGCGGCACCGACAAGCGTGGCGGGGCAAACGGGGCGCGCATCCGCCTCGCGCCGCAGAAGGACTGGGAGGTCAACACCCCGGCCGAGCTGGCCAAGGTGCTCCAGACCCTCGAGAAGATCCAGAAGGACTTCAACAGCTCGCAGTCCGGCGGGAAGAGGGTCTCGCTCGCCGACCTGATCGTCCTCGGCGGATGCGCCGCCGTCGAGCAGGCGGCGAAGAACGCCGGGCACGACGTGACCGTTCCCTTCGCGCCGGGGCGCACCGACGCGTCCCAGGACAAGACCGACGTGGAGTCGTTCGCGGTCCTCGAGCCCACCTTCGACGGGTTCCGCAACTACCTCAAGGCCGGACACTCTCTGCCCGCCGAGAAGCTGTTGGTGGAGCGGGCGTTCATGTTGAATCTGACCGCGCCCGAGATGACCGTTCTCCTCGGTGGGATGCGTGCGCTGAATGCCAACACCGAGGGGTCCAGGCACGGCGTCCTCACCGACCGGCCCGGGACGCTGTCCAACGACTTCTTCGTCAACCTCCTCGACATGGGCACGGAGTGGACGGCGTCCGAGTCCTCGGGCAACGTGTTCGAGGGCCGCGATCGCTCCACCGGCCAGGTGAAGTGGACCGGCACCGCCATCGACCTCGTCTTCGGTTCGAACTCACAGCTCCGGGCCCTCGCGGAGGTCTACGCGCAGGACGACTCGAAGGAGAAGTTCGTGCGTGACTTCGTGCGTGCCTGGGACAAGGTCATGAACCTCGATCGGTTCGACCTGGCCTGATCGGGGCCCGGCTTGGTGGCCGGTTCACCGCGAACCGGCCACCAAGCCACCGCTTCGAGCGCGGCAACGAGTGGTGGACCCCGCCCACAGCACGCTCTCCGGTATGGTCGTTCGCCGCGAAGCGGACTTGTGTCGCAACCTGATCTGCCGCCCCTTCGTGCATCGCTCGGTCGCTGAGATCAAACGAGCCGCGCATCGGTTCGAATCCGGCAGCGGCGACCGTTCTCAGGGCGTGGGCGTGGGCGTGGGGATCGCAGGTCCCGACGGCGCCGTCGCGGCGGGCGTCCCCGGCGTGCCCGTCCCCGCAGGCGACGCCGTGGCCACCGGCGCGCGGGGCGAGTTCGTGCCGGTGGACGCCGAGCAGCAGGGGTGCGACGTTCGGGGAGCGCACCATCATCGCGACCGCGGCGAGCACAGCCACGAGGGCGAGCGCCGTCTCGGACCTCGAGGTGCGCAGAGCCTTGCGCACCGTCCCCTCGTCGTCGCGGCTCTTGGGGGTGCGCAGGAACTCGGCCCGGGAGCTGAGGCGACGCGGGGATCGACGAAGTGGGGCACGGTGGCGCGCAGGAACTCGGGTGCGACGTCGTAGTCCGCGTCGATGATGCCGACCACCTTTATATGCGGGGGAGGCGACGGGTGGTGTTGTTGTCGACGACCTGGACGAGGAGGTTGGAATAATCCACCCGGGAGAGCGCCTCGACGGCTTCATGGCCGTCCACTACAGGACCACCGCGAGGCCGTTGCCGCGGACGCCCGCCTCCCGCGGCGGCGCGGTCACCGCCGAGAACTTGCTAGCCCTACGGATGATCATCTACTGTTAGAACTATCATGGTCTGAGGGCTTCGTCGACCCGAGGATCACCGCTGCGCACGGTCCCGAACACGGTACTGCGGAGGCATCGAGTGGCCCCACTCGGCGAGGTCGACTTCGCCAGTCTCGACCCTCATCGGTTCGACGACCTCCTCTCCCCCGAGGAGCGCGACCTGCTCGACACGGCGGTGGCGGGTGGTGCGAGGCGAATCTGCGGCCGCCGGGTCTGGCATGTCAACTCGACCGCACGGGGCGGCGGTGTCGCCGAGATGCTCCAGACACTCCTGCCCTATGCGCGCGGCGCCGGGCTCGACGTGCGCTGGCTGACCATCGGTGGCGATGACGACTTCTTCCGGGTCACCAAGCGCATCCACAACAACTTGCACGGGGGCGCGGGCGACGGGGGCGACCTCGGCGACGAGGAGCGCCGAGTGTACGAGGCGGTGCTCGGGCGCGATGCCATCGAGCTCAGCATCCGGGTCGAGCCGGACGACGTCGTCGTCCGCGAGGATCCGCAGACCGCCGGGCTCATCCCCGCGCTGCGGATGCGCGGGGTGACCGCGGTCTGGCGCTGCCACGTCGGCGTCGACGCGCCCAACGACCTCGTCCACCGTGCGAGGCGCTTCCTCCACCCGTACGTCGACGGGTCGAACGCTCTTGTGTTCTCGCGCCGCTCCTACGCGTGGGAAGGCCTCGATGACGGTCGCCTGCATGTCATCCCGCCGTGCATCGATCCGTTCTCCACGAAGAACGCGCCGATGAGCAAGGGCATGGCCGCCGCCGTCCTGGCCGCCGCCGGTCTCGTCGACGGCGGCCAGGGTGGCCCGGCGTCCGCGTGCGTGGCGCATCCTGCCCGTGTCCTGGAGGCGGCGCGCCCGCACACCGCGACGCCCCTGGTTCTCCAGGTCTCGCGGTGGGACCGCCTGAAGGATCCGCTCGGCGTGCTCGAGGGTTTCGTCGGGCACGTCGCCCCCCACACGGACGCGCACCTCCTGCTCGCGGGGCCGTCCGTGGACGGCGTCGCCGACGATCCTGAGGGGCTCGAGGTCTTCTCCGAGGTCCGCGAGCGCTGGGAGCGGCTTGCCTCACCGTGGCGCGAGCGCGTTCACCTCGCATCGCTGTCGATGCGCGACCCGGACGAGAACGCCCGGATCGTCAACGCATTGCAGACCCGCGCCGACGTGGTGGTGCAGAAGAGCCTCGCCGAGGGCTTCGGGCTGACCGTCACCGAGGCGATGTGGAAGGGACGCCCGGTCGTCGCCTCCTGCGTCGGCGGCATCGCCGACCAGGTCGACAACGGTGCAAGCGGAGTCCTCATCGACGACCCGAGGGACCTCCCCGCTTTCGGCTCCGCCGTCACCGCTCTCCTCCGCGACCGGCAGCGGGCCCGGGCTCTTGGTGCAGCTGCCCACGAGCGCGTCCGCCGTGATTTCCTGGGCTGGCGTCACCTCGTGCGGTATGCGGACCTGATCACGTCCGTTCTGGGCGGAGCGCCCGGCGGGGGCTCGTCCGTGAACGGAGTCGTGCCGGCCCACAGAACCTGTGCACGGGAGAGAAGCTCATGAAGGCGGTCGTCCCCATACGGTAGGGGTTCGGTGATGACGGTAGGGGTTCGGTGATGATGGTGTACCGCTCACCGACGACGAAGTCGTAGCCGCAGCCGAGGAGGTTGGCCACCAGCTGCTCCCTCGAGCCGGCCGGCGGCGCCCTGCGCCGAGCGCTACCGGATGGGCTTGACCCCACCGGCAGCGGCATGCCGTCGCTACCAGCGGTACCAGCGGCCGCCCGTCGGCCGGGCGAAGAACCCCACCACCCACACCGCCAGCGCGATCACCGCGATCCACCAGAGGAGGTGGGTGGCTGAGCCGGCGCCGAAGAGCACGGCAACCAGAAGAAGGAACACCAGCAGCGGGACCATGTCCAAGCCTCCTGCGACTCCCCGGCCCCCGGCGGCGCGGGGTCTTGATATTATATTGATACTATCACGATGTCTCTCCCTATCACCGTGAGGCCCAGGACATGAATGTCCCCCTCTGCCCGCGCTGCTGGTGCCCCCACTCCATGGCGCGTCCGTGCGGCGCCAGTACCGCGCGGGCTAGGTGCCACCCTGGCGGCACGAACGAGCAGCAGCGCCTCGCCGACCACGCCGAGCGCAACGCCATCGATCGCTTCCTGCGGCTGCGGAGCGCGGGCTGAGGATGACTGCGAGCCGGCGCGTCTGTACGCGGCGGCACCAATCGACCACATCGGGAGGAGACCGACCATGACCGGAGACGCGGATCGACTGGCAGGGAAGACCAAGGAGCTGGGCGGCAAGGTGACCGGTGACCGGGAGCTCGAGACCGAGGGGAAGACCCAGCACGCGGAGGGGAAGGCCGAGAATGCGATCGACGACGCGGCCGCCAAGGTGAAGGGGAGCGTGAACGCGGTGAAGGACAAGCTCTCGCGAGACGACACGACGCGTTAGGAGGCGTCGCGATGGCGCGCACCGTCCACGCCCCGCAGGCTGTCCCGTGGTCGAGATGGAGCATCGTCAGGTCGTCGAGCGCGGTCCACTCGAGGACCAGGTTGTCCGTGAGGGCGTCGGTGCGCGCCATCCGTCGTCGTCTCCGGCCCCCGCCGGCGGGCCGGGCACCGCCGAGGGTCACACCGCCCGAGGCTCCGGGGACCGTGGCATGATATATTTAGTAGCACATTCTATGCACTTGGAGATGTACCAATGGATCGCGTCGACGACGAGTTCCGCGCCAGGCGCGGGACGACGGTCTCCGACACGTCGATGAAGGAGGAGGCCGACCCCAGCAACAAGGCCCAGGACCTCGACCAGGTCAAGCGGAAGCTGAAGGCTGAGACAGCTCGAGAGGGCGGCGGCGTCGTCGGCGGGGTGAAGGCCGCCTTCCATCACGCCGACCGGGAGCTCGCCGGCGAATACGAGCGCCGCGAGGACCCCGACGCACGCCGGAACCCCGATGCGCCGATGCGGGAGCAGCAGCCGCCCGAGGAGGGCCGGCAATGAGGGCTCGCACCACCGGGCTGCCGACCCTGGCCCGCGACCCGGCGCCGGACCCGGGGCCGATACCTCCCACCCGGCTCCCCGACCCAGCGCCGAAGCCTCTCCCCGATCCGCTGCCGGGCGAAACCCCGCACCCCTCGCCGCCGGGACAGGGGCAGCCAGCCCCCGAACTCATCCCGCCCGGCCCTGCGACGGTGCCGAGCCCGCTGCCGACGTAGCCGGATGACGGAGGTGAATGAGGTGAGAAACGGCCAGGACCGACGACATCAGCGGGACTCGCTCGAGGAGGCCGGTCAACGCGCCACCGAGGAGGGCTCGGAGACGAGCGGGCTCCCCTCGGAGGCCGGGCTGTCCCCCGGCGCCGGCAACACGCCGGACAGCACGACCCATGTCGACTCGTCTCGAGTCCATGACGAGATCCCAGTGCATCCCAGCCTCGGAGCACCACCGCGTGGGGGGCACGCCGACCACGACGACAGCGACTGAGGCCGAGGCACGGGATGAGGGCCGTGCGGAGCGACGCTCTGATCCTTCACGCCCGTCGCCGGCCACCGTGTGCCGACCGGCCCTGAGCCGGCGCCGCTGAGGCGCCTCAAGGGCCGGGTGAACCTGCACCTCGGCGCTGCCGGCCACTCCGTCGCCTCCCGCGCAACCGGTTGACCAGGGCGCAGACCAGGACTCCGTCGGCGGCGGCCGCAACCAGGAGCGGAATCGCCACGACCGGTGAGGGACCACTCGCGAGGCTCGACTCGATGACGACGACGGCGACTGCGGCTGCGAGCAGAAGGAACGCCACCGACGCCACGCTACGCACAATCACGGCTGTCACACTGGGCGGCGGGGCTCGTTCATCGCTCCATACAGTCTGCGCGCACTGTACCGACCGTGGCTATGGCACCAGGTGCTGACGGCCCGACAGCTTTGTCAACTTCAGTCGAGAAGAATCGCATCACCAACGGCCGGTGACGGTGTGTCATGGATCAGCTCGACCCGCGCTCCCGAGGGGGTGCGCGGTCCGCGCCGATGTCACTTGTGACTGTTCTTTCCGCCCTTGCGCGACGAGGCGTTGTCGTTCTTGGCGTTGGCGTTGCTGATGGCGGCCGCGCGCTGCTTCGACATGCCCTTCTCGCGAAGTCCTTCGTATTGCTTGGGGTTCTTGACAGACGAACCATGCGACTTACCTGGCATTCTCCAAGCCTCCTGCTAGCCGTTCGACGACGCCGAGCTGATTCCGGCGAGGGCCGAGCCCGGGTCACGCTCCACCGCCAGATCACCGAGAGAGAGGATGCCCACGATGCGGCCGTCGTCCATCACCGGGAGCCGGCGGACGGCGCGGCTGCGGAGCATCCGAACCGCGTCGACGATGGGCGTGTCGGACTGCACCGACGCGAGGTCGGAAGTGGGGACCTCTCCGATGGGAGTCGAGTTCGGGTCGAGCCCGGCCGCGACCGCGCGGACCGCGATGTCGCGATCGGTGACGAGGCCGCAGGCCCTGCCATCGGGCGCGGTCACGACGACGGCTCCAATGTCGTTGTCGCGCATCGCCTGGGCGCACTCGCACACCGTCGCAGTGTCGCGCAGGCATACGGGGTTGCCGGTCATCACGTCCCGCACCGTCTCCGCCATCTCATCACTCCGTCGACATCCGGCCGTTCGAGGACCGTCGCGTCGCCTCTTGCCGGGTCTGTCATGGCGATATGTGTCATCGTTGCTATCATATAAGATATGAGCAACATCGGGGTGCTCGCCATTCGCGGTCTCGCCGGCGGCACCGTCGTCGTCCTCTTCTCGGTGGTGGGCGAGCTGCTCCGGCCGAAGAGCTTCGCCGGGATCTTCGCGGCGGCCCCCTCGGTCGCGCTGGCGTCGTTGCTCGTGACGACGGCCCTCCGCGGTGAGACCGCCGTTCGGGCGAGCGCGCTGGGGATGATCGCCGGCGCCATCGCCCTGGTCGCTGCGTGCGGTGAAGCGGTTCCGCGCGCTCCGGGGCTCGGCCGCTTCGATCCTGGCCTGGCTGGTCGTCGCCGCGGGTCTCTACGGAGCGGTGCTCCGGTGACCGATCACGTCGACGAGGGCGGCGTCGGTTCCGACACCGGCCGGCTGAGGAGCATCCGGCCGCGCGACCTCGCTGTGCGCTTCGCCTTCGGGGCAGCGGTCTCCGTCGTCGCGGGCATCGTCGGGTTCACGGTCGGCGAACCGGCCGGCGGGGTGCTGCTCGCCTTCCCGGCGATCCTTCCCGCGGCGCTGACCCTCATCGAGTCCCGGGAGGGGACCTCGACCGCCGTCTCGGACGTCCGCGGCGCCGTCGTCGGCGCACTCGGCATGCTCGGCTTCGCCGTCGCCGTGGTGGTCCTCTCCGGACGGATTCCCGTCCTGGTCGCACTCCTGGTCGCGACCGTGACCTGGGCGGCGCTCTCGCCGGCGCTGTACTTCGGCGGCACCCGGATTGCGGGGGTCCTCGGAGAGCAGCGATACCTCCCCGACGTCGCCGTCGCCGAGGCCGTCCCCGCCGTCGAGGCGCTGCGCCACGCGGGCCTCACCGTCGCCGTGGCCGAGACCTGTTCGGGCGGGGTCCTTTGTGCGCTGCTCAGCGCGGTGCCCGGCGCCTCCGACGCTGTCCGGGGCGGCGTCGTCATCCACGCCGTCGACGTCGAGCGCACCCTCCTGGACGTCCCCGCGGAGATCCTGGAGAAGGACACGGTCGAGGCCGCCGCGTGCGCGATGGCGGAGAGGGCGCGCCGCCTGCTCAACGCGGACGTGGGTCTGTCGGTGGCGGGCGCCACGGACGCCGAGCCGGCCCGGGTCCGACCGATCGTCGTCGCCGCCGTCGCGCCGAGCGGTGCCCGTACGACCCGGATCGAGGGGGACGAGGGTCCAGAGGCGAACACCGGCAAGGCGGTCCGCGACGCGCTCCGGCTCTGTGTCGAGGTGCTCCGCGGCGGCTGAGCCGTCTTCCTGTGCCTCGGCGTCAACCCGGCATCGTCTCCCCGCCGACCGGGGCGAGCACCTCCCCGGTGTAGTAGCGCGACTGGCGCTCGGAGGCGAGAAACACGTACGAGGGCGCGATGTCGTCGGGGTGCGCCGCCTCCCCCATCGGGGCCTGGCCGCCGAATCCCTCCACCTGCTCCGCGGGCATCGTCGACGGGATGAGCGGCGTCCAGACGGGTCCGGGCGCGACCGCGTTGACCCGGATGCGCCGGTCGACGAGCGTTTGCGCGAGCGAGTAGGTGAAGGCGTTCACCGCCCCCTTGGTGGTGGCGTAGTCGATGAGGTTCCGGTTGCCGCGCAGGCCGTTCACCGAGCTCGTGTTGATGATCGCGGAGCCGTCGGGAAGATGCCGGAGCGCCTCTCTGGCCATCCAGAAATAGCTGTCGATGTTCGTCCGGAAGGTGTGCTCCCACTGCTCGGTGGTGATCTCCTCGAGCGAGCCCTTCGGCTCCTGGTAGGCGACGTTGTTGACGAGGAGGTCGAGATGGCCGAGGCTGTCGACGGTGCGCCGCACCGCGGTCCGGCAGGCGTCCTCGGTGCCGAGGTCGCCGCGGATGAGCACCGCCCGGCGCCCGGCCGCCTCGATGAGCTCCGCGGTGTGCTCGGCGTCCGCGTCCTCGCAGAGGTAGGCGACGGCGACGTCCGCGCCCGACACCGCCCGGCCGATGCCGGAGTCGCCTCCGGTCACCAGGGCGACCCGCCCCTCGAGCTGGCTGGTCCCGCGGTAGTCGGCCATCTCGTCGCGGGGGGGCGGGGTCATCGCACCGGTCTGGCCGGGGTAGTCCTGGCGCTGCGCGGGGATGCCGGTCTGATCGTCACTCATGGCAGCTCTCCTGGGGCCGGTTGCCTGACCGTCGTAGGGTCATTGTCTGATAGCATCTCTATCATTCTTGCACTGACCCCCGGGAGACACAACCATGGACGCGATCGACCTGCTCACCCGCGACCACCGCGCCGTCGAGGAGCTCTTCGGCCAGTTCCGCAGCGGCGACGACGACGCCAGGAGGTCGTCCTCGGAGAGCATCATCCGGGAGCTCTCGATCCATGCGGCCATCGAGGAGGAGGTCTTCTACCCGGAGCTCCGGGAGGCCACGGGTGACGACGCCCTGGTGAACCACTCCCTCGAGGAGCACCAGGAGGTCAAGGAGATCCTCGCCGCGCTCGACGGGATGATCGACAAGGCGCACACCAAGGCCTTCGCCGACAAGATGGAGCGGCTCGAGCGGTCGGTGAGCGAGCACGTCGAGGAGGAGGAGGGCAAGCTCTTCCCGAGCGTCCAGGAGGCGTTCACCAAGACCGCGCTGAACGATCTCGGGACGGCGATGAACAAGGCGAAGAGCATGGCGCCCTCCCGGCCGCACCCGAACATGCCGGCGCACCCCGCCGTCCACGCGACCGTGGCCAAGGCCGCGGCGGTCGTCGACCGGATGCGCGACGCGGTTGCCGGGCGCGGCGAGCACTGACGTCGGACGTCGTGTCGGGCGGCGCGGCGCCGGGAGGGGGAGCTCCCCCTCCCGGCGGTGGGGGCGGCGCGGCGGAGGAGTCTGAGCACCGCAGCCTCCTCCGAGCGCAGCCCGCGAGCGGCCT
>Ga0209577_10005350_pt1 | contig 11966 bp, 10 predicted proteins | sample GraSoiAngelo_109_FD_185874 | JGI IMG/M metagenome (GOLD analysis project Ga0209577, IMG submission 185874) | Grasslands soil microbial communities from the Angelo Coastal Reserve, California, USA - 14_0903_12_20cm (SPAdes) (version 2) | ecosystem: Environmental > Terrestrial > Soil > Grasslands... | reverse complement strand
TCGACCAGCTCGGGAGCGCCCTCCGAGCCGCCGTCCGGCGACTCGATCAGCTCGAGCAGCGCGTCCATTCCGCGACGAGCGACATCCTCGCCCGCTTGGACACCCAAGCGCAAAGCGAAAGCCCGCCGGACGAGGCGGCCGAAACTGAGGAGCCGAGCGCGCCCGTCGAGCACCTCGTGTTCGCGCCCGGGAAGACCGGCTACTCGGTCATCACCGTTGACTTGCCTCCGCCGCCAGTCGGAGCGGAGCTTTCGCTCGGGGACGGGCACAGCTTCGTCGTGACGAAGGTCGCCGCCTCACCGTTTCCGCGTGACGAGCGGCCTTGCGCGTATCTGCAGCGTGTGACGTAGCACGCGCGCGCTTCGACAACGTTCGGCACGATACGCCCGATGCGGGTCGCAATCGTCGGCGCCGGAATCATGGGCTGCGCGGCCGCGTGGGCGCTGACGAAGGACGGGCACGAGGTCGTCCTCTACGAACAGTTTCGCGTGGGCCACGACCGCGGCTCGAGCCACGGCCGCTCGCGCATCGTGCGGCTCGCGTATCCGGAGGTGGAGTGGGTTCGCCTTGCGCAGAAGTCGATGGACGGATGGCGGGAGCTCGAGCAGGATTCCCGCACCGAACTGCTCGAGTTGAACGGGCTGCTCGAGCTCGTTGGCGATCCGTCGCTGACGTCGCGCGACGCGCTGGCTGAGGCCGGCGCTGAGTTCGAGTTGCTCGAGGCGGACGACGCGCGCGAACGCTGGCCGATCGGCGTGCCGGACGGCTGGACCGTTCTGTACCAGCCGGAGGCCGGGATCGTTCGGGCGGATCTCGCGTTACATGCGTTCCTCGACTGCGCACTCGCGCGCGGCGCCGAGCTGCACGAGCAGACGCGGATCGACGATCCGCGTGAGCTCGAAGCGGACGCGGTCGTCGTTACCGCCGGCGCGTGGATCGGAAAGCTCGTCCACGACGTGCCGGTTCGCCCGACCCGCGAGACGCTTGCGTACTTCCGGACCGAGGCCGTTCTCCCGTCGATCGTGCGGCTCGATCCGGAAACGCGCGGCCATGCGTTTTACTCGTTACACGATCCGAAGCACGGACTGAAGGCGGGGGTTCACCACGCCGGCATCGAGGTCGATCCTGACGAACCGGGCGATCCCAATCCCGAGCTGCTCGAACGCATCTCCAACTGGGTCGGCGCGACCTATCGCGGTGTCGATCCGAAACCGGTGGATGCCGAGACGTGTCTGTACACGAACACCGAAGACGAGGGCTTTATCTTCGATCCACGTGGGCGCGTGCTCGTCTGTTCGGCGTGTTCCGGACACGGCTTCAAGTTCGCCCCGGCAATCGGAAAACGACTCGCCGGCCTGGCGTGGGCATGAGCTACGCGGTAGTGGAGCGGAACGAGGTGTCGGTGCTTTACGTCGGTCGCCGCGATTCGTTGCCACAGGCGCCGAAGGACGCGTTCGAGGAATTGGAGCGAAAGATCGGCAGCCTCCGTGGTCGTAAGTTCTACGGAGTCTTCTATGCGGCAGACGATGAGTACCACGCCTGCGTCGAGCCGAAGCCGGAGGACGACGCGCGAGGCCTCGGGCTGAGCGAAGGCGTGATTCCCGGCGGGCGCTACGCGCGAGACGTCCTTCGCGGAGAGCCGCCGGAGGTGTATTCGGGCATCCCGCGTGCGTTCGACGCCCTTGTCGCAGCAGTCGACCACGACCCCTCGCGGCCGTCGATCGAGTTCTACCGCCGCAACGACGAGATCGTGCTGTTCCTGCCGATCCAGGGCTAGAGTTCCTTCGATGCCGTTCTATCAACGACTCGGCGACGTCCCGCGGAAACGTCACATCCAGTTTCGCGACAACGGCACCCTGCTGACCGAAGAGGTCATGGGGCTCGAGGGGTTCGTCGGCAACGAGTCGATCCTGTATCACCTGCAGTCGCCGTGCCGCGTCATGAAGCTCGGCGACTTCGAGCCGATCGAGCGCGACGAGTGGGTTCCCGATGCGCACGCGCACCGGCACTTCCACACGAAGGACGTCTCAGCCGATGGCGACGAGATCACCGGCCGTCGCTTGCTGATGTGGAACGACGATGTCGAGATCTCTTTGTGTCGTCCGAAGGAGCACTCGGACTACTTCTTCCGCAACGGCGAAGGCGACGAGGTGATCTTCGTCCACGAAGGCGCGGGGACGCTCGAAACGATCTTCGGCGACGTGCCGTACAAAGAAGGGGACTACGTCGTGGTCCCGCGCGGCACGACGTATCGTTTCCGCCCCCAGGGCGATCAGCGCTACCTGGTCTTCGAGACGCCGGGGCTGATCGAGATTCCGCGGCGCTATCGCAACCAGTACGGGCAGCTCCTGGAAGGAGCGCCGTACTACCACCGCGACATCCATCCGCCGACGCACCTGAACACGGTGCGCGAGAAGGGCGAGTTCCCAGTGAAGGTTCGGGTTCGCGGCGGTTATCAGACCTACGTGCTCGACTACCACCCGTTCGACGTCGTCGGGTGGGACGGCTACCTGTATCCGTGGACGTTCTCGATCCACGACTTCGAGCCGATCACGGGACGCATCCACCAGCCGCCGCCGTCGCACCAGACCTTCCAAGGTCAGAACTTCGTCATCTGCTCGTTCTGTCCACGCAAGCTCGACTTCGATCCGCTCGCCGTGCCGATTCCCTACCATCATTCGAACCTGCAGTCGGAGGAGATGATCTATTACGTCTCCGGCAACTTCGGCTCGCGCCGCGGCGTGGAGGTCGGTTCGATCACGCTCCATCCCTCCGGCCTTCCACATGGGCCGCAGCCCGGATTGGCGGAGAAGTCGATCGGGATGCACGAGACGTCGGAACTTGCGGTGATGTGCGACACGTTCCATCCGTTGAAGCTGTCGAAGTTCGCCAAGGATCTCGACGACGGGAAGTACGCTTACTCCTGGTACGAAAACGCCCCCGACGGCGTGCCGACCGAAGCCACGGTCGACGGCGACGCCACCGGCGCAGGACTCACGTCACACCTTTAGTCAGAACGTGGCCGTTCGTCGGGCGGGCGCCTGTTCGCTCACTGCTCGCCAGCGGTTTCTACGTCGACGTGGCGCCGTACAGGCGGTCCGTCTTCGCCGCCATGATGAAGTCGTTTCGATGCAGGCCACGGATCTTGTGCGTCCACCAGCTCACGGTCACCCGGCCCCATTCGGTGAGAAGCGCGGGATGGTGGCCTTGCTCTTCGGCAATGCCCCCGAGCATGTTCGTGAACGCAAGCGCCTGCGCGAAGTCGTCGAACGCGAAGACGCGCCGGAGCCTCCGCACTCCTTCGATCTCGACGACTTCCCAGTCGGGAATTTCGGCGTGCAGTTCCGCCGCTTCGGCATCGGTGACCGTCGGCGCGTCGCGCCGGCAGGCGACGCAGCGTTCTGCGGTCAACGGCATCAGGCCTGAACAGGCGGCGCGGTCGATCCGCGCACGACGAGACGTGGACGGAACAGCGAGTCGGGCAGCGGCTTGCCCGGCTCGCTGATCAGCATCTGCAGAGCGTTCACCGCTGTCTCGGCGATATCGTCGATTGGCTGCTCGACGGTCGTCAGCGGCGGGTTGGTCCACCGCGTCGCTTCGATGCCGTCGAACCCGACGACGGACAGATCCTCTGGCACACGAAGACCCTGCGCCTCCGCCTCCTGCAGGACGCCGATTGCCATTAGGTCGCTGGAGCAAATGAGCCCAGTCGGACGCGTATCGGTCACGAGCAAGTTGCGCAGGGCGGCACGGCCGCCGGCAACCGTGAAGTGCTCGCCGTGCGCGATCAACTCACCGTCGATTTCGATTCCCGCTGTGCGCAAAGCGCTTTCTCGTCCCGCCGCCTTCTGCCTCGTCGGCAAGTAGTAGTCCGGACCTGCGATGTAGCCGATGCGCCTGTGTCCGAGATCGATCAGGTGTTGCGTCGCCAACTCACCGGCGAGCCGCTCGTCCACCCCGACTGACGGAACGCTCAAGTTGTTCAGCGCACCGTTCACGAACACGATCTGCGCTCCCTCTTCGAGCAGCCGCGCGTAATGGTCGTGCTCGCCGCTCATGTTCGTCATCTCGCAGGAAATGAAGATCATTCCGTCGACCTGACGGTCGAGCAGCATGTGGACGTAGTCCACCTCCCGAAATGCCGCTGACGTCGTAGAGCACAGGATCGAGGCGAAGCCGGACTCGGTTGCGCACTTCTCGAGCGCCTGGGCGAGAGAGGGGAAGATCGGGTTCTCGAGGTCCGGGAGGAGCAGTCCGATGACGCCTGTCGCCGGCCGCCGTCCTGGCGGGACGTACAGCAGTTCCCGCATCGCGCGCTCGACTCGCTCGCGCGTCTCGGAGCGGACGTTTTCGAGTCCGCTCGCGACGCGGGAGGCCGTCGCGACGCTCACTCCCGCTTGCCGAGCCACATCTCTAAGGGTGGCCATGTTGCAGTGTTGTGTAACAGATTTTCAGTCTCTTGACCAGCAATCTCCATTCTTGACTTTTGCCGAGAGGCTGTTAGGCTCGCGGCTGTTTCATGGCCATAAGAAGTGTTTCATCGTGCAGTCGGCGCCGACCCCGGGGCAGAGCGGGAGGCGGGACTGAAGGAGGAGGAGGATCAATGAAGGTACGGAGGCGGTTTGCCGTCCTGCTCGCCGTCGTTCTCGCCGCAGGACTGTCGGTATTGGGCGGTCGTGCAACTCAGGGGGCGCACGCGAGCACGAAGGTAGCCAAGCTCACGATCTGGGTCGACAACGTCCAGAAGCCCGCCGTCACGAAGGTGACCAATGCCTGGGGAGCACGGCGCGGTGTCGACGTGAACGTCCAGTTCCACTCGTTCGGGACGATTCGCGATGACCTCAAGACGGTCAAGCCCGACAACGCACCCGACGTCATCGTCGCGGCGCACGACTGGACCGGCGACCTCGCCGCCAACGGTCTTGTGCTCCCGCTGTTCCCGCGCAAGGCGCTGAAGAAGGAGTTTCCGAAGTACGCGCTCGACGCTTTCTCATACGGCGGCAAGTTGTACGGGACGCCGTATGCGCTCGAGAACGTCGGACTCGTGGTGGATACGGCCCTCGTCAAGGTGCCGAAGACGTTTGCACAGTTCGAACGAGAAGCTCTTGCCTACAAGGCGAAGGCGAGCGGGAACATCGCGCTCTCGGTCCCGCAGGGATCGGGTGGCGACGCTTACCACATGTATCCGTTCTTCTCGGGCCTCGGGGGATACGTCTTCGGGCACGCGAAGAGTGGCGCGTTGAACCCGCACGACATTGGCGTCGCAAACAAGCGGTTCTTGAAGAACGCCCACTTGATCGACAAGTGGAACCGCGAAGGACTGATCAACTCGAAGATCGACTACGGCACGGGCAAGAATGCGTGGCTCCAGAAGAAGTCTGCGTTCTGGATCACCGGTCCGTGGGAAACCGACACGCTCAAGTCGAGCAGTATCCCCTTCAAGATCATCCAGATGCCGAAGATCGTCTATCGGGCCGTCCCGTTCCTCGGTGTGCAGGGCGCGATGGTGACTAAGTTCTCCACCGTTCACGGCGTTGAGAGTCTCGCCAAGGACCTCGTGGCGAACGAGATGATGAAGCCGAGCTTCCAGTTGGACATGGAGGCACAGAACCAGCGGTACCCAGCGAACAAGATCGCCGGCAAGGAAGTCAACGATCCGGTCCTGAAGGAGTTCGGAAAGGCCGGACTCGGCGGTGTGCCGATGCCGAACATCCCCCAGATGGGCAGCGTCTGGGCCGACCTCGGCGGTGCCTGGGTGAACGCGACGAAGGGCGCTGGGGCGACTCCGGCGCGCGTCGCTTTCACGACTGCCGCGCACAACATCGCTGCAAAGATCGGCTAGCGGGAGAAGACCTCCGTTGCGGGCGTCCGGCGTGAGTCGGGCGCCCGCTCTCACCGGCAGCTGAAAGGACACTCGTGAGTACGACGGCAGCGTCCGGCCCCGGCTCGCGCATCGGCGCGGCAAGGTCAGCGGCTCGTTCTTGGCCGTCACGCGCGATGGCGTTTTTCTCCGGGCCGGTCGGCGTCGCGACGAAGATCGCGCTGCTCTCGGCAGCAAACGCGATCGCGCTCTGGGCCGAGATCGTGCTGATCGGCCGACACCGCTGGATCCCTGTTCTGGTGCTCGCACTCGCGACGCTCGCGATCGACGCGATCTATCTCACGCAACACCGTGCCATTCCGGCGAAGTTTCTCGTGCCTGGAACGATCTTTCTGCTCGCGTTCCAGGTCATCCCTGTCGTCTACACGATCAACGTCGCGTTCACGAACTATTCGACGGGTCACATCCTCTCGAAGCCGCAGGCGATCGCGGGAATCAAGTCCAACTCGCTGACCGAAGCCGAGAACGGCAAGTCGTACACGATGGCGGCGTCGCGCGACAAGGCGGGACACCTCGTCCTCGTTCTCCTCGACGAGGACACCGGGAAGACGTACGTCGGCACGAGCAGCGGCTTGCGACCGATCGCGCGTAGCGACGTCAAGATTTCAGATGGAAATATCACAGCGGCGCGCGGCTATCACGTCCTTCAGGGGACAGAGCTCACGGGTCTCGACAAGACGCTTTCGGCTTTCACGGTTCCCGTCGGAGGAGGGAAAGCGGTCGAGCCTCAGGGACTCGACACCGCCGTCGTGCTGGAGCCGACGCTCCGCTTCGACGCACGCGCAGACCAGTTTGTGCGCATCAAGGGCGGCACGGTGTTCAGGGACAACGGCGAGGGCTCGTACGTTTCGGCGACCGGCGAGGAGCTCGAGCCCGGCTGGAAGACCTATATCGGGACGAAGAACTTCGGGCACATCATCCACGACCCGCTGATCCGCAAGCCGTTTCTCCAGGTATTCGCCTGGACGATCGTCTTCGCGACGCTGGTCGTCCTCGCGTCGTTCGGGCTCGGGCTCCTGCTCGCGATCACGCTGAACAAGCCGGGCCTCGCCCTCCAGCGAACCTACCGCGCGATCTTGATCATTCCTTACGCGGTGCCCGCGTTCTTGTCCCTGCTCGTCTGGCAGGGCCTGCTGAACGACGACTTCGGGGTCGTGAACAGAGCCTTCCACATCAGCATCCCATGGCTTTTCGATCCATGGTGGGCACGCGTCTCCGTCATCCTCGTGAGCGTGTGGCTGACCGTGCCGTACTTCTTCCTCGTCTCGCTTGGAGCGCTTCAGTCCATCCCGGCAGAGCTCGTCGAGGCGGCGCGGGTCGATGGCGCCGGCGCATTGCAAGTGTTCCGCAGAGTCACCCTGCCGCTGCTCCTCGTTGCCGTGGCGCCGTTGATGATCGCGTCGTTTGCCTTCAACTTCAACAACTTCAACAACATCTTCTTCTTAACCGGCGGCGGCCCGCAGATGGGCAATAGCCCGATCGCAGGAGCCACGGACATCCTGATCAGCTACACGTACAAGATCGCGTTCGCCGCCGGAAAGGGCCAGGACTACGGCCTCGCTAGCGCAGTCGCGATCTTCATCTTCTTCGTCGTCGCGACTATCTCCGCGATCTCGTTCTCGCGCACGAAGGCACTGGAGAATCTGGCATGAGTGTCGCCGAGCGAGCGGCGGAGATTCCGGGCGGTCTCGCCGCCGAACGCGGTCCGCGGAAGAAGAGTCGTTTCGCCCAAACTTGGTGGCGGCACGCGGTCGCACTGTTCGCGATCGTCATTTCGTTGTTCCCGGTTGTGTACGTCCTCTCGGCCGCGTTCAACGGGAACAACTCGCTCACCGGCTCGACGCTCATTCCGAAGAAGCTGACGCTCGACAACTTCCGCGCGCTCTTCGGCCACCAGAAGGTCGTTGCCGGTCACGCCACGTTCGCCGGAGCACATTACGCGGCGTGGTTCGCGAATTCGATGATCGTCGCAGGAGGAACTGCGATCTGCACGATCCTCCTAAGCGCGGCCGCCGCCTACGCCTTCAGCCGTTTCCGTTTTCGCGGCCGGCGAGTCGGGATGCTGATGCTGCTCCTGATTCAGATGTTCCCGCAGCTACTCGCCGTCGTAGCGATCTACCTGATCGTCTACAACGTCGGCTCGATCTTCCACATCATCGGCCTGAACACGCTCACCGCTCTCATCGTCGTCTACCTCGGCGGGGCGATGGGCGTGAACACGTGGTTGATGAAAGGGTTTTTCGACACGATCCCGGCCGAGCTCGACGAATCGGCGCGAGTCGACGGTGCGACGCCGGCGCAGGTCTTCTGGGGAGTCGTTCTTCCACTGGCTGCTCCAGTCCTGGCCGTGATCGGGCTGATCACGTTCATCACCGCACTGAACGACTTCGCGATCGCGAGCGTGATCCTCGAAACTCAACACAAGTTCACGCTTTCGGTCGGCCTGCGGCAATACATCGACCAGGAATACTCGGAACACTGGGGTCCGTTCGCGGCGGGCGTTCTCATCGCCGCGGTGCCGGCCGGCCTGTTGTTCACGTTCCTGCAGCGCTTCATCGTCGAAGGGCTCACGCAAGGAGCCGTCAAAGGATGAGTGTGTTGGAAGCCGAGACCGCGTCGTTGCTCGAAGAGCCGAACCACGACGGCTCGGATCTCTACGTGCTCGAGCGACCCGGAGCGCTGGGGGACCAAGCCGTCGTCCGCCTGCGCGCGACGGGCGTCGAAGAGATCGCGCTGCGCTACGTCGAGGACGGGGAGCCGCGCGTCGTCGACGCGAGGGCGGACGGGGACGGCTGGTGGGTCGCCGAATTTCCCATTCGCAATCCGTTCGTTCGCTATCGCTGGCGGCTGCGCGGCGGCGAGATCGGCTACGGCTGGCTGAACGGCCTCGGCGTCGTCGACCACGACGTCCCCGACGCGGACGACTTCGTCATGTCGGTCGATCCCGGCGGGCCGGCATGGCACCTCGAGTCCGTCGTCTACGAGGTTTTCCCCGACCGGTTCGCCTCGAGCGGTCTCGGCGTCGAGCCGCCGGAGTGGGCGATCCGTCGCGGCTGGGACGAGTTGCCCACCGGTCGCGGCCCGGAGACGCCCTACGAGTGGTTCGGCGGCGACCTCCGCGGCGTCGAGCAGCACCTCGACCACATCGAGCGCCTCGGCGCAAACGTCATCTACCTGACGCCGATCTTTCCGGCCGGGAGCACGCATCGCTACGACTCGACCTCGTTCGACCGGATTGATCCGCTGCTGGGTGGAGACGAGGCGCTGCAGTCGCTGGTTCTGGCCGCGCATGCGCGCGGGATGCGCGTGATCTCCGACCTCACGACGAATCACACCGGTGACAAGCACGAGTGGTTCGTCGCCGGCGAACGCGAGCTGTATCTCTTCGACGAATCGGGCGACTACGCGTCCTGGTGGGGAGTCAAGACCCTTCCAAAGCTGAACTGGGAGTCGGAGGAGCTGCGGGGGCGGATCGAAGCGGTCGCGCGCAAATGGCTCGCGCCGCCCTACGAGCTCGACGGCTGGCGCGTGGACGTCGCCAACATGAGCGGTCGCCACGGAGACGTCGACGTCAACCGAGACGTCGCGCCGCTCCTTCGCTCTGCCGTCGGCGACAAGCTGCTCGTCGCCGAGCACAACCACGACTTTCGCCCCGACTTCGCAGGCTGGCACGGAACGATGAACTACCCGGGCTTCGCGTCGCCGGTCGCGCAGTGGCTCCGCGGCGACGCCGAGCTGCCGTTCCCGGTGCCGCGCCTCGGCGGCAAGCAGATCGTCGCGACGACGCGCGCGTTTCGCGCCGGCGTGCCGTGGCAGTCGACGCTCCATTCGTGGGCGCTCCTCGACAGCCACGACTGGCCACGCTTCAGCACGATCGCGGGATCGCGCGATCGGCATCTCGTGGCGATCGGCCTGCAGATGACGACACCCGGCGTCCCGATGATCTTCGCCGGCGACGAGATCGGACTCGAAGGCGCGTGGGGCGAGGATGCGCGCCGCACGATGCCGTGGGACAAGCGCGATCAGTGGGACGACGTGCTCTTCGAGGAGTTCCGGCGGCTGATCGTGCTGCGCCGCTCGGAGCCGACGCTCGTGCGCGGGGGCATCCGCTACGTGCACGTCACGGAAGACGCGATCGCGTATCTGCGTGAGACGCGGGACGAACGATTGCTCTGTCTCGCGAGCCGTGCCCCGCACGATCCGATCCGGGTCCCATTCCGTTCACTCGAAACTCTGTACGGCGCAGACGCAGACGATGGTCTTCTCCCCGCGGGCGGGCCTTCATTCCATACCTGGAGGATCAATGGCTGAGGTCGAGTTCAAAGACGTCGACAAGATCTACGACAACGGCGTCCAGGCGGTGTTCGACCTCTCGCTGCAGATTCAAGACGGCGAGTTCCTGGTCCTCGTCGGGCCCTCGGGCTGCGGCAAGACGACGGCGCTGCGCATGGTGGCAGGGCTCGAGGAGATCTCCGACGGCACGATCTCGATCGGAGACCGCGTCGTCAACACGCTCACGCCGAAAGACCGCGACATCGCGATGGTGTTCCAGAATTACGCCCTCTATCCGCATCTCAACGTCGCGGAGAACATCGCGTTCGGCCTGCGGTTGCGCAAGACGCCCAAGAACATCGTCGAGGAACGCGTCGCGTGGGCGGCGAAGCTGCTCGGCTTGACTCAGTATCTCGACCGGCGCCCGAAGGAGCTTTCGGGCGGCCAGCGTCAGCGCGTCGCGATGGGTCGCGCGATCGTGCGTCAACCGCAGGTCTTCCTGATGGACGAGCCGCTCTCGAACCTCGACGCGAAGCTTCGCGTCCAGATGCGTTCGGAGATCGGGCGCATCCAGCGCGAACTCGGGACGACGACGATCTACGTCACGCACGACCAGACCGAGGCCATGACGATGGGTGATCGCGTCGCCGTCATGCGCAAGGGTGAGCTGCAGCAGATCGACACACCGCAGAAGCTCTACAGCGACCCGCAGAACCTGTTCGTCGCAAGCTTCATCGGCAGCCCGGCGATGAACGTCGTCGAGGCGGCGATCGACCGCTCCAACGGCGATCTCGTCGCGCGCATCGAGGATCAGAACCTCGCCATTCCGCAACAAGTGACCGCGTCGCGACCGGCACTCGCCGGCTACGTCGGCCGAAGTGTCGCGATCGGCATCCGGCCGGAGCAGCTCGACGATGCCTCGCTCTCCCGGGGCGGCGGCTCGCGGTTGCGTGGCCGCGTGCTGCTCACGGAGGCGCTCGGGTCGGAGATCCTGGTTCACGTCGAAGTCGCGGGGCGACGCGTCGCGACGGACGAGACGGCCGAGAGCGTTGACGACGAGGCGATGACGGACGAGCTCGCACTCGATCCGGCAGGCGATCACACGATCTTCGTCGGTCGGTTCGATGCGACATCCGAGGTCCGGCCGGACCACGTGGTCGAGCTTGCAGTCGACACGAGCAAGCTGCAGTTCTTCGACCTCGAAACGGGGTCGGCAATCCGAGATAGCGCGTAACGCCGGTGTCGGATCCTCAGCGGCAGTTGCCTGCGGCCGTGCTCGGAAATGGTTCGCTCCTCGCGACCTTCTCCGCGCATGGCCACGTCGAGCGGGTTTGGTGTCCGCATCCTGATCGGGAGTTGGACCTCACGCCGTTCGACCTCGACGTCGTTCTCGACGGCGAGTGGATTTGGACACAGGAATACGTCGGGTCCGCGCAGATCCTGCGCACGAGCGGACGGAGCGGCGAGCGCGCAGTCCTAATCGAGGACGTCGTTCACGACACGCAGCCCGCACTGATGCGCCGAACTACGTTCCCGGACGGCCAGGTAAAGACGGTTTCCGTTCCCTTGGCCGTCGACGAGCCGTTTGGCGACGTCCTGGAACGGCGTAAGCGCGTCGACGCAGCACGCATCGCCGATGCCGCACCAGCCTTGCGACAGCGTGCCGCAGAGTTGTACGAGCGGTCGTTGCTCGTCTTCGACGCGCTCGCGGACCGAGAGACAGGGGCTGTGATCGCGGCGCCCGAGCTCGATCCGGGTCGCATTTATTCGGGTGGATACGGATTCGTGTGGGCGCGCGACCTCTCCTTTCTCG
>Ga0209577_10005349_pt1 | contig 11966 bp, 10 predicted proteins | sample GraSoiAngelo_109_FD_185874 | JGI IMG/M metagenome (GOLD analysis project Ga0209577, IMG submission 185874) | Grasslands soil microbial communities from the Angelo Coastal Reserve, California, USA - 14_0903_12_20cm (SPAdes) (version 2) | ecosystem: Environmental > Terrestrial > Soil > Grasslands... | reverse complement strand
CTCGATATTGCCTTCGATGCCGCCTATTCCGATGGACACGGCGCCACCCCTGATGCCACTGGAGCGAGTAAGGTCAACGGCAAGACCGCGCAGTTCACCTGGAAAGGTAGTTTCGATGATACCGCGACTGGCACGATCAGTCTCGCCGGCGACGACATTGTCGTATCGATGAAAGCTGTGCATGTCGCCAATCCCAGCTGCCTCGCATTTTATCGCCAGAACATGAAGCTGAAGCGGACCGGGAAGAAGTAGCGCTGCACGAGCCGCTTGGTAGGGCGACGCTCTGCGGAGCGGAGCCTGCGATTCGCGGCTCGACGGAGTCTCGCCCTACCAAATTGGTTCACGAAGCACTTGATCTAACCCGCTTACACCATTGGCCGGAACCGCCCCACAATCTCTTGCAACCGTCCGGTGATTTGGCCAAGCGAACAAACTTCCACCGCCTCCAGCAACGCCGGAAAACAATTTTCGCCTCGCTCAACGACCGTGGCCAACTTGTCGAGCGCGCGTTTCGATTTCTCCGCGTTTTTCTTTTTGAACTTCTTCAGGCGCTCGACTTGTAACTTTTGTTTCGCCCGCGGCGTCCGCGCCAACTCGATCTCGGGCATCTCATCGGCACCATTGCGGTAACGATTCAATCCGACAATCGGCCGAGTCCCGTCGTAGATTTGTTGTTCGTAACGATGGGCGGCATTTTGGATTTGGCTGCGTTGATATCGATTTTCCACCGCGGCGAGCACGCCGCCGAGTGACTCGATCTCGCGGAATTCATCGAGAATTGCTTTCTCAACCGCGCGCTCGACCGCTTTCATCCCAGGCGAGCCGCTCAACATGTTCATGGTGTGCTTAAAGATTCCAGATTCTTCGAGCAGGATTGCCTGTCCGTGGGCGGCGAGCCGGATCCATTCTTCGCTCGGCGTGGTGAACGGTTCGTCGGCGCTGTTGGAATGACACGAGTTGGTGCCATTCATGTAGGCCAGCATCAATTCCGCTGCCGTCCGGGTGAGATTGTTTTTGAATTCAGCCGCGATGAGCGAACGCCCGCTCGTTTGCGTGTGCAACTTGAACATTTGCCCGCGCGCATTCGCGCCAAAGACGTCGCGCATGCCGATGGCCCAAATCTTTCGCGAAACCCGGGCGAGCGCGATGTATTCAACGTCGAGCCCGCAATCGAGGAAGAAGGAAAGTCGCGGTGCGAACTGAGCCACCGGCACGCCGCGGGCGGTGAGCATTTCCGCGTAGGCGAATCCATTCGAGAGGGTGTAGGCAGCCTGCTGCACCGGCGTCGCGCCCGCTTCACCAATGTGATAACCGCTGATCGAGACCGGATACCACCGCGGCATGTTCGCCGTTGTCCATTCGATCATGTCGCAGAGAAAGCGGAGCGACGCTTCGGTCGGGAAAATAGTTTCGTTCTGCGCCTGAACTTCTTTGAAAATGTCGGCCTGAATCGTGCCGCGCAGATTTGGCACCACCTTTGGGCCGAAACGACGCTTCGCCGCCGCGATGTACATCGCCATGATGATTGGTGCCGGCCCGCTGATTGTCATTGATGCCGAAAAATTCGGCGCACCGAGCTCAAAACCGTCGTAGAGCCGCACCATGTCTTCGACCGTGTCGACCGCAACGCCTCCTTCCCCGATTTTTCCGAAAACGCCATCGGCATCGGAATCGATTCCGTAGAGGGTCGGACCGTCGAACGCCGTGCTCAGACGTTTCGAGCGCTGATGCGCGCTCAAGAAATGGAAACGCTTGTTCGTGTCCTCGGCCAACATGAGACCGGAGAACAGTCGGGTTGGTTCTTCCTGTAGAGGCGGCCGCTCCGGCGCTTTTGCGCGGGACACGCGCGCCGCTACAGCCTCGCTTGAGCCGTTCGGCGATTTTGCCGCCCGTCCGGCTCGGACTCCGTAACTGCCGGTTTCGATTTCGCGCAACGGCTCGAGATACATTTCACGATACGCGCCATTTAAATAAGGAAACTCGCCGGGTAAACCCTCGCCAAAAAGGTAACGCGCGATTTCGCCTGGCTCGTCGATCTCGGGCAACGCGAAGCGAGGCAACGGCAACCCAGTTGGAGCTTTCGCAATTGGTGTTTCGGCTTTGATCTTGTTCCAGCGCTCGGTCACTGCATGCGCAAATTTTTCATCGCTGCGCGCGCCCTTGACCTGCTCGAGTACAAACAGCCCGTGCTTCTCTACTGCTTCAACTACCGCTCCAAGTTTACTCATATTAAACCTCCAAATCCGCCGTCATCCTGAGCGAAGTGCAACGAAAACGCCAGTCCGGCTCGGACCGAAGGATCCCGTCATGTAATCTTTAAGGTCACGCATCGGGATCCCTGGACTTCGCTCGGGATGATGGAGCTTTTGTAATTAACTCGAACAATTCATCCACGCCAGGATCACGATGGCGTTTCGCAACTGTGGCCACAACCTGCTGTTTGCGCTTGTTCTGCGTCAATCGCTGCTCGATCTCCGACAACGCCGCTTTTGCCCGCTCCAGATCCGTCTTGTTTACCACCACGATGTCGGCCACATCCAGCATCACAATTTTCTGTAACTGCAACCGCGCCCCGTAATCGGGATTCATCACCAGGACAGTTTGATCGACCAGGTTGTTGCGAAATGGCAGTGCTTCCTGACCAGTGCCGACGGTTTCGATAATCACATAATCGAACCCGGAACGCGCGAGCAGCGCGAGGCAACTTTCGGTCGCCGGCGAAAGTCCCCCGGCCTGGCCGCGCGTTGCCATGCTGCGCATGAACACACGATCGTCCTGCGAGTTGATCATCATTGCACGATCCCCGAGCAACGCGCCTTCACCAATCACGCTCGGATCGTGCGATAAGATTGCGATACGCGTTTTTGGTTTCCGCTGAAGAAAACGCAGAACTATTTCATCAATCAAGGTCGTCTTTCCTGCGCCACCCGGGCCAGTAAAGCCGATCACTTTGGATGTTCGGCATTCCGTGTTCGGTGTTCGGTGTTTTCTTCCTTTGGCAGCTGCATCTTCGATTTCGCTCAACTTACGTGCGAGTGCTAAATCGGGTTTCGAGCTAGCGCGGCGTTTCCCTCCCTTTGCGTATTGCCTTCGCACATAATCGGCCATCTCGGTGAGCGAGGTTCCGGCAAAGAAAATTTGATCGACGCCTTTGCGTTTCATTTCCCTGGCATCGTCGTGTGTAATCGTGCCGCCACCACCGCCAAAAACCGCGATATTGTCTGCCCCTTTCTTCTTTAATTGGCGAACGACGTCGGCGAAAAACTCGATGTGGCCGCCGTTGTAACTGGAAATCCCGATTGCAGTCACGTCCTCTTGAATGGCCGCACGTACGATGTCGCCGACATAGCGATGGAATCCAAGATAAACCACCTCGATCCCATGCCTGATGAACTCGAGATTAATGGTGTTAATGGCGCTATCATGCCCATCGCAGATCGGAACCGCGGTGAGAATACGAATCGAGGACGGCATCGTTAGACAGGATTAATAGGATTTGTGGGATTAGTAGAGCAAACCAAAACCGTAACCGATTTGCTTTTCAAATCATCCTGTTAATCCTGTTAATCCTGTCTATGCCCGATCTATTGGATTTCACTGGGAAAATCGTGCTCGTGACCGGCAGTTCACGCGGCATTGGTGCCGAAACGGTCGAAGCCTTCGGGGAACGGGGCGCGAAATGCGTCGTCAATTACGTCGCGGATTCCGAAGGAAAGAACAAAGCCGATGCGCAAAATGTGGCACAAGCACTGAAAGATCCGCTCGTCATCGAATGTGACGTCAGCAATCCTACTCAAGTCGAATCGATGATGATGGAAATTGGCGACAAGCGCGGCGGCCTGGATGTTCTCGTCAATAATTCAGGAATCATTCGCGACCGGACGATAAAGAAGATGACGCTGGAGGAATTCGAAAACGTCGTACGTGTAAACCTGACCGGTACGTTCACTGTCACTCAGAAGGCCGCCGCGGTCTTGCGCAACGGCGGTCGCGTTATCAATCTCTCGTCTGTCAGCGGCCAGATGGGACTCTTCGGCCAGGCCAATTATTCTTCGAGCAAAGCCGCTATCATCGCATTGACGAAAGTGAGCGCGCGCGAGCTCGCCCGAAATCAAATTACCGTTAACGCAGTTGCGCCGGGATTCATCGACATCGGCATGAGCAAAGGGATGCCTGATGAGGTGACACAAACTTTCATTAAGCAGATTCCGCTCGGCCGCTTTGGTGAGGCTAACGAGATCGTGAACGCAATTCTCTTCCTGGCCTCACCGATGGCTTCATACATCACTGGCCACGTTTTGAACGTGAACGGCGGCTACTACATGGGATAAGTATGATTGTGAAGGGACACGCACCGTCGTGTCCGACTCGGGTGCTGATGGCGGAGCAGCACCGTAGATAGCTATCTTGCCTGTCTCGGACCGTGGGCATCTTGCCCGTCGATCGCACACGCGACGACAAGCTAGAAGCTCGTCGGCCGAGGTCCGAGCCGGACTGGCGAATGGCTAGAAGCCTAACTTCCAAGCGCTCGCTTTGGCGCGCTGAGGGCCTACTCTTCGCCGTCAAAATAATCGAGCGGATTCGATCGAAGGATGGCTCGCTCAGGACAACGGACGAGCCATTTTTTGCTATCGGGATAATAGCTCGACTCACCGATTGGGTTGTCGGCTACCACGTACATTACCAGGTCTTCATTTCCGTTATTGATCAACTGGTGCGGCTCATTTGGAGCAAAAATGAAGGCGTCGCCAGGTTCGATCGACGTCTTTCCACCCCGGTGTCGCGCAACTCCGCGACCGGCAATGATGTGATAGAACTCCCATTGCGCGCTGTGGGTGTGATAAGGATAAGCCGCTTTTCCTGGCGGGATCCGGGCAATCTCGATATCGAACGGATGCCGTTCCATTAGATCGGTCGAAAAAGGTTTACGCCCCAGCGCCTCAGAAACCTGTTTGCCTGCGCCGGCAAATTTGCCTTTCGGCGAAGACCAAACCAGCTCCTCCATGTTGTTGGTATTTACTTTGCGCATAAAGAAAAGAACTGTAAGTCGGAGTTAAATTCAAAAACAAAACCGCGACATGGACGACTTTGAAGTCGCTCCTCCCAGTCACATCTACAACAACGATAGCTGCGCAACTTCCTGTTCGATCTCGGCGAACCGAACGCCTATCCCAATTAAGCGAATCTTCTTTCCAGTCCGGGAGAACGCTTCTTCGAGTAATAAATGATAGTTGCCGAGATTCGGACCAAGCCCAGCTCGCTCAATTGTCGTGCGTGTGAAGTCGGAGAACTTCAGCTTTAGAAATATTTTTGTTATTCGTCTAGTCGGCTCTTTCTGTGCTAGTTCGGCCGCAAGTTCTTCGAATAACTCAGTCACTTTCTCGTCGCATTGTTCAAGCGTCGTTAGATCACTGCTGAAGGTTTCTTCCGTGCTTAATGATTTGCGCTCGCGATTCGGCTCGACCACCCGGTCATCTATCCCACGGCAAAGATCGTAGAGTTCGCTGCCGAACTTGCCGAAAAGCTCATGTAATTCTGGACGCGAAAGCCGTTGCATCTCGCCGCAGGTAGTGATGCCGGCACGGGCGAGCTTTTCCTCGGTGACCGCGCCAATTCCCCACAGCTTGCGTACCAGCAACGGATGCATGAACTCAGAAACCTTTTCCGGCTTTACCTCGTATTGACCGTTGGGCTTGTTAATTTCGCTGGCGATTTTTGCGACCAGTTTGTTTGGACCAACCCCGGCGGACGCGGTCAATTTGGTTTCCTTGAAAATCGTATCGCGAACCTCCCGTGCCAGCGGTCCTGGCGGACGCATATTCGCAGTGACATCAAGGTAAGCTTCGTCAAGGGAGAGTGTTTCTACCAGCGACGTGAAGCGATGCATGATTTCACGAACTATTCCTGCTTCCTTACGATAGACATCAAAACGTGTCGGTAAGACGATCAAGTTCGGACAACGTTGCAGCGCCATGAAGGTCGGCATGGCCGAGCGAATTCCGAAGGCTCGCGCTTCGTAGTTACAGGTGGTGAGGACACCACGCCGATCGCGCGCGCCGCCAACGCCGACGGGCTTGCCTCGGAGGGAGGGCCGATCGCGCACTTCGATGGCGGCATAGAAACAATCCATGTCGAGATGAATGATCGCGCGTGATGCAGACGACAATGGCATAAGCCGAATCTCGCGCGAAATTCGGCCACTCTCAAAAGAGACTGTAGCAGCGGTCTATGACCGCCGAACAATTCTTGCGAAATATTGAATCCGGCGGTTATAGACCGCCGCTACAGAAACAAGTTAGCCCGCGCGATTCAGCTTGACCTCGGCACCTTCGGATGCGGCTCCCACTCGCAAGCTTGAGCCGGTTCCGGCAACCTCTTTTTTTGCCTGCGCGCAACCATTTCAGCAATTTTTTCGTCATCGTGATCGGGCTCATGATGGAAAAGGTGATCATCAGCGCCGGCCGCGCATGCGGTTTGGCTGATACTCTTGGGCCATGATGAAGTTATCGAGTCTAGCATTTTCATGGTAGAGCGACGATGGTATTTGAGCCCAAGCTAGCTGGCGACGGCGCCTCCCGGAGCAATTATGTCATTCGCTAACACTGTGGACAGTTTGCGTTGCAGCTCGCGCCAGAGAAGAAACAGATTGAGGCACGCTTGGAAGACGATTGAGCCGACAGACAAATACCAGACATGCCTAATCTGAAATCCCGGATGGAATGACAGCAGGATAGCGGGCAAGGCAAAAAGAGCCAAACGGGTCATCGAGCTAATAAGTGGTGGCAGCGTATTGCCAATTCCCTGGAACGCGCTTGAGGTGGTAAACGCAATTCCGGCGGCGATAAAATTTATGGATACGATCCTGAGGTACTCGCTTCCAAAGGCAATGACGGCAGGATCCTTGGAGAAGACGCGAATCATCGTGGCCGAAGAAAATTGCGCCCCAAGGGTCAGGAAGAGCATCATTATCGAACCAAGACCAATTGCGGAGTAGATCGATTGACGGACTCGATCACCATGGCGCCCACCAAAATTTTGGCCAACAACCGGAGACACCGCAAAGCTAAGAGCGACCACAGGCAGAAATAACGCCTGCATGACGCGAGCACCTACTCCAAATCCGGCCTGGGCAGCTGGCCCGAAGCCACGAATGATGAAATAGACAATCATGATATAGACCGAGATCAGGATGAACTCCGCGCCCGCCGGCAATCCGATGCGAAGCATCTTATTCCAGATTTTGGTTTGCGGGCGAAACTGCGCGAACCGGAACCGCAAGTAATGATAGCTGCGCTCGAAGTAGAGTATCATCAGAACATCAGCAACAAGGATGGCGATGAAGGTGGCAAGAGCCGCGCCCGTAACGCCAAGCCTTGGGAAAGGTCCAACGCCGAAGATCAATAGCGGCGCGAGTATCATATTCAACACAACACTAAGAACCTGGAATCCGACTGTAGGCTTAATGATGCCCGTCGCGCGTAGAGCGGATCCCAATGCTACCAGTGGGAACTGAAGCAGGAGGCCTGGAATAAACCAAACCAGGTAACTCTTTGCCAGAGATGCGGTGACAGCATCAGCGCTCAGGGATTCGCAGTAGACATTTCGTAACAGAAAACTAAAAATGCCAAGAAGAGCGGCGACAATCAGCGACATGACAAAAGATTGATTGAATACGAGCTCGGCCTGCGGCTGATCCTTTCGACCGGTGGCTTGCGAGATGAGTGTCGTCGTCCCAACACCAAGCATTTGTGTCAGAGCCAGTACTACCATGGTGAAATTGCCGGCGACACCGACCGCCGCGATCGCCTCTTTGCCAAGACGGCCCACCCAATAAAGGTCGGCCAGCAAATAAAGCGTCTGCACCACCATGCTGATGGCGAGAAAGGCCGTCATTTGCAGCAGATGCTTGGTGACCGAGCCCTGGGTGAGATCTTTCATTATTCGCCCCCGGATTGCATCTCTGTTACCGTGCATTCATGAGCGCGCAAGTTTACGGATGCAATCACCTCGCGATCGAAGTAAGCGATGTAAAGGCGGCGGTAAAGTTTTATCAGGATGTATTCAATCTGCAGAAAATGGATGGCGGCGAAGGCGACGCTTTCTTGAAACTGGGTGAACACCAGTTTCTCGCCATCTTCCAAGTCGCTGAGGTAAGAGCGGACCGGGTTCGCCATTTCGGGTTAATTGTGCGCGATGAGAAACAACTGAATGAGGTGCGCAAGAAGGTGAAGGAGAAATATGGTTTGAAACTGGAACGGCCGTTCCGATGCGACTTTCGCGATCCCTGGGGCAATCGAATCCAGGTGGTCGATCTGCACGATGAATCATTGATCTGGCTTTTGCCCTACGCCGAGGTGCAAAAAGTCGGAATCAAGTTTTAGCCATTATACTTGCGTTCGAAGAGAAAATCGAGAATAGTGGCGCTTCTAGAATCAAGCCCGCTTCTTCCTTGGGCAGGCTCTTAACTCATTCGATATATGAACTTCCTGGAAACGACAGCTCCCCCGAAAGCCCGGGGACCGATTATCAAACGGCTATTAATCAGGTGCCCCTCGACGGCGAAACTCTCGCCGAGTGGGCAGACAATCAGGGAAGATTTATGGGTCAAAGCCAAAATTAAAACGAGCAAATTCAATTGCCCGCACTGCGGCCAATCTCATACCTGGTCAAAGAAAGATGTAGTGCTTGCCCGGTAGGTCGTTGTAGCCGGCGTCGATGATGCCGGCTGGTGGAAAGCCACCGGTCGCAGTAATCACACGGCAAGAAGCAGTGTTGCGGATAACTAACACCAGGGCGACACCGAACGCGGTCATCCCGAACCCCGAAGAGGACGAGGGATCTCGCAAGCCGAGGATGAGCGCACAAGCTATCTTCCGGATTCACCGACCAGGCGAGATCCCGCGCTTGCGCTCGGGATGACCAGCGCACGTTGTTTGTGGTTCGCTTGGACGCTTAATTGCGAGCGTGGAAGAAGCCGCCTAATCCCGTCCCCAAATCATGGCCACGGAAGTAGTCAGACTTCCGCCCATGTTGAAGGTCAAATAACGCTTCGCGCCTTCGATTTGTCGTTTGCCGGCTTGGCTGGTGAGCTGCTGATAGGCTTCAACGACCTGGCGGACGCCCGTCGCTCCAACCGGATGACCATCGCCAATCAGTCCACCGCCAGCGTTGACTGGAATCTCCCAATCAACTTTGCCCTTGATGTGCTCGCCGCGGACCTGCGGCAGCGCGGTCGCTCCGCTCTTCGCCAACTCAGCGCCCTTGCCCTTCTCCGCCAGACCGAGAATCTCATATGCAACAATTTCGGTGATTGAAAAACAATCATGCACTTCCGCCCCGTGGATATCACGCGGAGTGAGCCCGGCCATGCCAAATGCTTTTTCCGCCGCTTTCCGCGCAGTTGAAAATGTGGGTGCATCCTTCTTTTCCAACGCGAGATAATCGGTGGTGTGACCGAACCCGAGCAGGCGGGGCAAGGTAGATTTGTCGCGACCGATGCGATCCAAGTATTTGCCGGAAACCAACACCAGCGAAGCCGCGCCATCAGTGATCTGAGAACAATCCGATACCTTCAAAGGCGGCGCGACGCTCGGGTTTTTATCGGAGAGCTGCGACGCGCAATCGTAGGTGAGATCGGCCTCCCGCATTTGCGCCAACGGATTGAGCCGGGCGTGGGCGTAATTTTTGTAGGCCACCCACGCCAGGTCCTCCTCGGATGCGCCATACTTATCGATGTAAATCTGGGCGATGCGGCCAAACAATTTCGGAAACATGAAATCGCCGTACTCCGGTTTCTCGATGTGATAATCAGCGGCCGCACCCAGAACATCCGAACCATCGAGGGACGACATTGTCTTTTGCTGCTCTGCACCAACCACAAGGACGGAATCGCAAAATCCGCCCATGATCCATTGCGCACCGAGCAGGACCGATAGCGCTCCGGATGCGCAAGCCGCCTCGGTATGCATGGTCGGAATGCCATGCAATTTTGGATCGATTTCCGGAATAAACGCGCCGAGGTGCAATTGCTTGGTGAACTGCCCGGCATTGAAATTTCCAACCGCGGCGGCCTGAATTTCTGCTGGATCCGTTTTCGCATCGTCGAGAGCTTTCTTTCCAGCTTCGGTGATGAGGTTGCGAATCGTTTTCCCTTCCTTCTTCATGTTGCGCTTAAAGTCAGTGCGTCCGGCGCCGAGGATGTAAACAGGTTCCATAAGTAACGTTGAGAGTTGAAATTTTGACCCCTCAACCTTCATCCTGCCCGCTTGCAGAGGAAAAAGAAGAAGAGCTAGAAGTCGCTTTCTTAACTTAACCAATCTTCAGACTCTGTCATCCCGGGGTAGAGCGCGCGTCTCGCGTGCTGGCGAAGACGTCTCGCCTTCGCGGACTTTTCCAAAGATTGTTTCGGCGAGACGCCGAAACCAAAGCGCGAGACGCGCGCGCTACCCGGCAACCTGCGCTTCCGCAAATTAATCGCAGCGCGTGTCCCTCCAACTCAACCGCCAAAGGCGCTGATACCCGTAATATCACGACCAATCGCCAGGGTATGGATATCGTGAGTGCCTTCGTAGGTCGAGACGGCCTCAAGATTCATAAGATGCCGGATCACGGAATAGCGGTCGGTAATGCCGACGGCGCCAAGTAAGTCACGAGCTTTACGGGCGCATTCCAGCGCCATCCAGACATTATTGCGTTTTGCCAGCGAAATCTGCTCCGGACGAACCGGACCTGCTTCCATCATTCGGGTGAGGCGCAGCGCCAGCAATTGAGCCTTGGTAATTTCCTGAATCATCCAGACCAGTTTTTCCTGCACCAATTGGAAACCGGCGATCGGTCGATTGAACTGTTCGCGCGACTTGGCGTAGGCCAGTGCTGTTTCATAGCAATCGATCGCCACGCCGATCACACCCCAGGCGATACCAACGCGGGCCTGCGAAAGACAGGACAGGGGCGCCCGCAAACCCGAAGCATTCGGCAGGCGATTCGCCGCCGGGATGCGGCAGTTCTCGAACCAGCATTCTGATGTGCGCGACATGCGCAGACTGAACTTGCCTTCGATGTCGTTTGCCCGAAATCCCGGCGCATCTTTTTCCACCACGAATCCTGCAATCTTACCGTCGTCGTCCTTCGCCCAGACCACTTTTACATCGGCGATGGAAGCATTCCCGATCCAGCGCTTACTGCCATTTAAGGTATAATGGTCGCCGTCCAGCCGGGCACGAGTTTCCATTCCGCCGGGGTCGGAGCCGTGTCCATGTTCCGTTAACGCGAAACACCCCACTCGCGTGCCGGTTATCAGTCCCGGAAGCCAGCGTTTCTGTTGTTCCGGCGTTCCGAAGGAGTGAATGGCATATATAGTAAGGGGGCCCTGGACCGACGCGAGGGAACGGAGGCCGGAATCAGCCCGTTCCAGCTCCTGCATGATGAGACCGTAGGCAGTATAGCTCAGCCCGGCGCAGCCGTGCTCCTTTAATTGCGGAGCATAGAAACCGAGCGCGCCCATCCGTGGAATGAGGTGCTCAGGGAATTTGCCAGCCCGATGGCAGGGCACGACCTCCTGCATCACCTCCTCTTGCACAAACCGCCGCGCCCGATCGCGGATGGCGCGTTCCTTATCAGTGAGAAGTTCTTCAATGCCGTAGTAATCGAGCGAGGGCGATGTCATGTGATGCGGCGCGATGAGATCGACATTATTATGGCCGCTAATCTCGATCAATACGATCAACGGCGATGGCTAAGATCGGATTGCGCACGTAATGCCAGTCCCGCTCGGACCTCGCGTGGTGGCGAGGGCGTCCCGCAATCGGGGACTTTTTTGTATGCAATGAACGCATCTTGTGTATTACCCAGCAGCTAAGCAGACCAACCAGAAACCACTACTCCACACAAACGTAGCTCAAGGCTTCCAGTCGACCGGGTACTCTTCAAGATAGCCGTCCACGGCGCTGCCAATAGTCGGATAGAAG
>Ga0209577_10005348_pt1 | contig 11969 bp, 9 predicted proteins | sample GraSoiAngelo_109_FD_185874 | JGI IMG/M metagenome (GOLD analysis project Ga0209577, IMG submission 185874) | Grasslands soil microbial communities from the Angelo Coastal Reserve, California, USA - 14_0903_12_20cm (SPAdes) (version 2) | ecosystem: Environmental > Terrestrial > Soil > Grasslands ... | reverse complement strand
CATTCGGGTAGAGCTTCTTCTCACGGAACATCAGTTCGCGAAGGCGTTCGAGAATCTCGAACCAGCGCGTCTCGCCCCTGGCCTCGCCCATCTCCTTCGAGAAGCGGCGGAGCCAGACGGAGCGCGGGTCTTCCGTCTTATAGACGCGATGGCCGAAGCCCATGATCTTCTTCTTGCTGGCGAGCGCGTCACGCAGCCACTCCTCGGCGCGTTCGGGGCTTCCGATCTCAAGCAGCATCTTCATCACGTTCGTGTTCGCGCCGCCGTGGAGCGGGCCTGAGAGCGCGGCAATCGCGCCCGTGACCGCGCCGTACATTCCTGCGAGCGTCCCGGCGATGACGCGGGCCGTAAACGTCGAGGCGTTCAGCTCGTGGTCGGCGTGGAGGACGAGGCACACGTCGAAGATGCGCGCCACGCGCTCCGAGGGCATCTCGCCCTTGAGCATGTAGAGAAAGTTGGTGGCGAGGTTCAATTCCGGCTTCGGCTCGACAGGCTCTTCGCCTTTGCGCAGGCGCTCGATGGAGGCGACGAGGATGGACAACTGCGCCGTCAGCCGTGTCGCCGTGCGCAGAGCACCCTCGCGCGAGAGGTCGCGCGACCGCGGGTCGTAGAAGGCGAGCGCGGAGACGGCGGTGCGCAACGAGTCCATCGGCTCGGCGTCGCGCGGGATGCGGCGCACGAGCGCCAACACCTCTTCGGGCAGCCCTTGGCTCGCGGCCAGCTCGCGGCGGAGCGCGTCCAGCTCTTCGCGTTTGGGCAGGCGACCGTGCCAGAGCAGGAAGACCGTCTCCTCGAAGGTCGAGTGCTCGGCGAGGTCGTGTATGTTCAGCCCCTGGTAGATGAGTACGCCGCGGATGCCGTCAACGTCGCCGACCGACGACTCAGCCGCGACCACGCCCTCAAGCCCGGCGGGCGACTTCGCGGTCGCCGCGGGCTTGTTCTCTGCTTTGTCCATGAAGCTTCAGTCCTTAACTTTCGGGGTGGATTGAAAATAGCAAAGTGAAGTGAGGAGTTACAAGCCGGAAGCGGGTCGCGGCAGGGTCATTTCACTCTTGAGCATGAAGCGCGAGGCTGTTCAACGCCGCAGGCGCAGGATAGCTCGACGGCTGCGCTCACTCCACGGCGGCGACTTCAACTTTTACCGTCTGCCCGCGCGTTGCGCCGAGAGCGCGCGCGGCTGAGTCGCGGAAGACGGCGAGTTCGAGCAGGCCCGCGCTGCCCCAGACGGCGAACGGCTCGCCGACACGTCCGCCCTCGTCTGCGAAGAAGCGTCGGAAGGAATGAATCTCGCGGTCGCCGACGTGGAGAATGACGCCGCGTTTGATTGATTCATCGTCCAGGTCTTGCCGCGTGATGTTCGTGACGCAGTTGCCGAAGCGGTCAACGTGGATGATCGCGGCGACGAGCGTGCCTTCGGAGTCGCGCCCCGGCCTGGCGAAGGGGAGGCGCACGAAGTCTCCGACCTCCGGCCCCAACTCTTCCGCGCGGACGCCGCCCGCGAGCGCGCCCGCGACCGGCGCGAAGATGTCGCGCCCGTGGAACGTCTCGCTCGCGCGCGGTCGAAAATAACTCTCGTTCGTGACGTGAAAGACTCTGAACGGCCTCACGCGCTCGTGGACGTAGCCGAACACGCCGTTGTCCGGCCCGACGAAGAGGTGTCCCCCGCCCTCGACGACGACGGCACGGCGCGTTGAGCCGACGCCCGGATCGACGACCGCCACGTGAACCGTGCCCGAAGGGAACGCCTCGAACGCAGCGAGCAAAGTGAACGCCCCGGCCTCGATGTCGTGTGGCGGAATCTCGTGCGTGATGTCAACGACCTGCGCGCGCGGGTTGACGGCGAGCACCGCCCCCTTCATCGCGCCGACGAAGTAGTCCGCCGTTCCGAAGTCCGTGAGCAGCGTGACGATCATGGGAGAGTTCAAAGTTCAAAGTTCAAAGTTCCAGGTTCAAAGTTCAAGGCCGAAGCATTTAACTTTGAACTTTGAACCTGGAACTTTGAACTACAATTCAGCGTCCGCGGCTCGTCACGCGGATGCGGAGTTGCTGACCGCGTTCGAGGCGTATGTCTTTGCCGCGTTGCGTCATCGCGCCGGCAGTTCCGGCCCCGCCGCCGATGATCGCGCCGACGACTGCGCCCGTGCCGCCGCCCGTGATGCCGCCGATGATCGCGCCGATGCCGGCCCCCGCGCCGATCTTAGCCACGTCGTCCTTCGTGCTGCTCTTGCCGCGCACGCCGCCCTCCGGGTCAATAGAGGAGACGCCGGTGTCGCCCGCGGGCAGAACCTCGACGACCTGCGCGCTGAACTCCTGCCAGCCGCCGCCGCTGGGCATCTGAATCTGGTCGAAGGTGAGTTGCAGCATGGCCGTGCCACGCGCCTTGCCCGGTCGCCGCACCTGCGTCAGACGCCCGCCGACCGTAGCGCCCGCCAAGTCCTTCGGCTCGACGACCTGCGCCTCGAAGCGGTCGCCGGTTTGGCTTATGTCTGTCGAGATGCGGTTCTGAAGCTCTACGAGGAGGACTGTGTCGGAAGGGATGCTGCTCACGCCGCTGACGGGCTGAGCGGTGGCCGCGCCGCGGCTCTGCGAGCTGCTTTCGCCCGCGTCCGCCGCGGGCCTGTTGCCGCGCTCGCTGCTGCTACTCTCGGCGACTTCGCGCTGAGTCGCGCCGCGGCGCGTGACGCCGCCCGTCGGGACGCTTGAGTCGAAGCCGCGCTGGTTGTAGCCCGCCTCGTAGCCGACCTCGAAGCCCTGCTGGTAGCCGTCGCGGTAGTCTTCGGCGGAGCCGTAGGCGGCGATGTAGGCGCGGTCGGCGCGCTGGTAGTCCTGCTTGCCGCGGAAGTCCGCGGGCGCACGCTTCAGTTGGTCGCTCCAGCCCGCCTGATAGCCGTCGGAGTAGCCCGTGCGGTAGCCGCGCTCAAGCACGCCGACCTGAGCCTGCGCGGCGGCGGGCGCGTCGTCCGAAGTCCGCGCGAGCGCCGCGGGGACTGTGGCGAGCGTGAACACGAGGGCGATGGCTGCGGCGAAGAATCTTCTGTGGGTCTTCATCTTTCTTCTCCTGAAAGTTAAACGGCGGAGGGGCCACGCGGGAGCTTACAACAGGCGGCCTCCAAACATCCAACCGCCTTGACGCTCCCTTCGACAGCGACTTAGACTCGAACCGTCAATTTCTGACAAGCGAGGGCCGTGGGAGAAGCTCTACGCAGCTTATGATGCCGCCACCGCCCCGACAGGTTTGACGGAATTTTTGATTTGAAGCTGTTAGCTGTTGGCTTTTAGCTGAGGACAAAAGAAGCTAACAGCTAACAGCCAACAGCTAACAGCTATTAGTTATGCGCCGAGTTTACCTGGACAACAGCGCGACGACGCCGGTTGACCCGCGTGTGGTCGAGGCCATGATGCCTTACCTCTTCGAGCGGTTCGGCAACCCTTCGAGCGTGCACTTCTACGGGCAGGAGGCGCGGTCGGCGGTTGACCGAGCGCGGCGCGAGGTCGCCGCGCTCGTCGGCGCGCGCGCGGGCGAGGTCGTCTTCCTCTCCGGCGGCACGGAGGCCAACAACCTCGCCATCCGCGGCGTCTGTGAGCAGCAGCGCGAGCGCGGTCGCCACATCATCACCACGGCAATCGAGCACTCGTCGGTGCGCGCCATCTGCGACGCGCTCGAACGCCGCGGCTGGGAGGTGACGCGCCTGCCCGTCTATGAAGACGGCATCGTCCGCCTCGAAGACGTGCGCGCGGCACTCAGGGACGACACCGTTCTCGTCTCGGTCATGCTCGCCAACAACGAGATCGGCACCATCCAGCCCGTCGCCGACATCGGCGCGCTCGTGCGCGAGCGCCGCGCCGCGGGCCAAAAGCACCTCTGGCTGCACACGGACGCCGTCCAGGCCATTGGCAGGATGCGGACGGACGTTGAAGAACTCGGCTGCGACCTGATGTCAATGTCCGCGCACAAGCTCTACGCGCCGAAAGGCGCGGGCGCTCTCTACGTGCGGCGCGGCACGCGACTCGCGCCGCAGAACGTCGGCGGCCACCAGGAGCGCGAGCGGCGCGGAGGCACGGAGGCTGTCCCGCTGTTAGTCGCCTTCGGCGAGGCCGCGCGTCTCGCGCGACTCGAACTCGACGAGCGCATCGAACACCTGCGGCACTTGCGCGACCGCTTCGAGGCGGGCGTCGCCGACTCGGTCTCCGACATCGTCTTCAACGGCGACCGCGTGCGGCGTCTGCCGAACATCTCGAACATCTCGTTCCGCTACATCGAGGGTGAGGGCCTGCTCATCAACCTCGACATGCAGGGCGTCGCAGTATCCACGGGGTCGGCCTGCTCCTCCGGCTCGCTCGAACCCTCGCCCGTCATCCGCGCCCTGGGCCGGGACGACGAGCTGGCCCGCGGCTCGATTCGCTTCAGCTTGGGGCGCGACACGACCGACGAAGAGGTCGCCTACGTACTCGAAGCCCTCCCGCGCGCCGTCGAGAACCTGCGCCGCCTCTCGCCGCTCTACCAGAAGGCGCAGGCCGAGCGCGCGTGTGCGCCGGTGTGAGTTCAAAGTTCCAGGTTCGAGGTTCAAAGTTGCAGGCCGGCTCTTAACTTTGAACTTTCAACTTTGAACTTGAAACTTGATCGTGCCCTACTCCGAACTTTTCAAAGACCACCTCGCGAACCCGCGCAACGCCGGCGAACTCGCCGACGCGGACGCCGTGGCCGAGCAGTCGAACCCGGTCTGCGGCGACCGTCTCAAGCTATCGCTCCGCATCCGCGGCGGTCGCGTCGAGGCCGCGCGATTCCTCGCCTATGGCTGCCCGCCGACGCTCGCCTGCGGCTCCGCCCTCGCCGAAATGCTCGGAGGTCTCACGGTCGAAGAGGCACGCCAGATCACACGCGCTGAAATCGTGGGCGCACTCGGCGGCCTCCCCTCGCGCAAACAGCACGCCGCCGCGCTCGCCGTGGAGACCCTGCGCGAGGCCCTTAAAAATCAACGGCACTGAAAAGGTCGTGGCAGCCACGCGCCGCTTCACTTCGGCCTCTTTGCTCGCAGTCTTCAAACATGCGGACTTGGACTTCGTCACGGAGGCGAGGCGCGGCGCGGGCGCGTCTCCGACGGCGTGTGCGTGCGCGGCTCGGAGGGGATGATGGTCTGGTTCTGGTGGTACTGCGGGCCGCAGTAGCGGTGCGGCTCGGTGCCGATGACGAAGGTCTTGGTGCGTATGACGGGGCAGGTCGGCACGGCGATGAGGCCGGTGGTTGGGTCTATGTCGAGCGTGACCGTGCCCGACAGGCGCGACGGAACGTCGGGCTGTGTGGGGTCGCGCCCTTCGAGTCCGGGCGTCTTGCGCTTGCCGGGCGACGGCGTCGGCGTCTCTTCGAGGAGCGGCGGCACTTCGAGCGTGTCGGGCGTCGGCAAAGGTTCGGGTGTCGCGCCGGGCACGGTCTCGCCCGTGGGGTTCGTCTCGTCGGTCTCGTTGCTCGCCTGCGTGGGCGCGGTTCCGTTGATGAAGAGTTCCGGGCGCTTCGTCGGCGAGTCTGCGGCGGCGAGCATGCCTGTGGCCGGGTCAATGTCCGCCTGCACGATGTCGGGGGGCTGCTGCCAGTCGCCGCCCCACTCCGGGTGCGCTTGGAGAGCGGCGGTCATGAAGTCAGCCCAGATGGGGAGCGCCGAGTCCGCGCCCGTCATGCCAAGTTCTGAGCCGTCGTCGAAGCCGACATAGACGACGCAGACCAGGTTCGGCGTGAAGCCCGCGAACCAGCCGTCGCGCGACGTGCCGGTCTTGCCCGCGACGTTCGCGCGGAAGCCGCGCGCGCGCACCTTCGCGGCAGTGCCGCGGTTCACCACGTCCTTCATGATCGAGTCCATGATGAAAGCGACCTGCGGGCGCAGAACCTCGCTCTTCTGCCCTTGCGGCGCGGCGATGGTGTTGCCGCTTCCGGTCGTCACGCGCGCGATGCCGAAGGGCGTGACGCGCGTCCCCAACTGCGCGAAGGTCGTGTAGGCGGACGCCACTTGAAGCGGCGTCGCCTCGTTCGTGCCGAGGGCGTGCGCGAGGTAGTTCTGCTTCGGTTTCGGCAGACCGGCCTTCGTCGCGAGGTTCATCACTCGACCGATGGTCACTTCCTGCGCGACCTCGACCGTGACGACGTTGAGGCTGTGCGTCAGCGCGTCGCGCACGGTGACGGGCTTGTGCGAATACTGCTCGCCGAAGTTGCCGGGCGAGTATTGCTGGTTGCCGAAGGTGAAGGTCTTCGGCTCGTCCATGTATGTGGTCGCGGCGGTAATGACGCGCGGGATGGGGTCGTAAGCGGTGTTCAGCGCCGTCGCATAGACGAAGGGCTTGAAGACCGAGCCGGGCTGACGCAGCGCGTCGGTCGCACGGTTCAACTGGCTCTTCTCGTAGTCGCGCCCGCCGACCATCGCGACGATCTCGCCGGTGTCGGCGCGCATCGCGACGAGCGCAGCTTGCAGTGTGCCCGCCGGGAAGCGCTTCGATTGAACACGGTCGAGCGCAGCGAGCTGCTTGACGAGGGCGGCGTAGGCCGCGCGCTGCAAGTCCATGTCAACGGTCGTGTAGATGCGCAGGCGGTCGGCGGCTGAAGTGTCCGCGAGGATGTCGCCGAGCTGGTTCTGCGCGTAGTCCACGAAGTAGGGCGCTTCCGAATCAATGCGGCCCTTCGCGGGCGCGACCTGGACGGGCGTCGCCATCGCGCGCGCCGCCTCGACCTCCGTGATCGCGCCCGCCTCGACCATTGACTGCAAGACCTGGTTGCGCCGCTCGAAGGCCACGTCCGGGTACTTGTAAGGGTTGTAACGGTTCGGGCTGCGGATCATCCCCGCGAGGAGCGCCGCTTCCGGCAGAGTCAGCGCCGTCACGTCCTTGTTGAAGTAAGCCTCGCTCGCCTCGCCGACGCCCTTGATCGAGAAGCCCGCGCGCTGGCCGAGATAGACCTCATTGCAGTAAAGCCCGAAGATGTCCTGCTTCGACAGTCGCGTCTCAAGGATGACCGACATGTAGGCTTCGGAGACCTTGCGCTTGAGAGAGTATTCGGGCGAGAGGAAGAGGTTCTTGACGAGCTGCTGAGTGATGGATGATCCGCCCTGGCGCGCGAGCGGAGAGTTTGGGTCGGTGTCGTAGTGCCGGACGGCTGCGCGCAGGATGCCGCGGACGTTGATGCCGTAGTGGTTGAAGAAGTCCCGGTCTTCGGTCGTGACGATGGCCTTGACGAGCGGGTCGGGCAGGTCTTTGAAGCCGATCACCTTCCGGCGCTCACGCTGCGGCCCCGCCACCGAGCTGATCAGCTCCGGTTCGAGCCAAGCCGCCTGGAGCTTCGCGCCGCCGCCGTCGAGGTCGTTGATCCCGGCGACGGTCTTGCCGCCGCGACCGAACTGGACGCGCACGTGCGGGAACTGGGGCCTGCCGTCTATGGTCGAGTCCTTGCTCGGCTCGATCTCAAGGAGCGTGCCCTCGACGCTGTAGCGCCCGCGAGCGGTGTCGGCCTGCTGCGCGTGCTCGACGTAGCCCGCGCGCTTCAACTGGTTGATTACGTCTTCAATCGAGAGGCCCGCGCCCGTGCGAATCTGCTTCGGCGCGGCGTAGATGCCGGCGCTTCGGGTGAAGACCTCGCCGCGAAGCAGTCGGTCAATGCGCTGCGAGAAGACGTGGTAGTAGTAGCCGAGCACGCCGACCGTGACGGCTGTCAGGACGACGACGGGGACGACCGTGGCCGGGCGTATCAGACGACGACGCCAGCGCCGCCAGAAACTTTCGGGCGGCTGCTCGAACCTGACGACGCGCGGCGCGCGCGGCTTCTTGCCGGCGGCGGGCGGGATGATCTCTTTCGGCGGATGACGCAGGGCCATCGGATGAATAGTAAATCGTAAATCGTGAATAGTAAATCGCGTTTTCAAGACGTTGAATAGCTCTGGCGAGTTAACCGGAAAAAAACCATTCACCATTTACGATTGACGATTTACGAGATTGACACTCTCCTTCCCTTTTCGCTAACGTGGCGCGTTAGTCCGAGACGCCGTTTTGATGCCGCCGCCGCAAGACATGGTTCGATGCCTCCCGTCACAAACCTGACGCAGCGTTTGAGGTCGCGGGCGCGCCTCGTGTATTCGCTCGCCGCGCTCGCTGGCGTCGTCGCCCTCGGCACGGTCGGGTTCCACCTCATCGAGGGCTGGTCGCCCCTCGACGCCCTCTACATGACGGTGATGACGGTGACGACGGTCGGCTACGGGCCGCCGAAGGAGCTGACGCCGGCGGGGCGCAACTTCGCCATCGTCTTCATGGTCGTCGGCGTCGGCACGGCGGGCCTGCTTCTGTCGTCGGCGGTGCAGGCTCTCGTCCGCTCCGAGATTCTGGCGGCCTACGGCGAGCGGCGCAGGCAGCGTGAGATGAGCAAGCTCAGAGACCACTACATCATCTGCGGCGCGGGCCGGGTCGGCACGCGCATCGTGCGCGAGATGCGGCGCGCGGGCGTGCCCTTCGTCGCCGTCGAAAGTAACGCCCTGCTCGCCGCCGAGTTGGGTCTCCCCGACGCGCAGGTTCTCATACGCGACGCGACGCTCGACGAAACTCTCGTCGAGGCCGGAGTCGAGCGCGCACGGGGCTTGGCCGCGTGCCTGCCCGACGACGCCGACAACCTCTACGTCGTGCTGACGGCGCGCACGCTGAACCCCACACTTCACATCGTCGCGCGCGCCGTCGAGGAGCTGGCCGAGCCGAAGCTCGTGCGCGCGGGCGCGAACCGCGTCATCGCCCCGACCATCATCGGCAGCCACCGCATGGCGCAGGCGCTTCTTAAACCCGCGGTCGCAGACTTCATGGACTCGATCACGGCGGAGAGCCTCGACCTCGCCTTCGAGCAGGTCGAGATTGCCGAAGGCTCGTCGCTCGCCGGGCGGAAGCTGAAGGACACGACGATCCGCTCCGCGCTCGACATCGTCGTCGCCGCCATCCGCCGGCAGGGCGGCGAGATGATCTTCAACCCTTCGGGCGACACGCAGATTCGAGAGGGCGACATGCTCATCGGCATCGGACGCGCCGAGTCGCTCGCCGAACTCGGCACGCTGGCACGTGGGACGCGGAAGTGAGTTAAATATAGACGTGAGCCGGAGACTTCAGCCCGAAAAGATCAAGCGCGTGATCGTGCGCGGCGCGAACTGGGTGGGCGACTCGGTGATGACCGTGCCCGCTCTGCGCGAGTTGCGCCGCGCGCTGCCCGGTGCTCACGTCACACTGGCGACGCGCGCGTGGGCCGAAGGGATTTTCGAGGGCGCGGATTTCTTGGACGACCTTCTCATCAACAAACGCGAGACGCGCGGCGCGGGCGCGGTCTGGGGCGAGGCGCGCGAGTGGCGCGCGCGCCGCTTCGACCTCGCGGTTCTCTTCCCGAACGCCTTCGCGCCCGCACTCGTCGCCGCACTCGCGCGCGTGCCCGTGCGCTTGGGCTACGCCACGCAGGGGCGCGGCCTTCTTCTGACTCACCCGCTGCGAGTGCCCGTCTGGCGCGCTGGCCGACACGAAGTTTATTACTACCTCAACATCGTCGCGGAGCTTGAGCGCCTGCTCGACGGCTCCTCTTCAAGCGAGCCGGGCGAGCCGCGCATCAGCCTCGAAGTCTCAGAGCGGAGGCAGGACTTTGCGCGCGGACTGCTTCGTGAGCACGGCGCGCGTCTTGAGCGCCCGCTCGTCGCGCTCTGCCCCGGCTCGACCAACAGCCGCGCGAAGCGCTGGCCCGCCGAACGCTTCGCCGCTCTGGCCGACATGCTCGTCGAGCGAGCGGGCGCGGAGGTTTTCCTCGTCGGCGCGGGCGAGGAGCTGGACGTTTCCCGTGAGGTCGCGCGCGGGATGCGCAACCGCCCCGCAGTGCTGACGGGCAGGACAGACCTCGCGCAGACGGCGGCATTGCTGAGCGTCGCCGACCTGCTCGTCACGAACGACACAGGCCCGGCGCACGTCGCCGCCGCCGTTGGGTGTCCCGTCGTCGTCATCTTCGGCCCGACGAATCCCGCGACGACGCGCCCACTTTCACCGCTCGCGGAGGTCGTGCGACGCCCGCCCGACTGCGCGCCGTGCATGCTGCGCGACTGCCCGATTGACCACCGCTGCATGACCGCGATCACGGCGGAAGAAGTATTCGGGCGCTCGCTCGCCGCCCTCGGAGCGCGCGGCGTGTCGCGCGACTCTCGCCGGAAGTTGGAGGTCGCGCGATGAGCAGCGCGGAGGTGGCGAGATGAGTTGCGTGGAGGTCGTCAGATGAGTGGCGGGCGGCGGGCGGTCTTCATTGACCGCGACGGGACGATCTCCGAGGAAGTCGGCTATGTCAACCACGTCTCGCGCTACCGAGTCTTCCCGTTTGCGGCGGAGGCCGTGCGCGCGCTCAACGACGCGGGCTGGCTCGCAGTCCTCGTCACGAACCAGGCGGGCGTCGCGCGCGGCTACTTCAAGGAGGAGATAATCGGCGAAGTCCACAAACTCCTGACGGACGAACTTGAGCGCGGCGGCGCGCGGCTCGACGCGATTTACTACTGCCCGCACCACCCTTCCGTGGGCGAGCCGCCGTACCGGCAGGATTGCGACTGCCGCAAGCCGAGGCCGGGGCTGCTCCTTCGCGCCGCGCGCGAACTCGACCTCGACCTGGCGCGCTGCTGGATGGTCGGCGACCGCCACAGCGACACCGAGCTTGCGCGCAACGCGGGCGTGCGCTCCGCCTTCGTGCTCACGGGCTACGGGCGCGGCGAGTTGGAACATCAGAGCAAGACGTGGCGACACCGCCCCGACTTAGTCGCCGAGAATCTGCTCGAAGCAGTTCAGAAAATAGTGATGAGTGATGAGTGATGAGTGATGAGTAAAAGCCGCTTGCCTTTACTCATCACTCATCACTCATCACTCATCACTCATCAAAATGGTGAGTGACAGCGAAAGATCGTTGGCCGGGCGACTGGCGGCGCTGGTGCGTTCATTCCCGGAGCGGCGGGTGCTGGTCGTGGGCGATCTCGTGGCCGACCAGTTCGTGTTCGGCGAGATCAGCCGCGTCTCGCGCGAAGCGCCCGTGATGATCCTGCGCCACGAGCGCACGGACACGGCTCCGGGCGGGGCTTCGAACTGCGCGATGAACCTGGCGTCGCTCGGCGCGCGCGCGTCACTCGTCGGCGTCGTCGGCGAAGACGCGGCGGGGCGCGCGCTCCTCGGCAAACTCGAAGCCGCGGGCGTTGATTGCGGGGGCGTCCTGGTCGCGCCGGGGCTGGCGACGACGACGAAGGTTCGCATACTCGCCGGGCACGCGCACTCGCCGCGGCAGCAGGTCATCCGTCTGGACTACGAGGGCGGGCCGCCGCCCGACGCCGAAATCGCCGGCCAGTTTGCGCGCAGCGTCCGCGAGCGGGCGGGCGACGCGGATGCCGTCGTCGTCTCGGACTATAACTACGGCGTGGCGGGCGGCGAGACGCTGGACGCGCTCCGCTCGCTCGCGCGGCGCGAGGCCGTGCCGGTGCTCGTGGATTCGCGCTTCCGCCTCTCGGAGTTCGCGGGCTTCACCTCGGCGACGCCGAACGAGGACGAGTTGGAGCACGTCGCGGGCAGGCGCATCGCCGGCGAGCCTGAGCTTGAGGAAGAGGGCGAGCGTCTGCGCGCCCGCCTCGGCTACAGGGCCTTGCTCGTCACACGCGGCGAGCGCGGCATGATGCTCGTCGAGGAAGGGGCCGCGCCCGTTCACGTCGGGGCGGTCGGCTCGCACGACGCCGTGGACGTGACGGGCGCGGGCGACACGGTCATCGCTACCTACGCGCTCGCCCTCGCCTGTGGCGCGAGTTTCCGCGAGGCCGCGCTCCTCGCCAACCACGCGGGCGGCATCGTCGTGTTGAAGCGCGGCACGGCCTGCGTCTTCCCGCATGAGCTTCTCGCGTCGGTGCTTCAAGAGGGGGCGTGATGCTGCCGAAGTCGGGGCGAAACAGCGTGGGCGGGCGAGCACGTTG
>Ga0209577_10005343_pt1 | contig 11974 bp, 8 predicted proteins | sample GraSoiAngelo_109_FD_185874 | JGI IMG/M metagenome (GOLD analysis project Ga0209577, IMG submission 185874) | Grasslands soil microbial communities from the Angelo Coastal Reserve, California, USA - 14_0903_12_20cm (SPAdes) (version 2) | ecosystem: Environmental > Terrestrial > Soil > Grasslands ... | reverse complement strand
ACACATCACTGTTATTGGATACTCATGCTGGTACTCGGCGATGAACCGATATTTCAGTGCCGGCTGCGCGAAAAGATGCCGATAGCTTTTTTTAGGATGTCGCGCTCCTGCTTCACGATTTCCAATTCTCGCTTGAGGCAGCGTACTTCCTCGCGCTTTCGCCGTTTGATGCCCACTGCCTGGGAAGGCTTCGGGGCCGTGCTCGGTCAACTCCTTACGCCATTGATGAATCGAGGTATCTGAGATGCCCAACTCACGTGCCACTTGCGCGATCGATTTGCCACTGGTCTGCGCCAGCTGCACAGCTTCTCGCTTAAACTCTGCGGTATAGGTCTTTTGCACTTTTTGCATGATCCTGCTCCTCCTTCTGGAAGAGTCTATCCTAAGCTTTCACTCTTCCACAAATTCGGGGCAAGATCACATCGTGCGTGACACGGCGCACGTAGCCAACACATCTATCATGACCGAGCCGTATCTGGGCTACCGGCTGGTGGATGCGCTTGGGGCGTGACCGGGCTGCTCGTTGTCTACTCCTTCTTCGCGTTCCACAGCGTCGTCTTCGCGTCTCTGCTGGAAGTTCGGCCTGACTCGACTATAGTGCGGCGCAGGAAGTAGCCGCCGGTGAGGACGAGCAGCGAGATCAGGATACCGCGTGCGCGGCGCGGTCGGTCGCTGTGGCGACCGAGCAGCGTCAGCGTTTGCAGCAGCCAGGGCAGCGCGAGGCCGCCGAAGACGAAGCGCCAGAACGTCGCGCCATGCTCGCCGGGACCGTCGCCTACCAGTGGACGGGCCGCGCGGCCCGTCTGGCGCAGGAACGTGAACAATCCGGTCATTTCTAAGAGCAACACCGCCCATTCCAGCCGTTCCAGCTTGTGCAGCACGCTCGCTGGCGCACCAATGATCCGCAGCACCAACGAGATCAGCGCCGTACTGGTTGACATCGCTGACGAGATGAAGACCGCGCCCATCAGCTTGCTGCGCGACCAGAGTGGAACGCTCGTCGCCGCCAGCAGCACGCCGGTGTAGCCGCCCAGGAACATGCCGACGAATATGCCAGGGAAGGCGATCAGCTTCTGCGGCAGCCCGGCCAGCCAGCGCGCGCCCCACCACTTGCCCAGGATGCCGTCGCGTGCTGCCTGGATTCCCGCTGTCACGCCGCTAAACATTGAGAAAGTGATCAAGCACCATGTGCCCATTGACATCGGCGATTTCACTTTGAACATTCGCATCATGTTCAGGAAGCGTTCGGGCCGCCCCAGGTCCATGATCAACAAGGGCGGGCAGGGCAGCAGCGCCAGCAGCGAGAGATAGTAGCCAGCGCGCACCACGCGCCGGTCTTCGGGCGCGCCCCACAGCGAGGCGATGCTGGCGATCAGGTAGCTTCCGGCTGCTAATCCGCCGAAAAAGAAATACCAGATGATTTGCCACCTCCAGGTTGGCGCTTTCAGCACCGGGTAATCGTAATAGGTCGTTTCCTGCTGTTCCCGCTCCGGCTGCGGCGTGTATCCTGTGGTTAGTGCCGCTAGCTTCTCGATCCACGCTTGCCCTGTCGGAGCAAGCTCGCCGCTGCGTCCAGCAGACTGGACCGGAGAGATATTGACTGTCACAGACGGTATTTCGGGTTCTTTCATACTATACCTCACTCCTTGAAGAACAGGATGCTCAGCAGGCCGAAGATCATTGCTGCCATGACCGTCCAAAACGAGGCCGGAACGACATTATTCGACGGGCGCGGCGGGTTTTCCGGCAGGTTGTACGCGGCGGGTTCATCCAGCAGCAGGAAGAACGAATGCAGCCCGCCTTCCAGGACGCTCTCGTCTTCGCCGTAGAGGCGCGCCTCGCTGAGGCCGCGTTCGTGCAGCAGGCCGAGCCGCTCGCGGGCGTGCGCCCTCAACTGTTCCACCTCGCCGAACTGGATCGAGTCGGTTGGACAGGCTTTGGCGCAGGCCGGCTCGATACCGTCCTTCTGCCGGTCGTAGCAGAGCGTGCATTTATGGGCCATCTGATCGCCCTGATCGTCGCGCGAGATCACGCCGAACGGGCAGGCTACTACGCAGTAGCCGCAGCCGTTGCAGATATCCTGCTGCACGTAGACCGTATCGAACTCCGTGCGGATAATCGCGCCTGTCGGGCAGGCTTCATGGCAGGGCGCGTTGTGGCAGTGCTTGCACACGTCGCTCATCATCAGCCAGCGATCCGTGTTGAAGAAGGGCAGCGCCGTGCCGGGCGGCGTGACAGGCAGCGCGCCGCTGCTCTTGGCCTCGGCAATCCTGCCTTGAATATCTCCTTGCAGGCCGCCTCCATCCGCGCGCCCGATCTGTTCGATGAAGAGAACGTGCCGCCACGTTTCCGCGCCGAGCAGCTGTGTGTTGTCGTAGCTCGTGCCGGTCCAGGTAGGATCGGGAGCGGAAAGCTGGTTCCACTGCCGGCACGCCACCTCGCAGGCTTTGCAGCCGATGCACAGGCTGGTATCAGTGAAAAAGCCTGTCGCGGGCCGCGCCGCGGGCGGCAGCTCGCGATTGAACACCCCCAGCATCTCTTTCAATGGGTGCACACGTTCGACAGCCATATCAATCCTCCTCTAAGGCAGGCGTCCGGGCCGCACGTTGCAAGTGAACGCTTTAGCCTCTTCTATGCTCACGTTCGGTTCCAGCACCATGTGCGTCAGGTCGTTCGTGATGCTGCCCGTGACGCGCCCCTGGAAGCCCCAGTGGAACGGCAGCCCGATCTGGTGAACCACGCGGCCGTTGAGACGCAGAGGGCGCATTCGCCGCGTCACCATCGCTCGCGCTTCGATCTCGCCGCGCGGCGTGCTGACGATCATCCACTGCCCGTGCTTGATGCCGCGCTCCGCCGCCAGTTCGGGGCTGAGTTCGGCGAAGAGCGAGGGCTGGAGCGCGTTCAACCAGGGCAGCCAGCGGCTCATAGGCCCACTCACATGATGTTCCGTGAGCCGGTACGTCGTGACGACGATGGGATAGTGTTCGTCGCCTATCGGCGCCAGGCGGTTGTCGGCCCGATCCTTGAAGTATTTGGCGGCTGGATTGCTCTCTGTGTGGTACAGCGCGTTGTGAACGGGCGACTCAGCCGCTTCGTAGTGCGTGGGCAGCGGGCCATCCTTCAACCCCTTCGGCGCGAAGAGCCAGCCCTTGCCGTCCGGTTTCATGATGAAGGGATCGGTGCCCGAGAGCGCGTCCATACCGGTCGCGCCCGCCTGCGGCCTGTAGTCCGGCGCTTTGTTTGCCGGGAAGTCCGGCACGTCGTAGCCCGTCCACTTTTTCTGCTCCTCGTCCCACCAGATGTACTTTTTGCGTTCAGACCAGGGCCGCCCTTGCGGATCAGCCGAGGCGCGGTTGTAGAGAATGCGCCGGTTGGCCGGCCAGGCGAATCCCCAGCCGAGGAAGGTATAGCCCTCGCCGTTGCGCGCCCGCGCCAGGTTCTTCCCCGGCTCCGGGTAGACGCCGCTGTAAATCCACGAGCCGCAGGCAGTGCTGCCGTCGCTCTTGAGAACGGTGAAACCCGGAACGTGCGGCGCGTCGCGCAGCGTATATGTTTTTCCGTCCTGCTGATCCGGCGATTTCACATAGTAGCCGTTGATCTCTTTCAGCACCAGTTGCGTGTCAGGATCATCGAGAATACGCCAACCTCCCAGATCTTCGCGCTCGTAGTCCCAGGTCAGCGCCTGGATGGGCCGGTCGCGCGGTTCTGTGCTGTCCGCGTACAGGTCTTTGAGCCGCTTGCCCAGGTGATAGACGAACCACAGGTCGGAACGCGCGTCGCCGGGCGGATCAACCGCTTTGTCGCGCCACTGGAGCAGGCGCTGCGTGTTGGTGAAGCTGCCATCTTTCTCCGTGGTCGGGGAGGCGGGGAGGAAAAACACCTCCGTCTTGATCGTATGCGGATCGACGGCATTGGGATGCGGAACCGGCCCGCGATGCCAGAAGGCCGCCGTCTCGATCTCATAGAGGTCGCGCACGACCATCCAATCGAGTTGCTTCAGAGCGTCGCGCTGCATGGTAGAGTGCGTGCTGCCGGCGGCAGGATTCTGGCCGAAGAGGAAGTAGCCTTTCACCTGGCCATCCAGCATGGCGTAGCTCGTCACAAGGTGTGAGTGGTCGCCGATCATTTTTGGCAGGAAACGGTAGCTGGTGTTGCCGTCTTCCTCGTTGGCGGCGTCGCCGTACCACGCCTGCAGCAGGCTGCGAATGTACGAGGGGAAATTCGACCACCAGCCGAGTTTCTCTCCTTCCGCGTCAATGTACTCTTGCAGTGTCTGCTCAGATTTGATGTTCGCCTGGATGTCTGTATTTTTCCCCCAGGTCGTAGCATTGGGATGGTCTTGTGTATGGGGCTGCGCGGAGAGCAGCGCGCTCGGCTGCGGCATGTAGCCGGACAGCAGATCGTAGAGCGTCGGCACGTCCGTCGAACCCTGAATGGAGGCATGGCCGCGCAGAGCCAATATTCCGCCGCCGGGCCGCCCGATATTGCCGAGCAACAGTTGCATGATCCCGGCGGCGCGAATGATCTGCACGCCTTTGGATTGCTGTGTCCAGCCGACGGCATAGCAGATGGCCGACGTGCGCTCGCGCCCGGAATTTTCGACCAGCGTCTGCACGACCTGCATCCACTGCTCGCGCGAAACGCCGCATACCTGCTCGACCATCTCCGGCGTGTAGCGCGCGTAGTGACGGCGCATGATCTGGAAGACGCAGCGCGGGTCTTGCAGCGTCGGGTCGGTGAGCGGCTGCCCATTTTCGTCTCGCTGGTAGTCCCAACTGCTCTGATCGGCATACGTCCCGGTCTCCTCGTCGTAGCCGGAGAAGAGGCCGTCCAGGTCTTCGGTGTCGCGATAATCTTCGCGTACCAGCGTGGCCACGTTCGTATAATTCAGCACGTAGTCATGGAAGTAGGCGTTGTTTTCCAGCAAGTAGTGAATGATCGCGCCTAGAAACACGATGTCGCTGCCCGCGCGTGTCGGCACGTACAGATTTGCCAGTGCCGAGGTGCGCGAGAAGTGCGGATCGACATGAATCACCTTCGCGCCAAGCTCTTTCGCCATGACGACATTCCTGAACGCGACGGGATGCGCCTCCCCCATGTTACTGCCCATGATCAAGATGGCGTCGCTATTGACGAGGTCCTGCGGGAAGGTCGTCGCGCCGCCGCGCCCAAATGAAGTACCCAGACCGGGTACGGTTGAGCTGTGTCATATACGGGCCTGGTTTTCGATGGAGAGGATGCCGAGGCCGCCCGTGAAGAGCTTTTTCATCAAATAGTTCTCTTCCACGTCCAGCGTCGCGCCACCGAGCGAGGCCAGAGCAAGCGTGTGGTTGACCTCGCGCCCATCTTCTAAACGCTCGATGAACGACTCGTCGCGGGCTTTCTTCACGCGCTGCGCGATTTGCTCCATCGCCCACTCCAGCGACTTGACCTCCCAATGATCGCTGTAGGGAGCGCGGTAGAGAACCTGCGTCAGGCGGCTGGGATTGATGGTGTACTGGAAGGTGGCCGAGCCTTTGGGGCAGAGCGTGCCACGATTGATAGGGCTGTCGGGATTGCCTTCGATATCGATCACTTTGCCATCTTTGACGTACACGTTCTGGCTGCATCCTACCGCGCAGTAGGGGCAGACGCTTTTGAACACGTTCGCCTCGCGGATACGCGGAGCTTTTTCCTTACTCTCGATGCTGAATGGTTGGATACGCGATCCGAATTCCAGGGCTTGCGAGATAGCGGCTTGCACAGGTTCGGGCAGCGAACCTGGCAGCGACGGGAATTGACGTTCTTCCATAAAACAAAACCTCGCTCGATCTCGTGTCAGGTACAGCAAAAACAGGCGACGGCTGAGGCGCTGGCTCTCTCATAAGAGAGCCAGTGTGATGCTCTTATCATAACATATCACGCCAATGAAGACCAAAAGCGTGAACGTAGAGCCGCGTCTGGACATTCTGGTCAGCTTACACCCACAGGTGCAGCCCATTGGAAAAGTTCAATGTGACGGCGAACGTGAGGTACATCAGCCAGATCCCGGTCAGCAATTGCCAGACGCCCACCAGCCGCGCCCCAGCTGGGAACACGCCAAAGCGCGTGGGCGCTTCCGTCAGGTAGATCAGGGAAAGGCCGATGAAGACGATCATGACGGGAATATCGCCCGCGAGCGCGAAAACGATGACGCCGAGGATAGAGAGGAGAAAGAAAGCCATTGCCATCCAGGCGTCAGGGAGGGCGCTGGCTCCGATGTAGCGCCGCTGCGCCATCGCGAACCAGTGAATGCCATAGGCTGTGAATGCCAATGCCGCCATGTAGAGCGGCGAAGTGCTGGTAGCTCCTGGTTTAGCGAAGACGTTAAACCAGGTCAACCCGATGAGTAAGGTGATGCCTGTGATGAACTGCATGAAGCCTGGCATCCAGAATCCCCACAAGCCCATCGTCCGGTTTATTTCAGGCGTCGTCTCTTTCGGGTAGCCAAACACCGCGTTGCCTCCCCACACGAAATACCCTGTGCCGAGGCCAAAAAAGCCAATCGCGAGCGGCAGGAATGCTGACGGAGGGAAAACAAATTGAGTCATGTCGAATCCTCCAAATATGTTCGGCGCATGAAGCCGAGTGTCCATGTGCCATAGAGTTGACGCAGAAGTTGAACACTCCTATCTCCTGACGGCGACAGGATACAAACAAGATGATGCCGGCTAGTTGATAAGGTACTTGCTCGCGCGTAAAAACGTGAACAGGAGAAAGAATTCATACGCTACTACAAATACGCTGTTTTTACTGATAGGGATACAGGAGGAAGCCCCGTTATTTGGTGGAAGATAACGTGTGCTGGCTCCTTGGTCCATCCGTTCAGAAAAGGTCCTTTGAGAAGCGAGAGACCAAGGAGAAAAGGGGAGTGCATGTCTGCGAGGTGCTCGACTCAGATCTATTTGCAGTCATTTGGCAGTAAAACCTGCGTGTTTTTTACATTTGAAATAGGGACCATTTTCTACGCCTGGTCTAACGACCGAGCTGGTCACTTCGAAGTGACCAGCTCGGTCGTCAGACCAGGCGTAGAGAGCGCTCACCAGAGTATGCCAGCGTGGTGATATCTTGCTTGTATGGTTCCAAGTTCACTTAACAAGTGGTACGAAGTTGGATGATAAGAAACAGTCATCGTCTCCCCGATTGGTTCTTCCTTTGTTTTCATCATTCTTGAACATCAAGGATGGCATGCTGCCAGATATTGGACGAAGGTCTTCGTTATCGTGGAGTAGTTAAACTGCTGGACATGCTCTATGCCGATCTCGATCATGGCCTGTCTATCCACCTGGTTAGCAAGCACTAAAGCAATTTTCTCGGCTAAATCGTCTGGCGAACTAGGGGTTGCGTATAAGCTATGGGAACCCGCTGCTTCAGGCACCCCACCCACACGCGTGGTCACGAGTGGAACACCTGCCGCTTGATATTCTAAGGCGCTGATACACAGGGTCTCCACAAAGTTGAGAATCGGTTTCGTCGGGATCACCCCAACATACGACAATTGCATCAGTGCCCGCTTTTCACTATTGCTCACGGCATCAGTAAAGATGACATCCGGGATATTGTGTATCTGAACAGACCGTTTCAGGCCATCTAAGGAGATACCGTGACCCCCAATGACTAACAGGGTGTCCGGGTGGGATGGCTTGAGGAGAGCAAACGCTGCCAGTAAATCTTCAACCCCTTTTTCCGGGAAGAGTCGGCCGAAGTAGGAGATGATTTTGCGATGGTCTGGGATATGAAATTTCTCCTTCAAGGCATGAAGTTGCTCGTCATCGCGCTCAAGATAATAGGTATTATGAAAGGGTGCGTATAACACGTGCATTTCAGCCGCCATTTGTTCGCTGAAGCGTAAAGGCAGGAGATCTTGGGCGTATTCGAGGATCTTGTCTTTCGTAAATTGCGAGACTGCCAGCATGAGATCTCCGCCGAGTAACTGGAGTAAAAGAAATTTTCCTGCGCCGTCTGTCCGATGATTGGCGATGGAATTCAGCACATCAGAACCCACGGCTTTATGGGCGGTGATGATCTTCTTGCCTAAGACCACCTGTGCATACCATTTGGCCTGGTTGGCAATATAGGCATGCGGATCCAGATAAAACGTGGAAAGCACATTGATATCTTTCTCGATGATGAGATTAATGACCTGGCCAATGAACGCTTTGATTAAGGCCCCATCTAAGACTTTTCCATTTCCGTTGCCATCAGGGAGCATTCTGTAGACGTGGAGGTATTGTTCGGCTTCAAACATGAGTTCGGGTGAATTGTTGTAATTGGTGGCTGGATCATAGACCGTCTGGTCATAGGTGACTTCGTAATGTTTTTCTCCGGTCATTTCGAGAAGAGCCTTTCCCTGGTATAAGGCTTCAAATGAGTGACCAGACATATAGGGGGGATATTTGCTGATGGTGCATACTTTCAGATCGTTTAGCATGCTGCCTCCTCGGGGTGGGGTCAGGAGAGCGCCTCCTGAATGGTGGACGGCTCAACACAGCCCCTCGCAAAGGCGTTCCGAGCAGCATGCCAGGCGCATGCTGGGAGGGTATGATCAAACACGGAACGATGTTGTAGGCGCTGGTACGAAACGCACCGATTATTTCGCAAGGGTCTGGATGTCCGGTAGCTGATGAAGGTTGGGAACGGGGAAAGGTGGAGGCCATTCGTTCGCTCGATATGGACTTGCCCCAGACAAGCACGCCCCGCTCTCTGCCAGCATGCGACTGCCTTTTGTGCCCCCCTTGTGGCGACTTTGTGATTGTAGGGACATGCTTTCCTCTGAGTTGTCTCGCGCGGGCGAGCGCCCGTTCCTGGCTCCGAAGGTGTGTGACGATGCGAAGTGTCATGCCCTACATCCTCTAGTATACAGTGTAAATATCTGGAAGTCTATGGGAGAACCAATGGAGAACGCCAAGAAGAGACAATAGTCCTATTTTTTTCTAGGACTGCATTGTTTGCTGGCACAGTTTCTCCTCCAGGGCTGCGAGATACCCCTCAGGGGCCTTTCTGAAACGATATTGCTCGCGGCGAGCTTCGTGGCGACCGTTCACTTGAGTACGCAACGTTCGCCATTGCGTGAGGTCGTGTGGTTGGAGTTCGGCTCCACGAAAGTGATAGCGCTGGCTGGCAACAGAGGCCACGATTCGTACGGCTCCCCGTACGACAAGACCAGGTGATGCCTGTTTGCGGCCTGTGGCTCGCCGTTCGTGATAGCGTGTTGAGCCGAAGACGTGTTCCAGGTCGTTGTTCGTCCGTGGAAGATCAGACACATCATAGCAAAGGAAAAGTCCTGGCCAATAACTGCCAGTGACCTTGAGAAACGTGGCGATCATCTTACGAAGCGGTTCAGATGTATAGGTATTCTGTTGCATCTCATCAAGTAGAGACTGATAGTTCTGTCGTATCTCATTGGTGGATTGCTGTTCAAGGTTGGTGAGGAGGTGTGCGGCTCGATGTACCCATTCATATCCAGCTTGCACATCGGGCCAGAAGGCGGCGGTTGTGGTTAATCCCTTCGTCAGGAGATGGTGCAGACGCTCAAGTTCTGTCGGTAAGCCCCTTTTTTCGCCACCCGTTCGAAGGAGGTAGCGATGAGCGTGAGTCGTTCGTGCAACTTGATCCCAGGGGCAGAGAGTGGTGGATGCCCATCATCAGTGAGCGCGCTGCGCACTGCCGAACAATAGCTACGAATGATCGTAGCTTCATCGTCGTTCCGTTTCTCGACCATGCGCTCAATCGGACGCACTCCACGCACCTGCTTTTTCAATTCCTTCTTGGCATGGCGATCTGCCTCATAGAAGGGTTTTGCTGCTTCACGTAGGTAGTGAAAGTGGCAGAGTTGATGGGGTATTTCTGGTAGAGCGGCGGCTACAGCATTCCGAATGGAATGTTGCCCATCAGAAATCACGCCTCGGATTGGCACTGGTAAGGTTGCTTGCACTTCCGTAATCAAGGTGGCCAGGTCGGCTTCACATTCACTGAGTAAAGGACGGGCAAGCAGAATTTCTCCCGAGACGCTATCACGTAGGACCCACAGCACTTCATGGCCGACATCCGGGCGCAACCCATCGAGCGCCAGAATGACATATTCTTGCTGGGAAAGGATGCCATGGAGTCGCTCTTGATTCGCCAGATGAATAGACACCAACTCTTCATACCGCGCCAGAAGGTTGAGCACCGTTCGTTCTCCAATGGAAATCCCACGGTCACGTAATGCCTGATGCAGTTCTGCCAGACTGTGATGGTGACGATACCGTAACATTCCAACAAGCACGATCACATCCAGACCATATTCCCCGTACGGGAGTGCCCATCGCCCCTCCTCTTCGGGGCGGTAGGGCTGGTGATAGCGAGAGCACGCTTTCTGATGACACCGTCGTACCGTCAGTGAGAGATGGAAATGGCCTTGCAAGGTCGTTACACGCCGCTGTGTATGATAGGCAACCCGCGCTGTGTTGCCGCACGCTAGGCATTTTGTCGAGATTGGTTGCAATGAAATAACGGTTGCTGTCTCGTGAATGCGTATGGGGCGACTCATGGAGTCCTCCTGCTTCGTCTGTTGAATTGCACCTTGCTCCATTGCCTGAACTGTGGCCTTCTTTACACATTGAACTCTTTGGCGAAGCGGCGAATAGCCTCCAGACTGGTCCCATCGACAAAACGCATCAGCAACTCCTGCACACCTGCTTCTTCATAGGTGGCCAGACGCTGACGAATCGTCTCAGGACTGCCAATCAGGGCGGTAGTCACACTCTTTCCAAGCGTGGCTTTACGTTCAGCAGGAATCTGCTCCAGAGCTTGCTCGTCGCTGTCAGCCAGGAGACAGAATGTGGTTGACGTGCGATGAATGCTCTCGTAATCACGTCCCACAGCCTCGCAATGCTCTTTGAGCACAGCAAATTTTTGCTTCACGGTGGCAGGATCATCGCCCACGTTACAGGCATCTCCGTATTGCGCGACCAGCTTGAGCGTCACTTTCTCGCCATCGCCTCCGATCAGCAGTGGGATATGTGGTTGCTGGACACCCTCGGGCTGATTGATAGCACCACGTATCTGATAATACTTGCCTTCAAAGGTGGCCTCTTCCTGCGTCCACATGGCGCGAATGACCTGGACCGCTTCGCGCAGAGAGCGCAAGCGCTCCGGCGCATCGGGATAGTCGTAGCCGTAAGCGCGGTACTCGTGCTCATACCAGCCTGCTCCAATGCCGAAATTGAGCCGTCCGTGACTGAGTACATCAACGGTGCTCGCCATTTTTGCCAGCAGCGCGGGATGGCGATAGCCATTACACGTGACCATCTGGCCGATGCGTATGGTCCTGGTATCGCGCGCTAGCGCAGCCGTGGTCACCCAGCATTCAAACGTCACTTCCTGCGAAGGATGTGGAATCGTGTGAAAGTGGTCAACGAGCCAGGCGGAAGCGAAACCCACCTCGTCAGCCATTTGAGCAACCCTCGTCATCGTTTCGTAGGCTTCTACGGGGTCCTTGATACGTGCCAGATCCATTGTCCAGCCCTGAGGAACAAGTAAACCAAATTGCAGTGCCATGTTGTGTTCGTTCCTTCTTTACGTAGATTTCATGCTCCTTTATGGTACCAGGAAAGTTGACGAAAATACATGGCAACTTTAAGGAGATACTGATTTTCTGGCACAAAATTTGAAGGAAAAATGACTCTTTACTTCGGGCCTCCATCGGGTTAAGTAAACCTGCTTGCTTCGACATGAACCAAATATTCTGATAGACTCACCTCTGCTAACAAATGGGATGGTCGAGTCATAGAGGAACTCCTTTCCCACTCACATGCTCTTCGTGCGATTATTGGACAATGTCTCAGACTCTTTATGCAACGCTACTCCATCTGCGATGAGGAGACCAGCAAACAATGCGGTCTAGATTTTTTTGAAGAAACGCCAAAAGCATGCCATGCTTATTTACTTCCCTCCCTAAATTTGGCGCCAATGA
>Ga0209577_10005342_pt1 | contig 11974 bp, 14 predicted proteins | sample GraSoiAngelo_109_FD_185874 | JGI IMG/M metagenome (GOLD analysis project Ga0209577, IMG submission 185874) | Grasslands soil microbial communities from the Angelo Coastal Reserve, California, USA - 14_0903_12_20cm (SPAdes) (version 2) | ecosystem: Environmental > Terrestrial > Soil > Grasslands... | reverse complement strand
AAACCGGCCACAGATGAACACAGATTAAACGGATCAGAATTACTGATTCCGTTTCTTTATCTGTGTTCATCCGTGTGAATCTGTGGCTAAATATCCTTCAAAATCTCCATCGCCGCATTGCGCCCGCATTAGAAAACCGGCCACAGATGAACACAGATTAAACGGATCAGAATTACTGATTCCGTTTCTTTATCTGTGTTCATCCGTGTGAATCTGTGGCTAAATATCCTTCAAAATCTCCATCGCCGCATTGCGCCCGCTCGCGCCCATAATTCCGCCGCCCGGATGCGTCGCCGATCCGCACATGTAGAGATTCTTAATCGGCGAGCGGTATTGTGCCCAGCCGGGCGCCGGCCGCAGAAAGAACAGTTGTTCCAAGGTCAGCTCGCCCTGAAAGATATTCCCCTCCGACAAACCAAACTCCCGTTCAAGATCGAGCGGCGTCAGAACCTGTCGATGAAGAATGATGTCACGGATGTTGGGCGCATGTTCAGCGATCGTATCGATCACTGTATCACCGAACTCCTCGCGCTTTTCATCCCACGTTCCTGCTTTCAAGTTGTACGGCGCGTATTGAACGAAACATGACATAACGTGTTTTCCCGGCGGCGCGATCGAGGGATCTGTCAACGTCGGAATCACAATGTCGATGTAAGGACGACGTGAATAGCGGCCATACTTCGCATCGTCGTAAGCGCGTTCCATGTAATCGACGCTCGGTGAAATTGACACGGCGCCGCGAAGATGCGATCCAGCGCCGGGCATTGATTTGAAATTCGGCAGAGCATCGAGCGCGAGATTTACTTTTCCGGACGAGCCGCGAAACTTGTAGCGCTTGATGTCATCAACAAAGTCCTCCGGCAAATGTTCTTCGCCGACCATCTTCATAAAAGTCAGACGCGGATCGACACTCGATGAAATGATATCAGCATAGAATTCATCGCCGTTTTCCAACGCCACGCCCTTCGATTGCCCATTTTTCAAAATGATTTTTGCGATTGGAGCTTCCGTGAGAATGTCCGCGCCCGCCTCGCGCGCCGCGTCAGCAATCGAATTCGAAATCGCGCCAGTGCCGCCGCGCGACAAACCCCAGGAGCGAAACGCACCGTCAATCTCGCCCATGTAATGATGCAGTAGCACGTATGCCGTACCGGGCGAACGCACGCCTAGAAACGTGCCAATGATTCCCGACGCAGACATCGTCGCCTTCAGCACGTCGGTCTCGAACCATTGATCGAGAAAATCCACTGCGCTCATCGTCATCAACTGCACCTGATTGTATTTGTCTTCAGAAGAAAGCTTCTGAAAACGGCGTCCCATACCCAGCAAATCGAGGAGACCTTTGAGATTCAGGGAAGCCGGATCTGGCGGGGTCATATTCATGATCGGTTTGACGAAGTGCGCCATCTCGATCATCGCCTTGCCGTATTCGTCATAAGCTTCGGCATCGAGTTTTGAATGGCGCGCAATCTCGCGTCGCGTCTTCGCATGATCGTTGACGCGCCACAAGTAATCGCCGTTCGGCATCGGTGTGAATGTGCCGTCAAGCGGTAGAATCTCCAGCCCATGTCGCGGCAGATCGAGTTCGCGAATGATCTCAGGACGCAGAAGCGAAACGACGTAAGAACAAACCGAAAACTTGAATCCCGGAAAGACTTCTTCTGTCACCGCCGCGCCGCCAAGCACGTGCCTGCGTTCGAGCACCAGCACACGTTTGCCGGCGCGCGCGAGATACGCAGCGTTGACTAAGCCGTTATGGCCGCCGCCGATGACGATGACGTCGTATCTGTTCATTATCCAAATACGCAGGTAGGTAAAGAAGCTCGGCGCAGATTCGTTGTCAGCGGTATCGTTAGGAAGGTCGAGGTGAAGCGGTTAATTGAGTTATTTTGAAAAATGAGGACTGGACGTGTGCCCGCTTGTTCAGAACCGCGCGTGGGATTGAGATCTGCGAGCCAAATCTCGCCACGCCTGACGATCATCGAGAATCCTCTCCAGCCAAACTTCTCTCGTAATCTTCGATTCCTTCTTCGGCGAGGCGCCGATCTTCATCCGCGAACTCGGCGTAAAGCGCAGACAATTGCTGGTCGTCGAGCGGATCGAGGCGGTCAAGCGCGAAGGTCCGTCGAATGATCTCAGAAGCGACTTCACGCTTTTCTGAATCAGGAAGATGGTCAAATGTCTTCAAAATTTCATGGCTGGCTGTGCTCATCTCGAATCTTCCTCGCTTCGCTTTCGTTTACAGATTACGTTTCGTGTCGATTCGCGGTCAAGCCAATAGCTTCCGGGCTTCACTTCTCCGCCAAGCCGAGAGCGACGCGCCGGAACCTCCATGACGTTCCGCTACAATCTCAGCGAGAATCGCGAGCGCGACCTCTTCGGGCGAGACCGCGCCAATATCCAGGCCGATGGGGGCGCGCACGCGCTTCAATCGATCTTCGTCAGCACCTGCTTCGCAGAGTTTATCAAGCACGATGTTTGTGCGCCGCTTGCTGCCAATCATGCCGATGTAGTCCGGGTTGGAATCGATGGCTGCCTGTAGACAATCCTCATCCTGCTTGTGCCCACGCGTGATGATGGCAACTGAGACACCGCGTCTGAGTCCGATCGCTTCACGCAACGCGTTGGACCAGCTCTTCGCTGCGATCAATTCGATGCTCTGCTCGTTGGGCGAAGCAAATAATTCGCGGGCGACAAACTCCGCGCGGTCGTCAATTAACGTCACGCGATAACCAACCAGCGCCGCCAGCCGCGCCAGCGATGCGCCTACGTGACCGGCGCCGGCGATGACCAGACGCGGCTCGGCTGCGATGCGTTCGAATAGCACCAGAGCACCGCTGAACTGCTCGAGTTGCGGAGCAAATTCAACGACGCTAAAAGTCTTGGCATCGTCGCGTGCCCGCAGAAAAGCCAACGAGTGTTGGGTGACGGCATTGTCTAGTTCATCATGACCGAGGCTGCCAACTTTGTCGCCCGATTCCTTGACGAGCAACTTAGCACCGACTCGCGCGTCATTCGATTCAGCCTTCGGCGAATCCATTAGAGTCGCCAAAGCGCCTGTCAACCCATCTTCGAGCAGGCCACGAATGGCGTTGCTGATAAGTTGTGATTGAGTCTCAGAAGTAGTCATAAAGCGTCAGAGTCGGTTGGAAAAAGCAGCCGCGTAGCGGCGAGACGTTTATAGTAACTCGCACATCCGGTTTGTTCTCTTCAGAATTGAGCGAAATGCCCAGCATTTCGTTCAATTCTGAAGAGCGGGAAGATTCAAGAACGCTTCTTGTCTATAAACATTTCGTGCCTACGGCACTTTTTGCCGACAGTTTCCTGCCCCGCTTCAGTGACTGAGCTATTTTGAAGGAGATGAGTGCAGAAGGCCAATTGCTTCCGCGGCGCGACGAATCAACCACCACGGACCGACGAGGAAGTAGACCGGATTCTGAAAGAAGGCGGGCCGATTTCCTTCAATGGCGTGACCGACAAATTGAAGGATCCAGCCAACCACAAACAGCGCGAGCGCCCAGCGCCAATTGAAAAAGAACAGCAGCCACGAGATCGTGATCAGCGGAATCCCGATCACATGGCAGAGCTTGTTCACCGGATGTTGATGTTGGGATTTGTAGGTGTCTATGAATGAGCCAGTCATGAGTGATCAGTTTTCCAAATATCAATGAAAATATCCATCGTGCCGCCGCATACCATTCCCTCTTCGCTGGCTTCATCAGCCGTCAGCGAGAAATGGTGCAGCGCCGGCTCTCCCGATCTCATTGCTTCGCGCGCTTCGGCCCACACTTCCGCTTCGACACAGCCGCCGCCGACGGTGCCCGCAGTGTTGCCATTCTCAAAGAAGAGCATCTTGGCGCCGCGTCGCTGCGGCGTCGAACCGCGCGTGTGGGCCACGGTGGCCACGACGACCCGCTCGCCGCGCCCGTTCGCTTCGCCAATCAAACGATAAAGATCGTGTTGAGAAATAGTGCTCATGGTCGTTGGAGCGCACGCATCCTGCGTGCGCTGCGCCGGCATCCTTGCCGGCCAACGCGGGCAAGATGCCCCGAGAACCGCCGACAGGGAGCGCTCCTCTACGGATTAGGCGTCGGCGTAGGACTCGAATACGGTTGTGAAGATTGCGACGACGCTTCAGCTTGCGCCTTTCGCTTCGCGTTCTCTATCGCGGCTTGATCGGCCGCATTGAGTTTCTTGCGCAAGCGATCCACTTCCGATTCGGCAGCCGCGATTGCCTGCTCTAAACTCGCGTGACTCGCTGCCAAATGATCCAACTGGCCCTGCACGCGCTGCTTTTCACTCTCGAGTTGTTTGCGGCGCTGCTCTCGTACTTCTTCCGGATGGGTTGAGCCAACACCTGCCGTAGCCCGCTCAATATTCTCGGGCTTCAACGCGTAGTTGATATCTTCCAGACGCGCCTGCAGCTCGGCTTCCTTTGCTTGCACGTCGCGCATCTCGGCGTGCAACTGGGCCGACCGCTGTTCTCCGCGCGACAATCTTTCAAGGTCAACCAGCGAGCGTTGCTCTTCTTGCATTTGACCGAGTCTGTCACTGAGCTTATCCACCTGCGATGACAGCGAACGAATCGTGCGCTTCATCTCTTCCGGATCTTCGCTCGGCTTTGTATTCTGCGTGTTTCCCTGACTGTTCGCGTTCTCGCTCGTGTTCGCATCGCCAGCCGGGTTAGCGTTGTCATTCGCCGATGGTTGATAGATGGCTGGATTGGTGATGCGGGGAGCAGACGCGCGGCGCTTGCGCCGTCGTTTTTGAGCGCTGGAATCGACCAACATGAATCCGGCGATCAGAAAAAGCGCCAGCGCGCCACCCACTAATTTTCGCATCGAATATTTCGCCATTACGAACCTCCCCGCTAAATTGAGGGATGCGGCCAGAACCGGCCAGGATGCTTCAAGACTTTCACGCTACAATAAACTATTGGTTCCCGTTTCGACTAACTCCCTCTACCCTTGGGAGAGGGTCGGGGTGAGGGTCTAGCGGCCAACGATCGCTTAAGTTACGTTCCCTCGTAGTCCAGCGGAGCTGAGAATAAGAAGAAGAAGGAGTGTAGTTATCTCATCACCTAGACCCTCACCCCAGCCCTCTCCCAAAGGGAGAGGGAGTCACAACTACTTACCCCGGCTGAATCTGAAAACTAATATCCATCGCTCTCACTGATTGGGTCAAGACATCAACGCGAATCAAGTCAGCTCCCGCTTCCGCATAAGCTCGAACATTTTCAAGTGTCATCAGTCCTGAAAGCTCGATGGTGATTTCGGATGACACCGTGCGCGCGTGATCGATTAAATCCTTGGCCTCAACAGCGGACGAGCTATTGACAACCAGAGTGTGCGTGCCGCTTTCAATCGCTTCGCTGATTTCATTCTTACTCGCAACTTCAACTGCTAGTTTGTGAAGGTGGCCCATTCTTTCGCGGGCGCTCCTGACGGCCATGCCGAGGCTACCCGCGATTGCCGCGTGATTCGCCTTGATGCAAATGCCGTCGTCCAGACCATATCGATGATTCACTCCACCACCGAGCAGCACCGCATACTTCTCGAGCATCCGCAGGCCGGGCGTGGTCTTGCGGGTATCGGCGATTTTTGCTTTTGTGCCTTCGACAGCGCCGACAAACTTGCGCGTCATCGTGGCAATCCCCGAAAGATGCTGCAAGAGATTCAGGGCCGTGCGCTCTCCCGCGAGCAGCACGTCCGCAAAGCCGCTGGTCCGCGCGATCACTTTGCCGGCTTCAACCTCTTCACCATCCGCCGCGAAGGCTTCGAGCTGCTGTTGCGGATCGAGCGTGATGAAGACTTCTTCCGCCGCTTCCAATCCGGCCACGACCATCTTTTCTCCGGCCACAAATCGGCCGCGCGCGCGGGCATTGCGCATCAGGATGCTCTGCGTGGTGATGTCACCGCGGCCCAGGTCCTCACGCAGAAATAAACCAATGCTCGAATAGAGCGCGCCTTCGTCAAGCCAATTCATTTGTTCCTTACCAGTGGCAGTTACAGAACCGCGAGCGGTAGCGATCGGCCTCTCCGGTGCGCGTAATCGCAAGAGACGAGCGAGGGCCGGTCGCTACCGCTCGCGGTTCTGTAATGTGACCGAAAACGTGACGGACGCGCATTCATCCCAGCGCCTCCAACATCTGATCCAATGATGCGGTCCGTTGTCCGATGTCCGCGATCCTTGCGCGCAGATCTTCAACCTTCTCAGCCGGCGCGCGCGCGACGAAATCAGGATTGCCGAGTTGCGCTTCCAGCTTCGTCGCTTCCTTTTGCAACTTCTCCTTCTCGCGCGACAGGCGCGCTCTTTCTTGCGCAAAATCGATCAGACCCTCGAGCGGCACCGCGACCTCGGCGCCACCGGAAAGAATAGCTCGCGCGGAAGCCCTTGGGATTTCGCCGCCATCTACAGTCAAGAGCGTTCCACGAGTGAGCCTTTCGATCTGAACAGAATTCGTTTCAAACGACGCTAGAATCCGTTCAATCGCGCGGATCATTACTTTAATGTGCTCGCCTGGCTTGATATTCATTTCGGATCGAATATTCCGTACACGCGAAATCAAATCGATGACCGCTTGCATCTCAGATTCAGCTCGCTCATTAACCATCGCCTTATCATATTGCGGATAGGCCGCCAGCATAATCGTTGGCTCAGCGTTCGCATAAGCGCGATCCAGAAATTGTGAATGATTGACCGGCAAGCTCTGCCATAACTCTTCAGTCAGATACGGCATAAATGGATGCAGCAGGCGCAACGATTGTTCGAGGATCGAAATCAGTCGGACAATTCGATATACCAATCGCAAAAGTCGTCCCAGAAAAAGTGATAGAGACTCTGGACGGCACCGTGGAAGTCGTAGGTTTCAAGTTGCGTGTTCACCTCGCTGGCCGTCTTGTTCAGACGCGAAAGTATCCAGCGATCGGGCAAAGGAAGATTCGCCTGATCGCCCGCAAATGGATCGGCGACCGATTCCGCGCCCTCTGAATTCAGCAGACAAAACCGAGCCGCGTTCCAAATCTTGTTAGCGAAGTTGCGATACGATTCGACTTGCTTTTCGTTCCAGCGAGTGTCCGTCGATCCCACCGACGCCAACGTCAAGCGCGTGGCATCAACGCCGTACTTATCAAACACCTCCAGCGGATCGATCCCGTTGCCTTTCGTCTTCGACATGCGCTGGCCATGTTTGTCGAGTATGGTGCCCGTAACATAAACGTCGTCGAACGGTTCCTGGCCGATGAACTTGAGGCCGGTCATCACCATGCGCGAAACCCAAAGGAAGATAATGTCCCGCGCGGTGATCAGAACCGAAGTCGGATAGAAGGTTTTCAAGTCCTCCGTTTCATCCGGCCAACCCAGCGTTGAGAACGGCCACAGTGCCGACGAAAACCAGGTGTCGAGCACGTCTTCGTCCTGCCTTAACTCACTCGTTCCTGCTTTGGCCTTTGCTTCGTCTAACGAACGCGCGACGATGACTTCGCCATCTTTCGTGTACCAGGCCGGAATCTGATGGCCCCACCAAAGCTGGCGCGAGATGGTCCAGTCGCGTAAATTCTCAAGCCAGTCCGCATAGACTTTTTCGTAAGGGACTTGCGGCACAAACCGCGGCTTCCCTTCCTCGCGCAACTTTCGGAGCGCCAGATCGCGCAACTGATCCATGCGGCAAAACCATTGCGTCGAAATCAAAGGCTCCAGCACTGTCTTGCATCGCTCGCACTTGGAAATCGAGAACTCATAATCAATGACTTTCTCCAGCAGACCAAGCGATTCAAATTTCTCGATTACCAACTCACGCGCTTTATAGCGATCGAGACCGGCGAACTCTGCGCCCGCCGCTTCAGTCATGCGCGCAAATTGATCGATCACCGTGACTTGCTCCAGGTTGTGGCGCAAACCCATTTCGTAATCGTTTGGATCGTGCGCCGGCGTGACTTTCACGGCGCCGGTGCCGAATTCTGATTCAACAAACTCATCCGCCACAATCGGAATTTCGCGATCCACCAACGGCAGGATCAACTTCTGACCGATCGCCTCAGCATAACGCTCGTCATTCGGGTTCACCGCAACCGCCGTGTCGCCGAGCATCGTCTCCGGCCGCGTCGTCGCCACCGTCATGGCGCCATCGCGGTCTTTGAATGGATACCGAAGATAGTAGAGCTTGCCTTTTTGCGGGTCGCGCAGCACTTCCAAATCCGAAAGCACCGTCTGGTCGTTGGGACACCAGTTGACGATGCGATTTCCGCGATAGATCAAGCCTTCGTCATACAAGCGTACGAAGGCCTCACGCACGGCGCGCGAAAGATTCTCGTCCATCGTGAACCGTTCGCGCGACCAATCGACCGACGCGCCTTCGCGCCGTATTTGATTCAGAATCTGTCCGCCGTATTCCTGCTTCCATTGCCAGACTCGCTCGATGAACTTTTCGCGTCCCAGGTCGTGTCGCGTCTTCCCTTCCTTCTTCAGCTCGCGCGTAACCATCAACTGCGTCGAGATACCGGCATGATCCATTCCCGGCAACCACAGCGTTCGCCATCCCAACATACGTTTGTATCGCGTCAGCACATCCATCATGGTGTGCTGAAGCGCGTGGCCCATGTGCAGCGAGCCCGTGACGTTCGGCGGCGGAATTACAATCGTAAAAACAGGCGCGTTCGGATTCGCATTTATCTCCGGCGCGAAATAGCCGCGCTCTTCCCAACGCGCGTAATGATGCGCCTCGGCTGTTTTTGGATCGTAAGTTTTCGGGATCTCGATCATATCTCGTTTAATTAGCGTCGATTCAATCCCTCAGACCGGTGCGGCCTCGGTAAGGCAGCAATCAGTGCTCGCAACGCACGATTAACTGACTCAGGGGTGCGGAAGACTTCAGCGACGTCCGGATCGACCATCACGATCAGCGGCTCCTGAGCAGCTGCCGAAGCGAAACGATTCGGGCGCGCCTTTCGATAGTCGAACTTGTACTCGCGTCGCATTTCGCCAACCTGACTTCTTTTGCTCTTAGAAACGTCCTCTTTCTTCATAGTCTTTTCGCTCTGTCCTAGTTAATTGTCGAGCGCTGAATATCCGCGCACACTGTTGCTCGCGTTCTGTGACTCATTCAAAGATATATTTTGGATTGTAAATCAATCGAACCAACTTTTCATATTGGGCCCCGGCTGATGCTGATTATCATGAAGCAATCATAATGAAGTCCGCGAAGCGGACGATTTGAAAGTAGCCCAGCACTTTAGTGCTGGGGGAAGCCGGGATAAATTAACAGAAGCCCGCTTCAGCGGGCGACAGAAGGCACAAGTTGCGGGTTCACCGACTGAGAAGTTCTGTCGTCCGCTGCACGGACTTCGTTAGCTATCAATCTTTCGTTCCCAGCGATAAATCGCTGGGCTATTTCCGCTCGTCCGCTGCGCGGACTGATTCGCCGTGTTTCGCTCTCTGATGGACGATTAAATTATCATGGGAGATCTCAAAGCGCACAAATGCGAAAGGCGGGCCGTAGCCCGCCTCTAAACGTCCGAAGGTTTAAGGTATTATTTCTATTTTTCAAGCTTTTGCTTAATCAGCAACTCCGCCAACTCAGGCACAACTTCCCACGCGATCTCGCGCACGACCTTATCTGAAAGTTGTTCGACGACGCGACGCGCAATCGCATCGATCGCTTCGGCGGATAATCCGGCACTAGCCTCTGGCGCTGCCACTGCTGACTGCTGTTCTTCAATTGCAACGGACGGAACAACTTCAACCGGCGGCGGCGCAGGAATGATCGCCCACTGTTGAGACTCAGCTACGGCCTCATACTCATATGCAGGCGCTGGTGAAGGTTCAGGAACCTCGACGGCCGCGACTGTTTCAGCCTCAACCGTCGGTTCAGAAACGTAGGCCTCATGTGCTGCCGTGGTTTCGGGTACTGGCTCTTCGACGTCGAGCTCCAGAAAGAAATCTTCATCGACCGCGCTGGGCTTAACGTCGCTTTCCAAATCGAGAAGGCTATCGCTCAATACATCCGCCGCGCTTGGCGGTGCGATTTGCGAACTCGGCTGCTCATTCATCCCTGGGGCTCCAATCGAGGATATTTCTGCAGTTTCGGCGTCACTCACCCGAGACACCGGCTCAATCTCGATGGTGTCTTCCTGTGGTGAGGGTGTGGGCTCAGCGGCTGAACCGGCTGATTCAACTTCGATGGGCTTAAGCTGCTGCGTATCTGCCGTCTGAAGTTCGAGATCGGGAGTACAGGCATGTGCGCGGGTTCGTCGCCAGTGTCGGAACCCGGAGTGGTTGCGACGGGCTCGGCTGTGGCGCCATCCAAGCTCCCGCTTTCATCCATCGATGCCGCCTCAACAAAAACATTTGTCCCCTGCGACGGCTGATCGAGCGGCTGTGTCGAAGCATCTGCTTGCGCCAGGCCCGGAGTTGAGTACTCATGCTCTGCCGGCTCTTCCTCACTCTTCTTTCCGCCCACGAGCGAGCCCACGCGATTTATAAGTTCGCGAATTGATTGAAAAGGTTTTGTCACGACATCGTCAGCGCCTGCGCGGCGCGCCTCGGCTTCGTCGAAGGGCTCGAACGAGCCCACCAGAAGCATAACAGGAACGTTGCGGAACCGCTCACTTTGTTTGATGAATTCGCAGAGTTCGTAACCGCCCACGCCCGGCATAAATACATCAGCCAGGACCACATCAGGCGCGACCTGCTCCAACTGTTCCAGCGCGCGCTGGCCGTCAGAGACCGTCGTAACCTGCATGCCCTCATCAGTGAAGGTGAGATCGATGACCTTTTGCACCGCCAGCGAGTCATCGGCGAGTAAAAGCTTTCTTCCGGCAAGCAAATTCAAAACCCTCGCTCGATCTTTTAGCTTATTGCGCTTGGCCCTTTGCGCCTGGCTCTTTGCCCTTGCTCTTTGTCCTTGGCCTTTGGCCCTTGCGCTTCGCCCTTTGCCCTTGGCCATTGGCCCTTTGCGCTTGGCTTTTTGCTCTTGGCCTTTGGCCCTTTGCTCTTCGCCCTTTGCGCTTAGCCCTCAGAGCTGATCTGACCCTAGCATCCGCAGGAAAACCACGTCAAGAGTTTTATCGCTGGCCAGTGCTGCCAACAGGTAACTCCCTCTCCCTTTGAGAGAGGGTTGGGGTGAGGGCCTAGCGGGTAAGCAGAAAAGAAAACTCCCTCCCTTTTCACGTCGGCTCCGACAAGAAGGAGAAAAGCAGGTGTTTTCGGTTACGTCATCGGAGCGAAGCGATTCGAAAAACCCGGGACGGAAGCGCTCTCGAAGATCGTGATGTGCAGGAAGGGCCATGGTCACATCGGCAATACGTAAGACCCGAGCTACACGGGGCCGACAGCAGTTGTCTCGCTTTCGTCTCCGCGTCCCATCAGAACCGTGACAGCGTGGGCCTCACCGCTTTCGTCTAAAGCAAGATCGACATCGGCACGGAGGGTAATCAACTTGCTTCCGATTCGTCCAAAGATTGTATACGGCCCGGTAACAATGACCTGTTCGCTCGTTGAATAGAATTCAACGAACCGCCTAAACAACTTCGCCACTGAGGTTTGAGAGATACCGCGCTGAACCATTCGCAGCAGAGCGTGCGAGATGATTCGTAACTGCCGCTTTGCTCCCGTGACAACTATTTCTACAGTCTGCTCCGGGAAATAAACGAGCAGGTCAGGCTCACGCAAAAACTCTTCGGCATACTCATCACGCAAGGCATCTTCTATCTCAGCGAGCCGTTCCGAATCTTCCAACCGTTCGCTGAGATATCGCAACAGCCTGCGCACTTCTTCAGTCCGCAAGCGTCCCATTTCTAAGTATCCTGTAGTTCGACTTCACGCGGCGGGTGATCCGGAAGCCATGAGCTAAGCAGCGCGACGAATTCGCGCGCCGGAGTCATAGTGACGTAAAAGGTGCGGTCGGGCCCGTAGATTTCATACGTGCCGTCTGCTTCATTCTCTCTGCGGGCCAGCGCCCCGCGCTGTAAGAGCTCGC
>Ga0209577_10005339_pt1 | contig 11977 bp, 13 predicted proteins | sample GraSoiAngelo_109_FD_185874 | JGI IMG/M metagenome (GOLD analysis project Ga0209577, IMG submission 185874) | Grasslands soil microbial communities from the Angelo Coastal Reserve, California, USA - 14_0903_12_20cm (SPAdes) (version 2) | ecosystem: Environmental > Terrestrial > Soil > Grasslands... | reverse complement strand
ATCCCAGCCGGTTTCTGGATTTGATTCTGTAGCGTCCGCTGTCCTCAGCGGATAACAAGCTAACGAGAACAAGATGAGCGACCGCTGCCGGGAGCGAGTGTGGCTTCGAGCTGAGGCTTTTTAATCATATAAAATGTAAATGCGCAGCGGGCGGCGGTTCGCTCCAGCGCCTGGTTAGGTCTATCGGACAACCACCACATTTTCGGACCACTTAATCCGCTTGAGTACCCCATAGCGCTTCACATCTACTGACTCGGCTTCAATGAAGTCTGGCAACTCTGGATCCGCAATGGAAAACCTACCGTGGTCATCTGTAAACTGTGAAATAAGAAGAACTCGCTCGACTTTTGCGTCTTCGCTCGCGGCCTGCATCGATGGTGGTGCACGATGAGTCCAATGTACTCAAATGACTGAGTGACCCTCTGGTTTGCCGTGCGAATCCACGACAACGCCTGTGATCTTGGGCGATGTTGCGCATGCGCTGAGTAGAAATGCTGCGAAACACCTTGCGCGCATAGACCTAACGAGAACAAGCTGAGCGACCGCTGACGAGAGCGAGCTTTGCGTTGCATTTCAGTGTTGAAGTCATGAAAAGTGAATTTACGCGCCGGTCAGCGGTTCGCTCGGGCGCTTGCTTAGATGTGAACCGTTCATCTTGCACGCCTGTACTGTCAGGGCAGCGATACCGAATATTTGTGTCGCGATGCCCATGTACATGGAAACGGCCTGAACGGGAAAGAGAAAGCGCAAGAATGGCTTGGGCAACATAGAGGTCTGAAATGTGTGTTGTACTTTTAAAACGAGCCAATAAGTATCGGCGACAAAATACAAGAGCCCTGCGAGTGCTAGAGTAGCAAAACCGAGGCGAAATCGACTATAAAACGACGCGATCCCAAAACAGCACAACGCGATCAAATTGATGATCGGCGCCCCAATAGCTTGTATCCACCCGTTAATGGCGTTCCACTCATCGACATCTAACGAGAAGTAGGCCGAAAAATTCGGCCTAATCCGCGCGGCAGCAATTTAGCGCCGGTCGGTCATCCCTGCGAACTGCTCGCCCCTTTCCCATGATTCCTGTTTGTTCCACGGGATTGCTGAGTCGTGGTGATCATCTGGATCCTTGACGAGAGCAGTCTCCTTTGTTGCGCATGAGGTGATCGCGACCACGAATGCACACAACAAAACGGGGACGACGATTCTTCGAAGCTTATGGACTTGTACCAGCATAAATCACAGTGTCTCCAGGTTGTAATTGGACGCCGCGCGCCAAACTGTTGGTGATGATATCGCCGATGGCCGTCGCCGGTTCAACTGAAGAAATGCGAATTTTTCCAACTAGCGTCCCGTCGCGCAGCACGAGCATTTCGGAGTTCGTCTCCACTCCATTGCGAGCGCCGAGATTTAACACCACGAAATTGTAAGCCTGATTGTATGCGAGCACAGTGCCGCGCACACCCGTGCGACCGCTGGTGATTTCACGCTGGGTGACGACGTTTTCGCGCCGCTTTTTTGTTTCCTTAGGCTGACTCGCGTGCTCCTGGGCGTCCTGGATTTTTTGGGCAAGGAAAGTTTTTTCCTTTTCCGCGCTATCGAGTTGACGCCGAAGATCATCGACTTGCGCTTGCAAATCAGCGCTCGGCGCTTCTCCGACACGTTTTTGTAGGGATGCCATCTCCTGGTTGGCATCTAACTTTGCTTGCAGATCAGCCTTTTCTTTCTGAACCTGCGCCAGTTCCGCTTCGACTTTTGTCGCGCGTTCTTCTGCTCCAGTCGTTCCACCGGCTGCGGCATTCAATTTCTCGTGCGCCTCGCGGCGCTCGGCTGCATCGCGTGCCGCTATAGCATTCGCGGTATTTGCGCGGAGCGCTTTCATTTTCTGGCTGTTCAAAAAGCCGAAAAATGCCGCGACCAGGAGAAAAACCATGGCGAGCCCGCTCACGGTCCTTTGCTTGGCCGTGAAGAACGCCGATCCCCTGTTCGCCATGAATGTCCTTCTTAACAGGAAGCGATCCACAAATGCAATCACGTTTTCCAGTGCGGCGCGGAAAAGCGTAGTGTTAGTGAGTTGTCAGTTCGCGGCGTTGGGATGCGGGATACGCTGCAGCGCGTCGGCCGCCTCGCCCTTTTCTCTCCAACGCGACACCTCTGAGTCCTCACCCCCCGCCTTCGGTCGTCGCGCCACCTACGGTTCCCTCCACAAGAACAGTGCGTGAGAAAAGCGAGCGTTGCGACCGAAAATTAGCGCGAATACGGATTGCGTTTTTCCGGCGTTTCATCGATAGAACATGCATGGGTCAACAGCATCGCGCACGAGCCAAGCGCAAAAAGCGACGCGCTTATTTGCAGCGCAAAAAAGCTGCACTGAGAGCCAGCACGGTCCGACCAGCGCAAGCGAAGCAGCGGCCCAAGAAAGAACCTGAATCCACGGAATAGTTTTGGTTTTTAGCGTTCGCTGTCCTCAGCAAATCCGCTTAACGTCCGCTGAGGACAGCGGACCCTACAGCCTCGTCGATATCCACAGCACATCGAGCAAGCAAGGTGTTACTGAAAGCGAGATAGCAATTCGAAGGGACGGAGATTCAATCCGGTTGAGCAGATATACAGTCTCAGTATGCCGGAGCGCACACGCTACCTGATCGTTGACGGCCACAGCATTATTTTTGCGTGGCCAGAATTACGCAAGCTTCACGCGCGGCGTTCTTCGCTGGCCCGCGAGGCTTTAACCAAGCAACTGCGCGATTATCAGGATTGGACCGGTGTACGCGTGGTAGTCGTTTTCGACGGCAAAGGCAAGAAGATCGACGAAAGTTCTGGTCCGCACGACGTGCAAATCTTTTATTCGCGCAGTGGGCAATCAGCCGACGCGATTGTTGAACGATTGGCGTGCAAATACGCAAATCATTACAAACTCATCGTCGCCACGTCCGATTCCATGGAAGCCGAAACCGCGCAGGCATGCGGCGCAGAATGGATTTCGCCCGAAGGTTTGCGTGGGCTTCTCGTCAGCGCGCGACGGGTCTAGCGCCCCGTCGTCACAAGCGCGCTGTCATGTTGAGCGAAACGAAACATCCCTGGCAATCTCTTTGGGCCCAGTCCCAGATCGATCCGAGATTCTTCGCTTCGCTCAGAATGACATTAGAGCAGGACGTCTACAGTCCCAATTTCTTCTCGATCTCTTTCACGCGTGCAAAGAGTTTTCCGAGTGAGCGGATCCACGCGATTTGTTGCTTAATTTCATCGATTGGCCCCGCAGGATACCCGAACCAAACTCCACCGGGAACGCTCTTCGAAACGCCGCTCTGCGCCGCGATGATGCTGCCATCGGCAATCTCAACGTGACCGACAATGCCTACTTGCCCCGCAATGGTGACGCGCTCTCCTACCCGCGTGCTGCCTGAGATCCCTGTCTGCGCGACGATCACGGAATTTTTCCCGATCACAACGTTGTGCGCGATCTGCACAAGATTGTCGATCTTCACGCCTTGCTGGATCCAGGTCCGGCCAAACCGGGCCCGGTCGACGGTCGTGTTCGCGCCGATCTCGACATCGTCATCGATCTGGACGATGCCGAGTTGCTGGATCTTTTGCTGCCGGCCATCAATCATTTCAAAACCGAAGCCGTCCGCACCGATGACCGATCCGCTATGAATGATCACGCGCGAGCCAATGCAGCTTCGCTCCCGAATGGTCACGAGGGGATAAATCAGACACGCAGACCCCATCACTATCTCATGCCCGATGTAGCTCCCCGCACCAATGATCGTGTCATCGCCAATCGTTGTGCCAGCCTCGATGACTGCATGCGGTTGAACCGATACGCGTTCTCCGAGTCGAGCGCTTGGATCAACGACTGCGCTTGGGTGAATTCCAGGCGGAAATGTAATGGGCTTCGGCGCGAACTTGAGCACGACTTGTTCGAATGCCTTCGTCGGATTTGCAACGCGAATCTGAGCGGCTCCGATTGACTCAGCGAAATCTGTCGGGACAAAAACTGCCGATGCTCGCGTTTTACGCAGCAGGCCAATGTATTTTCGGTTTCCAAAAAAGCTGATTTCTCCGGCAGTGGCTTCCACCAGCGACGCGGCGCCTGTGATTTGCAGAGATGGATCACCGATCAACTCGCCGCCTGATGTCGTCGCCACTTCTTGAAGAGTGAAAGTCATGGAAGCGTTAAAGCGTTAGGTTCTGCGGAGCGCACGCGTCTCGCGTGCTGGTTCGGCGTCGCGCCGAAACAATCTTTTCCTTCAAACCCCGTCCGCAACGAAGAAGCAGCGGTGAAGGAAAAGTCCGCGACCGCGAGGACGCGTTCGCCAGCACGCGAGATGCGTGCGCTCCCCAAGCCGTCTGCTTGCGGCTCATCTCCAGTTGGGCGCACGCTTTTCGATAAACGCTTGGACGCCTTCGAGCGCAGCTTCGTCCATCATATTGCAGGCCATGGTCTGACTCGCTGCTTCATACGCGGCTGCGATGCCCAATTCGGCTTGCCTGTAAAAAAATTCTTTGCCGATTGCCACCGCAGTTCGCGGTTTGCTGATGATTGCGCCAATGAGTTTTTCGAGTTCGGCATCGAGCTGCTCGGGTTCGGCAACGCGGTTAATCAAGCCGCGCGCCTTCGCTTCGTCGGCGTTGATGAATTCGCCGGTGACGAGCATCTCGAACGCCTGCTTGCGCAAAACGTTTCGTGAAAGTGCCACGCCGGGTGTGGAACAGAAAAGGCCGACGTTTACGCCGCTCACGGCGAACCGGGCGCTACTCGACGCGACGGCCAGATCGCACATCGCGACCAACTGACAACCCGCGGCCGTGGCGATTCCCTGCACGCGCGCAATCACAGGCACCGGCAAGCGCTGGACCGCGAGCATCATCTCGGAGCATTGAGTAAAAAGTCGCTCGTAATACTCCAGTGATGGATCGGCTCGCATTTCTTTAAGATCGTGACCTGCGCAAAAAGCTTTGCCCTCGGCCGCAATGACAACTACACGCACCGATTCGTCGGACGCGATCACGTCCAGCTCGCGCTGCAACTTCCCCAGGATTGCTTCAGATAAAGCGTTGAAGGCCTGCGGGCGGTTCAACGTCAATGTAACCACGCCGCGCGCGTCCTGACTTCGCAAGACGAGTGGCTCTTCGGCTTCGGACATTTTCGGAGGCGATGCCGATTCAATCGTTGCTGGAGAAGCTTTCACGGCTCTGTGACCGTTAAACCGCTCCTGCTGAAACTCCAAACCTGAAATTCGAAAAATTTAGTTTCCGTTTGTCGCCACCCGAAACATGATCTGGCAAGCGGTGCACAGACATCTTGTCTGTGGGGCAGGCGGGCGTTCCGCCTGCAAATCCGACAGGCAAGATGCCCGTTGGCCCCACAGCCCGGACGTCTGTGCTCCTTTCTGAAAAATGAAAATCGTCGCGATTGCTAACCAAAAAGGCGGCGTCGGCAAAACGACCACGGCCGTAAATCTTGGTGCCGCGTTGGCGGAATTGGGCCACCGCATCCTGCTTGTTGATCTTGATCCGCAAGCGAACGCGACGAGCTCGTTTGGTTTGCAAGACGTGGACCAAATCAGTTTGTACGAACCGCTGCTCGGCGAAGCTTCTATTACTGAAAAAATTTTCCCGACGCGGCGCGATCACCTGTTTATCGTGCCCGCTGACCTGGACTTGGCCGGCGCTGAGGTGGAAATCGCGCGGATGCCAAATCACCTCACGCGTCTGGCAGAAACGCTCAAGCCGCTGCACGCCGATGAGACATTCGATTTCGTTCTTTTGGATTGTCCCCCGTCACTTGGAATTCTGATGAGCAACGCACTCGCCGCGGCCGATGAACTGTTGACGCCGATCCAGTGCGAATATTTCGCACTCGAAGGATTGGTGAAAATCGTGCGGCTAATTGAACAGGTACTCGACTCAGGCGCGAACCAGCGGCTACAGCTGGGCGGGATCGTGATGACGATGTTCGATGCTCGGACCAATCTTAGCCAGCAGGTAGTTGAGGACGTGCGTAAGCATTTTGGTGAACGCGTTTATGAAACTGTAATTCCGCGCAGCGTGCGATTGAGCGAGGCGCCGAGCTTTGGAAAATCGATTCTGGAATATGCTCCGAGCGGAGCTGCCGCCCGGGCGTATCGCGCTCTGGCGCGCGAGTTCATCGAGCGCCATACTTCGCCAGCCACTGCTCCCGCGTCATCCCAAACACCAGCGTCGGAAAACCCCGAAATGTAATTTCCTTCTCGACCTGCATTCCGTTTTTCTCTGCAACGCGACGTGAAGGAATGTTTTCGGGATGTATGAGTGAGATGACGCGCGAAAGCTTCCAATCGCCAAAGCCGTGATCACGCACGGCGCGCGCGGCTTCGGTAATGAGGCCGCGGTTCCAGTAATCGGGATGGAGTCGGTACCCGATCTCGATGTCTTCGATCTGATGCTCCGGATGATAAAAGAAACCGCAGTAACCGATGAGCGCATCCTCGTCACGCGGGACAACGGCGAACTGCGACGGGATGCCGACGCCATCCCAGCCCATGACTTTGTCAATGAAAGCGATTGTCTGTTTACGCTCGGTAAAAACGCCTAATGAGAAGCGCATAAAATCCGGATTCGCGAACAACTGCGCCATGACATCGACATCTTGTGCGCGGAAGGAGCGCAAGATCAGCCGTTCGGTTTCAAGAGTCGGCACAGGAAGTAGTGAAGACGAATCGCGCGCGAGTTGCGATTCATAATCGTAGCATGCGAACCGACGACGAGGAATTTGCGCGACCGGCGCGGCCACCCGACACGATGAGCTGGTCGGCCATGCGCGAGGCGGCGAAGGAGTGTGAGGCGTGTCATCTTTACAAGCGGGCGACGCAGACGGTTTTTGGTGAAGGTCCGAAAAGTGCCACGATCATGCTCGTCGGCGAACAACCGGGCGATTATGAAGATGTCGCCGGTAAACCCTTCGTCGGGCCAGCCGGGAAAATCATGGACCAAGCGCTCGAAGAAGCTGGAATCGAGCGATCGCAGGTTTATGTCACGAACGCGGTGAAACATTTTAAGTGGGAGCCGCGCGGGAAACGCAGGATTCATCAGAAACCGAATTCGCGCGAAATTGCGGCATGTCGCCCCTGGCTGGAAGCAGAGCTCCGAATCGTCAAGCCGAAGCTGGTCGTGGCCATGGGCGCGACCGCAGCCCAGACGATCTTCGGCCCGGGTTTTCGCGTTACGCGTGAGCGCGGGAAAGTGTTGTCGTCGAAGCTCGCACCGAGGGTGCTGGCAACGGTTCATCCATCGTCTCTCCTTCGGCAGCCGGACGAGGAATCTCGCCAGCGCGAATATAAACATTTCGTCAGCGATCTTCGCGCCGCACTACGCGCAGCTGATGAAGAATAAAGGGTAGGGACGGCGCGTTGCGGCGTCGCTACCATCATTCCACTCTCATCGCATCGCGCGTTTTGTATTCGGCCACGAATGTCTTGCGAAACTGATCGAATGTTCCCGCTTTAATTTCGCTGCGCACTCGATTCATCAGGTTCAAATAGAAATGCAAATTGTGCAGGGTGATGAGGCGAAGCCCCAGAATTTCTTCTGCCTTAACAAGGTGACGAATGTAGCCGCGCGAAAATTCCCGGCAGGCCTCGCACGCGCAGTTTTCTTCTATCGGTCGTTTGTCGAGCGCGAACTCTGCGTTTTTTAGATTAAGCGTGCCTGTTGCGGCAAACGCGGTCCCATTTCGGGCGAGACGCGTCGGCAGCACGCAATCGAACATATCCATTCCGCGCGCGATCATTTCCAACAGCTGTGGCGCGGTGCCGAGTCCCATCGCGTACCGCGGTTTGTCTTTCGGCAAAAATGGCTCAGCAGATTCAACGGCGCGCATCATTTCCTCTTCGGGCTCGCCTACGCTCACGCCGCCAATGGCGTAGCCGTCGAAATCAAGCTCAACAATTTGTTGTGCGCTTTTCTTGCGCAGATCCTCAAACGTCCCGCCTTGGACGATGCCGAAGAGCAGAGAGTTCATAGGTGATGGTTGATAGTTGATAGCTTCTGCCGTTGGATGTTCGACGTTGGACGTTGGGCGTTCGACGTTTTCTTGTTTCCATTTCAGACACCTCTTTGCCCAGCGCGCCGTCATGTCGGCGCTTTGCGCCGCGTAATCGTATTCGCACGGATACGGCACGCATTCATCGAGCGTCATGGTGATGTCGCTTCCAAACGCGAGTTGAATTTCCATAGCGATCTCGGGCGAAATGAACGCACGCGCTCCGTCGATGTGATTTTGAAATTCCACGCCGTCTTCAGTGATCTTGCGTAACTTCGCCAGCGAAAAAATTTGGTAACCGCCGGAATCGGTCAGGATCGGCCCATTCCAATTCATGAACTTGTGCAGGCCGCCAAAATGTTTGATCACATCCAACCCGGGCCTGACGAACAAGTGATATGTGTTGCCCAGAATGATTTGTGCATGAAGCTCGCGCAGTTCTTGCGGACTAACCCCTTTCACGGCGCCTTGTGTTCCGATCGGCATAAACGCCGGCGTATCGAGCACGCCATGAGCCGTTGCTATCCGGCCGCGGCGCGCTTTCGATTCGCGATCCTGCGCAACGAGTTCAAACATCGCGAATCACATTCGCACATTGTCCAAGCTTAGCGCACGTGTGATTTCGTTTCCGGTTTGCTCCGAACGAAGGGGTTCGCGACGGCAATAGCTTCAGCAGGGCATGACCGCAAATCCGTTGCACCGGGCTGAAGCCGGGTGTTAAAGAAAACGCGCCACCTTTGCGACGTCATATGAATCGCCTGTCTCGATCGATCCAACCGCCGCGCGTTATGAACATAGAAGATTTGCGTCGGGCGGCGAAGCGGCGGCTGCCTCGGGTGGTGTTCGACTACATTGACGGCGGTGCAGAGGACGAATGGACATTGCGCGCGAACTGCCGCGCGTTCGAGACTGTTACACTCCGTCCCCGTTGTGCGGTTGCGACCCCAGTGTGCGATTTGCGAACGACAGTACTTGGCACTTCGCTCTCCATGCCGGTGATCCTTGCGCCTGTTGGAAGCTGCCGGCTCATGTATCCGCGTGGCGAAGAAGCGGCCGCGCGCGCCGCTGGCGAAGCAGGTATCATATGTACGCTCTCGACACTCTCGGGTTGCCGCCTGGAGGATGTTGCAGTCGCATCGGGAGGACCGGTGTGGTACCAGCTCTATCTGGTCGGTGGTCGTGACTGCGCTCTGGCAGCTATCGAACGCGCGCGCCAGGGTTTTTCGGCGCTTGTTGTTACAATTGATACCCCTGTAGCGGGTTTCAGGGAACGCGACATTCGGAACGGCGTTAAAGAACTTCTCAGCGGCAAGTTCGGCGCGATGCTGCCTTTTGTAATTCAACTTCTGATAAGGCCTCGGTGGCTGGCTGCTTTTCTCATGGACGGCGGCCTGATGAAATTCGAAAATGTTGTGATCTCAGGTAAGGGACCAATGCCGTACGTCGATGTCACCGCGGCGCTCGAGCAGTCCGTGGTGACTTGGGATGACCTCAAGTGGATTCGCCAGGCATGGAATGGCCCAATCGTGATAAAAGGCATTCACACAGGGGAGGATGCTCGCCGCGCCGTGGATATTGGAGCGGATGCGTTAGTCGTTTCCAATCACGGTGGCCGGCAGCTCGATCGCGTCCCACCGTCTCTGCAAGTTCTGCCAGAAGTTGTCGCAGCCGTGGGCGATCGGATCGAGGTCTTGCTCGATGGTGGCATTCGGCGCGGGAGCGATATTGTTAAAGCACTTTGTTTGGGGGCGCGAGCGGTAATGATTGGACGCGCGTACGCCTACGGGCTCGGAGCAGCTGGCAGCGCAGGCGTCGAGCGCATAATTGACATTTTGAGAGCCGATATGATTCGCACGCTCAAATTGCTCGGCTGCCCGTCAATCGCGGCGTTGGATCAATCTTTTATAGATGTCCCGCCGGATTGGCTAAAAAAATAACTACGCGATTCCCCTCAGATTCGAGAGGCGCCAGAACCAAATACAAAGAATGGCAGCAATGATAAGCGCGATCCAGCTTACGCCCATTGGAATGCTGTGGGTTCCGAGCGTTACTTGGGTGTGAGTGATCAGTCGGAGCAGGTGAGCAATAGCAAAAATACCAAAAAAGACACTTGCGACGCGCAATCCGGTTGTTGGCGAGTTCATGGGCGCATTGTGGTAGGTGCTCGAAGATTTGTCAGTAAAAACTCAGCACGTTCGGGGTCACCCTCTCCTGAGCGATGCGGCTTGAACCACCATCCCAACGATTGCCAGGCCCAAAAATACAATGGTTGCTCCGGAGGACGGCAGAACGATTGCGTTTTGAATCATATGAGCACCAATGAATGAGGAGACAACGATGAGCGCCCAATCAAATAAGAACAGTAACAGCATTGCGCCGATGAGTCCGCCGATCACGAAAATGATCGTAGAGTACTGCGAATAGTGAACGAAGAATGCAGCGGCAATCGCACTCGCGAGCTTGCCACCTGCAAGAAAGCCAACGACAGCGACCGCGATCTTTTGGAGTAAGAACGCCAGCAACGCGCCGAGCACGCCGAGCACAAGTGCGACAGCGAGCTCCAGCAGCGGCGATGGTTCGGTGACCAGATGCGGGGCCAGTTCGATGCCCGCCAGGAATCCCACAGCAGCAACACAAAGCCAAAAGAGTTTTCGCCCGAAGAACAGAATCACGATGCCGATCAGCGCGCCGACAACCGGAACAGTGAAATGCGTGGAGTAAGCGCTTTGAGCGGCTATGACTTTAAAAAAATTCATGCGTGTGGGGGCGTTTGTCCAAAAGCCTTTGTATTTGATTTCGATTGCCCGCGCAACACCTGCGGCATAGCCATACTTGCAAGAACCGCAGCTCAATTGGGCTGGTGGGATTTGAACCCACGGCCTGTCGCCGCGGCGACCGTTTACCGTAGCTTATCGAGTTCATCCCTACCTCGCCCGGTCTTGTAGTATCGCTCACGTTGTGCTGCTTCGGAACGAGTAGCGAAGCTTTCACCGTGGACTAGAACCCACGGCACTCCTTGTTTGGTCGCCTTGGATTCGCCGGCGTTGTGGCGACGGATTCGTTCACTCAAATTCTCGCAAGAACCCACGTAACGTCGCCCGGTTTTCTGACTGCGCAGCACGTAACAATAAAACATTGTTTGACCGTCAGTGGTTTACACTGGCTTGGTCGATTTGAACCCACGGCCTGTCGCCGCGGCGACCGCTCTACTGTAGCTTGTCGAGCTCATCTCTGCCTCGTCCGGTCTTGCAGTATCGCTCGCGTTGTGCTGCTTCGGAACGAGTAGCGAAGCTTTCACTGTGGACTAGAACCCACGGCACTCCGTGTTTGGTCGCGTTGGAATCGCCAGCGTCATGGCGGCGAATACGCTCAGTTAAATTCTCACAAGAGCCACGTAGCGGCGCCCGGTTTTTCGGCTGCGCAGCACGTAACAATAGAACATTGCCACCATTAGTAGGTGATATCGGGCTGGTGGGATTTGAACCCACGGCCTCCTGGTCCCGAACCAGGCGCTCTACCAAGCTGAGCCACAGCCCGAAATAATCCGCCAAGCTCGCATGTTCAGACCGGCGCGCGTCTTACTTCGCGCATTTTGCTGCGGATAGCAAGGAGCTAGCGCCGGCGTGCTGATCACGAATTACTTTGTCATTGCTGTGTGGAGCGCAAAAGAAGGCAGAATCCTGCCGCGTGAAGTACTGGAAAGCTACCTTAGCAATCTCAACGGCGTTGTCCGTGTCAATCGCACTCGCCGACGATTTCAAAACGATCGACGGGAAAGAATACAAGAACGCCACGGTAAGCCGTGTCGAACCAGATGGCATTGTGCTGATATACAAGTCCGGAATCGCGAAGGTTTACTTCATTGAATTGCCCAAAGACGTTCAGGCACGGTTTCATTACGGTTCTGCGACGCCAACTGGAAAGGCAGTCACGCAACGCATCGACGGTGAAAGTCTT
>Ga0209577_10005338_pt1 | contig 11978 bp, 5 predicted proteins | sample GraSoiAngelo_109_FD_185874 | JGI IMG/M metagenome (GOLD analysis project Ga0209577, IMG submission 185874) | Grasslands soil microbial communities from the Angelo Coastal Reserve, California, USA - 14_0903_12_20cm (SPAdes) (version 2) | ecosystem: Environmental > Terrestrial > Soil > Grasslands ... | reverse complement strand
CGATAATGGTGTTGTTGCTGCCAGTCGTGTTCGAGATACCGGCCAAATCTCCGAAGAAAGCATTAAAACTGCCCGCAGTGTTCTGAACCCCTGCGCTGCCGCCGAAGAAAGCATTGCTCCGGCCGGTCGTGTTACCGCGACCGACCTTGTTGCCGAAGAAAGAGTTGCAACATCCGGTGGTGTTAACTTGGCCTGCGTAGACACCGACGAAAGCGTTGCGGTCTCCAGTGGTGTTGGCTTCTCCGGCCTGCGCGCCGAAGAAGGAGTTCTCACCAACGATGTTATTCAGCCCGGCGTTGAAGCCGAAGAAGGCGTTGTTGAAGCCGGACGTGTTCGCTGTTCCAGCTGCGGCTCCGACGAAGGTATTCTGAATTCCTGCACCTGGGAATGGATTTCCGGGCGTATTACTCTGCCCCGCGTTAAGGCCCATGAACAGATTGCCAGCACCCGTCGCACTGATTATTCGGTTGCCGCCGAGATTGAATTGCGTCGCGGCGTTGAGCACGTTGCCGGAGAGCGTTCCTGCGGCTGTGCCGCTACCGCCTATATTGAAGCTCACGCCCGCTTGCTGTGACGGTGGGTTCGACTGAATATAGTTAGGGCTGCCCGGCGGCAAGCCGCCTCCGCCCACGGCGGCTGAGAGCTGGATCGTCCCGTCCGGGAACTTAACGCCGCCCGTGGTCGTCTCGATAAGACCGGCCACCGTCAGTTTTGAGCCGGGTATGGACGTGCCGATGCCGACGTTGGCATTGTTGCCGAGCACGAGCGAGTTGCTCCGCGCGACGACTGCGCCCGCGCCGATTGCCGTGGCGTTTGTGAGGTCAGACAAGGAGCCGCCCGCGTCCTTACCGATGAAAGTGTTTCGCGTACCTGTTTGATTGAGATTACCGGCTTGTGCTCCGATGAACGTGTTCTCACTTCCCGTAGTGTTTTGAAGCCCTGACTGGCTCCCGAAAAATGAATTACTGTCCGCGGTGGTGGATGAACCCACTTGAGCCCCGAAGAAGGAATTGAAACTGCCCTCCTTGTTGAGGTTTCCCGCCTGAAGCCCGAAGAAGGAGTTGAATCGCCCGGTAGTGTTGGAAAGTCCGGCACTCGATCCGGCAAACGTATTCAAGGTGCCGGGCCCGCCGAACGCGCCCGGCGTGTTATTGACTCCTGATCCAACGCCGACGAAGAGATTTCCGGGGCCGGTTGCGCTGAGAAATTTATTACCACCAAGATTGTACTGAGCGGTCGCATTGACCACGTTGCCCGAAAGCGTACCGCCCGTCGTGCCGTTGCCTGAGATGTTGAAATTCGCCGTCTGCGGTGTGGCCGTGTTCTGGTTCTGTATGAAACTGTTGGCGAGGCCGGGGAAGTCTGATACTACTAGCGGCGCACTCGTCCAGTTAGCTCCATTGCTGCGCAAGACATTTCCCGACGTGCCCGGCGCACTCAACCCAGTGCCGCCTTTATTTGTGGGCAAGACTCCTGTGATAGTGTTCGCCGTGGTTGCGGTCGTTGCTTGATCCGCCGTCGCTGCATGATTGAGGACCATTTCAAGTCGCGGTTCGTGACTGGTCTGACGGTTCTCTTTGCTGTCGAATGTTACGTCTGCTCCGCCCGCTGTCGACACGAGCGCGATTCCCTGATTAGTCATCACACCATCAAGCCAGTCTTTCACGCTCTGAGTCAGATCAACTGTTATCCACTTGCCCGCGAGGTCTGATGTGATACTCACCATGGCGACGGCGGGGCCGAGTGCGGGAGCGCTTGAGTCAGTGATCGTCCCCTCAGACCAAGCGGCCAAAACAGGATGAATCTCAAGTGTCCCGGGTGCTTTGACATCCTCGACGAACAATTTAAGTGTGGCCTTGCCGACGTAACTGCCCACGGTTCCTGTCGGCAAATTCGGAGTCAGCTTGAACTTCAGATAACCCTTCTCGGTCGTGCCCGTCACCTGCACCGACTCGGCATCGCCGAAATTCTTATTGGGTTTATTGGCCGAAGTCTGCGCGTCATCCGGAAGTGTCGCCTGCTGTGCGAAAGCGAGGCATGGAAGCAGAATGACCACGATGGAAGCTGCGGCAAACAACCAAAGCATTGGTGAAAAAATCAATTCAGCGCCGCGGTTGGAATACCTTGGATTCGCGAACAGGTGAAACATGTCAGTCCTCCTTCAAGAGGTGCCGTTTTCTAAAACTCCGCTTTGACGCCAGGGGGAATTCTCGTTCTCAGGGAGTCAGGACTGTACCGAACGAGAAGAAGCGATGTAACTACCCCGAAGGGTAGGGCGGTTTGATTGTGGAGTGCAGATTTCGGATTGCGGATTTGCGCGGGCCAAGGGCGAAGCGTAAAGAGCAAAGGGCAATGTGCAAAGAGCGAAGTCCAACCATTCGCTTTGCTCTTAGCGCTTTGTCCGTTTGCACTTACACGAGTCGTTCGCGCAGTGCCTTGGCGACGGCCTCGGTCTTCGAATGCACTTGCAGCTTTGCGTAAATGTTCTTCAGATGAAACGAGACGGTGTTGGTTGAGATTGCCATCTCGCGGGCCGCGGTCTTCTTGTGATGGCCCTCAATCAGCAGTTTGAGCAATTCTGTCTCTTGCGGAGTCAATCGGTATGAAGCGGTGTCCGGTGGGCGAAACTCGCGAAACAATCTCACCACGCGGCGCGCTACTTCGGGAGACATCGGCGCGCCGCCATCGACAACTTCCTTAATCGATTCCAGCAATCGTGCCGGCGGCGTGTTCTTTAACAGATAGCCGGAAGCACCCGCGCACAGCGCACTAAAGATCTTCTCGTCATTGTCGTACACAGTGAGCGCAACGATCGGAAGGTGCGGATAACGTGCGCGCAGAATCTCGATGCCGTCGATACCCGACATTCCCGGCAAGCCAATGTCGGTGAGGATCACCTCCGGCGGCTGGCGATTGAGACCCGCCAAAGCAGATTCCATGCTGTAGTAACTGTTCAGACAACTGAAGCCGCGGGTGCCGTTAATCAGCGCCGCCAAACCCTCGCGCACTTCGCGGGTGTCCTCGATGATTACTACCCGAATGACACCATCAGCAGGCGTCGTCGTTTCAAGTTCCATCTGAACCTTAACCGGCAAACGTGTAAAGCTCTCTCTTACAGTCCAGCGAGCACTCAAAGGTTATCGGCGAATTGACTCGCTGTCACCTACCCGGAGAGGTAGGTGCTCTCTCTTTACATTGTCAGAAGAGTCCCAGCCTTCATCGCGGGAATCATGGCGTTGATGCATGTCCCTTGGCCTTTAGCCGTCTCGACCCTCAGAGTTCCCCCAAGTTTTTTCGCGCGCCGGCGCATGCTTTTTAAGCCTTGTCCTTCGCTGAGATTTTCAGGATCAAAACCAAGGCCGTCATCAGAAACTGTTAAAGAAAGAAATGATCCTTCGGCCTGGAAATCGATCTGGACCTTTGAGCACTCTGAATGACGCGCGGCATTGTTGACAGCTTCTTTGAAAATCAGAAGGAAGTCGCGCCGAATGTCCACGCCCAGCTTCAGATTCCGATCAGAGTCGGGGGCATTAAATTCCAAGGGAATGTTCCGCAAGGTGAAAACTTCATCGGCGTGTTGGCGCATCTTGCGAGTCAGATCACGCAGACTGTCGCGCTCCGGATCGATGGCCCAAACTATGTCGCTCATCGAGGTGACGGACTCACGCGCAATGTCGGCAATCGATTCGAGCGGATTGGCTCTCGATTCATCGCCGTTTCCAAACCGTTGTTTGGCAACTTCGCTAAGAATGCTGATGCGCGTGAGATTAGCTCCGATGTCATCGTGCAAATCCGTGGCGATGCGGGTGCGCATGTTGGCAACTTCGAGGAGACGCGCGACGCGATAGCGATAGAGTGAATAGACCGTGCCCGCGACAACCAGCGAGATGAGGGCGATGAACCACCAACGCAGCCACAACGGCGGCAACACGCGGAAGGTGATCGCGGCCGGCGTGGTGCTCACTTGTCCATCCGCGTTCATCGCGCGCACGAGAAATCGGTACCGACCTGACGCCAGGCGTGGGTAGGTCACCGTGCGTTGCGCAGTCGGCGCGCTCCAATCATGGTCCGCGCCTTCGAGCATGTACTGATAACGAAGTGATTCACCTGGCGCAAAGCCCAGGCCCACAAAATCGATCTGCAACTGACTCGCGTTCGCCGAGAGATCCGTCAAATGCAACTCGGTCTCGCCGATCGCGGAGACATTTTGGGCGGCGCCCGTTATGCGTAAACCCGTCAGCAACACGGGAGGCGGCAACGATTGTCGCTCCGGCTCGGGAAGGAAACGCGAAAGTCCCTGCGACGTTCCGATCCAGAGCCAGCCATCGCGCGCGCAAAAGGCCGCGGCAATCTTTCCGCCGGCCAGCCCGTCGGCGGTTGTGTAGTGCCTAACGCGGCCTGTGGCCGGATCGAACTGATCGAGACCCTGCCCCGTGCCAAGGTGGAGGCGTCCGTAAAGGTCTTCGGTAACTGCGAGGATCACATTGCTCGACAATCCTTGCGTCGTTGTATAACTCGTAAACCTCGGGCGCTCTGCTCCGGGGTTATCAAGACGAAGCAGCCCGCTTCGCGACGAAGCCAGCCAGACAGTGCCGTGTCGGTCAGTATAAATATCCATCACTCCCCCGGGCGGTGTGCTTTCTCCTGGCTTGAAAAACTCAAACGTTCCTTCATGGAAAAGCGCGAAGCCGGTATTGAACCCAATCCAAACGTTACCCGAAGAATCTTCACCGAAAGACCGCGCGAGGTCGTCGTGAAGCGAGGGTAGGCTTGGAGCATTGGTCAGATCGCGCAGAGTATTACTCTCGCGATCCCAAACGGCCAGACCATTCCCAGCAGAGTCGATCGTTGAAATCCAAATTCGTTCGCGGGAATCTTCAAAGATGCGAAAGACCTGCCGCCCGGCAAGCACACTCGCTTTGCCGAACACAGCGATCGGGCGCGCAGCTTTTATTTGTGTGAAGTCGTCCGCGGGCGGAAAGCGGTAAAGCCCCTCTTCGCCGCCCATCGTTATCCACCACTCACCATTGCGCGCTTGCAGGGTGACGCCCTCACCAACCCAACCCAAGCTTTTTCCCTTCAGTGCGTCCGGCAAGAACCAGGTCAGGTGTTGACCGTCAAAATAACCAAGGCGGGGCCAGTAGATGGCTTGGTTCTGATTTAACAGGTCAACCTTTCCGCCGTCGAAGACGCTGGAGTGGTTGTCGCCGAGGACGTAGCCGCGAAAGCAGACGCCACCGCTACGGTCAGCGTAGATCGCTTGCACATTCATAATGCCGTCCTGCCGATCGTAAGTGACGATGCCGTTATGCGCCAGCTTCATCACGCCGCCCTGCCCGCTCCCCAGCCAAAGGTTGCCGGCAGTATCTTCGGCCAGCGCCTGGATGGCATCGTCACTCAATCCGTTCTTCAGAGTGTAAACATGGTAACGTCGGCCCTCCGCGTCGCCTGCGGGGAGAAATTCAAGAAGTCCGTGCGCAATCCCCGCCCACAGCCGATGATCAGAGGTCTCGAAGAGTTGATTAATCCATTGGCTCTGGGAGTTATCGGCCGTGTTGAGCGCAAATGCCACTGAGGGCCTTGTGTGCGTCTCGTCGGCCGTGAGCCGGAAGAAGCCTGCGTTGCGAGTTCCTACCCAAAGCTGTCCTTGATGATCAAGCAAAAGATCGTGCAGGAAATCGTCCGGCAAGCCTTCGTTCTTCGCGTAGCGTGCCGTGCTGCCATCGGGCCAGCGCCGATACAGCCCAGCCGGCGTAGCCAGCCACAATGATCCGAATCGATCTTCGACGAGGTCATTAATGTAATGCTGCTCGGGATAATCGTTCGGCATACCAAGGTCCACCGCTACGAGCGATAATTGAGCATTGCTGGTTTGGAGCCGGTAGAGTCCGTTGTAAGTCCCGCACCAAATCTGGCCATCACGCGCTTCGAGGAGCACTGAGATGTAACGCGCATGCCGGTCCTCATCCGCCGGCGCGACCACTGTGAACATCGGCGGTGTTCCGGCGTCACTCGCACTGAGGCCGCGGTTTATAGGTCTACCTTTTGGATTGAAGCGAACAAGGCCGGCGTTCGTCGCTACCCAATACTCGCCACCACGAGTCTCTAAGATGTCGCTTACGTTTGGGTGCGGAAGTCCTTCAGCCGTTCCGTAGTTGGTAAACGAGTAACCGTCGAAGCGCGATAAACCTTCGGCGGTACAGAACCATAGAAAGCCGCGCGAGTCGCGGAGAATCTTATTAACAATGTTATGTGAGAGGCCGTCGGCGGTGGTGTAGTTCTTGATCGGCAATCTTTCGGCGCGGGCCACCAAAAGGACCGCAAAGAGCGCTCCGAAGAGTAATGAGATCCGCCAACCGGATTTAGCAGGATACAATGTGAGCCGCATGTTAGCGAGATTTTACTTTAAGGACTGCTTGCGTTAATCGCGTTCCAGATGAACGGGAACGTGCCCCAGGTTTGGCCCCGATGCTGGGGACGAAAAGCGAAGAGCACGACGCGGCCTTTGCCCATGGCGATTTCGGCAAGTGCGATCTTGTCTTTGATCTTATCCTCACCACGCAACCAGCCGGATCGGAGTACTTCGTCTTTCGCGTAGCGTGCGATCACGTGAACCTTATCGCGATCGGTTGTTTCGAAGGCTGAGCTGTTGATGAAGTAGGCGTCGGTGTCTTTTGACATTGTGCTCGCGATCCGATTCGTGGTGTCGACATCGAGCCGCAAAATAGAGCCAGGGCAGTAAAAATCGGATGAGCGCAAACCTTCCAGGGCATTGCGCAGCGGCAACTTCCACTGTCTGATCAGTTGGCCGCACGAGCCGTCGAAGCAAATCAGGGTACCGCCGTCATTTACAAAGTGAGCAAGGTTCGCGTAGCCCTGGTCGCTGATTCGTCCGGTTTCGATGACGGGAACATCGCTATCGATCGGCGGTCGCGTCTGCTCCGAAGGTAGAACGATCGCGTCGAATTTTTCGCGCGGATTTGCGTCATTCAATGCAGTTTCATTAAGCGACTGATACGGCACGTTGAAACTGTCGAAGACATAACGCGTCCAACCTTCGTCCATGTTTCCCGCCCGCGAGCTTTGATAAATTCCGATCCGGATTCCGGGTTTGATTGGATTCGCGATTGGCGACTTGTCGCCGGTCCATAACGCCAGGCCGAGATCGCGACGCACGTCGTTCTCAGACTTAATCATGGTTAGCTTTCTATCGTTTTTAGCCTCACGAATCGAAAGCACCACCGGAGTTGCGACGCCCATGGTCAATGGCAATGTCCAGCCAGCAACGTCATATGGTCTTTCAGCCTCGCCGGTTGCCGTCGTGCGATCGGGGTAGATCTGTGGCTCGAATAACGCGAGTACATTCTGGCGGTAGGGTTGATCGAGAAAAATAATGTAACTGCCCGCCGGGGCCTCTTTTTCTTTCCGGTCCGAGGAAACCGCGATTGTCCGGTTCGACGCGGCAGTACGTCGCATGCTTTGGTCGCCCGAAACGGCGTGCAACTCGCGATCTAGTCGATAGACCTCGACGCCTTGCTCGACCAGGGCGCCGACCATTTTTGCGACGTTCTCGTCGCGACCCTGACCGGCCGGAATCAAGTATGCCATCGGCTCGTTGTCACCAATGCGCGCCAGTCCCGCTTTGCCGAGTTCATAGAAATTTCGCAGATAGTCCGCGCGGTAATTTGACGCCAGCGACAGCAACGAGTGGCAAGCAATCAACTCCATCTGCATGATGTCGCGCGGATGCCAGGTCCCGCCAGGCCAGGGATCGGGAAAGTTCGTCGTCACTTCCATTGCGCTGCGCATGCCGCGCGTGCCGGAACGTGCCAGTTGTTCGCGGGTGACCGTGCTCGGCGTCATGATGCGCGCGCTCGACGCCTCAGTCAGAATACCGATCGAGTTATGAAAGTACGGCGCGGTGCGAAAGCCGCCATGCCACCACGTGTCGTAAAGCGCGTTGGTCAGAATGCCTTTGAAGCCGGCGGCGGTTACGTCAGCCGCCATCTTGTGGCCAATCAAACCAACCTCTCTCAGGAGTAACGGTGCGATGTGCGGATTCGGCGGATCGTAAAAGGGCGGCACGAAAAATCGCGAACCGTTCGAACCTTGTTGATGAATGTCGTAGACAATCTCCGGAAACCACTCCTGCCAAAACAGATGTGTGATCGCCTTCGTTTCTTTCAAATCGAGCATGAACCAATCGCGATTGTCATCGTGGCCCGCGTAGTGATGGTAAAGCTCAGGCGGCTCGCGGCCTTCGGATGAAGTGCCGAGCGTCTTGCGATACCAGTTGGCGACGATATTCACGCCGTCTGGATTTGGGGATGGAATCAGAATGATAATTACGTTTTGCAAGATCGCCAGGGTGTCACTGTCGTTTGCACTCGCCAGGTTGTAAGCCAGTTGTGTGGACATTTGCGAAGCAACAATCTCAGTCGAGTGAATGGAGCACGAGATGACGACCACAGTCTTGCCGTCTTTCACTAGCTGGGCACTCCAGTTCACGTCGCCGTCACTGGGATTGAGGCGCGGATCGGCAAGGCGACGCTGAATCTCTTTGTACTTTGCCAGATTCCGTATATTCTCGGGCGCGCTGATGAATGCGGCGATTAGCGGTACTCCGAGCGTCGATGTGCCGATCGTTTGCACCTGGACGCGGTCACTTGCTTTGTCGAGTCGCGCGAAATAGTCGGTAATCTGTTTCCAATCCGCGATCGTGTGATCGTCTCCGGGATTGAAGCCAAGAACTGAGCGCGGCGAAGGAATGATTCTAGTTCCTGATTCACGTTTGGGTTGAGCGTAAACCGCGGATATCAGAACCACGAGAATGGAAACAGTGCTGAGAAGCAGGTTACAGAACCGCGTGCGGTAGCGACCGGATCCCGGAGGCGACTTGCAAACAGATCGGAACGAATCCTGGTTAATGCCAGGAGCTTGGTAGGATCCGGTCGCTACCGCTCGCGGTTCTGTAACGTGCATTGTGAAATTACCTCGTCACGATGATTGAAGAGCGAATGAAACCGCCGGCTGACACGGGCGGTGCTGATTACAACTCAGAGATGACCGACAACGATCCGGCGAAGTCTAGCACAAGACGGGGGCCTCGGATCGTCGGCAAGCTGCTCTTCTGCTGGTCGTGGTTCGTCGCCGGCGCGCTGCTGCTGATCTTCACGCCACCGGTTCTGCTTATCGGTTCACTGGCGAGACGACAAAATTGGATTTATTGGTGGGCCAACTGGGGCGCGCGCACCTGGCTGCGTCTAACCGGCGTCAAGGTGAAAGTGACTGGGCAAGCGCATCTGGACCCAACCCAAACTTACGTCTTCGTCGCGAACCATTGGTCTTATCTCGACGCGGCGCCGTTGTTCGCTTTTACGGGCCGGCGCATGGGGATGGTGGCTAAGAAGGAACTCTTGAAAGCGCCGATCCTCGGCTATGGAATGGGCTTCGTGAATGTCATCGCCATCGATCGGTCGAATCGCGAACGCGCCGTGAAAACTCTGAAAATAGCAACCGAGCGCTTGCGCTCTGGAATCTGTTTTGGCGTTTGTCCGGAAGGAACCCGCGCCTTCCCTGGCGAAATGCTGCCGTTCAAGAAAGGCGCATTTCATATGGCCGTTCAGGCGGGCGTTCCCATCGTTCCGATAGCTCTGAAGAACTCCGACCTGTTAATGGGTCGAGGAACAGGTGAAGCATGGCCCGGCACAATCGAGATGGTCATGTTACCGCCGGTCGAGACTTCTTCCGTTTCCAGTGACCAGGACCTCGATCAACTCGTGAAACATGTTCAGGGAATTATTATGAAAGAATTGGGAGTTGAGAAGCTGACGCAAAGAAGCTGATGACACCGTCAGCCCGCTCGTTTCGACGTAGCGTCGAACTGAATTTAGCCCGGCGTTTGAACGCGGGTAGAAACGCCGAACATTCCTCTCTGGTCGCGTCAGCTACGGCGGCAGGAGCAATTCAGGCGTCGCTAACGCGACGAGAAACGTCTTGCGAACATTTTTCCGGGCTTTAAAAGCCCGGCTAAATTCACGCGCGACGCTACGCGTCGAGGACCATTTGCCGTCTATGATTTTTGAGCGAGGTGGTTGCTCTATCCATTACTGCTCCTTAAAATCATAAGTAAGTATCCCGCTGACTTTTACCGCCGTTCCATCAATCAACATGGGAGTGAAGCGCGCTTTTCTGGCAGCATTAATCGCAGCTATCCACAAAGACTGAGGACCGAAAATGGCATCGGCGTTCATAACGCGGCCTGTCTCATCGACCAGGACCTTAACCTGCACTTGACCGGAAGCATGTAGCTTCTTTGCTTCGGCAGGATAGATGGGAGCCGGCAATTCGAGCGCCTTGCTATTGAGGACGCCTCCTTCAACCGGGCCCACCGGCCGCTGACCTTCAGGGGTCTCGGTCTGCGATTTATTCTTGACCGTCTCAGGAGTTGCTTCTCCAACCTCGGTAATCGTGACCTTGCCGCGACCGACTTTGAAATCGGTGTACTTGATCTGCATGCGAATTCGCATGTCCTGGCCGTTGTCGTAAATCAAATCGTCGTCGGCGTAGGAATAGGTCGGGAACCAATACTTGCCGTCGATTTGTTCACGATACGTTTCCACCACCGGGAACTTATTTTCTTTAGTTTCGGGGACGCCTTTGCCCTTCGACTTCACAATCTGCAAATCGCGGTCGTCGACCCAGATGCGTCCGACGAAGAATCGCTCGATTGACTTTTTCGGCATCACTTTAGGGCCCACGTCAAACACGAAGAGATCGAGTTCGTCAATCCGCTCTTTGCCGACGTATTTGAAGTTATACTGATTGAGCTTTGAGGCTTCCAGCGCGAAAGGGTTCACGCCGCCGAGGTCTTCCAAATCCTCCGGAGTCACGCCGGTAAACGATGGCATCGGAAAGAAATTTATTTTCTCGTACCGATTGCCCTGATCGTCGAAGGTAAAGTCCGACACCCGATGATATTCACCGATAACCTGACCGCCCATTCCGAGCACCTGAACGAGGGCATCGCGTTTGAAAAAGTACTCGTTAAGTGCGCGACGAAATTGCGTTTCTTTCGCGGTGAACTTGCGAATGATTTCGTCCACTTGGGCCTGAGTAAGATTGGCTGAGCCTGTGGTTGACGGTGCGGCGACCTTTGTATTGGCTGCCGACTGTTGCGCGAGGGCAATCCGGCTGCAGATTGAAAGAGCCAGCGCGCCAAACAGTGCAAGCCGCAGACAAGTCTTTATGAAGGGATTCATAGGGTGTTCCTCATCGATTGTTCTACCCGGAATGCGGCCCGGTGCCGCTGAATTATGCCAATGGGACCGAGCCCGCCTGCAACTTCGTCAGATGAGAGAAATTGGAAGGCTGTTGCCAAGCGGTCAGAACCGCCTGCGGTAGCGGGCGGTTAAACTCTAGTTACGCTGGCTCCCGAGTAATGTTAGATCAACCGCCCGCTACCGCAGGCGGTTTCGGACCATTTCGCTTTGCCTTCTCTTTCGAGTTAACATGTCTGGTTTGCGAGACCGCCAGATTCCTGTCTGTGCGTCCTCGCAATGAATTAGCAATGACTCAGGAAGCGATCGAAGTCCGCGGCGCTCGCGTCAACAACCTCAAGAACATCTCGTTCTCGATTCCCATAAATCAGATGACCGTGGTGACGGGTGTCAGTGGTTCGGGCAAGTCTTCGCTCGCTTTCGACACGGTTTATGCCGAGGGCCAGCGGCGCTACGTCGAATCGCTGTCTGCTTACGCACGCCAGTTTCTCGAGCGGATGGATAAGCCGGACGTGGATGAAGTGCGTGGCATCTCACCGGCAATCGCGATTCGCCAGAAGAATGCGACCCGAAATCCTCGCTCGACCGTCTCGACGCAAACGGAGATCTACGATTATCTGCGGCTGTTGTATGCACGCGTCGGCACGACGATTTGTCGAGTCTGCGGACGCGAAGTACATCGAGACTCTCCCGAATCTG
>Ga0209577_10005337_pt1 | contig 11978 bp, 10 predicted proteins | sample GraSoiAngelo_109_FD_185874 | JGI IMG/M metagenome (GOLD analysis project Ga0209577, IMG submission 185874) | Grasslands soil microbial communities from the Angelo Coastal Reserve, California, USA - 14_0903_12_20cm (SPAdes) (version 2) | ecosystem: Environmental > Terrestrial > Soil > Grasslands... | reverse complement strand
TTAGGAACTTTAGTTCACCCAGGAGCCAGAATCCCAGCGCGAGCAGGATAGCGATGGTCAGGATGAGCGCGTTTGCCGCCATGAAGATCCTCCTATTGGAAGGCCTGGTCTTCTCGGAAGTAGCTGATGGTCAGCCCCAGCGGATTGATGGGAATCAGTTCGTTCGGCACGTGCTTCTGAAAGAAGAAGACGAAATTTGCGGTATACAGCTCCCGTTTCAGCTCGCTGTGGTCCGGCGAGTAATAAACCATGTAGAAGTCCACGCGGGCCTTCGAGGGGGATTCCATCGCTTCGAGTGCGACTTTCTTCACCTCCACGTCAATCTCGGCTAGAGAGGTGTTCGAGAGAAATTTCTTGATGATGTCGTCCTTGCGGTAAGTGTCGAGAACTGCGCTCGCGAGCTTGCCGTCAAGGAAATAGAGAGCTCTCGAAAAGTCGTCCTGGATGGTGTAACGATTGCGGCGGTAGTACAGCCGGCAAAACTGGCTAAGAAAATACTTGGCCTCGGCATCTTGAGGTTGGTACTCGAGGTTGTGGTAATTGATCGCTTCGGCTCTTCCAAGCTCGTCAATGCGGATCACGAGCGGCCGGAAATTTTGAAACGTGCGGATGGTCTTCCAATCGAGAACCACGAGGCCCGCGGCGATGAGACAAGCGAGCGTGAGCGCAATCTTGAGGTAAGTGTTAGTCACCATCGGATCACCGTACTGTTCGAGATAGAGCCGCTTGGCGTCCTCAAAGCTCCTATCGTTCGTCATGGCAGGTGACTCCCGGCCACTTGCCTCAGAACCCTTTCAGAAGAGCCGCCTGAAGCACCGCTGAAGATGTGGCTTGTGAGGTCAGGTATTTTCGCGAGGGCATAGATCGAGGCAAGAAAGGTGATGAAGAGCACGGGAAAGGCGTACATGAGTTCGCCGGTCGAAATCGTGCCCTTCGGCTGAAGGTCCAGGATTCCGAGGATCAGATTGGCGATCACATAGACCACTGCCGCGGCAATCACCTGATAGAAGGCGTACTGGACGAAGCAGCGCAGCCACCCCCAGAAAAGCCAGTCCATCCGGGGGACGATGAAAAAGGGAACGAAGAGCGGTCCCACAAGCACGCACACGGCGGTGGCGATGAATCCATAGGCGATGACCACGATGGCGATGGCCTGTGCGGCAGCGAGCAGAATGATGATGCCGGCATAGAGGATGGTTCCGAGGATGTCGGTCACGCCCGGCGAATCCATGCGCGTCTCGAAATCAGTGATCCGCTCTTCGACTGTCTGGAGCTCGGTCTGGTTGATCTTGTTGGCCAGAAATTCGGCCTCGTCGGTAACCAGGTTATGGAAACTCGAGCCCATGCCGGGGATGGGATGGCTGTAGTAATTGGTCATGCCAAAGCCGAAGCTGATGGTCAGAAGGAGAGCCGCAAAACTGTCGAAGTGAAAGAGCTGGTTTCCGCTGGCGGAAGCGAGGGCGGATTTCGCTCCATACCAAACCACCAGGATCGTCGAGAAGGCCCGGAAGAGGTTTTGGCCCATGGCGTCGAAGAAGCCGAGATTCTGGGTCAGAAGGTTGTTGATGGCGCGAAAGATGAACTGGAGATAGTCCATGCGAGTGGCTCCTTCGACGCGATAAGCGCATCTCGCGCTACGGCATCCGGAAGTTCTCAAGCGAGTCGGTGAGCGTGCCGGTGAGCTGGGCCATGTTCCCGGCGAGGTTTCTGCGCCGGGCAATTTCGGCATTGATCGCATTGGCGATTGCTTCGCGCTGCTGCTTGGAGAGGATGGTCTGTTGCTCAACCAGAGAGGCGAGGAGCTTGTTCGAGTCTTGGACGGTGCGGAGCGTCAAAACGCTTGCGGCGTTGATCTTGTTGAGCACGGAGACTTCGGTGTTCAGACGGGGATCATCGGAGAGAGAGTCTTGTTCGAGGTTGGAAATCCGGCTCTCGATCATGGGCGCATTCCCGCGGATCGCACCGATCGTCGAGAGCGCCGTCGTGCCCGCTCCGTCAGCGAGCTCGACCGAGGCATACTGGGATTTGACCCGCTCCTGTTCCGCGGCAGTCATTCGCTCGAGTGCCCCCGCGTCGTACTCGAGCAGTTGGGTGGTCGCGCGCTCGTAGCCGGCACCAACGCTTTGTCCTGAATTGACGCCGCTTGTCCACGCGCCGGTATTCCCGTAGACATCCCGGGCGGCGGTGTTTCGCCATTGCGAAAACAGCGCCCGGTAGCGGGCGGGCATGTTCTGAAGGTTCTTGGCCATGCGGATCGCCAGGTTGTATTGGGCGACAAGCTGCGCATAGCTGTTTTTGAGCTGGATGAGCTGTTGCTGCAGCTGGAAGTAGCGGAGCACGGCGTTGTGATAGTTCGCCGGGTCGTAAACGACTCCGCCGAAACCAAATTGCGCGGAGGCCGTTCCTGCAAAAAGTCCGAGGACCAGCATTGCCGCCAGAGCTTTTTGTTTCATGTTTTTTTCTCCCTTTTTCCGAATTCAAAAAATAAAAAAGTTCTGAAGCTTCACAGGTTCCGGGGCAGTTGGTGGGTCGCGTAATCAGGCAGCGTTAGGTCCGCGGAAAGATAAACTTTGACGCGCTGTCCCTCGCGGATCCTGACCGTGGGCAGGATGTTCAAGAATTTGCTCAAGATCTCGGCGGAGGATTGTGCTGTCGAGTGAGCAAACCCCTGGCGCATGACCTCCGTGCCGGAGGCGGCGAGCGGGCCCGCCGTGCCGCCCTCCGCCAGGGCACCGAGGGAGCCGATGGCCATCGAGACGCCGAAGATGCGGAAATAATGGTTGTTCACCTGATCGCGGAGGCCCGCATCGCCAGTCTGATTGAGGCCCTTGAACTGGTCGAGGCTCACGGAAAATCCGTCCGGCATGAGGAGGCGGTGGAAGAGAACGGCAAGACGCGTCTGGCCGAAAGCCTCGACTTTTTTTGCCTCGCCCAAAATCTTCGAGCCTGCCGGAATCAGCAGGTGCTGGCGGTCATGGGAAAACACATCGTTGGTTAACAGGCATTCGACCGGACCGGTAAACTGCCCGTCGAGGCGAGTGAGGAGAACCGACTCGAGAACTGTCCCTTCGAAGAGGATGTAGGTTCTCCCCGCCGCCGCGGAGGACGCATGGGAGGGCGCGGCGGCAGGTTCGTGGGCCTGGCTGGTTGGGCGGCTGGCCGCGGCTGGGTTTGCGTTGTGAGCTTCACTCGGCGCGTTCGTACTAGCCTCGGCGGCCGGGAGCGATGGCGTTGGAACGCCTTTTAGTGCTTGCGAAAGGAGGGCCGCGTCGAGAGGAGGAGGTGCGGGGCTTGCCGGCGCTTCATCGGTGGCCGGAGTGGCCGGCTCGAGGGGCTCCGGCTGGGTCCCGTTTTGCCCCTGGCGATAGCTCAAGGCGAGGTTCGAGGCAAACAGCGACAGGTACTCGCGCTTCTTTCGCGCGCCTTTGATTTGGTCCTCGGTGTGTTCGCCTGACAGATTGGAAGCGCTGGCGGAGGGCGCCTGCTGCTCGCCCGCCGGCATCCCGCCAAGCAGCCGATTCTGTTGTGCCAGCGCGCTCTGTGCGACAGCTTGCTCGCGTTGAAGCTCTTGGATGCGATTCTGCAGCTCGGTAATCTTCGTCTCGTTGACTTCAACCGGTTGCGGCTGCCGTGCCCCAGGAAGCGTGGCCTTGGCGGCGCTTTCCTGCCTTTTGCCGCCCGTGAGCCACATGATCACGACCATCAGCACGGCCAGCCCCAGGATCAGCCAGGACTGTACATGCTTGGGGAGAAGCCCGGGAGGTTTCGTCGTTTTGTCTACGATCGGCTCGTTCATTCTTGCGCTCCTCCTGCTTTCCATGGTTCGCGGCTCTTTTAGCGGCGCCGCTTAAAGGTGACCTTTTTCGTTCCGAGGACCAGATATCCGTCATCGATGATCTTCGGGGCGATATAGACGCCGTTTTCGAACTGGAAGGTCAAGAGGTTCGGCTTTCCGTCTTTGACTTCATAGAGAGCGGGTTTCTCTCTCGCGCCGCATCGGATGTAGGTAAACGTTTCGTCGTGGTAGACGATCGACACGCGAAACGGCTCCTCCCGCGCCTTCCTGTCGAGCTCATAGTCAAACTGAAGCTTCCCGGGATAATCGGCCCTGAATTTCGCTACCTCATCGGCCGCGCGCAGCTCGGCTAAGCGAACCTGGCTGTCGGTCTCGGCGCGGAGGGCCTCCAGTTCCTTCTTGTAGGCTTCCGCCTCGCCGGCTCGAACGTAGCTTTCGAAACCCGCCGAACCGCGAATGGCCGATTCTTCCTTGGGCTCGACGAAGAGCTTGAGGTCGGGTTCGAGGGAGCGATCGTTGCTGACTTCGGTTAAGAGAAAGGAGTAGACATGGCCGGTAGAGGTAATCAGATGCAGGTCGCTTTGAATCCCCGCCTGTGCCGGATGGACGTAACAGAGGTTGTGTGCGCCGTTGATGATCCAGAACTCTTTGTCGCCGGTGGCAAAATCCAGAATCTCTTCGTTTGCTGGCAGCACGATGAGCGTCGAAAAGCGAATTTTGGCGCGCACCGGGACAATATCCTGCCCGGAGTATTTCACCGTCCGCCCGCTGGCAGGTCCTGCCTGAACTGGTAGCGCTGCAAGACCCGAGAAAGTAAGGATCGCGAGACTCGATTTAAGAACGGGGATGACCTTTGGCACTTTTTTCCTCCTGGGTTGAATTTGGTTGCCGATTCCCTTGAAAGAAGCCGGCGTCAGAACCACAGAACAGGCCGCACCAGAAAGGACCCCACAGCAGGGCTGGCACGGCGAAGGCCAGAGCGAGTAACGTGGACGCGAAGTAGAGATCTTGGACAAACGCCACGAGACAGGTGAAGACCATGAACAAGGCGATCACCGCAGGCACGACCAAAACCCAAATGACCAGCGAGATGAGGAGCGTTCTCATGGCTTCGTCCCGGCGAGCACTTCGAGTCCCTTCTCGAGCCCATAGGTCTCGAACGCTTCCCGCCGCTTGCGGTTATCGAACGGATCGTTGGTGTAGAGCCAGTAGCTTTTGCTGTCCACACTGAGATTTGCGACTTTGGCGCGCTCCGGCGTTTTCAGAAGGAATTGCTGCTTTGGAACGAGCGCCCGGATGAGTTCGATCTCGGTTTCGTTCAGATGAAACTGGTGGGCGTAGAGCTCCCGGTCCATGTCGGGGTTGGCCAGGAAGAGCTTCGTCGGGCAGCTTTCGACGATTACGTCGAGGATGTCCGAGCGGCGCAGTTCATCGAGCGACTGCGTCGACAGAACCATGGCGGCGTTGGCCTTTCGCCAGGTCTTGAGCGCTTCGACCACGTATCTCTGAATGCTGGGATTTTTCAGGAACATCCAGGCCTCATCGATGCAGAACGCCTTGAACGCCGTGCTGATCTGACGATCGGAGATCACCGCGTTCGCGCGGTGCAGGATGTAGAAAAGCAAGGGTTCGAGAAGCTCCGGATACTGGCGCATGCGCTCGAAATCGAAGCACTGGAATCTCGAAAACGAAAGGGTGTCTTCCGGGTTGTCGAACAGGAATCCGAACTGGCCCCCTTCGGTCCACTTCGCGAGGCGGTCGGACAGGCGCCGGGGGAGCGTATTCGCGAGCACTCCCAAAGTGCGGAGCGCCGGGTCGATGGAGTAGAGGTTTTCGATTTGCTGGTAAAGGTCGCGCTCCTCGGCGGTTTCGAGTTCCAGTGGGGCGGAACCCTGGAGGAGAACCTTCAGGAAGAGGGCCAGGAAGTCCAGGTTTTCCTTCGTCGGCGGCAGCAAGAAGGGATTGATTTGGAAGTCCGGCGAATCGATTCCAACCTTTATATAACTGCCGCCAAAAAGTTCGGTGAGGCTCTGGAAGCTTCCGCCCAGGTCGAAGACGAAGGTCCACGGGTCGTACTTCTGCAGGTTGGTGATGAGAAAATTCAGCAGAAACGATTTCCCGGCACCCGTGCGCCCAAGAATCAAGGTGTGCGCGATGTCGCGGTGATGGAGATTGAAAAAGTAAGGCGTGTGGTGGTTCGTTTCGAGAACCGCGAGATATTCCGCCCCGAGATGGCGGTTCTGAGGCTCGCCGCCGTCGAGGGTAAACAGAAAGGAGTAATCCGCGTAGTTCGAGTTCAGGAGATAGAACGAGCGGAGATTAAAGGCGTAGTTGCCGGGAACGGTTGCGAGAAACGCGTTCAGCAGGTTCGATCTCTCTTCGTATAGCTGCGCATCGTGGACGCTGAAGACCTTGTAGAACTCCGCCGACGCGCGGTCTACTTTCGCCGGGTCCAGATCGTAAATGACCACGCTGAGAGAAAACTGGCCAAAGGCATTCCCTTTGAGCTCCATCTCCTTGATGCTCTCCCCGAGTTCCCGAACCTGGGACTCCTTCGAGTCGTCCCACAGAACATCTTGTGCCGACCGGTCGTCGAGGCTCACCTGGCTCAGGAAAGAGCGCTTGGTGTTGTGAAAATGCCTGCGCTTGGCCTGAATGACTCTCCTCATTCTGTCGGGATCTTCGCTTTTCCATTCCGTTACCACGTGGTAGTTGGCTTCCACTTCAAGCAGGCGGCGGAAGATGAGGGGAAAGCTCCGCGCGGACGGTTCCTTGATCGTGAGAATCCTTACGTAATACTCGTCGAGGCGGAGGTGGCTCCGGTGGCATTCGAGATGGGATTCCGGGAGGTAATAATCCAGAAATGTGTTGTGAAGGAGTTTTGCAAACGCGATCTTGGCGGGGGCGAAGTTGAGGGTCTGTTTGAGAATGCGGAAGGCTTCTTGCTTGTCGAGCAGGCGGGCCGGCAGAAAATCGTTGACCTGGAGGAGGAAACTTTCGACCTTTTGGAGCAGGCTCGCCTGCGCCCGGCTAAGTTCCCCTTCGAGCAGCAGAATCTGTTTTCTTGCCGAGAAATGCGCCCGGAGTTGAGATACCGCTTTCCCGGGCTCTTTCGTAATGGCGAGCAGGGTAGTTGCGAGCGTGCGCGTGTAGCGGAAGCCCTCGAACAGGATGACGTAATAGATCGAAAGCGAGAAAAGCCCGTCCGCTTTGCCGGCAAAATACTCGAGGCGATTCTTGATGGCCATGTCGACAACCGGCTTGCCATAGAGCTTGTAGGGGATGGTTTGGTGGTTCCGTTTGAAGAGGTACTGGTAGACGCGGTAGTTCGAGTCGAACAGCTTGAATGCCGATTCGAGGCGTTTTGTAAGGCTGTCGAGCGTGGCTCCGTCCAGGCCTTCGTAATCGACGCCTCGCACTTCGAGCACCAGGCCAAGGTCTCCAGTCTTGGTGAGGAACATGTGGGAGTCGACAAAGCCGTAGAGGTTCACCATTTCGTTCAGGGAACCAGTCTCCTGGTAATTCTTGAAAATCCGTTTGAGCTTAAGCATGGGGGATCCTGCGAATCGCAATCGGGCTGAATTTTGACGGATCGTATTGGGCGCGCAGCCTGGCCGAGGTGAGCAGCAGATGAAGAATCTGAGGATCTGTTTGGGTGGCCCAGCGCGCGAACGAGTAGAGCAAGAGAAACATGAGCATCCCCCCGAGCAAACTGCCAAGCAAGTTAAAGGTTCCCGCTCCCATGCACATGGCGAAGAAGAAGAGCTTTCGCTCCGCGCCAAGAATCGTGAGCGGCCGCGAAATCGATCGATAGACTGGATTCACTCGCCTGCCACTTGCCACACATGCCCCCGCGAGGGTATTTGGCTCACGGAAACAACCAGGCGAGAAAGTTGACGGCGGCGATGGCCATGCCGACGCCGAAAAGCACGCCGGCGAGCACTCGCTTTGAGCCGCCTTCCCCGAAAGCGAACGTGAGGCCGGATACCACGATGGCTACCAAGGAGAGGCCGCGGGCGATGGTGCTGGTGAACGCTTGTTGCAGGACGTTCACGGCGTTTTCCCACGGAGAGCTGCCTGGCAGCTGCGCGAAAGCCGGGGCCGCCAGAAGGAGTCCCGCCCCCGCGACAAGCGCTTCCCGCAATGTTTTCTTAAACCGATAGGTCTTGCTGGAACAGGGTCTCATTTTCCCTCCGTCTCCTTCTGTCTTCGCTCGTCGATCAAGCTAGGAGAGTTCTCGCCGGGCGGTTGGGCCCCAAGGACGCGCGCGACGAGACAAAACCGTATCCCTGCTTCAAGTAGCGGAGCAAGAGCTCCAGGCAGTTGGTTTTGCGTCGTATCCCGCGCCTTAGCCTATGGCGCTTTAGGAGGCGCCATGCTCCGGGGGAAGCCGGCGAGAACTCCCTACACTTACTGGGGAACATCGGGGAGACAAAAAGTAAGAAAACTATTTTTGAGAGCAGAGGGGCATGGGGTTCTCGATGGCGTAGGGTGCAACGTTGCGCCTAAACTCGCTCATCTCCAAAGCCCGCCAAGTGCCTAACGGATTTGGGGATCTCTGCCAGCACCAAGTTGTACGCCTCGCGCGGAGCCGGGTCTGGCGAGCTGGGTGCTCGGGGCGGCGCTCGGCACGGTAAAGGACAACATACGCGCCGACCTACCTTGATCGCGAGGTAGCTATGCAACGCTTCGGACTAACGGACTTGCTCCTTTGTGAGGTTCTTCAGGGAATCAATGACGAGAAGTTGTTCACACGAGTCTTGCAGGAACTTTCGAGACCGGTGGTGCTGACCATAGATTGGTCCGCGGGGACTGTCGCCTTTAGGTGACAGGGGAATGCGGCCTTCTTTTGCATATCCGTGCATCTTCGCTTTTGTTTGTCTTAGACCTATGCTCTCTGTGTTTGGAGCGCACACCCGTGAACACCTGATTGACTTCTAGTCCCGCTTGAGCTTATAACCTGGTACAAGTTGACTCGGTTGCTCCGGGCCCCTGTACTGTTAAGAGCTGGGAGCGGTCCCGTGTCCTCGATTTCGACGAACCGCTATCACCCCTGTGTGCAAAGGCCATGCGCGAGGGAGATCTTTTCCCACGCGCAGAATACTTCTTGTTGTCTGGCCCACGCCTCTCGTCAGAGAAGGAGTTCCCGTCCATGGTGCGAAACCTGAGATGCCTCGCTCTGTTTGTCAGCGTTCTGCTTTTTCTTTTTGCGTTGCGCACCACACCCGTTTTCGCGCAGGGAGTCCAGAAAGGGCCGAGAATCATTTACGCAGGTAACAACGATACTTCGCCGCCCTTTCGAGAGATGCCTGTGGGCCGTGAGGACCGCGCGAAGCCGCTGGCTCACCGGAGGCCTGGGCGGCCGCACGTGGACGGTCACCCGGACGTTGTGCTGCAAAGCAGCACAGAACCCCAGGTGAGCACGACGAACGGGCTGAACTTCGGCGGCATTGGCTCAACCGGGTTTGCTCCTCCGGACGCGAATGCCTCGGTGGGGGCCACCCAAGTGGTGGAAACAGTGAACCTTTCCTACCAGGTCTTTGATAAGTCCACTGGGGCATCCATCTTTGGCCCCGTTTCCATCGGCAATCTCTGGACCGGGTATGGTGGGGTGTGTGAGACGGGCAACCTCAGCGATCCTGTGGTGCTGTATGACAAAGCGGCGGGGCGTTGGGTAATCGGCATTGTGGCGTTCGACTCGACGTTTAGTAATAATGCGGAGTGCGTCGCCGTTTCGACCACTTCCGACGCGACGGGGAGCTTCAATCGCTACGGGTTTTTGTTTGGCAGCGACCTGAATGACTACACCAAGCTGTCTGTGTGGCCGGACGGGTACTATTTGTCGGCGAATATCTTTCCGTCTGGCACGTTTTTCGCAGGGCCGGCAGCTTGCGCGCTGGATCGCACGGCTATGCTCGCGGGAAATACCGCTACTGGGCTGTGCTTCCAGTTGGGAACGAGCGATGCGAGCTTGCTGCCGTCAGACTCGGACGGTTCCACGGCGCCACCCGCCGGTTCACCCAACTTCTTCCTGGAACTGGGCACTTCGAGCACGCTTAATCTCTACAAGTTTCACGTTGATTTCGCCAATTCGAACAATACCACCCTCACCGGACCCATGGCCATTTCCGTACCTCCGTATACCGACGCCTGCGGCGGGTCAGGAGGAACTTGCATACCGCAACCCGGGACGACGCAACAACTCGACTCGCTCGGGGAGCGGCTGATGTTCCGAGTGGCGTATCGCAATTTCGGCAGCCACGAGTCGTTGGTGACGTCGCACTCGATCAGCTCGGGAAACAGCACAGCGGTGCGCTGGTATGAGATTCGGAGCCCTAATGGAACGCCGGCAGCCTTTCAGTCCGGCACCTTTGCGCCAAACGCGACCTCACGGTGGATGCCGAGCGTCGCTATGGACCAGGCTGGCGATATCGCCCTGGGCTACAGCCTATCGAGCAGCAGCGTGTTTCCTTCCATTGCCTATACGGGACGCGTGCCCAGCGACGCTCCGGGAACCATGGAAAGCGAAACGATGCTTCTCTCTGGGTCGGGCTCACAGACGGGTGGACTCAGCCGCTGGGGCGACTATACCAGTATGGCCATCGATCCTGTAGATGACTGCACGTTTTGGTACAGCAACGAGTATCTGTCGAACACCGGTAGCTTCAACTGGGCTACACGGCTGGCGTCGTTCAGGTTTCCCACTTGTGGTTCTACATCGCCGGATTTCACCGTCGCGGCAACGCCGTCTTCCCAAAGCGTAACGCAAGCCAACAGCACTACGTACACCGCAACGATCGGGGCAGTGAACGGATTTACTGGAACCGTTAGTTTGAGCGTGACCAGCGGGCTGCCCGCCGGGGCCAGCGCCAACTTTAGTCCCACTTCAGTAACCGGTTCCGGCAACTCGACCCTAACGGTAAGCACAGCCAGCACAACGCCGGCCGGAACTTACACCTTAACGATTACCGGCTCGAGCGGGAGCACCACGCACTCCACGACCGTGACTTTGATTGTGAACTCGGCGAGTTCGCAGGATTTCTCCGTCTCGGCCTCGCCGTCTTCGGGAACGGTCACGGCGGGTAGTAGCACTAGTTACACCGCGACGGTGGCTTCCTCGGGAGGTTTTACCGGCAGCGTGAGTTTGAGCGTGAGCGGGCTCCCCTCGGGCGCCAACGCCACGTTCAGCACGAATCCGATTGGCGGCGGCTCGGGGACCAGCACGATGAGCGTCACCACAAGTGGCAGCACGCCGACAGGAAACTATACGCTCAAGATTACTGGAACCAGCGGAAGCATCACCCACTCCACGACGGTCACTTTGGTTGTGAACTCCTTCTCGATATCGGCTACTCCGCCTTCGCAAACGGTCACGCGAGGCAACAGCACGGCCTACACGGTGACCGCAACAGCGGTCAACGGCTTCAACGGGTCGGTGACGTTCCGGGTGCGCGGGTTACCGTTTAATTCCACCGCCACTTTCAATCCCAGCTCGGTAACAAGTCAGGGAACATCCACATTAACGATCAGCACCAACTCGTCGACTTCAACCGGCACCTTCTCCTTGAGGATCAGGGGAACTAGCGGCAGCGTGACTCATAGCACGACAGTGCAGCTAGTCGTTCAATAGATGGGTTCTGCTCCCGCCGAGGTCCGCGCCGGGGCTCATCCCGGCGACTGAGACCAGCTATGGAGTTCGCCGATTGATCAGGTGTATTGCGCTGCTGGAAACAGGGAAAAGTCCCTCTCCCCGCGGCTGCTTTGTGAACCGCCCAGGCGCACTCTGGCTTGATCCCGTCGGCCGCCGAGCCGAAAAGGTGAACCTCTGCATCGGTTCGCTTTAGGTCCAAAAGCTAAGTTGTTCTTTACAAGATTCTGCAGGTGACGCTCGCGGTCGCGCTGCCGCTGCTGCCGGCGATTCCGCTCGGCTTGCGGTGCGTGGGTCGCCAGCAGTTCTTCTGGTAATTGCGATGGGCTTGGCGCCACTTCTGCCGGCTATCGCGAACCACCTGGGCGTATCTCGCCGTCCCTAACACGCACAGGCTATCGCCGCTTCCCCCAGGGGAAGACATGTCGAAAGATGGCCAGAGGCGTGGCTCAGCTCAATTCAGATATCGCCGGGGCCCGAAATCCATTGACGATGGGAAAGCTGTTCGGCGTTCGAGAAACAACCGCTCCACTG
>Ga0209577_10005334_pt1 | contig 11981 bp, 9 predicted proteins | sample GraSoiAngelo_109_FD_185874 | JGI IMG/M metagenome (GOLD analysis project Ga0209577, IMG submission 185874) | Grasslands soil microbial communities from the Angelo Coastal Reserve, California, USA - 14_0903_12_20cm (SPAdes) (version 2) | ecosystem: Environmental > Terrestrial > Soil > Grasslands ... | reverse complement strand
GCCCGTCTATGTGGACAGACCGCGAACCAACTCAAGGCTATTGTAGTCGACCGATTTTTTGAAACAAAGCGAGAGGCGATATCGTGGATGAACGCGCATCCGCACTTTATGACGCTTCAAATTGTTCGGCCCGGATCTCACACAGAACCATTCGAGCTTTGATTATTGGAAATAAGAGATCGGAAAATTCGCGCACGTAACAATTCCGGTCGGCCGACGTTTCCGCCCAAGCCCAACCAAAAGTTACAGCTTGGCGTAAACGCCTAATAGAGGGCGGCGCGACGGCGTTCTCGAACGGAAATCGCTGACGAAGCCGTCTCGCGTGCGCAACTCGACATGACCGACGCTGCGGGCGGTGCCATACACAAGCACTGAACCGACCGGCGCAGAGAACGGATCTGACACAGGAAGTCTCTTGAATCCATAATTACTGACGAGCTCTGATGCAGCGTCTCTGGCGAGCTCCGTTTTCGGGCGGGAATCGATAACGCCGGAAGCAAGCAATGCGTCCTTCACATAATGCCAGCATCTCGAGCGCGAATGCGCATGGGCGCGTTCCTGCGCGATGGTGGCAGCCTGCATCAATCTGCTGTCGATGTGCCGATCGATCTTGCCATATGGGTAAACGATCTGGTTGGGATAATACTGCGTGATGACCGGAACGGATTCGTTTTTGCCCCCTGGAGTCTTGAAGCTAAACCGAGAATAGGGTTGTGTTGTATGGCTTACGGATTGTTGGCCCATCGGTCGCACTGGCTCTATCGCAAAAGTTCGCCCCGACTCTTTAGCGATTGCTTGCGAAGGCTTTTGGGTGATCGCACTCGCCGGCTTTTTCGTAATCGCTTGCGTCGGCTCCTTGGCGATCGCTTGCGCTGGCTCTTCCTTGACCGGTTGTTTCACCTTCCTTGAGCTCACTTGGGCTCGCTTTTTCGTGATCGCTTTTACCGGCTTATCCGCGCTACCGAGAGCCGACTTCTGCGTGATCACCTGAACCATGTCGTCCGCTTTCTTTTGATCGTGGCTCGCAAGATCCAATGATGAAGGAGCCAACCCCTGCGCGTGAAGCGCCGCGTTGGAAGTGACAAGAAGTGATGCAGTTGCGAATGCCCAAAGGGCAGGTCGTTTCCCCACGAAGGCGAGGTTATGCCGGGAATTGTACCCTTAGGCAAGCTTTTTTTTAATTTTTTCCAGCCAAAAGCTGACCCGTCGGAAAGCAGGATTCGCAATGTCTCCGCGTCTCGCCCGCGCGTCCCGTCTTCGAGCAACTAATCGTAAGGAAAATAATCCGACCCAGGTTGAGGCGGCGCAAATATTTGGTCGCGCTGGATGTAAGCCCGGCGATGCCTGCGCGGAACGAATTGATTTTCGTCCGAGTCGGGCGCGACGATCCTGGTGCGGCCCGAGGGTAAACGATAAATCAGTCTTCCATCGGAGGTAATTCCAAGCATTCGGACGCGCATCGAACCCTGGCGAGGCGACGATGTTGAAGTGACGCGCTTCTTTTTATCACGCGAACTTGACTGAGCGGTAGTCGCCGATTGCGCAGCCTCGGAACCCTTGGGAGACTCCCCAGCAGCCTGGTTCTCAACAGGGTTTTCCGGAACCGTGCCCGGAGGAGCCGCCGCGACAGCATCCGGCGTTGCGGCGACCTGCGGTTGCCCGCTCGATGTTTGGTCCTGCTGAAGATCCGTCGTCGGGGTCTGAGATGAATTCTGATCTGGCGAACCCGCCGCCGTTGGTTGCTTCGCTGCCGCTAAAGCTGCATTTGCGGCTTGCGATAGCACAGTCGCAGGAGCAACTGGCGTCGAAGGATTTTGGCGTGGTGGTTGCGTTGGCGAAGATTCGGGAACGCCGACGAGAACGCCAATCGACTTTGTCGCGCGAGGCTGGTGCAAGATCACGCCAACCGACTCCGGAAACAGGACCGCGGCAACCACCGCCGCAGCCAAGACGAGCGCGCCAAACGCCAACGCCGCGCGCAGCAAACGTCGTGGTCGAGGCTGAGTCGGCCGTGGAATCGTTGTCCTGAACGGAATGCCGTAGCGGTCGGCCAGTGCCAGTCGCCGTTCAATTTTCAGCAGGCAACTGCGAATCATCTCTCCAAGCACGACCAGATCCTTTGGCCGTCGATCAGGATTCGGATGCAGCATTTGGGAAAGCAAGTTCCGCAATGGTTTTGGAAACCCCGAAAACTTGGGAGCACGCCGGACCACCTCGGCTGAAAGCGCAACGCCGGTGAGAAGAAAATACATTATCCCGCCAAGCGAATAAATCTGCGAATCCAAATCCGGTGTCCGATGCTCTTGCTTGGGTTGTCCGGATTCAACCCTCGCAGATTCTGGTGCGGAACTTGTTTGTTGCAACGGCGCATCCTTTGGTTCCAGTTCGGCCGCCCCGCCTTCGGCATCACTTTTCAGTCCGGCCAAGCCGAAGTTCGTCAATTTCACTAGTGGCCACCCGCCTTCGGGAGTCTGTCCTGGCACCACAATAATGTACGCCGGCTCAATGGGCGGATACGGAAGCTTGTGAAAACTGGCGGATGAAAGTACGCTCACGACCTGTTCCGCCACGCGCAATGTTGCGTCAGCCGGCATTGGTCCATGTTGGGCAACCCACGCTGCAAGTGTTTCGCCCGGCAGTCGCTCAGAGACGTAAACGTAATTTTCGCCGTCGCGTCCAAAATCAAACACCTTGGCGATATTGACATGACGCAGCCTCTGGACAGCGCGCCCCTGCTCTTCAAATTGCTGCCGGAGCGCAGGATCGATGCTTTCTATTGGAACCAGTGTTAACGCGACTGGTTCGCCGGATCTTTCGTCCACGGCTTCGTAGGCAATCACAGCTCCGTCCCGGCCTAGCTCGTTCGGCGTGCCATCAGAGCCAAGATGGACCCGGTAATGCTCAAGGAAAGTTGTGCGCTCCATAACCGAGTCCCATTAACCGCACTGGAACCATACGTGTCCTACCACTGGTTATTCAACCTCGATTTTGCCAACGAGTTGCTGCGGGGGACGCAATCACGCGTGAATTTTGGACATTGCGCTTAAATCGAAAATCGCGAATCTAAAATGGCAAAACTCGCATACCCCGTGGTGTAACGGTAACACAGCGCCCTTTGGAGGCGTTATTCATGGTTCGAATCCATGCGGGGTAGCCACATAGGCACGTCTGGCGCTCATGTGGCTACGAGGCCTTTCGTGCGGTTCGCAAATCATCGAAACCAGCGTATATTTGTTGTCCCCCTTTATGAAGGAATTGAACATAGAGAAACTACGCATTGCCGTCGGCGATCAGGAGATTGTGCGCGGCCTGACCCTTCGCGTCCCACGGGGCGAAGTGCATGCGCTCATGGGTCCAAATGGTTCGGGAAAAAGTACGCTGGCCAAGGTTCTGGCCGGTCACCCTGATTACCACGTTACCGGCGGCAAAATACTGATGGATGGCGAAGACATTCTGGAACTTGAGCCCGACGAACGCGCGCGTCGCGGGCTTTTCCTGGCGTTCCAATATCCGAGTGAAATTCCTGGCGTGACCATCGCCAACTTTCTCCGCGCGGCATTGCAATCGCGTCTGCCCGAAGGCGAGGAACTTGAGGCAACTGATTACTATGCGAGGCTTTACGAAAAGATGGAGCTGCTTGCGATGGACCGCTCGTTCACGTCGCGCGCGGTTAACGAAGGCTTTTCGGGAGGCGAAAAGAAGCGCGCCGAGATCCTGCAAATGGCAATGCTCGAGCCCAAATATGCGGTGCTCGACGAGACCGACAGCGGCCTGGACATCGATGCACTCAAAACCGTAGCACACGGGGTAAACTCATTGCGCGGGCCCGATCTTGGCATATTGTTAATTACGCATTATCAGCGCCTCCTGAACTACATCGTCCCCGATCACGTCCATGTAATGGTAGCGGGGCGAATCGTTAGAAGCGGGCGGAAAGAATTGGCTCTCGAACTCGAAGAGAGAGGTTACGATTGGGCGCGCGATGCGGCGACTGAACCGGCGTATAGGTAAACAGGGAAAAAATTACAATGAAAACAGAGACTTCTGCAGTCGACATTGATCGAAACAAAGGAGACTTTTTTTATCCAGAAGCTCACGTGCGCGATGCGGGCATCGGGCTGAGCGAGCGAACCATTCACTACATCGCGGACGTGAAAGACGATCCGGCCTGGGTGCGCGAGTATCGCTTGCGCGGACTGAAGACGTTCCTGGAAAAACCGCTGCCCACGCACTGGGCAAGCAAGGACCTCGAGGCCATCGACTTTAACAAAATCCGTTACTATCTGTCTCCGGGGACGGAACCAAAGCGGAGTTGGGACGAAGTGCCAGACGACATTAAGCGCACATTCGAGCGTCTCGGCATTCCCGAGCAGGAACGAAAATTCCTGGCAGGTGTAGAAGCGCAGTTCGACAGCGAAGCAGTCTATTCAAATATTAAGAAGGCCGTTGGCGAACAGGGTGTCATTTTTGTTGGATCAAGGGAAGGCCTGAAAAATTTTCCGGAAATTTTCCGGAAATGGTTCGGCAAAGTCATCCCGATCGCCGATAACAAATTCAGCGCCCTGAATTCCGCTGTTTTTAGCGGCGGCTCGTTTATTTACGTTCCGCCCGGCGTGAAAGTGAAGCATCCGCTACAGGCGTACTTCCGCATTAATGCAGAAAACTTCGGGCAGTTCGAGCGCACGCTCATCATTGCCGATGAAGGCTCGGAAGTGACCTACATGGAGGGCTGCACGGCGCCGAAATTTAACACGCCCACATTGCATAGCGCTGTCGTGGAATTGATCGCGCTAAAGGGAGCAAAGATTCAGTACATCACGGTGCAGAACTGGGCATCGAATGTGTTCAACCTTGTCACGAAGCGCGGTCTTGCCCAGGAAAACGCAGAGGTGAAATGGATCGATTGTAACATCGGTTCTCGGCTCACGATGAAATATCCCAGTGTCATCATGAAGGGGCGTAAGGCGCGTGGCGAAGTACTCTCCATCGCGTTGGCTAACGACGGTCAGCATCAGGATACCGGAGCGAAAATGATCCACGCTGCCGACGAAACGACTAGTAACATCATTTCCAAATCCATCTCCATCGGCAAAGGCCGCGCCACTTATCGTGGCTTGGTCCACGTGCCGAAACATCTGAAGAATTGCAAGAACAACACCGAATGCGACGCGTTGCTTATCAATGCGACCTCGCGAACCGACACCTATCCAGCGATCACCGTGCGGGGCACCGGCAACGCCGTTCAGCATGAAGCCAGCGTCAGTCAGGTGAGCACCGAGCAGATTTTTTACATGCAACAGCGCGGCCTCACCGAGGCGCAGGCGATGAGCTTGAGCGTCAATGGTTTCGTCAACGATTTGGTCCGTCAATTCCCGATGGAATACAGTGTTGAGCTCAAGCGGCTGATCGAGCTGGAGATGGAAGGCTCGGTCGGGTAGTCCTATCGCGTAGCGAATTCCTTCTGTCACGGCGGCTGTGACCGCCGTCCGGGTTCCGAGATAATACAGCGATGCCTTCAGTCACTAATCACGAATTCGTTAAACCTGAATCGATTCTTTCCGGCCCATCCGAGTCGGGCGAATTTCCCGATTGGTTCTGTGATCAGCAGCGCGCGGCGTGGAGAGAATTTGAGTCATTACCCAAACCAACGCGAAAAGATCAGGCGTGGCGATTCGCCAATGTCGGTCTTCTCGATCTAAGCCCGTTCAAGCACGGTGGTACGTTAACCGAGAAAGAGCGTGCCACTATTCTCGAGCAATCGCGAGGACTCGAAGAGGTAGCTGGGCGCATGATCTTCGCCGGTGACGAGCTGATCGAGCGCGACGTGATTTCGGATCAGCTGAAAAAGCGCGGCGTCATTTTCCAACCGCTCGAGCGAGCAATGGTTGAGCACACGGACTTGTTCCGCAAACATTTCATGTCGCAACCAGCAAAACTTGGGTCTGCCAAGTTCGCGGCGTTGCACCAGGCACTGGTTTCGTCAGGGACGTTTCTTTACGTGCCGCGAGGCGTCGAGATTGAGTTGCCAATAGAGATTTTCCATTGGCTGAATGGTGAAAATACTTCCGCGTTTCCGCATTTACTACTGGTCACCGATGAGCTGGCGAAGGTTACCGTGATCGAGCACTTCCGCTCGGTGAATGAAGACGCGCCCGGCTTTGCGTGCGGCGTAAACGATCTCGTCGCCGGCCCCGGCGCGAAGGTCACCTACGTATGCGCGCAAAATTGGGGAGACAGTGTCATCGCGCTACAAATGAACTCGACAATAGTCGATCACGATGCCTCGGCGATGAGCCTGAACCTGCACCTCGGTTCGCGATATTCACGTTTCGAAAGTCTGAGCCGCCTCATCGGTGAAGGCGGCCGCAGCGATCTCCTTGCTGTCGCTGTGGCAAAAGACCAGCAGGAATTCGATGCCCGCACGTTGCAGGATCACGTCTCGCCGCATACCGCGAGCGATCTTCTTTACAAAAATGCACTCGACGATCGCGCTCGCACCATTTTCGGTGGATTGATCCGGGTAGAACCGCACGCCCATTTCACTGATGCGTATCAAAAAGTTCGCAACCTACTGTTGAGTGACGACTCAGAAGCCAACTCAATGCCCGGTCTCGAAATTCTCGCTGATAACGTTCGTTGCACGCACGGCGCAACCTCCGGCCAGATCGATGAGGAGGAACTTTTCTACCTTCGCACACGCGGGATTCCAGTCCCGGTGGCTCAACGCCTCATTGTCACCGGTTTTTTGGACGAAGTCGTCCAACGCCTCAATCATCCAGCGATAGCCGAGCATTTACACCGGCTGATTGAGGAGAAATTTGCGGAAAATCACGGTTGAATCGCGGACATGCGGCGAAACCAGTGCATTTTGAGATATTTGTTATTTCGCGGTTTCCTGGTTGGTGTTTAATTCGAAATTGATTTTAACGTCGTAGTGGTCGCCGTGAATTAGACCCGTCGGCGGAGCGTCAACCTGGGTCACTTGTTTCGCGACCACGGTGACTGATTCGTTCACAACCACGTTTTGAGATGGTTTGGTAATTTCGAATTTGGAAACGCGGCCGTCTTTCTCAATGCGCACCTTGACCAGAGTCGAAATCCTGGTGCCGGAGGGGACGTTCGTCGTCGGCTGAATCCATGCGCTGTAAAAACGGTCATGTAGCATATCGCCATACCAGGCAAACTCCGATGCGTTGCTTCCGCCGCCTGCACTGCCGCCTTTAACGGCTGAACCGGCTTTCCCACTGCCGTTATCCGAAGACGATTTAGTCTTCGCGCTAACAGTCGAGCTCATCTTTTTCTCGTTACTCGAGTCGGTTTGTTCTCCTTTAGGTTTTGGCGGCCTCGATTTGGGTTGCGCCGATGATTTGGTCGCTTGCGCCAGCACGGTTTTCTTGGGAGTCGACTTGGGTGTCGGTTTCGGTGTTGCCTTCGGCTTTGCAGTTGGCCTTGGAGCCGGTGTTGCTGTCGGCTTCGGTTTCGGCAATTCGATTTCGCTCTTTGCCTGAGTTAAGGGGGGCTGTTCCTTTTCTTGTTCGTCCGGCTTCAAGGGTTCTGGCTCAACGGATGCGACTGAAATCTTTGTGGGCGGCGCCGCACTGCCCTCCGATCTTTCGGTGGCGAGATCTTCCGCGCCACTCAGCCAAACCAAGCTTTCCGCGTCGGGGACGCTTCGCGCTGCTAAACTCCAGTGAATTAATCCTGCGATCAGCGCAACGTGCGCGAGCGCAATTAGCGTGACGTTGCGCCAAAAGCTCCGCGAAGGCGGGTTCTTCGACATCTATTTCGACTCAGCCCTTGTGGCGATACCAACCTTTGTAATCTGCGCCTGCTTCAGTGCATCCATCAGCGCAATTAATTTTTGCACAGGCAACTCGCGATCTGGCCGAATCACGACGGCGATGTCTGGGTTCGTCTGTTTCAATTCCGTCAGTCGCGCCGTGAGCGCTTTCAAATCAACTACCTGATCGCTAAACCGAATCGTGTCGCTGCGGTCGATCGAGACAATTTGTACTTGTCCTGACTTAATCGGCGGATTCGTCGCTGCACTCGATGGAATCACAAGATTCATGCTGCTTTCGAGTAACGGCGTCGTAATCATGAAAATGATGAGCAACACGAACGCCAGATCGAGCAGTGGCGTCACATTGATCTCGCTGAGCGTGGAAAGGCCTTGGCGTTGCGAGTAACGTTTCATCGCCGAAATGTCGACTCACGCACACTGTGATCGACGTACTTGTGCTCAAATTCCGAAGCGAGTTCAGCGGCAAAATTGTCCATTTCGACGATGATCCCGCGGATACTGGTGACGAGAAAGTTGTAACCGAACATTGCCGGAATCGCGACGCAGAGCGCCGTGACCGTTGTAATGAGTGCACCTGAAACGCCGGGCGCCATGGAAACGAGGTTCGGCGAGCCCGCTTCGGCCACGCCAGTGAAAGCGTCCATTATGCCCCAGACCGTGCCGAGCAATCCGAGAAATGGCGAACCACTTACCGCGGTAGCCAGCAGGATCATTTGCGATTCAAGTGAAAGCGCCGTTTCGCCCACGGCGCGCTCCATCGCCGCGTTTACCGCGCCCATTTGTGCCGGTGAAATCTTGTCAGCGATCTCGAGTCGCGCGCGAAATGTGTCGTCGACTTCTGAAGAACCGAGCAAATGAAACGTCATTTCCTCGCAGCCGGCGCGATACACGTTGAATACCGGCGACCCCGAGAAACGCGCGTTCTTCTCGAACAAGCGCAGAGGTTGTCGATCCTGTCGAAAAGCGGCAAGAAAACGCGCGTTCTGTTTTCGGGCAAACCGGATCACGCGCAATTTTGTGATCATGATTGACCAACTGAAGATGGAGACGACAGCAAGCAGAGTGAGAACGAGTTTTCCCGCGATCGTCGCGTGATCGAACGCAAAAAGGAGACCGCCGCCGGCCGCTATGATTTCCAGCATTCCCGCGTCACCGGCTTAAGTAATAACGCCGTTTTGCAGAAACGCTACTTGTCATTTCGACCTAAGCGCAGCCAAGTGGAGAATGGCGCGACTGGGGAAGCCCCGTCATAGACGGTGAGGCTAGAAGCTGAGCGAGTGGGAGTGACTGAATCAAATCTCTCGCTCTTTCAAATTCCAGAGATGTCTCCACTTCGCTCGACATGACAAACGCAAAGGCGAATGTTGAATGTCTAATGACGCAGTGTTGAACTTTTTCGTTATTTGAACATTCAACATTAATTTGTCATTCGTGCTTCGTCATTTTTTGTGGGTATGTCGGTCGCATTTTTGCCACTGCAACAAACCCGAGGCCAATCGCGATCAGAAAGAATGAAAAGAATTGGCCGCGCGTGAAAGGACCTATCAGTGTTGCGTCAGGCTCGCGGAAATATTCGACTACGATTCGAAAGATTGCATAACAGATAAAGAATAATCCGGTCAAAACGCCGTTTGGTTCACGCCTGCGCGTGCGCACGAACCACAAAATCGCGAACAAGACGATTCCTTCGAAAAAAGCCTCATAAAGTTGTGAGGGGTGGCGCGGCGAAAGAATTGAGCGCAATGCCGTCGCCACTTGTGGCTGGCTGCGAACTGCGCCGACGATTGCGTCCGGTGTGGCGAGCGACGGGTCGATTCGCGCACATGCCGTCACCGCTCGCTCGGTTTCCTGGGGATGATCGAATAGTTCCTTGGGGAATTGCATCGCCCAGGGGACCTTCGTCATCCGCCCATAAAGCTCGCCGTTAATGAAATTGGCGCAGCGCCCGAAGAACAAACCGATCGGCGCAGTGACAACCAGATTGTCCCCCAGGTTTGTCCACGAGATTTTGTGCCGGTGCGCGAAATACAAAGTGAAAAGCAATACGCCAATCATTCCGCCGTGGCTCGACATTCCGCCTTCCCAAACACGGAAGATCGACAGTGGCTCGTGCAGCATCTCGGGTTTGTAGAAAAAAACGTAGCCGAGACGCCCGCCGATAATCACACCAAACAGAGCGCAACCAGTGATGAAGTCGCCCACTCGTTGCGGCGGCAAATCGGCAAAACCGCGTTTAGCCAGCCAGAGTAGGAGGAGGTAGCTGGAGATAAACGCAAGTACGTAGGCCAAACCGTACCAGCGCGGGCCAACATTGTCGTGAATCCGAAAGATGATCGGATCGAGATTGTGCAGATAATACGCGAACATTGCGCGGACTTTCGCTGTCAACCTGTGCGAAGTCGAGGAATCCCGCTGCGGAACCTTTAAGGTAGTTTCACGGGATCCTTCGACTCTGCGGAGTTTACCCTGAGTGAGCGAAGCGAGTCGAATGGGCTTCGCTCAGGACGACCGTGTTGTTCTTGCGCGCGACGTGTTCAGCACTTTTCGCAAGAACGGCGCGGTGCGACTCACGCGGTTCTTTGCGACTTGTTCCGGCGTGCCCGAGGCTACGATTTCGCCTCCATCTGTGCCGGCCTCTGGGCCAAGATCAACAATGTAATCGGCTTCCGCGATCACGCTGAGATTGTGCTCGATCACAATCACCGTGTTTCCTTCGTCGACGAGCCGATGCAGCACGTTGAGAAGCAATTTAATATCGGCCATGTGCAGCCCGATAGTAGGCTCCTCGAGCAAATACAATGTGGAGGCTGGCTTGCGCATCTTGCGAATCCGCTCATTGGCCGCGCGGCTGACACCACGCTTGAGTTGGGTGACCAGTTTCAGCCGCTGCGCTTCTCCGCCGCTGAGCGTTGGACTCGGTTGTCCCAGCTTAAGATAGCCAAGACCGGTATCTACCAAAAGGGAGAGCGGGCGTGCAATCTTTGGATGCGCCGAAAAGAATTGCGCCGCTTCTTCGATCGTCATTTCCATCACATCGCCAATTGATTTGTCGTTGTAGAGGACCTCAACCGTTTGTGGATTGTAACGTTTGCCACCGCAGTCTTCGCACGGCACATAGCTACGCGGCAGAAAGTTCATCTCTAATTTGATCATGCCCTGACCCTTGCAAGTTTCGCAACGGCCGCCTTCTGCGTTGAAAGAAAATCGGCTGGCGGAATATCCCCGCACACGCGAGACGGGCAATTGCGCATAAAGATTCCGGATCTCGTCGAACACTTTGACGTAGGTGCCCGGCGTCGAGCGGGACGTCTTACCAATGGGTGATTGATCGACTTCATAAACAGCTTCGATCTCTCGCGCACCGCTAACCAGTTTGAAGAGATCGCCATTCCCTACCCTTTCTCCTTGTCTCAGCTGCTTGCACACTGCAGGCCAGATGACCTCGTGCATCAGTGTGGATTTACCACTGCCGGAAATTCCGGTGATTACTGAAAGCCTGCCAACGGGAAACCGAACGTCGATGTCTTTCAAATTATTTGCTCTTGCGCCACGGACTTCGATCCAGTTTTCGATGTTCCGCAGGGATCGACGTGACCCGCGGATGGGATGGCGAAGCGGCGATTTCAAACAACGTGCCGTCTCAGAATGTGCATTTCGCTCGACGTCGCCCAGAGTGCCTGTCGTCACGACTTCTCCACCGTGAATTCCAGCGCGCGGACCAAGATCGATGATGTGATCGGCGCGCCGCATCGTTTCCTCGTCATGCTCGACAACAATCAGTGAGTTCCCTTTGTTCCGCAGTGCGGTGAGCGTGTCGAGCAGGCGCAAGTTATCGCGCGGATGAAGACCGATCGTCGGCTCATCCAATACGTAAAGAACGCCGCGTAGATTCGAGCCAAGTTGTGCTGCCAATCGAATCCGCTGTGATTCTCCGCCGCTCAACGTCTTCGCCGAGCGTCCGAGTGCCAGGTAGCCGAGGCCAACTTTTTCCATGAAACGCAATCGCTGCTGTATTTCAGGAACGAGGCCAGCAGCGATCGTTTGATGCGTTCCCCGGAATTTCAACTTTTCGACCTTGCCTGCTGCTTCACTGGCCGAAAGATTTGTGAACTGATCGATCGTGTAACCTTGCACACGGACGTGACGCGCCACGGCGTTCAAGCGCAAACCGTGGCAA
>Ga0209577_10005331_pt1 | contig 11984 bp, 10 predicted proteins | sample GraSoiAngelo_109_FD_185874 | JGI IMG/M metagenome (GOLD analysis project Ga0209577, IMG submission 185874) | Grasslands soil microbial communities from the Angelo Coastal Reserve, California, USA - 14_0903_12_20cm (SPAdes) (version 2) | ecosystem: Environmental > Terrestrial > Soil > Grasslands... | reverse complement strand
CTCTTTGCTTTCATCCTGATACTACTGCTGACCGGAAGCAGTTATGCTATCCCGGCTTTCTCGCGCCAGTACGGCACTTCGTGCAGCACTTGTCATGTGGATTTTCCCAAGCTCAACGATTTCGGCAAGGCGTTTAAGGATGCCGGCTTCAAGTTTCCCAAAGACGACGAGAGCTTTATCAAGGTCCCGCCGGTGCTACTCGGCGCTCCGGCACAGAAGGACCTGTGGCCGCACACCATCTGGCCAGGGACCATCCCGGGCTTGCCTGCGATTGGTTTGCGCTATAACCACTTCTTTCAAGTGCTCAGCAGGAACCGAAATGCCTTCAATAATCAGTTGGCACCCGGGAAGGTCGGACCTTTCATCCCACGCACGGATTTTCAAACGGGCCTGTTCAGTATCTTTACTGCGGGAAACTTTGGCAGCGATATCGCGTTTTGGGTGGACGATGACTTCAGCGTGGCGGGTGCAAATAGCAACGGCGGGCTGGGGGACGCCTACCTGAAATTTGTGAACCTGGGCCGGCTTCTGAAGCTTCCGACGGACGCGCTCAGCCTGCGGTTCGGTCAATTCGAACTCGATATTCCCTTCAGCCAGGCTCGCACTTGGAACCTGAGCGGATGGGATATTTATGATCAGACGAACTTCGGCACGCCCAGCGACAACGTCAACAACGGATTTGCGTTCTCGAGTCCTGCACAGGGGGTGGAGCTCAGCGGCGGTCACAATTATCGCGGGTATCACTACTCGCTGGCTATTGTGAACCAGAACACGAGCGGAACCACCGCCAGCCCCGCCAATGTTTCTCCGCAGACCAGCTTTGCTTCCGATTCCAACTTCAAGGACTTGTACGGAAGGTTCTCCTACCGGTTCAACCTAGAGCGTGATCCGGCCAGCCGAAACGAGATCCAGGCAGCGGGAGCGACCGGACCGCGGGACCACACGTACCTGAATCTGGGGACGCTTTACTTCTATGGCCGGTCGGTGCAGCGAGCTACAGGAGTGGAGCCTGATGGGGTGACGCAGAGAGTCATCACGGCGCGTGAGCCGTTTTATCGTGCGGGTGCAGACTTCAGCTTCAACTACCGGACGTTCAATCTGTTCGGACAATATCTCTATGGTCGCGACCGAAACCTAATTCCGTTTATTCCCGAGAGTTCCACTCTGCCCGTGGGATTCATCGGGATCCATCCCGTGAAGTACAGCGGCGGCTTTCTGCAAGCGGACTACCTGGTGCTGCCGTGGATGATGGCCATTATGCGCTGGGATAACGTCAACTCACATTGGGACTATCTGAATGGTATCGGGGCCGATGCATCGGCGCCTCCACCGTCGCCGTTCCTCTCGCCGTTCCACGCCAACCGCAACCGGTTTACGCCAGGAGTCCAGTTCCTGATTCACGCCAACATCAAGACGTCATTCGAGTACCAGATTCGCCCGCAGCAGATCGTATATGCGCCGGGAACGACTACGCCACTAACCAACCCGTTCCGGACGAACTCGGCGGTGGCGGGCCTGGAGTTCGTGTACTGAAACTGGAGAGGCGAACCCTCACCCTCACTTCAAACAACAAGGAGAAACAATGAACCGCAATCTTATCGTCCTGATGGTAATCGTTGTTGCGCTGGGTCTGCCGGCCAGCGCGGGAACGATCAGCGGCAAAGTTTCCGGTGTCTCAGGCGAATCCGTGGTTTACCTTGATGCCATTCAGGGAAAGACTTTCCCCGCCCCCCCTCAGCATCCCGTCATGGACCAGAAGGGATTGATGTTCCAACCCCATTTGATGGTCGTGCAACAGGGCACCACCGTCGACTTCCTCAACAGCGACAAGGTGGCTCACAACGTTTTCTGGACTTCGATTGGCGGCAACAAGAAACTGGGGCACAACCTGGGCACGTGGCCCCAAGGCGAAAAGCGCGACTTCAAATTCGACAATCCTGGCGCGGTGCCGCTGCTATGTAATGTGCACCCAGAAATGGGGGCGTACATCGTGGTCGTGCCCACTCCGTACCACGCCACCAGCGACAAGTCTGGAAATTACAGAATCGAAAACGTTCCCGACGGCAGTTACACCGTAACCACTTGGCATGAAGGCGCCAAGAATCAATCCAAGCCGGTGACTGTATCCGGCGACACCAAGGCAGATTTCACCCTGAGCAAGTAGGCCTGAATGGGGAGCGGCCTCCTCCTCCGCTCCCCAGTGATTTATATCTTGCGATCGGAGCTACGGCACGCCCCATGCTGAAGCGCTACAAAAATAAGAAGGTCGACGCAGACTGGCTCAACACCAACTTCCCCTGCATGATGGCTTGTCCGGCCCACACCAATGCCGGGCGCTATGTCGGTCTGATCGCGGAAGGACGTTTCGAGGAAGCCTACCGCTTTGCGCGCGACCCCAATCCCCTGGCCAGCATCTGTGGCCGGGTTTGCGCGCATCCCTGCGAGACAGCCTGCCGTCGGGGCGAAATCGATAAGCCCATTTCTATAAGAGCTCTCAAGCGTTTTCTCACCGAGCGCTACGGACCGGAGTCCAAGCATCGCCTAGATATCAATGCAGGGCGCGGGCAAAAGAAGCTGCCCTTCAAAGTTGCGGTTGTCGGTGGTGGGCCGGTGGGCCTTTCCGCTGCACATGATCTGGCGCTGATGGGCTATTCCGTAACCATTTTCGAGGCAGCGCCGGTTGCCGGCGGAATGCTATATCTCGGAATTCCGGAATACCGCCTGCCTCGTGACGTAGTCGAAGCGCAGGTGCGCGAAATTCTTGAGACAGGCGATGTCACGCTCAAGCTGAATCATGCTGCCGGGCGCGATTTTATGGTCTCGGATTTGCGACGGCACGGATTCGACGCCGTTATGGTCGCAGTCGGCGCCCATCGCAGCCGCGACCTTAGCATTCCGGGCACCGATCTGGATGGAGTGCACAAAGGCATCGACTTCCTGCTCAACGTAAACCTCGGATACAAGTTCACGATTGGAAAGAAGGTCATCGTCATCGGCGGCGGAAATGTCGCAATGGACGTTGCTCGGTCAGCGGCCCGTGAAGTGGTCAAGCAGCACGCTGCTGGGATCCAGGATCTCGAACCATCTCAGGAGAACGTCGCTGCGATCGCCACCCGTGAAATGGTCGACATCTCGCTTTCCGCCCTACGCATGGGCGCGCGGGAGGTGAATATCGTCTGCCTCGAGAGACGATACGAAATGCCGGCCGCCCTGGAAGAGATTGAAGGGGCCGAGGCCGAAGGCATCATCGTGCACCCCGGATTCGGGCCCAAGCGCATTTTGGGAAAAAATGGAAAGGTCACAGCTCTCGAGACGCTCGAAACCAAGTGGGTCTTCGATCAGAACAAGCGTTTTAATCCGGCATTCTACGAAGGTACCGAAGCCCAGATCGAATGCGACACCATCATCATGGCCATTGGACAGGCCCCCAAGCTGGATTTCTTGAAGCCGGAAGACGGCGTCGAAATTTCACCGCGCGGCCTGATTGCCGTCAACCCCGATACCTTGATGACCTCCGCGCCGGGCATCTTTGCCGGCGGCGACTGCGTATTCGGGCCCCGCCTGATTATCGACAGCGTCGCCGACGGCAAGCGCGCCGCTATTGGAATTGACGAGTATCTGCGCGGCCGCAGACATCCCGAGCCGATCATTGAGGTTGAAATTCTGGAGCGCCACGGCATGCCGCTGGACTACCTTGACATCAATCGCCAGCCCGTTCCCATGTTGCCGCTGGAGCGACGTACCGGCGTGACCGAAGTCGAGATTGGTTACGATGCACAGTCAGCAATGGAGGAAGCCCAGCGCTGCCTCCATTGCTGGGTCAATACGGTGTTCGAAGGCACTCCTGAAGATGGCTCGATGTGCATTCTGTGCGGCGGGTGCGTGGATGTATGTCCGGAAAATTGTCTCGAACTGGTCTCGCTCGATCGTATCGAGTTTACACCGGAAACCGTGCAGCACATCCGCGACAACCAGGAGTGCTTCGGCGTCGAGCTGGATGAAGTTGCGGCGGATGAACTCAACATCGTAACCGGTTCGGCCATGCTCAAGGACGAGACGCGCTGCATTCGCTGCGGCCTGTGCGCGATGCGTTGTCCCGTGGGAACGATCGCCATGGAGTCTTACAACCTGATTGCGGCGGAACCCACTGGCCTGATTTCCATTCAAGCCATTGATTCAGCTCTGAGGCCAAAACCGCCAGCTGCAGCACCAGTCACGACAGGAGGTTCTTCGAGGTAGCCATGGCAGACGAAAAACATCTACCAGAATCCGCAGCCGGTCTGAACCGGCGCGCCTTCTTCGTCAAGCTGGGACTTGGATCGCTGAGCATCGCGGCGGCCGGCACCGCGGTGTTCGCCTATCAGTTCCTCTCGCCCAATGTTTTGTACGAGCCCTCTCCGACGATCAACGCTGGCAAACCGGAAAGTTATCCCGTCGATTCAGTGACGCTGGATGTGAATTCAGGTATTTACATCATTCATGCAAAGGAAGGTTTCTTTTCGCTGAGCGCGGTCTGCACGCACCTGGGCTGTCTCACGGCGTGGAAACCGGACTTGGGGATCATCGCCTGTCCGTGTCATGGCAGCAGGTTCCAGCAGAATGGGCAGAAGATCGAAGGCCCGGCGCCCAAGCCCCTTCCCTGGAAGCGCATGTGGGTTAACGATGACGGTGATCTCATGGTGGACCGGTCCACCGACATTCGCCCGTTGCAGTTTGTGAGGGTTTGAAGATGGCCAAGACGGTTACACAATATTTCGACGACCTACGCGACACGCGGGTTTGGCGCTCCATCTTCCGCAGCGGCACGGGCACAAGCACGCTACACCGCTCGCTGGCCATTCAGCAGAACGTGTTCCTGCACCTGTTTTCCACCAAGGTCCGGCGTCGCATGGTGAGCGTCGGCGCCACCTGGTACCTGGGCACATTGACGTTGGGAACATTTCTGATCCTGGTCATCACCGGAATTCTCCTCATGCTCTATTACCATCCTTCCGTGCCTCAGGCCTATGCAGATGCCAAGGATTTGCAGTTCGTGGTGTCCTCCGGATTATTCCTGCGCAATCTGCATCGCTGGTCGGCCCACGCCATGGTCTTTCTGGTGTTTGCGCACATGTTCAAGGTGTTCTACCGTGGCGCATATCGTCCGCCGCGCGAGTTCAACTGGGTGATCGGCGTCATCCTTCTTCTGATCACACTTTTGTTGAGCTACACGGGTTATCTGCTACCGTGGGACCAGCTGGCGTTTTGGGCCATTACCGTAGGCTCGAACATTGCTTCCGCGGTGCCCCTGTTGGGCAACAGGATTCACTTCCTTCTACTCGGCGGCAATTCTGTCAACGCTAATGCCTTGCTCCGGTTTTACGTACTGCACTGCATGATCCTGCCCCTCACGGCGATCTTCTTTATCGCGATCCACTTCTGGCGAATTCGCAAGGATGGCGGACTGTACGCGCATCCGAGCGAACCGGCCACACTTCGTGCCCGGGCTGCTGCGGTGGGCAAGGAGGCGCAATGAGCGATTCGAAAGACTTCGTCACCGGCGTGGACTCCAACGCCAAGAAGGCCCCGCGACGGGTTGTTTTTATTACGCGCCGCATCTCAGCGCAGGTGAAAGCGGTGGAAGAAGAGACTCTCCAGACTTTTCCAGAAGTATTGTTTCGTGCCGTGGTCGCTATCGAAGTGCTGGCAGTCGTGTTGGTGTGGATTGCGTTAGCCTTCAATGCACCGCTGGAAGGTCTTGCCGATCCTTCGCATACGCCGAATCCCGCCAAGGCTCCGTGGTACTTCCTTGGGCTGCAGGAAATGTTGCATTACTTCCCGCCGGTCGTGGCGGGCGTACTGGCACCCGGACTCGTCGTCATAGCTCTGATCATCATCCCATACTTCAACATCAACATCGAAGCCGAGGGCGTGTTCCTGAAGGACCGCGACCGCCGGCTGAAGATCTTCTACGCCGCCGCCGTTGCACTCTGCGTATTTCTTTTCTTGTTTCATGTGTATGTAGCCCTCGTGCCGACCCTGATCGTGGCCGCGTTCATGATATTGGCGGGGCAGAGCTCGCTGAATTCGCGCTCCACTTTCCGCCGCTACCTGGCTTCCAAGCCGCTTTCTTTCTGGATCATGAGCTGGTTTTTATTTGAGCTGATCGTTCTGACCGCGATCGGCACTTTCTTCCGCGGACCCGGCTGGTCCTGGGTCTGGCCCTGGACACGTTACTAAGAGGAACACGTGGGACTCACAAGCAAATTCGTCTCCTTCTGGCAACAATTGTTTGGCGACAGTGTTCGAGCGTTTGGAACCGTGAGCCTCGTGCTCCTGATCTCTCTAGCGATTGCTCCGGCGAAGAACCATTTTAGCGAGTGGCGACATTATCAGAAGCAGTACCTGAAAATGATCCGAGGCCGCGGCGAGGCTGTCACCTTGCAGCGCCATTTTCAGGGCGATATCCAGCAGGTCTGGTTACCGGAACTCGGGGTTGTTGATCGCTGCACCACCTGCCACGTTGGCTTGAAAGAAGCCAGCCTGGTGGATGTCAGCACGCAACCGTTTCGCAAGCATCCAGTGATACCGCATTCCTTGGACCAGTTCGGATGTGTGATGTGTCATCGGGGGCAGGGCCCAGCGACGACGGTACAAGAGGCTCACCGCAGCACCCTTGCCTGGGAGCAACCGGTCCTTCCTGCAAAGTACATCGAGTCCTCCTGCGGACAATGCCATCGCTGGGAGCTGACGGGCACGCCAACACTGAATGAAGGCCGGCATCTGCTTACCGCTAATGGATGCGTGCATTGCCACACGGTGAAATTGCCGGATGGGACGACGATGAAGGCGACGGACGATCCACCTTCTTTGTCTCACATTGCAGACAAGACTTCGCGCGAATGGATTTTCGCCTGGTTGAAAGATCCGAAGGCATACGCCGCGACAGCCACGATGCCAAATTTCAAATTCAATGACGATGAAGCGCGCGATATTTCCGCTTTCCTCATCGCCAACAGTACCCCTGTGACCGGTGATACCGTGGGGCTCAATGCGAAAGCCGCGCCTGACCCCAGTGCCGGCGCCAGCCTCTACGGTGAGTCTTTCTGCGCTTCGTGCCACGCTGTGCAAAACACCGCAGGAAACCTGGTCGGCGGTAATGTAGGTCCCGAATTAACGCGCGTAGGAAGCAAGGTAAAACCGACGTGGCTGCAGGCCTGGTTGCGCAATCCCGACACCTACGATCCTGAAACCGCCATGCCGCATTACCGCTTCAACGATCAACAGGTCGTCACCTTGGCGGGATTCCTGCAAGCCAAAAGCGACTCCGATCTTTTGGCCAATGTTCATCTCGATCCGTCAACTCCAGAACAGATCGCACACGGGAAGCATTTGGTAACTGATTACGGTTGCGCTTCTTGCCATGAGATTAGCGGGATCAAGAAGCCCGAGAACTTCGCGCCAGATCTCAGCCGCATCGGCAGCAAGGCCGTCAACCAACTGATTTTTTCGCAAGGCATGCCGCACACATTGCCCGACTACATTGCCGGAAAAATCCGTGATCCACGCGCCTCTTCGCCCGCCTTGAAGATGCCACAGTACACCTTCTCGTCGGCGCAGATCGATTCGCTGACGACGGCTCTGCTGTCGCTGAATGAACGCTCCCACAGCCTGCCCCCCGCGCTTACCGTGGCAGGGACGCCGGACTCCAACTATCAGCCCGCGGGCAAGGCCGGCAAATTGATGCGCGATTTGGCGTGCTTCAGCTGCCATCGTATCAATGGCCATGGCGGAGATATGGCGCCCGACCTCAGCTGGGAAGGCAGCTCGGTTCAGCGTCAATGGCTCATAGACTTCCTGAAGAATCCCAACACGCTGCGTCCAGCGTTGATTCGCCGAATGCCAAGATTCAATCTGACCGACGCCGAAATCAACGAACTGACCGACTACATCATGACGGTCTATCAGAGTCCGGCAGTGGATCGTGATTCCATGCCACTCACCGGTTTCTCGCCCACGCAGGTCGAGCAGGGAAGGCAACTTTTCTATTCCAAATACGCCTGCCAGTCGTGCCACATCGTTGATCCGAAGAATGACAAGGGTTACATAGGTCCCACTTTGACGCAGGTTGGGTCGCGCCTCAGCTCCGCCTGGGTTTACCACTGGATGAAGAACCCGCAGGCGCTGCGTCCGGGAACTACCGACCCGAACCGGAATATGAGTGACGACGACGCTCGAGCCTTGACAGCGTTTCTCATGAATCAGAAGGGTTCCGCGGAGGCTAAGAAGAAATGACGCGATACTTACTGTTACTTGGCTTCATTTCAGCCGGTCTGTTAAGTACAGGATGCGCCCGCAAGACACTCTCCGAGCCGGCTCCCAAGGCTGGCGCTTACGGATCGGCTCTGGTGGAGTCAAGCGGCGGCAAACAAGTCGCTGCCGTCGGGACCATCCTGCCACAACCGGTCGTGGTGCAAGTAAATGACCAGCAGGGCAATGCAGTGCCTGGAGCTCCGGTTGCATTCAGCGGACCGGCGGGAGTTACGTTTGATCCTGTCAGCGGAGTTACCGATTCCAGTGGGCAATTCGCGACGAACGTATCTCTCGGCGAAATGGCTGGACGATATCAAATCACCGCCAAAACTGTTAACAAGGCGCAGAAAAGGGTAGAACTCAAGCTGGAAGAAATCGCGCTCGGCTATCAGCAGGTACTGGGCTGGCAATTGAACGACCAGTACTGCGATCGTTGCCACAATTCGGAATCGACTCCTGAACGCGTCTCCAACTACGACAACCTCGAAGTCAAGCCGCACCCCTTCGGGGAAGGCGGGACGCTAAACAAGATGGGCGACTCGGAGCTGACCGCGATCATCAATCACGGCGGCCCCGCGCTGAATAAGTCACCGTTGATGCCGCCCTACGGGTATACTCTCAGCAAGACGGAGATCCAGGCGCTGATTTCCTACATCCGTGCGATCTCCGATCCGCCCTACAAAACTCCCGGACTCGTCTATGCGAAGAATTAGCTTGCTGTTGTTTGTGTTATCTGGCGTTCTGCCTCTAGCTTTTGCTCAGGTTGTTTCCCCGCTCGAGATCAAAGATCCCGAACTGCGCGCTCTCCAGGAGCGTTATATGGACGATCTCAAGCAGCTGGGTGCCGACGTTGTTTCCATTCCAACTGAATATTCGTTTTACCTGAGCCGCCGGCTCGATCTCGACGAGCAACGCCAGAAGAGGGCAGACCAGCGCTCCATTCGCTTCGACCGCTACACAGGCAAAACTGTTCTGGAGATCACGGGGAACTACTACGCTGCCTACTCCACGGAAAAGATGGGCCCGGAGCAACGGGCGCGAGAGACCTTTCGCAACATCGTGTTTCCCATCTTGAAAGTGGCTGTGCCGCGCTTTCAGAACAATACCAGCGTGCAGGGATATGCCTTTGAAATCTCTCACCACATTCTCGGAAAAGTGATGGAGGTCTCCATGGAGCGGCCGGAGAACCTGGTGGTAGTTCTGTCGCCACAATCCGCAATCCAGCTGGTGGCAGGCAAGGACGAAAACGAGCAGCAGGCGGCCTTATTGAAAAGCGAGTTTTATCTGAATGCCAAACCGGTAACCATCTGGCTCAGTGGTGAGGGTCCACAACTCACCGCCCAGCAGTCGGCCGCAGAGCCGTCGGACCCTCCGCCGTCCGGTAATTCCGTTGGCGTGGAAATAGCCCGCGGAACCGACGAAAAGATGCCGGGTGCGATTCCAGCACCCACCCTAAAGACGCCCAAATCTGCCGACCCGCCCGCTCCCACGCGCGATACATCGCCACAAGCGCTGGCGTCCCTACTGGCTGCGAAGAAAGAAGATCTCGCGGGCATGGTGAAGGAACTCGATCACCAGGCGCACTTCGTTTCTTATGCACCTCCAAGCTTTGTTGCCTTCCGCAAGGCTGTGTACTTGCAGCTTTCCATCAACACCAACCTGGCAGAACCACCCGGAGGATCACGCTACAGATTGGCTGCGCTGGCCTTCGACAACCACGTGTCGCATCTGATCCGTTCGGTGCTGGGTTACTTCAAAGATGACTGCCAGTTCGACGGCATCGGCTTCAGCACCAATCTCCACTTGGCCAGCAAAACCGACAACACTGCCAGCTCGCAAGCGGTTGAATTCTTTTTCCCGTTCTCCGCGCTGCGCTGTTACGAGAAATTTGACTGCACGGGTCAGCAGCTGATTGATGCCGGAACGGTGCTGATCAACGGAGAGCGTGTGAGGCTAGACTTGCAGATAGCCGAGGGTGGCAGCCACTGATGGAACTAGGAATCCGCCATTCATTCGTGCTCTCTGGCAGCGGAATTCCGCAAGGAGGTGCGAGATGAATTCCGATATTCGAAGCCGTAGCACGGACTCGATTGGAATCAGTCGAACACCTCAGGTCGCGAGGTCACCCGGACTGGGTGCCTCGCTGATCGGATAGGCCTGCGTGCTATTCGCGTGCTGTTTACGTGATTACCAGCGCTCTTCAAGGACTTAGGCGTCATCCGTCCTGTATGTTGTTGAATTTGCGTTTTCACGCGGACTCGACTCGCACACGCTTCCGCCATCTTTCAATGAGTTAGCGGCGGCACCTGCCGTTATACCCTCGATAATGCAGGCCCACCACTTTGCGACGTGCCTGGGTCATTTCATCCGTAACCACATCGCCGTAGACGTTCAACGTCGTTCTGATGTCGGCGTGCCCGCATGAGTTTCTGTTGCACGGCAATGGGCGTTCCTACCGCGTCCAACCATGCCCTGTAAGTGTGCCTCATGCTATGTGTGCTCACGTGCCCAACGGTCGCATCCGTGGCGGTCTTCAGGTACGCATCGTTGACTGCGTCTGCAGAATAAGGCAGCCGACCGAGCTGCAGCGGGGAAGTGCTTGGGGCCGGGGGCGGGGTTGAACGCCACGGGCACCGTCCACAAATGACAGCTGTCCATTACTAATGGACATGGCATAATAGAGAACGAAATGACTACAATTGAAGCCATGCGCAGCTCTGGATCCAGGTCGACATCGCCGTAGAGCCGAGGGAGAAATTCCGGCAGGTCACGCGCGGGCGCTCTTCGCTCGCTACCCTGTACCGTAAGATCGTGCGCTGGGTGCCGAGCCTGAGCTGCGCAGGCGATGAAATTGCGCTCTCGAAATCCGAGGTGATGGATGGCATCCCTCCCCAAGAGCTGCCGATGTGACCCGCCACGGAAAGGGGAGGCGAACAGCAAAGCGGTTTCACGTGGCGTCGCTTTCGTGGATTTCGTCGCCTCTCTTTGCAAAGCTATGAAAAGCTTGTGAAAAGCTAACTTCAGTTGCCAGGGCGCTGGCTGGAGAGTCCGGAGCGCTGGCTGGAGAGTAAGGTGGCGTGGGGTCGCCTCTACAAATTCGGCGAAAGACATCGGAGTGGCTGCTTGCCGCGCTAAAAGGTCCTCCTTTGACGAAGGCACTCCCAGAATCGCCATTTACCTGGAATATGTCCACTGGGCGAACGTTCCCTGATAAATCTATGGAGAAATTAGTACCGCCTTCACCGACGGGTTAGTACGGCCTTCACCCGATGGGAAGTGATTCTTTTCTCGGCGATACTCAGCTTGGTGGAGGTGGACCGTGATTGAGTTTTCGTGTGACTGGTGTTCGCGCACTAAAAACGCACAGGAGGCCTGGATTCTGGGCATAGCGGCAGAGACCGTCGGGTTCACGGCTGTTCGGCGGGAAGCCACGATTCTGCCCGACTGGAATCGAGAAAGTGCCGTCTCGCCGCTCGCTGTCCATTTTTGCTCAACGGAGTGCAAGGACAAGTACATGGCACAGGTATTCGATTCGAGAATTCCTGCTGAAGAAGAGGTTGTTTTTGAGCGTGTGGAACCCGCAGAGGTCATCAGAGAAACATATCCTCGGAAAGAACGGATAGTTACCAGGGTCTCGCATAGAGGACATCGGCACAAGCGTGCTGCTTAGTTGGCTTCGACGATGCTAGTTT
>Ga0209577_10005330_pt1 | contig 11986 bp, 8 predicted proteins | sample GraSoiAngelo_109_FD_185874 | JGI IMG/M metagenome (GOLD analysis project Ga0209577, IMG submission 185874) | Grasslands soil microbial communities from the Angelo Coastal Reserve, California, USA - 14_0903_12_20cm (SPAdes) (version 2) | ecosystem: Environmental > Terrestrial > Soil > Grasslands ... | reverse complement strand
CGAGCAGCCAGTCGCGCACGAACGAGATCTGGTTGCGGTCCGCAAGCATCGGCGTGTGGCCGGTGTCGGGCAGGTGCATCAACGTGAGCCGCTCGCCGGGCGACATGCGCCGAATCGTCGATTGTGACAGCACGTCCGACTGCATGCCGTGAATCAACAGGATCGGGCAACGAATCTTTGCCCACTGTCCCCACTGGCGCAGGCTTGTCTGCGCGTCGCGCCGGTACGCCTGCAATGCGCGCACGTCGTGCCGATAGACACGTCCGCCCTCTTCGTCCGACCAACGCGTTTGATGAAAGGTCAGGTTGAAACGCACGTCATCGCTCACCGGGCCGTCGTTCTTCTGCGAGGCGCCGACGCGACGGAGCATGTCGGCCGGGTCTCGGAACACGTAGTGGCGCGCAAGCGTATCGGCGCGCCGGCGCCGGCGGCGCGCGGGAACAAACGGACCGATGTCGTTCAAGATCAATCGATCGATGCGCTTCGGATAGCGGGCCGCGAGCTCGATCGCGACGTTGCCGCCGAGCGACGAGCCCAGAATAGTGGCTTGTCCGCCACCCAAGTGCTCGAGCATCTGGCGTAGTTGTTCGACGTAGGTAGCCATCGAGTAGTCATCTTCGGTCGCCAACCAGCCCGACCGACCACGGCCGACCCAATCCATGCACACGATGCGGAAGTGCTTGCAAAGGTCCGAAGCGAGGTAATTGAATCGCGCGGCCACGTTGGCAACGCCGCCGCAACACACGACGAGCGGTGCGTCGGGCCTTCCCCAATCGGTGTACGCCACGCTGACGCGATAGCGGCGTTGCAGTCGGCGAACGGTCCGCGGCTGCAGTCGAATCGGATGCTCGTATTCGAAGTGGCGGAGCTGAAATTCGCCATGGAATCGGCCGATCACCTTGCTCGCGACGGCGACGTATTCGTCCCAATTCTTCAGCAACCGCATCCGGCCGGGAACGGGTAACTCCCACGAAGGATCACGATGCCCCGATAGAGCGGATTCGTTCGCTTCGTCCGCGATAGGCCGGACCGCAGCGAGACGTGCGCTCATCGACGCCCCCGGCAGGTCAAGCCAAATTCCTTGGTTGTCTTTCCATGATGTGGGCATCAAATGCAAGTGTCGCAGTCTTTATTTAGAGTGCCTGTAGCGCGATGGCATGCAAGAAGCGAGCCGCAAATCGTCGGTATCGGCCAATCGCACGCGAAAACAAGTGCATGGGTACTTCGCGTGACGTTAGACGTCAGTCTCGATCGAATGGCGTCAGTAGCTTCAGCGCGCGCATCTGATATGCCGACGCTGCTTGTCGGAATCTAGCCCTTTTGTAACCTACCTCCAGCTCGCCGACGCCGAGGCGGCTTCGAGCTCGGCGCTTCGCACGCTGTCCTTCAGCGCTCGGCAGCGGTTTCAATGCCGGAATGGATTAGCCCCGTGGTATCGAAGGCTGCGCACACATCTTGCTTATCCTGCTGAATGGTCTCAGGGTGCTCATGCCGGCGATGGTCAAGAACAACCCTTGTCCGGGCGTTTGGGATACCCGACCTAGCGCCGCCGCTTGTGCTGTACATTGGCGCATGTACAAGAAACTGACCGAAGACTTGGTTGACGACGGGAATCGCAGCGAACCGATGACGCTGCACGAATTGAGTAGGAAGCAACTCTTGCGAGGCCAACGAGCCGACTCGCGGACGCGTGGAGTCCGGTGAGGAGCGACATTGATGAAGACGAATCGACCGCAGATGATCCTGGTTGCGATCCTGGTGTGCCTGTTTGCGGTCGGCATGGCCGGTCTTCTCAATTTTTTCAAGTACCGCAGCATCGCCGAAGGCATCGTCCAGGAACGTCTTGTGGCGACCGGACAGGCGATCGAGTACAACATTCAGTCGTCGCTCGCGGTTGGCATGAGCTTCTCGGATATCGGCACGCTCCCAGGAGCGCTGGAGCGCGAGCGCGCGACGGATAGCTTGATCCTAAGCATCGACGTCCTGGACGACGAGGGGAACCTGCTCTACAGCACGGACCGATTGCGCTTGACGCGCCCGGTGCCAGCGAGCTGGCTGGAAGCAGCGCGCCGATCGAACGGGTCCGACTGGTTCGTCCGGGACGGCACCGACTCGGCGGCCACGAACCTCCTCAAGAACAGTTTCGGCCTCACGATAGGGCACGTGGTCGTGCGCTATTCGGATGACCAGCTCAAGGCGACGAGCAATGCAGTGGCAGGCACTCTGGCGCTTCAAGCGTTGCTCGTGTTTCTGGCCGCTGCGACGCTGGCCTCGTTTGCACTGCTGGGGGTGGTGAACCGGTTGTCGCGCGATGTCGACACGGTCGCGGCGGCGCTTGGCTCGGCCGATCCACTGGCCTCATCCGTTCGCAAGGGTCCATTCGGAACAGCACTCAGGCGCTATATCGACAGCGTGCGCAACGCCGAGACAGAAATCGCAATGCTGCGCGGAAAGCTGGCACAAGGAGAGAAGCGGTGAGCCCGAGCTATCTGCGCAGCGTCTACCTGCGCCTGACCGTCGTCCTGATGCTGATCGTGCTTCTGGCGCTTGCGGTCAGCGCTTACCTGTCGCACCAGGCATTCGAGCGCGCTCTTGTGCCGGAAATGGCAAAGAAGGTCGCCAGCGGCGGCGCGACGGTCCGTTCGCTGATCATCAAGGCCATGGAGCAGCGCATCGACTTCGGCAAGATGTACGGCGTGGAACAATCATTCGACGAGCTCAAGGAGTCGATTCGCGAGGTGTCCTACGTTGCCCTCACCGACATGCAGGGCAACATCGTGTACCAGCGGTTCACGCAGCCCCGCGGCGCCGCCGAATACTTCCACAGTCCGGCGATCCTCGCCATGACGCCTCAGCCGCACGCCTCTCCGTTGCCGGTTCGCGTCGGCGACCAATTCCTCGTGTCCATGCCGATCGCCACGGCGGAAAAGCGGGTGGGCATGCTGCACATAGGCATCGGCGTGGATTTCGTCGACCGCATGGTGCTCGACATGATGTACGACGTATTGATCGTACTGGTGGTGGCACTGTTCTTGACCCTCGAACTGCTTCACTTCATCGTCGGTTCGAAGTTCAATCGGGCATTCAGGTCACTCGATGAGGTGTTCGAGCGCGGCGCCTCAGGTGATTTCACCTCGCGATTCAGCGTTCGCACAGATGCCGCGCTCGCTGGCGTCCACAAGCTGATCGAGGTATTACGTGCGCGGGTCAATTCTGCCTACGACGCCTTGGTACGCGATCTGGAGACCTTGAAGCGGAGTCCGGCGCACGAGCGCCCGCCCGGACTGGCGGCCGCCCAGAAGGGCCTGCACGCGCTTGGCCCACGCTTCCGATTCGGCGTCGACGACGGAACTGCCCAAAAAGACGACAGCCAACTGGCCAAGGTCCGGGCACCCTTGTTCATCTTCATCCTCGCCGAGGAATTCACGCGGCCGTTCCTGCCCGCCTATATCAAGGAGCTGTTGGTCCCGGTTCCATGGCTGTCGCCTGAGATCGTGGTAGGCCTGCCGATCGCGCTGTTCATGTTCATCGTGGCAATCGCTCAGCCATCGCTCGGACGCTACTGCGAGCGCGCCGGCAAGCGTCGTGCAATGCTGCAGGGCGCCGCCATCGCCGCACTCGGTTTCGCGGGTAGTGCGCTCGCGGGGAGCGTGCTCGATCTGCTGCTCTGGCGCTCGCTGTGCGCGGTCGGCTATGCCCTGGTGTTCGTCGCCGGACAAGCGCATGTGCTCGAACACGCGACGACGAGCAATCGGGCGCGCAGCTTTTCTCTGTTCATCGGCGCGATCATGGTGGCTACGATCTGCGGACCGTCGATCGGGGGCATCCTGGCGGACAACATTGGTCGGCGGCTGACGCTCGTCGTCTCGGCGGTGCTTGCGCTCGCGTCGATCGCTACCATCTGGCAGCTACCGGAAGAAGGGCTGGCGGATGCGCGGCGTGCTGCCGCCAGGATGCCGAGCTTGCGCGAGATCCGCGGGTTGCTCCTCAATCGGCGATTCATGACGGTCACCGCGCTCGCAGCGGTCCCGGCCAAGGTCCTCCTCACCGGCATGTGTTTCTACCTCGTACCCTTGTACGTGCTATCGATTGGAAGTTCACAATCGGTAGTTGGCCGCATACTGATGGTCTATGCCGTCGCAATGGTCGTGCTCTCCCCGATCGCGGCGTCGATCGCCGCGACGCGCGACCGGATGGAGCTGCTGGTCGGCGTGGGCCTGACGACGTCGGGCCTCGGCGGTGTGCTGATGCTGTTCGGCAACGACGTCGCTTGGGTATTCGCGGCGACGCTGCTCGTGGGCGTCGGTCAATCGTTGTCCATTTCGGCCCAAAGCGCACTGGTACGAGAGCATTGCGATGCCGAGGTCGCCCTGATGGGCGAATCGTCGGTGTACGGCGTGTATCGGTTGATCGAGCGGCTCGGCAACGCGATCGGTCCATTGATCGCAGGCGTACTGCTGTTCGGTTTCGGCTACCGAGCCAGCTTCGTGACCATTGGAATCGGTGTGATCGTGTGCGGATTGTGCTTTGTCATAGCCACACGCCGTCCGGCGAACTCGGTGCTCGCCCCAGCCTGAAGCAATTCTCGAAGGAGCAAGAACATGACCAAGCGACTATCTCGACGCGCGTTTCTTGAGTACGGGGCCGCCGCGGCACTTTCCACCTGGCCCACCGCACTCGCGCTGGCGCAGGAAGCTGCCGCGTCGAGCCGGCGTGTCCCGAGCAAGCCGTTTCGCATCTACGCGATCACGTTTCGCGGCAAAACTGACGTGGAGAAAGGCTTCGAGGATTACTTCGCCTCGCGCAAGGTCCCCGTGCAGATCACCTATCGGGACATGAACCGGGACTCCTCGCGTATGCCCCGGTTCATCCAGGAGATTCGAGCCACCCGCCCCGATCTCATCTACACGTGGGGAACGACTGTCACACTCGGTGTGGTTGGACCATTCGATGCAGCCGATCAAAGCGAGTACATTACTGATATTCCGGTGGTCTTCACGTTGGTCGCGTCCCCGACGCTGGCGAAAATCGTCTCGGAGAAGGAAAGCGCGGTCAAGCGCAAGGTGACGGGCGTCGTGCACGTAGCGCCCATCGATGCGCAGATCAAGGCGATGGCGGCTTACCGGCCTTTCGACACGCTCGGTGTGCTGTACACGCCGACCGAACAGAATTCGGTCGTGGTGCTCGATGCGATTCGCAAGCTGGGGCGCACCATCGGCTTTGACACGGTCTCGAGGACGTTTCGCCTGGATGCGAACCGCAAAGTCACTGCCGACGGCGCCGCCGACCTGGTGCGCGAGCTCAAGGATGCCAAAGCACAATGGCTGTATCTGCCTCCGGACAGCTTTCTCGGCACCTTGGCACAGGACGTGATCATACCGACCGCCATGGAGATCGGACTTCCCACGTTCGCCTCGACGGAACAATTGATGCAGGCCGGTGCGCTGTCCGGTCTGGTCAGCCGCTATTACAGTGTCGGGCAGTTCACGGCACACAAGGCCGAGCAGATCCTGGTCGACCACGTACCGCCGTCGGCGATCCCGATCGAGCCCTTGAAACGCTTCTCCTATCAGATCCGCATGAGCGCTGCCGAAAAGCTGCATCTGCCGCCGCCGCTGCCGATGCTCGGTTACGCGGAACTCATCTCGGACGCGCCAGTCGCCCAGTAGGCGTGGCGAAAGGGTAGTCCAGCCTCTGGCGTCGACGACTCCCTCCATCCCGAAGCATCAGCAGCGCGGTTGCTTCACCGCACCCATTGCACGTCAGCGCGATCGGCAATCGCGGTGGTTGCACGCGGACTGGTTTGAAGTCTCCTAATCTGAGCACAATGAACGCCCGCAGACAACCCTAAATGTAATCGGCGCAGATGATCCGCGCCCAACAACCATGGCTAGTCTCCAGGTTGACATGCGACCATACCAACCTCATGAGGTTCGAGGGAACTATCGGCACTGATAATGCTTCGAACTTGTAGTTCTCTCCGGTTCCGTTCGCAAGGTCCAGTGTGGGAATAACCACATCATGCTGGCACGCAGCTCTTTGGTCCAAGCTGATCTTCTTCCTTGGCTGCACTGTCTTGCTCCAGACAGGACAACTGTCCGCTGAACAGGTGTCTGTCCGTCACACGGAAGGCCTGCTGCACGGTTTTCTCGCGCTACGCACCCTAGAAGGCAAGAGCCTCGCTGACGGTGAACTAACACAGGTCGCAGAAGGCGATCGCGTAAGGAATCACCTGATCTTTCATTTCAAAGACGGCTCGCTCTACGATGAGACGGCCATATTCTCTCAGTCTGCCAAGTTTCGACTTTGGAGCGATCATGCCATTCAAAAAGGTCCGTCGTTCAAGCACCCGATGGAAACGTCAATCGATGTTTCCACGGGCCAGGTCATGGTCCGCTATACGGATGATGACGGCAAAGAGCAAACCATAAGCGAGCGGCTTACTCTGCCAGCCGACGTCGCGAATGGCTTACTTTTCACATTGGTGAGGCACATTCAACCGAGCGTCCCGCAAACGATCGTGTCCCAGGTGGCGATGACACCGAAGCCACGCCTCGTCGACCTGATAATTCTTCCAAAAGGCGAGGAGCCGTTCTCAAGTGGCGCCATCAAACACAAAGCCATGCACTATGTTGTGAAAGTAAAAATCGGAGGCATCACCGGGTTGCTGGCGTCTCTATTGGGCAAACAGCCAGCAGACATGCAGATATGGGTTCTCGGTGGCGAGGCTCCAGCATTTGTCAAATTCGAAGGCCCTTTATACAACGGCGGCCCCATTTGGCGGGTTGAGCTGGCAGCTCCGGCGGGATTCCCGTAGTGATCGACGCGCCGCGGGCGGGTCGCGTATGGGTCGCGCGAACCATCGCAGCGCGGGCTCGCGCTTCCGTCCCCTAGCTTGATAGGTCGCTCGTGGACTACTTACTCGCCCCGACGGTGTCCACGCCGCGGTGCGAGTCCTCTTCGCAGAAACCAACCCGCCGCTGCTTACTTTTGATACGAAGTTCGCGTTCCCCAGCCTTCGACACCACTTCGCTTTCGGCGGTGTCGCCATGGTATGTCCTTACGAGTGATACCGTGAGCTCTGACGCACCTGAGCGGCACGTTTTAATCAGAGAGAGCGTGTTGCCCTGTAACTCGAATTTCTTGAGCGTACAGCCACCGCCGTCTTCTTTTGAAACCGCTCTTTCAACGTACCCTTGAACCGTTGCGGAGTCGCTGTTCATCACTCCTGCGGCTGCCGGCGTAATGCAATAGGTACTTGTGCTTGGCGCCCCATCTTGCATAAAGGTGATTTCCCAGAGGCCCGCCTGCACTCGGTCTTGCGCTATCGATCCGGCTGTCGCGGTTCCGATGGTGGTTGAAGTCGCGAAGCAAGTGCATGCAAGCATGCGTTTCCATTTGCATACGCTCACGTTCTGTCCTTCACAATAAGACGCACCCCATGGCCCGAGTCGCCACGGTGCTCTGTTTTATCGGGGAGCACCAAGCGTGCCCTCGCGAGAAATATGTGAAAAATCATTTGATTGATCACAGCTTGTGGATGCTTACGAGCCTTGTATGTAAACTTTTTCGACAATCAAATCGCAGCAATATGACGTTCGCATCGCCTCTGTTGTCTACGGGATTTTCTATCGTCGCCTTGACGCCTATCCCAGTGAGTCTGTCGAAGTTTCTTACAATTCGATGCGCCCCGAAGGCAGGGCGTTTATCTAAGCGACTGAATGTTGGTGCCCAATCATTGTTGGTACGAAACGTGCGATGGCCACACCCGTTGTGCGGCTACCGCAAGAGGCCGCGCGGCAACGATCACGCTTTGCGCGGTTTGGATTTTCAAGGGAGAGCACGGGATGATGCGCCTCTGCGGGACGATTCTGGTTACGACGGCCTTTTTGATAACATGCGCAGCGAACGCCGCCCCCATAACATTCTTCTATACCGGTCATCTGACCCAGATTGCGAGCTTGGACCCCGACAGCCCGTTTCCTGACGCGATCACCGACAATACCAGCAATCCGACAACCTTTTCCGGATCCTTCACTTTCAATTCCTTTGCGCTGGATAACATCCCCGGGGATCCACAGAGCGGCTCGTATGCGTCCGTGGGGGGGCCATTCCATTTCACCCTGGCACTTGGCGGGCTCAACTTCGACTTCGGCGGCGTCAGTATCGGAGTCCTGAACAACTATCCGTTTCCTGTCGGTGATCAGTATCAGGTCTTGTACTTCGTCAATCCCACTGACGACAATCCGACGGGCATTCAGCTGTCGGTACAGCTAACCGATCTGACAGGCACCGCTTTCGCCGGAGATTCGCTGCCGCTCAGGCCACCGGCGCTCTCGGCTTTCACGTTCACCAACTTCTTTTTCACCGATACGATCGCCGGCAACCAGGTCGAGGTGGCCGGTGTCATCGATTCGTTGCAGGTGCCGGAGCCAGCTACGTACGCATTGCTGATGACCGGTCTGGGCCTGGCTTGGTGGCGCGCCCGCCGGTCTGGCGCCAAGCGGCCCTGACGGATTTGAAGCAGCTCCAGCCGCCGCCCGCAACGCGCCAAGCGGGCCCCACTTTCTTGCCGCGCGCATCGTCCTTCTTCTTCATGCCAACGGGAGGTGTCATGTCCATCCACTCGATTCTCCGAAACGCCCTTTCCACCATCGCTTGCCTCGCCCTGATTCAGGGAACGGCCAATGCGGTGGATGGAGTGCTTCTCATCAACCAGAGCAACGCCATCGCTGGCAACGTAACGCCGGGCGATACACCGGGATTTCCGGTGTCGATCAACCTGCCGGGAATCTACAAGCTGTCGTCCAATTTGGTGGTGCCGAATGAAAACACGACGGCCATTCAGATCAACGTGCACAACGTCACTATCGATCTCAACGGGTTCGCCATCCTCGGGCCGAACGTGTGCGCGACCGACGGGTTCAATGTTGCGCAGCCCTGCACCAAGCCCGGAAACGGTATGGGCATTGATGGCGGCACGCTTGTCCCGTTCAACGTTGAGAACACGAGGGTCATGAACGGAACGATCGACGGGATGGGCAACATCGGCCTATTTGCGAACGTCAATGCCCGCGTCGAAAAGATGAACATATCGAGCAACGGCAGCTACGGCATCTACACATTTGGCGGCGTAATTCTCGATACTCTCGTGCGGGGAAATGGCAATACAGGCATCACGACGACGGGTGCAATCATCCGCGATTCGCGGTCGATCTTCAATCGTGGATATGGGATGCAAACGACCAACTTCAGCGTGATCAGCGGCTCGGTCATCGCCACGAATATGAGTTATGGCCTCGTTATATCGTCTAACACCCGTTTTGTAGACAACTTGATCGACAACAACAACGGTGGTATCGCCAACCCGCAGATCTCCGGGGGGACACACACCGGAGACAATACCTGCGGCAGTGCGCCCTGCCCGTAACCGGCGACGGCGCAGCCGCCGCGGTTCCCTGGCGATGCGAAGGGCCAGAGTCCTGTAGGAACTCCGGCCCTTAACGTTCTTGTCGACTAAGCGGCGCGACGCAAGGATCGCTAATGGGTAAGCGCGTAGTTCACCGCGTCCAGGGCCATGACGATGCCGACCCCCGCATCGCGATCAACTCCCGGGGCGCGAATGTCCAGCGCAGTCTGCTTCATGGCGTTCAGGATCTGGACGTTGGTATAGTCCGGCCTGGCAGACTTGACCAGCGCGGCTATCGCCGCCGCGTGGGGTGCGGCTGCGGACGTGCCAAAGAACGGTAGGAAGCCCGGGGTCTTGGCCGAAACGCCGTCGGCGGCCGTGATGTCGGGTTTTGCGAGGGTCGTGCCGCCGTTGGTGCCGAACAGGAAGTTGCCGGGCGTAATTGCCGAACCGGTCGGATCGTAAAAGATCTTCCTCGGACCATCTGAGCTGAACACTTCCGTTGGATTCGCGGCGCCGCCCACGAACGGCCTCGTGCCTGTCTTGGCGCTGTTCCAGTAGGTGGCTGCGGTGCTTACGGTATTGAAACCGGCGTTGTGGCCGAAGGTCGCACCGCTGGTGTTGATCGATAGCTGGCCACGCTCCGTATCCAAATGCAGGCCGCGCTGCGCAGCTCCGGGCTTCTGGGCAATGACGATCCGGCTGTTGGCCCCAAATCCGGTGGATCTGGAACAGAATTCATACGGATCCTGCGTGCCGTTCTGCACCGCGGTGGCGGCGCAGGTGATCGATGTCCCCGCCGAATTGAGGATGAACATATCGTAGTCGTTGGTCGAACCACCCAACGGATCGGACCACTTGGTGCTGATGAAGGTGGTGTCTACGGTCAGGACATCGAATGCCTGAGTGCCGCCAAAGATGTGCAACGTGTAGCCGAGGGGCAGCGGGGAGCTGCTGGCCCCCCCGGCATTGAAATCGCCCTCCCAGGTGCCGGATGTTCCCGAAGTGAGGTTGCCGCTATTGGCGGACGACGAGAAGTACAAGGCGCCGCTGGCCACGACGTCGTTCACCGCCCGGGCAATCGGTCCATCCTGGAACACTCCCTCACTGAAGTAAGTGACGTCGTCGACGATGATGTCACACCCGTACACATTGCGCAGAGTCCGTATGTTGTCGGCGAAACTGGTGACACCATTGAAGGCCGTAGCGAAGAACAGCTGTGCCCCAGGCGCGAGGTCATGGATGATTTCCATCATGGCCGTGCCTTCGCTCTTGCCCGTCCCGCTCTGGCCCGGTACCACTGTCGTGCCGGCGGGAAGATCGCCGGTGGCGATCAGCGCAGCGAGAGACTCGACCGAATCGGACAAAACGCCGACCTTCACGCCGGTCCCGTTGCGCCCCATGGCAACCACCTGATTCGCCTTGTGGCTGATGTAGCCCTGTGAGGTCAGTGCGCCCACGTTGGTGCTCGCCCGCGCAGTCGGTGCGATGTGGAGCACATCCGGATTGGCCGCCAGCGATTCCAGCCCTGTCAGCGGGACGTTGGCCAAGATCGACCGGTCTAGTGCGGAGGCAAACATCACCGAACCTCCCAGTGCGGCGATCTGGTTCAGCAGGTCGTCCGACACAGCGGCGCTGATATCCACTCTTGCCAAGCCGGAAGTATCCGGCGCGACGGTGTCGACTGCAGTCGCGTAAACCTCGGAGACTCCCGCCAGCGCCTGGCCGCGGTACGCCTGCAGTGCGTACCACAACTGCGAATCAAGTTTCTGCTGGTAGCTGGTGCGCGTCTCCTTCTCCTGCAGGAGAGCGCCGATTTGGTCGACAACGGCTTGGCTAGTCGCAACCTGCGCGAGCGCGGGCTGACTGCAAAGAACAGCCAACACAGTTGCCACGAAGACGCGTACAGAACTCCTACCGAACATCTGCATTCCCTTTGCAACCATTAGTTCCTCCTAGCGTCTCCGATGAACGAAACACTCCCGGCAGGGAGTCATGACGCGGACTCTGCCTTAGTAGAGTCCACTCTGCAATAAAGTGTCCCGCCGCGAACTCCGTCGTGCCGCGGCGGGCCACCTGGATTGGGATTCTTTCGGGTAAGCGGCGTCCTTATGCCGCAGCGCCGCGGCGAAATCGGTACGCGGCCAGCAGCGCCATGGCGCACAGCAGAAGTTCCAAGGAGCCCGGTTCAGGCACGGTGGCGGCTCGCGGAGTTAGGTCGGTGAATTCCGTGTCGGTAAACGCCTCGACCAGGAGATCGGTGGGCCTAAAGTTCAAGCCGGCGTTCGGTGTTGTCTCGTTGAGCACCAGCACCAGATGATGGGAGACTGGCACGATAACCTGGAAGAACAGGGCATCGGTGCCAAAGGCATCCCCGCTGAAGCCGGCGTCGCCCAGCCAGTTGGTGGCCTTGTTGGCGGGAACATAAGCGTCCAGGTACGCCGACAGAAATGTGTTGGCGGAGGTACTTTCAAAGTCAATTTGGATGAAGCCGCCGTATGAAGCATACGGCGCCTCTAGCGCACCCAGATTTAGGTCGAGCGTCGTGTAATGATATGACGTTGCCGGATTGATCGT
>Ga0209577_10005329_pt1 | contig 11987 bp, 15 predicted proteins | sample GraSoiAngelo_109_FD_185874 | JGI IMG/M metagenome (GOLD analysis project Ga0209577, IMG submission 185874) | Grasslands soil microbial communities from the Angelo Coastal Reserve, California, USA - 14_0903_12_20cm (SPAdes) (version 2) | ecosystem: Environmental > Terrestrial > Soil > Grasslands... | reverse complement strand
TATTACTCGTGATAATTTCTTGTTTTATCTTACCTCTTTTGTTCAAAGCTTGTGGGACACTAGGTTACGCGACACGAGTGCCTTACTATTCAACTTGTCTTATTTGCCAAAAAGCAATTTTTTTTCATTTGAAAGTTGACCCAGTGCTACTCCTTTCAGGCGAGTCCCTGAAGTGAGCAAATAATATAACGAACTGCAATTAATTCTGCTATAATGTAAATGTTAGATCGCAAAGATAACAACAGAATAAAAAGGGATTCTCCAACAGTAGCTAACATCTTAAACGCGATTTCTGATGATAAATCTTTGGCTCTCTTCAATATCATTGCTAATCACAGCAGTGACTTTCGTATAAGCAAAGCAAATCTTACTTTCAAGCAATACTATTCAAGAATATCTAATCTAATAAAATCTGATTTGATCAGTAGAAAAAACAGAAGATATTTCCTTACCTCGTTTGGTAAAATAGTTTATGACGCTCAAAAGAGAATTGAAGTGGCTGCTGAAGACCATTGGAAACTTAAGGCTATTGATTCTGTTGAAAGGTCTGATAATCGTGGATTACCAGCAGAAGAATTTAATAAAATCATTGACACCCTAATAAAGAATCACCAAATCAAAGATATATTATTCGAAAGTCCATCACCGGCAACAGATTGCAACTACAGCTTCTCACGAACTGAAAAAGAATAGCTACAACCATGCCCCTCTAGGCTATAACTTGTTCTCTCACATAATGTAATTTTCATCAAGCAATTAATCTATTGCCAGTGTTCATTCAGGTTTTATCTCCTCTCGGTGAAGAAGAATTAAATATTCCTCTAGTCGCTATGTTTCGTTGATTTCCTTCTTTATGATTTTTGCTTGCATTCTGATTGAAGGTTGGTCTTCATGTTTTTCTAAAACATGACTAATGTATTCTTCATAGCTCAGAAATTCTGAGTTACAAGAAGGGCATACGACCAGGTATTTAGGCATTTGACTTCTATACTATACTAGTCAATGTATGCCTCTTAAGAATGCGCATGGCATATTCCTGACACCTTCCCTTTGATTATATCGTCGTATATGGCATATTTTTCTTGAGATCATAGCTAGACTTCGGAATGACAGATAATGTAATTTAGTGTAAAAGACAATATCAGGAAAAACTAACCTACTGATTGAAACGATTTTGGTCTTGCACTCACCCAGCAGCAGTAGACATCCTCTTGTCCCAGTTCGTAGAATAGACTGCTTTCACTCGCTTCTTCTCAGGTTTGATTTTCTTTTGAATTAAATACCTCCTAAAGTCACGTTATATCCAGTTTATGCAAGGTCTCTGACCGTCCCAGCGCTTTTACACCTTTTCGAAAAAGAACCAATCTCTTATTCTTTTTCTGGTATAACACCCCTTATAGAGTCTAAAAAAATCAGTATGATTTTACACTGTATTTTTACATCTGGCCTACAACTCAAGTGAAATGGCATAACGGCGCTGCATTGATATTAGTGCATGCTTTCAATCAACCACAATCACGTAACCTAGATTACTTAGGGAAATGTTTAGGGAATTGGAGCTACATGTTCAGCTACACGGTATCGAGCTTAGAGATTATTTCCAGGTGTTGACTGAGGAACAGTATTGGATACGGAACACGTTGCCTGGTCTGGAGGACAAAGATAGCTTAGTCACTTTCGAACCTCCAACGGCTGAGGAATTAGCGTATCAGAAAGAGCTTAAGGCAGAAATGAAGAGAATTGAGGAAGAGGCATATGAGTACGTAACGAAGCAAGACACCGACGAAATAGAGAAAATGAAAAAGGAAACGGTAGGATTTGAAGGACTTAATGCATTTGAAAAGGTAGCGAAAATAATTGAGAAGAGGAGAACAGAACCGAAACAACCGAAAGAATCAAGAATAAAAAATCTCTGTATTGATTGTAGTATGCGAGCGGAAGATTATGGAGTTGAACGGAGTATGAAAAAATGTTCAAAGGTGAAATTCTGCAAGGTATGCAATTCAGCCCATATCACAGCTCACACATGGAAGGAGCAGCCTATATAACTCTAATCTTCTCATAGTCCTTTACCTTACGGATCATGTCTAGTTGGGATTCAGTTAGGTTCCTGGGTTTGGTTTCATTTGGCTACTACGGCATCGACAGAAGCAGAAAGGAACATAGTCAAAGCTAGGAGTGATGCCTTTTAGTGAAGATAGTAAGTTAGAGAAATTCCACAGTGAGATACAAAACCTGATTGATGACTGGGTTCAGAGAAGCATTGACGAATTGAGAAACAAGGTATCGAATATTTCATTCGAGTACAAAGATAAGCCAAACTTGTTTTCTCTAGCATAAGATTCGATTCAAGTCCTCATGTTGAAAGCATGCAATTTTATCCACTTGTCCTAGCAGCAGCTAGGCAGCGTCGCTCGTTATCAGGGGAAGGCGTTAAAGAGTGAGGTAATGAAGGAAGAATGAATATGCTCGTTTTTAGGTTGGACACTTAGTATACTTGCTATTATTTTAATAGCACCTGAAATATTTGCAATTTTTTTGATAGCATTGAAACATTGATTTCTCTTCTGATCTTGGATCATTAAATCAATAGAATCTAAAATATCTTTAAGTTCATTTTTATCTAATTCAATTGTTACCATTTCTGAGGATTTGTCGATTTTTAATGTCTTGGCCATTTTGTCGTATATTAGAAATGTATAGTTAATGGGTATAATATACTATGTAATACCTGAAATAGCATCATATTGCACCTGCAATAATCAACTTCTTTAGTAATTGAAATAAAGGAGAAAGTCGCATTCTTCACAAACACAAACATAGCCTATCATGCGTTCCTGACATTCTGACATCAATCTTCAAGTTTAATGCAATAAATTTATAGGCTGAACTATTAAGTTAACATAATGAGCGTAGACGATAGTGATGAATTGGCCTATCTATGGACTAAAATTAAATTTGTGAAGAGATACATGACCAAGAATACATGTAGTAATTTGGAAGACGCGGAAAAAGAGTTCCACGGCTGGATCGAAGGGTTAATGTACAGTAGAATAGAACGAATAAACAAAATGTTAAACGCAAGGTTTCCTGAGTAAGCAATATAAGTATGATTTTTCATTGTGGATTCGAATATTATCAGCTTTTTTTTATTGATCTATTTATTTTAGGAATATTGACAGTTAATTTGATGTTCCAATTTCACATTCCACAAGAAGAATAGTGTAGCTATTACGACAGACAGAATGTTTTAAATGATATGTGGTGAAATCGGTACGTATGGCGACTAAAAGCGAATATCCCGAGAAGAATGCCTGGTGGATAAATGAACTAAATTCTTTAGGGATCAAGAAAGACGAGAAGATTGAGGAATTAAGAAACACGCAAGCACTTGAAAATCTAACCGATGACGTAAAACAACTATTCATCCACAATTATAGAGACCAACTAAAGTGAAGAAGAATATGTGTTAATTTGTATTTACAAATAGATGACTTCTTTGCATTAAGCTCCGTCTACCTTGCGAATATGCCTTATTATCATAAACATTTTGCGCCCCTAGCGGCATACAAGACGATAAAGACACTAGGACGACGTGAGAATTAGCAAGGACTGGTAAAATATAAACAGCCATTTGAAATAGACTTGTTTATCAGTAACTTTCATAATGAAGAGTCTCAGGCTAGGATTGACGCGTCAACAACTACCTGCAGCCTGACTCTTTCTTCTTTAAGTGCATGCCACCATTTTGTGTTTTTCTTTTTAGCACCATCATAAACGCTGATAAAGCCGAAGTTGGTTAGCAATACGTGAAATTTGGATAGCTATATTTCGCAATACAGAGATGATAAAATTCGTAATCACAAATACAAAGGTGAGAGACTTTGAAAATATAGCAGTGGTTGTATGCTTAGAAAATATAGAAACTTTACTTGATGGAGAAAATCTCAGGCTTGGTGTCATTGCTACTAACATATTTGAACAAATGGAAAACCAATGGTTACTTATCCATCATCATGGTTCATCTGTATCAAATTACATACCACCAAATATTTCTTCTTAATTTTTGATTATGACCTTTACGGAACCAATGATTGCTACTTTCGATCTGTCAGTGGGAAATTCTCTTTAAAGTATTCCTTCTGACAGAACGATTTTGTTTTATGTGTTCCTGCTGTTATAGTGCTGGAGTCAATAAGATGAAAGAGGAAGGACAAATGTACAATATTGACCTGTTTGGGTTCAATGACAGGTGTATATTCTAATAGGTCTACGTATTGGACCCTTATTATTTATCCAATGTGAGGGTACGTTTCTCGAGCTTGATACGTCAATTCAGAAGTATACTTGATGACGAGATAACCTAATAAGGTCAAAGTGCCTATATTTAGTCGTGTATCGAGCTAATCTCGTGAGCAGTAGCGACGTGATAAAATAGATGCATATTCTTATGCGATTATATTTGCTATCTGTTTTTGTCATGAGATGATTATGCAGTAGAAATACAAAAGGGGAATGAAATAATAAAATGGTCTGTAAAGGAATATGCGGACGTCATGAGGCGATGAAGCCAATTGGGACTGGTCGTTACTCTATAGGTCAGAAACGTTGCCAGGTATGTGAGATTTTCCTAAAATGGAATGGATTATGGTGTCCATGCTGTGGTTATAGATTAAGGACTAGGCCACGAAACTCGAAATTTAAAGCTGAATTGCGAGCGAGAAAGGAAATAGATAAAGCTAAATCAATAGGCGTATACGAGCAGCCACCTGTCCAAGCTCATCAAAGGCATATTGCACACAAGAGGAAGCATTGAGGGCATTTAAGGCCGAAGTTGTCAAACATTAAATGAATATCCATAGTAGTGATAGAATGTACCACTGCCAGTACTGTATCAAGATATTTGGTAGCAAAAAAGAATTTGAAAAGCATGTATCTGATATGCATATTTCACACTTTTCCTCTTCAGAATCTAATGCCATTACTAGCAAGAAAGGAGAAGAATACCATTCAAGAGAACTCGTGGTCCATACAGGAAATCATCAAATATGTAATGATGACGTAAGAAACATCTGGGAAAGATTTGTGAACCTCATGTCAACAGACTCTCTCTCATTTCCCATATTTTTTAGCGTCCAACCTTTTTCTTACAAATCCCTATGACTTGTCGCAACTTGTGTGAAAGGCTGTATTCCAAATATATTGTTGGTAAGAGCCATTATGAAGGTGGTAAGAAATACTGTAGAAGGTGTGAAGTATATTTCTATCATGACAGCAAGTTTTGTCCATGCTGTGGAATGCACTGAGACTTTCACCTATTGATAGATAGGGCAAAGAAAAACTAAGACAAAATAAACATTTAAGATGTTATTACAAAGGCTGATGAATGAATTATTATTAGCATAATTAGGTATGAAAAAATAACGATGATAATAATAAAAATTGAAAGCCGACCTATTCTAATAGTAGATCCATTTATGCTCTTGTTATGCTTAAGAATTTGAAAGGAGACAAGAAAAGTAACAATATTAAATTTGGTTAGCATTATAAAAGATATACGGATTTGCAGAAATTGCGGAGTCGTTTTAGACTTGCAACGCAAGCAAGACAAAGATTGCCCAGTATGTCACCATGGGGAACATCTCGCATTCGGAACCGATAAATAAATTTCATATAAAAAGCAAAGGATCACTAACTCAGATCAATGCTGCAAGTGTTTTACGAAATCGGCGAACGCCCAGCACGACACAATTAGCACCTTATTGAATGTCCACCTTGCGATGATATCTTAACAAGGATGTAAAATACCGGGAAGCACTTGCTATGATACATTCATAAACAAACACTTCCCCCTTTGGAATGCAATGTGATGCACGATATTCTAAATGCTTTTAGCCATGCTAGAGCTATAGTATTTCTAGATGAATATTGAATATGGCTACATTTCAAACTACTGCTGGCGGAATGCCAGTCTTAAGTTTAAAGGAAGGAACTAAAGAAAATAAAGGTAGAGAAGCACACACAGCACATTTAATCACGTGGTACTATCTTGTTCTTTCTCCCTAATCATATAACACTTTGCAATAAGATCTGCAATGGTGGATAAATTGAAGGAACTGACCAATTCAGATATTGAAGAGATCAGAAAATTGCATAATGCTGGTAAAAGACATAGTTGGATAGCGCATAAGTATGGACTGAGAAAGAAAGAACTATCTGAGATACTTTTCACGGAGGTAAGATGACAACTGAAAGATCTTTGTTCAGGGTAGCTGGAATGTATTGCACCAATTGTACAAAAGCAACTAAAGGATGAGAAAGCAGTAAAGAGCATCAACTATTCTTCTAATCAACTGCAAATTAGGATCTGATAAGGAGGTTATCAACAGACTAAAGGAAATACCAGTAGGTTACTGAAAAGAATTCGGCAAGTTAAATGCTTCTTTTTTATTGCAAAAGATAAAACAAACGTCAACCTATATGAACAGCTAGCTTTCTTCGAGGAAGTAATCAGTTGACTCATATGTGGCGGTTCCATGACAATATGGACATTGATGTCTACTGTGTCCTAACATATTTACTACATGCTGAGCATCTTCTGCGGTGTTAACAACTTTACCAGAAAAAAATTCTTCATACCAATGCTTGCATTTGAGGATGATTCTCATTTTGAAGGACAACCTGGGGTAGCCATTTTAAGATCTTCTAGAAAAGGTTGGCCTCTTATAGTTGGTGGTGAAACAGCTCTTTGCAGGGATGCATATGAAAGAATATTATTATTGTAGTTTGATTATTTCATCCCATGTTCCAGTTGCTGAGAGCATATAGTATTTGCTAGTATTTCCAGATTCAAATTGTATTATATCTCCAGCTGATGTTTGGATTTGAAATAATTTGTTCAAGTACTGAAGAAAACTAGGTCCTGCAACTATGCTTTTGGCTTCCTTTTCAAATAAAAGGTGAATCATTTTTTCTATTGAAGGGAGGTAGCTCGTGTAATCGCTACTGTCTGCATGGTATGAAAGAATATAGCCTTTTGGTCCAATCATAGCCCATATCTCCATAGCTTTAGCTGTGCCAACTATTGGGTCGCTATAGGTGAATACAACGGTATAGGCCCAGCCAGAGAACTACTTGAGTTTACTAGTACGGGCGTGAAATGAGGAAAAGATTGTGCTAAGAAACTTAACACTTGTTTTGAAAATGTAGATAAGTTTGAAACAACAGAGGCCACGTTTGCCGCTTCTATCAGGAGATATTCCCTAAATGTCTGAGATGGGCCACGCTGCGGTGAAAATTGTACCTTTTCCCAATCTGCAGGATATTCAATTTTCAAATCATAAGGTGTATTCTCATAATTGAGTAATTTACTCACTGAAATATTCTACATTTGACCCATTGATGTTTTCTGTATGGGAGAGAAAAACAACGAATTGAATAATAAAAATAAGGATAACACGAGGGACATCATTATAATGGATCTGCACTGGAAGAATTTATGAAAGGATTCAGACAATTCAAAAACATCCAGTTTTCCTTACTAGGGACAGAATACTACAAAACAAGACAAATTGCGTAATAATATATTTGTAGACATGGCTTGTTCGGAACTCCCATTCTATGCCGTTCCACTATGATGAAAAGCTCTACTCCTTCGTTTATTTCTTATTTTTATTGAGACTAGAACAGTTACTGCTGCTGATGCTCCAGTAATGATTAAGACAACATAACCGATTGGCAAAGAAGAGGAGGAAGCGGGAGAAAAAGCAAAGTATTCCCCGAGTGGGTCATATATTCGAACAGGGAAGGTAAAAGTTAAGTTATCGCCAGTGTCAGGATCATTAAGTATACTAATATCGAGAGCATGTATACCAGGTTCTTTAAAAACAAATTCATGCTTATAGTGACCATATGGAACAAAAATCGGGTGTGTTGTCTGTTCTCTAACCCCGTCTTTAGATATATTAATTGCAATGGGCTGGTCTACCATCTGTTCTCCATTAACTGTACTAATTTCAAATAGAATTTCTGTATTCTGTCCAGCAACTGGATTGGGAGGGACGGTTTTCATATAAATATTATAATTTCCTATCCTTTGAGTTGCAGCATTTGTAAGTATATCTGCGTGAGCTCGTCGTACGAAAGGTATTGATAATAGCGAGGAACCCATTAAAGCCATCACAATAATAAGCGAAACAAAACTCCTTCGCATCGTATAATGTTTAGTAATACCTTCTTTAAAATCTAGCTCTCATTGCGGTGTTTTAGTGGGGTATTAGATATGGCGCCACTTCGATTATTATTAAGGTTGCAGCAATTATCACCAAAATAAAAATGTGATCGCGCCTGAATCTCATATCTTCTGGTAATAACGGACCTACCAATATATAATCATTAGAATTATCAAAACACCATTCATATCATAACTAAAAGATAGCCAGTAATAATCAACTGAATTGAATACTCGGCTTTTGCTAGTAAGAGTCGAATTAACTTAGTTCAATTATGGTTTTACGTAAAGCAACGAATATTTGTATTGAAGCTCATTTTGTGCATTATAAACTTCGGCTTTTACTGGAAGAGGAATATTATGGGACAGAGAAATCCTACTGGCATTAGAGCCAATTGTATAACCTAGTACAGACGTATCAAACGTTCCAGCCTGTGTTTGTGTTTTTTCTTGAGCAGTGATCCTTGCAGAAATTGTCGACCCAATAGGCTCAACAGTGAGAGAAGCCCGTTAGGCCTTGTTAGAACATATGAAGAGAAAATAGATAACCAGAAAACGCAATTCCTGAGAGAATAACATTTGGGATTCTTCTTTCTTGGTAAGCCATCGATATTCTGAGTAATTACTGAGACTTCGCTGTGGTTCTGCAGATTTGCAATGGCCAGATGTCCCACGTTTGGTTTTGCAGCCATTATTTTCCTTCGTCTGTCATTATACCAACTCCATACTAATTTCGGATTATCTCTGAAAGCTTGAGCCGAGGCAAGCTTCTTTGGATCATATTTTTTCCACAAGCTGTCGGTTCCTCTAAAAGTACTAATTCCACTTTCTTGTGATATCCCAGCCCCAGTTAGAAAGACGACTTTCTTGGCTCTTTTCAGTGTATCTTCAAAAGTATCAATTATAGCAGTATTCCTACTTTATCAAAAGCCCGTATTTATCTTGCCATACTCGATACTTTTAAGAACAAATTGACCATCAAACTAACATTAGATGAAAACGAATTTGCCACGTTTACTCATGTCAACTCCAAGAATAATATACCGACCCATTAGTAACTGGAACTCGTAGCAACTATTACTGATCATTTCAATTTCCTCATTTTTGTTGTTTGGTTATTACCGTTTGCTTCTGTAACGTAGATTCCTTTCAAGTTGTTAAGGAAAGCTAGTTTGCCAGTAGAGTTGCCGTCATTGAAAATTATAAGTCCTCGGTAGGTTGCTGTTCCGTTTTTGTTTTTGGTCCCGCTTATATCATGTGCTTTCCAAGATATCATTTGTTTATCTTTTGTAGTTATTACTCCATGTCCCAACCCGTGGGCCCCTACGGGGGAGAATATCCATGCATTATGAAGTTCGACTGAATCCTAAGGACGATATGGAATCATACAACAACAACTAGCAACAACCCAAGGCAGCCCGATTACTATCATCCCTGGTCTCACACACACCTATTTATTTTAGTAATTGATAGTGATGATGTGTAGACTTGGCTGAGAAGAGAGAGAATAGTTGCTAGATTTGTGTGGTTCATGATTCTCCTATTCCCAATCTCTCTATTTAGGCCGCCTACACTTAGCTTGTTTTCAGATTGATTTTTCAGATTCATCGTTGGATTTCCACTCTATAGAGCCTCCGTATGTCAAGAGACGATGGATTATGCAAAACAGACGATTACCTACGAAGGCTCACTCTAGTTTGACCGAAATTGCTATTATAGTTTTTGCCATCTTTAGCCATTTAATCAGCAAGTACTAGCTTGTCGCTGCATATGTTTAAGCTTGAATAAACAGCATTACTCCCCGCTGCATGAATCTGCACGAGCCTCGAAGTATTCCGACTCTGAATTGCAGAAAAAAATGGTGGCAACAATTATAGAGCTTGATAAATTAAGCATTACTTTCTGAGGATAGCTTGGATAAGCCAATCTGATATTCTTGCATACTTGGATAAATTAAATTTCGATCTATAGTGTGATTCTCAACAGCACTGCTATTCAAGCAAGTTACGTCAAGTGTACCCAGCAAGCTGTCTGGGTCTATCATCTACTATGGACCTTTAAAATCCACCACAGAGTAAAATGCATTCTTACCTGAATGATCAAAATTCAGTGATGGTGTAGATATTTGCATGATCTTCGTTTTGGCTGCGTCAGCTAATTTCCATATGAATCCTTTTGGTAATTGTATTTTGGTATCTTGTTCTGCTCCTGTTACAGGATTTATAAAGTTCTCTAATTTAACATCAATAATACCAGGAACAGAAAAACTACTCTTTCTGCCATCAATATTCATGTGTAGATCAACAAATTGAGGATCCAATAGGTATTTTACCGTAGACGCAAAAAGCGCAAAATATCCACTTCCGTTGGCTTTACCTGAAAATATATCGAGGATCGCATTTTTCTGTTCTTGTTGATTAGCCTTATCTGTTATGAAAATTTGATGAGTACCATTTCCTTCGTGAATAGCCCTTGGCCATGAATATGCGTCTACTACATCAAGACCATCTAATTTTACCTTACCATAGTTTCCTTCCCTTATATGGTGACCAACCAAAGTTCTACAAAAGCCATTTGAAGGAAAACCACTGAAATTACATGGGCAGCCAAAATCACAATTACAGGTTTCAACATAGTCTACCTTTAGAGCCCATGTTGGAACGATTCTTTCTTGCATTAAATCGCAGACTGCGAATCTACTATTTCAATTTTACTCTACAATTTCGTATGGTACAGCTGCAATTACTATTTTTGGTTCCATAATTAAGGTTGCTCCTGGCACGATCAATCCAGCAGGGAACGCCACGAATCCAAGTAACAGCACTGGGACGCTGCACCCTGTAAACATAATTAAGGCCCCTTCAGTCACTACAACACAAACACGTCCTGATGGATCACAACCTGACTCCAGCGGTAAGTGTCCAACATCTAATCCAAATACCTCTAGTCCACCACCAAGTAGCAACAACAATAATCCACCAGCAAACAACCCGCCACCAAGTGGAGGAAGTAGCAATGGTGGTGGAAGCGGCAGCAGTAATAACAATAATGGTGGCAAAGTAGCAGCCAACCATGGACAAAAGATCAATTTGTTGAAAAATACTAATAGACAAACAAGCGAGGAATGTCTTCTTCTGTATAGTTGGTGCACTTTCAATTACTTTTTGAACTTCTTCTTCCTCGAGGTACTCAGCCATTTCCGTGCTGCTTTCTTTGCCAGTCTTTTCTTTTCCAAGCTTTAAGGGGAACCACTTTACCTGTTCTGGATAACATTCGCTATTACCATAGACCGTCTTGTAGAATAGCTTTAACACTTGTCTAAATTTCTCATTCGTTGATGCCTTTTAGCCTTTTTCTTCCATCCATTTGAGAATAGAGCGTATATCCCCTTTTGTTGCATCCCTAAATGGCCTCCCTAATTGCTTTCTCATCAGAAGAAACGCAGTTATGCATCGCATTATCCATAGTACAGCTCTCTCTATCCTGCATATGCTCTACAAGTTTTAAGACATCTATTCTGTCTGGTTCTTCAAGGTCAGTATTTACTCTCTTAATCCAATATGCAAGCATTTGTTGTCTATGGTAGTTACATTAGAAGAAGGATCTGACGGAATTTTAACCCTGCGATTTAGTGTTGCATCTGTTCCATAATTAGTTTCTTTGTAAAATTTAGGGATTTGAACCGAGCGTTCAATGGGGCCAGTGGGATTTGATCCTTGGTGATTAACGGTTATTGGGCCTTCTCTCTCAGTTCAGG
>Ga0209577_10005324_pt1 | contig 11997 bp, 21 predicted proteins | sample GraSoiAngelo_109_FD_185874 | JGI IMG/M metagenome (GOLD analysis project Ga0209577, IMG submission 185874) | Grasslands soil microbial communities from the Angelo Coastal Reserve, California, USA - 14_0903_12_20cm (SPAdes) (version 2) | ecosystem: Environmental > Terrestrial > Soil > Grasslands... | reverse complement strand
GGCGGAAGCAGCGCGGCGAGCGACAGAGCAAGGCTCCCAAAACGCTTCACGAACGCCGTAACCCTGTCGAACACGGCTCCCTTGATGCGTCGATGGAGGACTCCAAGAGCAGACAAGCGATAGGCGAGTGACGCTCCTGAAAGAGAGCCTGCGGTGCTGCACATCGCATAATACGACCATAACTCTGGATGCCGGGCGGCCAACAATATCGTGAGCGCGTCAACCCCACCGAGGGTAGGGAGCACCGAACTGTCGAGGGCGGCCAAAATGAGCACGCCAATGCCACCCCAATGTCTCAGGACTGAGATGAATGATGTCACCGTTTGATGATACGGCTGGAATGGCTTCTGAGCAGAGCAGCCGAGAAGTGCTCAATTGCCCGCTCGTCGCTGCACTCACGCCAAAGATGTCAGATGCCGCGATTCGTGCCGCTTTCAGAATCTGCATGACAGTTTGCCGCCTGTCAGTGCGCTCGTTGACATATTGTCGGTGCGGTGCCAAAGGGTACGAGGCGTACCATTTGGGCATGCGCAGAATACGTCCAGAACACCTCAACCCAGAAACCTCTGATCGCTGGGTAGCTGCTGATGTCCTCGTTCGGGAAGAACCGGACGAAGAAGATGATGAAGAGGGAGACGGCGAAGAAAAAGAGGGCGAAGAAGAAGACGACGAGGGCTACTCAGAGTGACCATCGAGTGAGCCTGGTGGTTCGTCTTAGCTTCCTGCCTAGAGAGCATCGCCACAACAAGTCAAGACAGGCGCAGATTCTTGAGCGAGGCGCGAGCCACGCCGCGATTATTGTCAGGCACAACGATCAATTCAAGCACGGTGACATCCGAGAGTTCAACTTGGTATTCCTCGACTTCGCGTACCGTGTCAGGTGGGCTGAAATTCCACTGCTGGCGCACGATTTCTCGAAACGAGCGTCCGCCGTCCGGAGACCACCGCAAGACGAACTCTTGGGTGCGCTTTATCGCGGTTTCTTCGAAGACGAGCGCGATGCGTGTGAGTCTTTGCGGCTGATCGAAGATTAGCCGGATGGTTTGAGTGCCGGGAGCGGCGGCACGCCAGCCCCGCATTTCTCCTGGGACCAGTGCAGACTCGACCGGATAATCCTTTTCTTCCGATGTGACCTCGACCACGGCTGCGCCGTCAAGGTCCAGCCATTCTTCGTCGCGAGGCGGAGCATCCTGCGGAATCGGCGTGATTAGGCGCTTGCGCATAGCACGCTAGTTTACCTCCGGTCCGGCTCTGGTGATCGCCGATGGGGAAGGACTCGGCCTTTTGGGTCATTTCTCGGTTCAGTGTGTATAATAACCATAAGCTAAGTTTGACTCACACGCAGTTGAAAGTCGGTACCGCCAACCAGCGTCACCTCTTCTCACCCGCAGCGATTCTTCTCAGCACAATTCAAAAAAGGAAATAGGAATATCAAATGGCAGAACAAGGAACAGTAAAGTGGTTTAACGACGCCAAAGGCTATGGCTTCATCAGCCGTCAAAATGGGGAGGATGTCTTCGTGCATTTCTCCGCAATTCAGGCTGGCGGCTTTCGCAGCCTGCAAGAAGGGCAAGCGGTGCAGTTCGAGGTGACCAAAGGCCCGAAGGGCTGGCAAGCCGAGAACGTTCAGGCCGTCTAAGTGGCAAGCAAGAATGCCCGTTATCCGAAAGGATTTCGGGCATCTCTGTTTATTTTGGTAACACCACTTCTCGGACTACGGGTTGCCGCTGTGTTGTCGAACATTGTGCCGGAGACGAAGAACGCTGCCCTCGCCGATCAACTAACCCACGCGTCATTCGCCTCGAAACAATGTCAAATCAAAATTTCATAATCATTCACGAATTTTTCACAGTCCGGTAAGTGCCCAAGGTCGTCTAATCGCTCAGATAAACATTATCAGCCGAATCTCAACATGCGCATTGTGGCAGGAGCAGCGCCTGAGCCGTCAGGACAAGGAACCGAAGTTGAGGCTGAGTCTCGAAACCCGAGTAGCCGAAGACGTTACTGTGATCTCGTGCAAAGGCAGAATTGCTTATGGCGCTGAAGCTGCCGCGCTGTCCGCCGAAATTGCCGAGCTTGTGCCCCAAACCCGTCGAGTCGTAATCGACCTCAGTGGCGTGGAAATGATCGACGCCGCCGGCCTCGGAGCACTCATATCTGGTGTCTTGACGGCGCAAGCCAGCCAGTGCTCGGTCGAGCTGGCTGCTCCAGGCAATCTGATCCTCGAATTACTGGAGCTTACCAAGTTGATCTCCGTTTTCGAACTCTATCCCACCTTGGATGCCGCCACCGTCGCATCCCGTGAACAAGCGGCATGACGGATGAAATCAAGTGCGGCGGTGAGGTGTTCAAGGTTCTATGCGTGCAGTCACCCAGTGGGATCGAAGAATGCTTCGAGCACATGAGCCTGCTCGCGGGGAGCAGGGCCACGTGATCTGAAGAAGATGCAGGAACTAGCGGACAAATACGAAATTGAGTTCCTGCTGCCTTCGAGGTGAAGGTTGGAGGGCCTCGACTTATCGACGTGTCGAGGGAGAATCTATGACTCGCGAAGCCAGAATGGTGTCCGGGATCGTCCTCATCACCGTACCGACGATTCAATACGGCGGGTATTTTCTGCTGACCTCTTTGATGAACAAAGGAAGCGGTTACATGGAAAACCCGCTGCGACAGAATTTTTTCCGCGCCGGGCACGCTCACGCAGGTGTGATCGTGATCCTGTCGCTGATTTGTCAAATGCTGGCGGACGCGGCCGTTCTGCCGACGTCCCTGCTTTGGTTCGTCCGAGTTGGAGTGCCGCTGTCCGCGATTCTCATTTCGGCGGGGTTCTTCTTCTCGATGCTGCCGCCGACCGCCACTCAAGCCAGCCGAGCGGTCTCCCTGATCTACGTGGGAGCGGTGATCCTTGCCTGTGGAGTCGTCACACTTGGCATCGGGTTGTTGCGGTCTCCTCGACCGAGCTAAGACCAGATTCCTGATTGACCACTTTAAGAAAAAAGAGCACCAGCTAACCGAGACCCGGAATCCCAATGCTGAGGTGTTTTCTAGCTCGGGGGTCATCATGCCAACATCATCCACTGACGAGAGGCACTGACGAGAGGCACATGGCAATACGTGGCCTTGGCGAGATCGCACTGCGCGCCAACAATCTGGATGCTATGCAGAAATTCTACGAGAAAGTGATCGGCTTACAGCTAATGACCCGAGTTCCCAACTGCGCATTCTTCAGGATCGCGGACGGCTACGGCGGCCACACACAAGTGCTCGCCCTCTTCGACCGCTCACAGAACCCAAATTATCACGGTACAGACGCGGCAACGTCCACCGTCGACCACATCGCGTTCGAATAGCTCTCACCGATTTCGCAGGTGAAAAGAAGAGGCTGGAGGCATTCGGGCTTCAAGTCGAGACCACCGAACATGCGTGGGTACATTGGCGCTCGCTTTATGTGATCGACCCCGAGGGCAATCAAGTAGAGCTAGTCTGCTACGACGGCAGTGTGTAGGGAGCCAACGCGACGACATGCTTCGCCGTAAATTCTCGGCATGTGGATTAACCGAACCCGTAGGGGAGATCGATGAGGTAGCACCAACTGCCTTCCGGCTGGCGACGAGCGACTTCGATACTCGTACCAGAGGTTGACACATCTCGGCCATCGGCGGCGGTTCCGTGAAATCGCCAGTCTGCCACAAGCAGCGCCGTGTCCCCCGCTTGTACGATTCTGCGCGCGTCGTGAGTTGGATCGTTGGCTTCATAGCAGCATAGTCAGCGAGCGCTTTACGAATTGCGCTAATGCCCCGCGCCGGCCCGCTACGCGCCATCAGGAATGCACCGAATGCGTACAAGGCAACAAGCGCATCGAGATCGCCCGAGTTCAACGCCTCCACAAAGAGTTTGTGGAGGTCTCCCGGTAATGCGGCTGAATTCACGCTCCTGCTCCTGTTGTTCTGAACGTAAAATCACAAATTCAAGGATCGGAGCAAATTGTAACGGCTGACCTGTAGGTAGGCGTAACGGGGCTAGTCGTGGGAGTCTGGTTGACATACGGCTCTCTGCACGGCAACAATCTGTGCCTATGCGCCATCTCTGCTTCTTGGTTCTGCTGCTCTTCTGGGCCGCTTGTGGATACGCACAAAGCAATTCCTACCTGTTCGTCTGGGCGGGCGACGACGCCAAGAAGAGCGGCGATTTCCTCGCGGTGCTGGACGCCGACTCAAAATCTCCTCACTACGGTCAAGCGGTAGCTTCGGTCGGCGTTCCCGGCCCGAGTGGAACGCCTCATCACACGGAACTGGAGATGCCGGAGGGCGGCTTCTTGTTGGCAAATGCATTTGAGAGCGGGCGCACCATACTGTTCGATCTGCGCGAGCCGCTGCACCCCTCGCTCGCTACATCGTTCGCCGATCTGGACGGATACATGCACCCGCACACCTATGTGCGGCTGCCTAACGGCCATGTGCTCGCGACGTTTCAGTACCACGGTGGGCACGAACCCAAATCGGATGGCGGCGGGCTGGTCGAGTTCGACGAACGCGGACATCTCATCCGCAGCGGCAGCGCCATGGATGCGGCGGCAAAGGGCCAACTCATCCGTCCGTACAGCCTTGTGGTTGTCCCGGCGCTTGACCGCATTGTCAGCACGAACACTTCAATGCATTTCAAAAGCGACGGAGAGACTCGGACGGTGCAAGTGTGGCGGCTTTCGGATTTGAAGCTACTGCGAACGCTGGTGCTACCACAGGGGCCACGCGGATCGGAGCAGCAAGACCCCGGCGAGCCCCACGTGCTCGCCAACGGGAAGACCGTGCTAGTCCACACGTTTTCGTGTGGGTTGTACCAGTTGGACGAAATCGACACGGATCACCCCTCGACGCGACATTTGAAGACATTCGAGGGCGATGAGTGCGGTGTGCCGCTGCGGATCGGACACTACTGGGTACAGACGTTGTCTTCTGCACACGCACTCGCGGCTTACGACATCTCCGACCCAGCCCACATCCGCGAGGTATCGCGGGTCACATTCGACGACAAACAGAAGCCGCACTGGATCGCCGCCGATGCTGACGGTCGCCGCATCGTGTTGAACTCGGGCGAATATGGGGATCACCGTCTGTTCATCGTGAACTTCGATCCGCAAACAGGTGCCCTGAAGTTGGACGAACACTTCCGCGATCCGGGCAGCGAGAGGCCCGGTGTAAGCATGGAAGGCAAGTCTTGGCCGCATGGATTCCATGGCGATGCCTACCCGCACGGGACGGTGTTCTCCCGTCCTGCGGCTGCGGTTCGGAGCGCCTCGACAAGGGACTAGGTCAACCGCGGCCAAGCCGGAGGTACACGTGCCAAGCTCAAAGGAAACCCTCAAAGCCCGCCTCGCCCGCTACCGCCAGATCAAGATCAGCGTGATCGGGAGGAAGTCCGGGCGCACTATCTCGATCCCGGTCTGGTTCGTGCTGGAGGGCGAAAAGCTATACCTGCTGCCCGTCCAGGGCTCAGCCCGGTGGTCAGCGCGATGCGCAGGCCGGTCCAGCGCTCCCGCCGCAGCGCCTCCACCTGTGCCACCCGATCGGCGCCGGTGCGGCGCGGCGAGCGCTGCGGTCGCGACGAGCGGTCCCCCAGGCCCTCGCGCCCCAGTTCGCGGTAGCGCCTCACCCACTTGGCCGCGGTTTTCGCACTGACGTTGACGGCGGCGGCCGCCGCTGGTGTTTCCGATTGACGCTCCACAGCCAAGCGAAATCCGCCTCACGATGTCTTGTCGAGTTTAACTATGACCCCCACATCAAATTCTGAGTAATACTTCTTAACACCCTCGCCCCGTATTTCTCCGGGAATTTCTCTACCACAGACTTCACGGCTTTGGCGTCAGTCACAGGAGCAGCTTGGAACTTCGCCCCCACACCTCGCGCCTCAATCCGTGAAATGTGGGTCAAAATCCACGCTCCCCATTTCCCAATCACGACAGCGCGATCCGGAGAACACAATTTTTTCTGTTATGCACAACATTGTTGCAAGAATTCACAGAGTTTCCACCGGCGAGAGCACTTTTGCTCTTGTGGACTACTTCCACTTTGATAACGTAAGCAAAGTTTGTAACCCTTCGAATGTCTCGCAATCTAGCGAGATCTAAAGTCGTCACTCCCGAAACCCTACCAGCCTAACGAAGGAGCCATGGAACATACCTGCTTGCGGCAGAACAGCACGACGGACCGTAACGGGGCGGGCAGCCTCCTCGTGGCGGGGGATTACACACCCCACGTTTTCAGCCAGCGCGATGACCATGAGATTCAAACGAATGGCTCAAAGACAAAAGCTAATGCGCATGCATTGAAGCAACAGCGGCCAGTGCGGTACGGCCTCCCATGTGTGAATTGCAAGGCCTACTACGCTTCCGATCTTTCCTCCTGCCCAATCTGCAAGTGTGCCGAGCGTGTCCCTGCCACGGGGACCGAGGCGGAATCGACCCAGACCCTGAACAAGCCACAGGGAGGTGTGCTCCAACCTGCGCTTCGTTCTTTTATCAATCTTGATTCGCCTCGCGCGTGTAGGGAAAAGATGCCGCTGGCGGGACGGCGTAACGAGGGGGCAAGCAGTTTCCTCGTGGAATCCAAGTTGCTGCTGTGCACCAACACAGATGAAGTCAATACGGGCATAAGCTCGCCCGACAGCTTGGCCGAGAATCACAAAACTCAACAAGATGAATCCGGATTGGTATGCCTGAGTTATGACCAACAACGTGAGAAGTTGGCTTATACGGAAGCGGCGCTGGCCCATGCGGAGGCGGCGCTGCTCATGGACTTGCGGGAAGCCGCTCAGGTCATTTACGAGGCGGTATGGGCTGATCCATCGCCTGCGGAACCAAGTCGGACGTACGAGAACGCTGCGCAAGCCTTGCTTAACGAACTGCACCACCGTGCCGGCATGGTGCGGCTTTTAGGTCCGATTTAACTCTAAATGGATCGACCGGCGACTCTGTCAACCGGACTCACCGGGCAGGAGGAGGAACCCCTTGATTATTTCGACTTCACGGATAGCCCCGGATGTACGCAGCCCAAAGACTAAGACACGACCCGTGGCCTGTCGCTTAGAAAGAGGGTCCTCACAGTCGGAGGGAAGGAGAGGCAGCACTGCAAAGAGGACCGCACGACTCACTCGTCGCGAGCAGCAGATCGTAAATCTCTTATTGGAAGGATGCGACAACGCTGAGATTGCCGGGCAACTGAGGATTGCTCAGAGGACAGTCAAGGCCTATTTCAATCGCCTGTTTTTGCGCTTTGGCATTACCAGTGGCATCAAGCGAGTCAAACTCGCCACCTTTATGTACAGGAGCCGCCTATGTTCGGACATGATCTTTAAGGGGAGCGATGCCCAACTGAACGGGAATAGCGCATCATCGCCCTCGTCGCCCAGGGCCTCAGTAACCGGGACATCGCCCGCGAAGTTGGAACCACCGAGCACCTCCTCAAGAACCGTCTTCGAGCCCTCTACGACAAGTTGGGTATGTGGCACCGTGTCGAGCTTGCCTTGTGGTACCGGGCGAGAGGTAGCGACGGCAGGGCGAACGCATGTCGGCGCACGGGAGCCGGGCATTTTTCCCTCGGGGCAGTTAATGCCTGCGAAGCCCGGGGGTTGCGTCGGAACTTGGATGTTCCTGACGAGAGCATATAAATGATCAGCGTCCGGCTTGATCCCCTCTCATTGCCGCCCCTGAAAACACTTGCGCCTGATTTTAAACCAGACTGACTGGAAGCAGTGACTTTGTTGTTTGTGCCGTCGTAGACTCTGAACGCACCACCAGCCTGATTACGCTGCGTGTGTCTAGATCGTTCGTTTCTTCTGCTGTTCGCAGTGCGAACCAAAATTGGCCGCAGCCGATCACAAATCTTATCAGCCAGTGTCTCGGGTTCTTCGAGAACATCGGAATAATGTTCTTTGAACTGCTCACCCCAGAGCTGACTTCCATTGGATACATCAATCAACTCCACATGCAAGAGCAACTCGTCATTGTGACGAATCATTTCACCTGCGGCGATGGCGTCGACGAGGAGGTTTTCGCCCAGCCTCCGAAAGTCTAGGTCCTTCCCGCGGTGATGCTGAACAGTGTTGTAAGCCAAAACCCGTACTCCGGGCGTCCGCGACACAGTGTCGATGACTCGCTCGACGATTATTCTATTCAGAAGCTCCATCTCTGCGTCGGCGGATTCGCTGGCAAAGGGCAACACTGCCACTGACCCAACTTTTGCCCCGGTTCTGCGCCTTACTCTAGGTTTGCTCAGTTCTTGCGGAATCGGAATAAACCTGTATCCCCGGCCTGTTGTGCAAATTCGCCTGCAACTCCGCCGCTGACAATCTCCATAGCAAAAAACGAAAGCGGAGCCTCTGGCCGAGTTCTCCGCCTCCGTTGTTGTTGCGCCACTTCGTCTAGGAGACAGAGTAGGAGAGCATCTACCTGGTTTCAAGGAAATTCCAGAGTAGATGAACTTTTTTTACCCAGACGGCGATTGATGCCGGCACACGTTCCGTTGATACAGTACAGACCTCCTGCTGCGAATCCGTCAGTAACGCTTAGGCTTGGCCTTGCGCCTTCGCAGGAAATAGCGCCTCTCGGCTCGGTTCATATTGCGGCGAAACACTTGGCGGAACATGCGCTCAATGGGAGTTTCTCTGTGAGGCTTGCGGGGGAACATGCACCACCCTTAAGCAGGCTTTTGGGGACAAATTGTAATCCCGGAAGTCCGGACGCATGAAACGTGACAGAGTAACACGAGGGAGCGGACTCACGGTTCAGTGTTTACGTGAAATCCATGCCTCCAGAAGTCCCGTGGGTACATACTCGTGATCCTTACGCGCATCAGGTAGTTGACCATGCTTGTCAATATGTAGACGGTCGCGTGCATACTAACGGCCTTGAAAACTTCTGGTCGCTGTTGAAGCGCGGCATCTCTGGAACCTACGTGAGTGTGGAACCGTTTCATCTATTCCGTTACCTTGATGAACAGATGTTCCGCTTTAACAATCGCAAAGACCTTGACGACGCTGGCCGCTTCGATCTAGCCGTTCGCCAGATCGTAGGAAAGCGCATCACCTTTGCGCAATTGACTGGCAAACCGAATTGAGTAAGGACTACCCAGACACGGGCCGCTCGGCGGCAAGGCCGGGGCAAGCGGGCTAAGAAGTCGCCCGCTTTTTCTTTGCTCGTGCGCGCTTGCGCTTCCATGCCTTCTCTCGATTGCGAACCGGCTGAAGAACGCCTGCAGTATGACGCTCGTTGTCTTGTCAGGCTGCTTCCCGAAAACAACCATGAGGGCATCGGCGATGCCAAATACGATCCCGCACAAAATGCCAATGAGGAGGCGATTCATGACAAGGCTTGTACACCAGCACGCATCACTGTGCAAGCTCCTGAAGTACGGCACTTAGGAGGCGGGAGACACGAGGTTCTCAACAGACGGCTCTATGAAAGCCATCAAGGGTAATCTTCGTAGGATGACGCCGTAAAATTGTGTGCTCGCACTTTCAAACCAAGGACAATGGTGATGCGCAAGGTAATTGTCTTGATCGCTGTTTTTTGGGAAATTTTCTCCGCCTGCCACAAGGAGCAATCGCCACCCCGGGAGCTGGCAGACCAGTGGCATTGGCTTGCGCCAAAGCTACCGCCTCTTTGTGAAATTACCTGATGTCGTAATCACCATCAGTGCCTACATCATACCCAACCAGAATGTTAGGATGCGGCCGCTCGGGCTTCTTGCTGAAACCGGTGGAGGCGCTCCGTATCCGATAACACTGTTGCTGGAAGTACTTTGATGGCTACGGGCCGCCCCAGGCGGGGGTCGCGGCCGCGATACACCTCGCCCATACCGCCCGCGCCAAGCGGCGCAATAATTTCATAAGGTCCGAGCTTCGTACCCGGAGACAAAGCCATAAGCGGCCAAGATTATAACCGCCCTGATTTGTTGTGGGGTACCTGTTGCAAATGTGTGGGTGGCGCTGATGTTAGGCCTGCTTTTACCCCACAGTCAATTGAGCCTGGCCTGCAGGGCGTATAATTTCGCGGCAAACCAACTAGGAGGTTTCGGAATGGCCAAGACAAAGCAGTTCGCAGTCAGGATTGAAAACCGACCCGGTGCGGTGGCCGAGGTCGCAAAGACCCTGGGGAATGCAAAGGTCAACATTCTCGCCTTGCTGGCAACGGCCCAGGGGACGAGCGGGACACTTCAGCTCATAGTTGAGGACACGAGACGAGCCAAGAAAGCTCTGGACGATGCCAGGATCTCGTACAACGAGACGACAGGAGAGGAGATTGAGTTGCCCAACAAGCCCGGTGCATTGGCTCAAAGCTTGGAGAAGCTGGCCGCCAAAGGCGTCAATCTGAACTCGATCTTTGCCACGGCCGCGAAGGGCGGAAAGAGAGCCGTAGTGGTCTACGCGGTGGAAGCTCAGAAGGCCGCGGCGACTACTACTACGGCGGCATAGAAGATAGAAGGAGGAAGCGTCCCATGTCGGCCAAAGAAAACGTTCAATTGATGCACCGGTGGTTTGACGAAGTGTGGAACCAAGGGAAAGCTGAGACGGTTCACGAGCTACTGGCCGAGGATGCCATCGGTATGGGCCAAGGGGAACCAGACGTCAAGGTGCGTGGTCCCGCGGATTTCGTGCCCTTCGTTGAGCGGATTCGTGGAGCATTCCCGGATATAAACATCAAGATTGAGGATGCCTTTGGGGCGAGGGACAAAGTAGTGGTTCGTTGGTCCGCCACGATGACGCACAAGGGAGACCATTTGGGCATTCCTGCGAGCGGCAAGCCGGTCCGAATCACAGGAATGACGATGGTTCGCATTGGCAACGGCCAGATCGTGGAAGGCTGGGACAATTGGGACCAACTCGCGATGATGCAGCAGATCGGAGCCTATGGACAACCAGAGGCTGTACTGCTGAAGAAGACTGCGTAGTCACGTCTTTTTAGCGCGGGACAACGGATCCTCAGAGTACCAATCTGCCTGACACGGCCGGCTGGCGAGCAGCATCTCGGCTTCGGTCATCAACTCCCAATAAAGGTCTTGATCTCCTCGGCCTCAGTCTTGTACTCAGGTGTCATAGCTTGAACTCGATCTAACGGACAACACCGTCGAGTTCCCGGTTGTCGGACACCCGAGCAGGTAGAAATCCATGCCGCCGATGTTTGCGTGCCGCGGCGAATCATAGTTGTGTTTCAACTCTGGTCTTGTCGGCAGGTAGCCTTCAAACTGCACCCAGTAGAGCCGCTGAACATTTTTCTGCGGATCTGCATCGACGAATGCATGCAGTTCGCAATCCGCCATGCCGTAGAGCACCCAGCGATCTGCACCAACGTATTGCGCGGAGTTCGGCACATGGATTCGTACCTAGGGATCGCGTTCAGAAGTGATCACATTGCTTTCCACCCTGCGCTCCGGACCGCAGTTCTTTGCGCCTCTGTTCATCAAGGAGATGCACGAGACGCACATACATCAATTCCGTCCGGCATGTGGTAGCCCCTCGCGCGGGTTAGAGCTACGATGTGCTCGACATCGGAGCCCGGTCGCATCTCGGCGTCCTTCGTCCGTACCCAGGTGTCCGCATATCAAACAGGTTCAAAACGAAGCTTTAGATGGAGCGACGGACGACTTTAGACGTCAATACCGACAATTGCTTGAGTCGAACGATTCGATCCCAGCGGAGAGATATGACCGATTGCGCGTAGGGGTCGCCCAAATCACGCGTGAACTATATGCAAAGTTCCTGCGGCTGATCGCCGCAGATGAGCGCATCAAAGGAGCGTGTGCGGGGAATGCAACAATTCTGAGACAAGCACTCAAGACCTTTGATAACCGACTAAATGCCGAGTTGACGCGGGTTATCGATGCCGAACTTGATAAGTATTACAGCGATCGGTCGGGCCAATAGTAGGTAGCTCTGGAGCCGCGATCAATCTGTCGCAGGAATGATGAGTTCACGGATACCTCCGAGTCGGCAAGCCCAAGTCGT
>Ga0209577_10005323_pt1 | contig 11997 bp, 12 predicted proteins | sample GraSoiAngelo_109_FD_185874 | JGI IMG/M metagenome (GOLD analysis project Ga0209577, IMG submission 185874) | Grasslands soil microbial communities from the Angelo Coastal Reserve, California, USA - 14_0903_12_20cm (SPAdes) (version 2) | ecosystem: Environmental > Terrestrial > Soil > Grasslands... | reverse complement strand
CCTCGACCGCTTGGCGTTGCGCGCGCGCGAGCAGGTAATCGGTGTAGTTGCCGTCGTAGCTGGTGAACTCGCCGCGCGACAGCTCGACGATCCGCGTCGCCACCCGATCGAGAAAATAGCGATCGTGCGTGACGAACAAACAGGTGCCGGCATAACGCGCGAGAAAGTCCTCCAGCCATTCGATCGAGCCGGTGTCGAGATGGTTGGTCGGTTCGTCGAGAATCAGAAAATCAGGACGCGCGAGAAGCGCCCGGCAAAGCGCGACGCGACGTTTTTCTCCGCCGGAAAGCGTGCCCACGACGCGATCGGATTCCGGAGCGTGCAGATTCGTGATGAGGGACTTGATCCGATGTTCCAAGTTCCACCCGTCGGCCTCGCCAATCTGGTCGAGGAGCGTTGCGCTGAGCGGGCTGTCGCCCGGAACGCTTTCGTATTCAGCGATAAGGTCGAGAATCCGCTGCGCGCCGCTGAGAACGTTCGCGTGGACCGTGGCCGCATCGTTCAAGCCGGAAACTTGTGGCATATAGCCGGTGACGAGATCACGACGACGCGTGAATTCGCCTGAATCGGCGTGGGCCACCCCCGCCGCGATCTGGAGGAAGGTCGATTTGCCCGACCCGTTGCGGCCGACAAGCCCAATGTGTTCACCCTCCGTAAAGGCAATCGTCGCGCCGTCGAGGACGATCTGAGTGCCGTATTTGACGGAAAGGTTGTTCGCGCTCGCGATGACTGCGGTTGAGCTCTCTGCCATAGGAAGGTCGAACGTCGAACGCCCAAAGCCGGACGTCCAATCAAAGAGCTACCTCCTATGTCGCTGATCCCATCAGCTCCATTCCCAATCGCCCCAGCTTCCCTAGTCCCAGTCGAAATCTCAGTGACTCCCGCTGTAAAGGTCGCCGCGGCGACCGCCTGGATGATGTCGCCGACTTCCATGTCAGAGCAACTCTTTGAACCGAGTGATTGTAAGACCTGCATCTTTAACAATTCCACCCATCGTGATCGTGTTCACCGGATTGTCATGGAATGGTGATGAAATCGGTTGCGGGTCTATCGAGCGAAATTTTGCTACTGGTCGAGTGCGAACCCTCGCGACCAATAACGACAGCGGGAGACCGTGACACCGTCAACGTGGCGTCAACGGGGTTAAAGCAGCCCGCGCGGATCGTGCTTTTTTCTGGAATTTAGCAGCGTCCACTGATTCAATCCGCGCCTGTAAATACGATTCCCCGATTGTTTGCCCTGGTTTTGGGAACCGCTTTGTGAGCTGCGCAGACGTGCAAGAACGCTCATATATCGTTGGAGCTCACCCCAGACGCCGTAAATGAAAGCGATCTCCCGTTGGCGCCGCATTGGAATCGTAACAACGGCGTTACCTTTTATCTTTTCCAGCGTCGCAACTTTCGAATCCAGCTGGTTTTTACTCTTTAGAAAGGAAAAAGGTTATGAACTGGAAAAAACTCATTCTCCTTGGTTGCGTAGCAACATGTGTTTTCGCAGCCTCAACTGCGACGGCGCAGATGAGAGGGCATGGTGGTTCGATGCCCCGGATGGGAATGCGCGGCCCTCCGATTTCACATTCGATGGCACGGATGCCGATGCAGCGCGCTCCCATGCTAAACTCTACATCCGGCTTTCGCCGTCCCTTCTTCAACGATCGGCGGGAAGACCGCTTTGAAGCTCGGCATCCCTTCTTCAACGATCGGCGGGAAGATCGCTTTGAAGCGCGGCGCTTCTTTCCCAATCGGTTCAACCACTTTAACAACGTCGTCTTTATCGGCGACTTCGGCTTTCCAGGGTGGTGGGGTTGGGGCTGGGGTCCTTGGTGGGGTTGGGGCGGGCCCTACCCGTACGGATACTACGGCTACGGCTATGGCGCCGGTTACTACGGTTCCGGTTATGGATACGGCGATAGCAGTGGGTCTAGAGTCGCTGAACTACAGAGCCGGCTCGCTCGCACAGGCTATTACCATGGCGCTATCGACGGAATCATGGGACCTGCTACTCGGAGAGCAATAAGGGCCTACGAGCGCCACCGTGGATACGGAAGCTGATCTGATTTCTTCCCGCTGATTGGTGAGATCTACCGGGGGAAACCTCCGCGCCAAATGTGATACGCGGGTCATATGGTCCCGAAGTTTTCCGGCGTCAGCGCCGCCGGCTACAGACGCCTGCTCACTCCATATCGGGGTAAGGGCCCTTGCCGCCTTCGGCGATGAAACGGTCGATCCGCGCGGTAACGACGGGCAGTGGGACCGAGCCGAGCTCGAGCACCGCATCGTGGAACGCACGAATGTTGAATTTTGCTCCGAGCGTTTTCTCCGCCTTTTCGCGGGCGCGCACGATTGCGAGCTCGCCCATATAGTAAGAAAGGGCTTGCCCGGGCCAGGCGATGTAACGGTCCACCTCCGTTTCGATCTCATGCTCGGGTAGCGCGGTGTAATCGTGCATATACTTGAGCGCCTGTTCGCGTGTCCAACCTTTCGAATGAACGCCTGTGTCCACAACAAGGCGGGTAGCGCGCCAGATCTGGTAACCGAGCATGCCGAAACGTTCGTATGGCGTTTCGTACATTCCCATTTCCTGGCCCAGCTTTTCACAATAAAGCGCCCAACCTTCACCGTACGCGGAAATGTAATCGAATCGCCGAAAGTCCGGCTGATTCTTGTGCTCAAGCGCGATCGGAATCTGGAATGCGTGTCCGGGCGCGGACTCGTGCAGGGTCAGTGCAGGCAGATTGTAGAGCGGTCGATGCGGCAGATCGTATGTGTTCAGAAGATAAACGCCCGGACCGCCACGGCCCGACGTATAAAAGGGTGCGAGATCGGGCGGGACCGCCTTGATGGTGAAACGCATCCGCGGCAGATACCCAAAGTATTGCGACGATTTGCCGTCGAATACTTTCGCAATCCAGGCAGCGCGATTGAGCAGATCGTGCGGTGTTTTGGCGTAGAACTGCGGATCGTCCCGGAGGAATTTCACGAATGCCGGAAACTCACCTGTGAATCCGGATTCGTGCATCGCGTCGACCATCTGCTGATGTAATTTGGCAACCTCCGACGAGCCGATCTGATGAATTTCGTCGGGCGAGAGATCGAGCGTAGTGAACTCGCGAATTTTCTGGCGATAGTACGTTTTCCCGTCCGGCAGCTCTTCGGCGGGAAGTGTCGTGCGGGTGTGCGGCACATATTCGTCGCGGAAGTATTTGAGCAGGTCCGCATAAGCCGGCTGCACGATCTCGCGAATCACCTGTTCGGCTTCCGATTTGAGCTTGTCCTGGTCGGACGGCTGAACTCCCACCGTTGGTTCTCGGAATGGTGTGTAGAGCAGATTATCTTCGGGTTTGCCTCCCGCGATGGTCTCGATGGATTTCTCGCGTCCCTGCAAAGTGATGCGTGGCGGCGTCAAGCCGCGTGCAAGCCCCGCCCGCATGTTTGCGATTTGTTCCCGGAAATAGCGCGGAATGTCGCGCATCTGCGCGATCCAGTTTTTGTAATCGGTCAGCGTCTTGAACGGTCGCCGCGCCGTCTCGCCAAGATCGGTCCAAAAAGCAGAATCTGAGTTCGCCGGCATTTCGTAGTCACGGAATTTCTGGTCGGCAACGAAATTCTCGATCTCCGGCCGATAAACATCGCAGTTTATCTGCTCCTCGGGCGAGAGCTGCGCGCGCGGAACTTCATCGAGCTTGTGCAACACGTCCTGCCAGTAATGCAGCCGCATCTCCTGCGTCGTCGGGTCCACGCTTGGCAGGTGGTCGGCAACCGGTTTTTCGACTCCTTCGAGCCCGGGAAACTGCTCCAGCCGCCATTTCCATTCTTCTGTGTAGATAGCGCGCAGCCGCTCATCTGCGCTTTGCGCCCTGGCAAGACACGGGACGCAACACAGCACTGCAGCACCAAACAAAACGGCGATCTTCATATAAGAGGGAAAATCAAGAAGTGGGAATTAACAAGGAAGATCAGGGCGTGATGTTCGATTTAACTATGTATGGGGAACAGTCGTATTGCTCTGTTTGCCGTCAGCGTCGGTCTTGCCCTCGCCGGATCGGTTTGCGCAGACGACAATGTGCGGGCGGTGCAGGAAAAACTGCGCGACGGCGGTTTTTACTCAGGCGAGATCGACGGCGCATACAGCAGCCAGTTAGCTGCTGCGCTGACGCGTTACCAGATCCGCAAAGGTCTGGCGGTTACCGGGCAGCTCGACATCGACACAAGCGACGCGTTGGGCGCGAAGCCGGCGGTGACCACAGGCACAGCTGCCCCCGAGCAGGGTTCCGAGACGTGGCGGCGATTGCGAAGACGCGAGCCGCAAACAACATCAACGAATGCGCGGGAGAAATCCTCGCCGCGCACCGATCGCGCAGACTCGCAGGCAGAACCGGCACAAAGCAGTCCGGTTGCGACTCCAGCGACGTCGCAATTTGCAACGCGATCCGCAGATTCGCCGGTGCCTGGCGCCGAGGAAATGCCAGCAAGCGGCACCAAAATCCTGCCGCGGTCAACGCCCGCGGCCAAAACGCGAACCTCGGCAGAGATCACGGAACCGGCGTCAGGTGTACCCGCCACAGCGCGAACGTCGGCGGACACAACGGAACCGGTGTTAGCGCCGCCGGCTACAACTTCGGCAGATGAGTTCAGCACAGAACGGCTGCGCGATTATGTCGGTGCATTTGTGCTCGCCGGGCTGGATCCGCACGTTGGGTCGGAGGCGGATTTCTTTGCCGATCGCGTTAAGTACTACGATCAGGGCGTAATTGATCGCGAAAAAATCCGCAACGATTTACAGGATTACGCGGCACAATGGCCGGAACGCCATTTTTGGTTCGTCGGCAATATCATAATCGAGCCGCAGCACCGAAAGCGTGTACGGGTGACATTTCCGCTCCGATACGAGTTGCGCAACGGCGCCACATATTCGACCGGCACCATCAACAAAACACTTGTTCTGGAATCGGTCGGCGACGATCTCCAAATCGTCGCGGTGAGCGAAAGCAAAGCCGAGTAGGAAAGCGGGAAGGCAGACGAAAGACGGAAAGCGTTAGCGGTACTTCTCCACGAGATGGTCGATGTACGCGCTGTAGGCTTCCGCGAGCGGTGCGCTTTCAATAAACAGAATGTTCTCGGCATTGAATTGAGCGCTTCGCGAAAAATTATAGGAGCCGGTGATCACGGTGTCGTCGATCAGCAGAACTTTGTTGTGCATGAAATTGTGTGGCCCGGTGGGCGTGTAACGCGCTGAGTTTTTCCCAACCAGACCGGCGCGAGCGATGATCTCTTTGAGCGCGCTGATTTTCCAGCCGTTCTGCGGCACTTCCTGCCACTGCACGTAAACCTGTTCCATTTGCGTGCGGTCGTAGACTCCGTCGACCGTCACGCGCCCGTGTCGTAACAAATTACCAAGCTCTCCGATCAACGTGCCGGAGTTGATTAGTAAACTACAGATGCGAACTCGCCGTTCCGCCGCACGTGCGCGCCTCGCGATCTCGGTATCGATTTCCAGCCCGCAGCCCGGAGAAAACATCACGCGCACCTTAGCCGGTTGACCAGCAAAGGTCCCCGACACCGGCTCTGTGTGGATCTCGCCTGTATTCTCGAAGTTTTCTTTTTCCCAAAGCTGTTCGAAATCTTCGGCGTAGTACCTGGCCAACGGCGGCGAATCGATTTCGACGATGTTGTTCTCCTCCGACGCAAAAGCTTCATCGGTCATGTTTGTCGAACCAGTCCAAACGGATTGCCGATCGCCCACGATGTATTTGCTGTGCATGAGTTTCATTCCCGCAATGCGGCGCCACGGATAACCCAGCGATTGCACAAATGCGCCGGTGCCTGATGGGGCCGGGTCCTGACCGGCGGCCAGATCTGGCTGAGGCGGTTTGTCGGCATCGTAGCAAAAACGGATTTTTACGCCTGCTTCCGCGCGCTCGCGTAAGGCGGAACTCAGTGACGTTTTCAGCGGATCGCTGAATCGCATGTCGTAAATCGCAAAATCGAGACTCTGCTTCGCCGCGCGGATGAACGTCGTCAGTCGCGCCATCACCTCGTCCGCGGCTTGTTCGCCTTCAGCGAGAAAGCATACCGAAACATTATCCACGCCAAGACCGGCCATCGCCTGACCTGCGTGACAACGCAAGACGAACCATTTGCCCAGCGTGCGATTTGCTCAACTCGCGCCGGCTTGCGAGCCCGCCGCGCTTGTCGGTGATTAGTTAGCCGCGGCAGCCTTTGCCAGAGCACGTCGGTTGCAGTCGGCGCGCAAAGCTTTCATCTCAGTGCGCAGCGCCGCCATTCGTGTAGCAACCCCTTTGTATTTTTTCGTGACCCCCGTGACTTCCCGGTTAACTGCGCCCTGGCTGACAAGGCCCTGAAGCTTTTCATATGCACGCAAGCGCAGCATCTCTTCGCCTCCGCTGGCAGCATTTCGTTCCCGAAGATTGAGCAGGATGATGTCGAACAAGGGCTTGAATTCGAAAGAGGCCTTGGACGATAGCACAGCGATCAACTCCTCGGTGATGTTGTCGGGCATGCGACGCGTGAAAGAGATACCACGTTTTTTAGCCATCAATGACTATAGGCGAGATCGGGGAAATAGCGACCGAGATCGATTGTCACTGCAGAAGAGCCGCACTCAGGCCTTGCAAGCAGCTTGTGATCGCGCCGCAATGCGGTTTCGGAGCTGCGATGGAAGGAATAAAGCGAATGGTGTGAGCGACATAGAACGGTCCGAGCCGGACTGGCATTTAGCTGCGAGGGTAGGAGCGAGTGAGCGCGGGCAGCGAACGAGTTTCAATCAGGAATTAGAAGTGTGAAGCTCGGGGCGAGCTACTTTCGCGGTTTGCCCGTCACGGCGGATGAACTCCGTGGAGCAATTCGGTGACGCAATTGGAGGAAAGGTCGCTCGATTGCGAAGAATAAGAGCGTGGCGGCGGCATATACAGCAATCTCGACGCTAAGAAGCGCAGGCGCGGAGGTAAGATTGATGTTGTGAGTTGTACAGAATTGTTCGACCCCGTTAATGACAAGTTTTTGAATCAGATAGGCGCTGTAGGCAATGCTGGCGATGAACGCGGCACCAGGAATCGCAACTCGACAGAGCGGCAGCCGCGGGCTGACCGCACAAACGAGAAGCGCGGCCATTCCGACGGCAATCAGCGGGAATTGCAAGACGCACGCAGCGACGGTGGGGTTGTTAGTTTCGCCGAGATACAGCGCGTAAGCGATTAGCACGAGCGCGGGGAGCCAAAGCCAGGGTCCAGAGTTGATAAGGCGTTTCCACCAGGTCGGTCGAAATCTCTCGATCGCCGCCAGAACAACGCCGAACACGAGTGGATCGAGCCGGGTCCAGGTTGGATAATAGATCCAGGCTTGAAACGCGCGGAATGAGACGCCGCCGCCATCAAATGATGGATTCTGTGCAGCCAGAAGAGCGCGTAAGCCGATGCCGCCAAAAACGAGTAAGCAAGGAATGATAATGGCCGCGCGCGGACGGCGAAAGAGATAGAGCAAAAGAAAAGGTAGCGCGAGATAGAATTGGTCCTCGACCGCGAGCGACCAGGCATGTGAGAAAGCGGTTCCGCCATGGAGCGCAATGTTTTGCACCGATAACAGAAATTTCCAGAGCGGCTGTGACATCTCGGAATATTCGCGCCACGACGGCAACGAAAAATAAAGCGCGAGCACCACGAAATAAGCCGGCATGATTCGCAAAGCGCGGCGAGTGAAAAACCGACCGAGATTGATGCGCTGGTCGCGCGCAAGCAGGGCGAGCAATTGGCCGCCGATCAAATAACCGCTGAGGACAAAGAAAAGATCGACACCGATCCAGCCGAAGCGGTCCACCCGGCCGGGCAATTTGAATCCGAAAAGCGCAGCGTGATAGACGACAACGACGATAATGGCGAGCGCGCGGAGCAGATCGAGCCCGGGCTGGCGCTTGCGGTCGCTAAATCGCGGATCAATCGCAGTCTCGGATTGATGGGCCATCAATGATAGTTCGCTGATTCTGGCGAAATCTTTCGGTTAATTATTTGCGCGTGTGGCGCGGGTTTGTCGTGGAATTGTCGTTTGACCGTTCGCGAAACTGTAATCGTATTGAGGAAGACAGGCTTGAGGAGAAACAAAAGGAGGAAAAACGATGAAAGCAGTGCGGATCGAGCGTTATGGAAAAGAAGAAGTGGTTGAAATCGCTGAGGTGGAGCGGCCGAAGCCGGGTGCAGGCCAGGTGCTGGTGAAGGTGAAGGCTGCGGCTGTGAACCCTGTGGACTGGAAAATCCGCGACGGACTCGGTGAGATGTTTGGGTTGAAACCGCCGCTGATTCTTGGATGCGAAGTCGCCGGGACGGTGGAGGCAGTTGGCGGTCCGAGCCGGACTGGCGGTAGCGATTTTGAAGTGGGCGATGACGTCTATGGTTATCTCAGCGCGTACAGCGGCGGTTACGCGGAATATGTAGCAGCGCCGGCCAGCGAGTTCGTGCGCAAGCCGAAACAGATCGATTTCGATACGGCGGCGTCGGTGCCGGTGGGCGCGTTAACGGCGTGGCAGGGAATTTTCGATCACGGCAAGCTAACGAGCGGTCAGCGCATTCTGATCACGGGAGCGTCGGGCGCGGTCGGCTCGATGGCGGTGCAGCTGGCGAACGTGAAAGGTGCTCACGTGATTGGGACCGGGTCGGGCCGGAACGAAGAGTTTGTGCGAGGGCTCGGGGCGGATGAATTCATCGATTATAAAAAGGCGAAATTTGAAGAAGAAGTGAGCGACGTGGATGTGGTGTTCGACACCGTGGGTAGCGAGACGCAGGACCGAGCGTTTCAAACACTGAAGCGCGGCGGCGTTCTTGTGAGCACGGTTAACCCGCCGTCAGAAGAAAAGGCAAAGCAGTTCGGGGTGACTGGAACGATGGTCTTTATGATGTCGAAGGCGGACCAGCTTGCGGAGATCAATCGACTGGTCGAAAGCGGGAAGTTGAAGGTGCGCGTGGCAACGGTGCTGCCGCTGGCGGAAGTGAAGAAGGCACTTCAACTCTCCGCGAGCGGACGTGCGGACGGGAAGATTATTTTGCGGCCTTGAGCTGCACTCTCCTGCCGAAGGAAAGTTCGAAGCAGTTGGAAAAAAGCGACCGGTCGACTGATCACTGGCGATGCTTTAATAAACAGCAGTAGGAGGGGCAGAGTATGCAATCGGGTTCTAAAACAGAAGGCGGCAAGGGTGATGACACCGGCGGAGTGGATCCGGAAAAAGAAGCGGCTTACTGGCGCGAACAACATCCCAAACTACCGTACGCGAAGAACTATTCTTACGAGCAATTCGAGCACGCTTATCGGACTGGTTACAGTTCGTTCTCGAAATATCCCGGGAAGAAATTCGACGAAGTTGAAGAGTCTGTTGCGTCCGATTACGACACGGAGAAGCCTGGGTCGGCACTGCCATACGACACGGTGCGCCCCGCAATAAGCTCGGTCTGGGACAGAATGGCCGGCGTTATCGGTCCCCGTGATCCCGACCGCGGCATACGCGGTGCGATTTGAGTTAGCGCGGCATTTTTACCGGGGCGGCGGTTCGTGTCGTCTGCGGAATCAGTCCGCGTTTCGCGCAGACCCGCTCGTCTTGATCGCCCAGATTTAAGATCGAGAGGTTGAATCAACAAATCGGGTACGCAGGCTCGCGGTGGAAGGAATCAAGGAGCATTACGCTCCGGTTCCTGCTAAGAAAATTCTGAAATCCCTTGTCGATGCGAAGCCTGACAACCCCATTGGCACGACGGATATTACATGAAAATGCTTGAGCCTTCTGCCGATGAATTACTCGATTGGGGCGATTCCGTCATTCAGCTTATGGCCAATTATTTCGGGGAGCTTCGTGATCGCAGGGTATACCGTCAGATGTCTTCAGGGGAAATTCGCGACGGGCTCGACACCGCGCTTCCACGCAAAGGGATTCGTTTCGACGAGCTGCTGAAGATTTTTCGCGAGAACATCGTTCCCTTTAGCCGACAAAACGCGCACCCGCGCATGTTTGGTTATGTACAATCGCCGGGCACGCCTCTCGCAGCGTTCGCCGACCTGCTCGCCTCGACGCTGAACGCGAATCTCACCGTTTGGCGTTCCGCGCCGGCGCCGGTGGAACTCGAGCGCCTGACAATCGATTGGATTCGTCAAATTCTCGGATTCAATGCCGAAGCCGGCGGACTCTTCGTCAGCGGTGGGTCGATGGCCAATTTCGCCGCGATCGCCGCGGCGCGTCAGGCGAAAGACTCTTCGCCAGGTCGTTTGCGCATTTATGCGTCGAACGAGACACATTTTTCTGTCTCCAAGGCAGCGGCGCTCTTGGGAATCGGGCGAGAAAACGTGCGTTACGTCGCCGTGGACGAGCGTTTCAAAATGCAGACGGACGATTTGGTTGCAAAAATCACGGCTGACCTGAAGGCGGGGTACGTTCCATTCTGCGTCGTCGCGAATGCCGGGACTGTGAACACCGGCGCGGTCGATCCTTTAACAGAGATCCGAGAGGTTGCGGACCGGTTCCAACTTTGGATGCACGTGGATGGAAGTTACGGCGCGTTCGCTATTCTTGCGGAATCGGCGAGAAAGTTGTTTGCGGGCATGGAGCGGGCCGATTCGATCGCGCTCGATCCGCACAAATGGCTTTACCTGCCGGTGGACGTCGGCTGCGTGATCTATCGCGAGCCGGAGATTGCGCGCGCCGCTTTTGCTCATGAGGCCGAATATACTCGGATCATTGGGCAAGAGGCAGACGAGGCGTTCGCATTCTGGGATTACGGCCCGGAGCTATCGCGGCGTTTCCGTGCTCTTAAAGTCTGGATGTTGTTGAAAGGAGTCGGGCTCGATTCGTTAGGCGCGGCGATTGAAAGCAATCTTGCCTGTGCGTGTTATTTGGAATCGATGGTGCAGGCCAGCGATGATTTCGAGATGGTCGCGCCAGTCGAGCTGTCGATCTTCTGTTTTCGTCACGTGCCGGCACAGCTAAGGAATGGATCGTCCGCCGCGATCGATGCATTTAATGAACGCCTCTTGATCGCATTGCAACGAGATGGCAGTTCGTATCTCTCCAATGCCACGCTCGGCGGCCGCTTCGCGCTACGCGGTTGTGTACTGAACTATCGGACCACTTTGCGCGATATGGAGATACTGCTCGATGATTTGCGACGCGTTGGAAGATCGTTACCGACCCCGAACTAGATGAGTTGAAAAAGAGAAAGCTCAGCCTTAGGAGTTGTCTCAATCCCTTTGCCTAACGAGATAACCAATTATGGCGCGTAAGTGTGATTCACCTGGATGCGGGTTCCCTCTTCCGGATAAATATCCGCTGGACAAATGTCCATGGCACATGGCTCCGGGCCGCGGGCCGGTTAAGATCGCAGCTGCACTGACAATCGCCGCTGCCGGATTCGGCGGCGGTTTTGCTTACAAGCGGTTCAGAAGATATCTGGACGACAGGAAACTTCGTAAGGAACGCGAAGAATCCGGGCAAGCGTCGGCGCCGAAAGAAAAAAAAGCCAAATCGGCTGTTCGTAAACGAACTGCTTCAAAGTCTCGGAAACAGCCACGCAAACGAAAGAGAGTATCGAAACCAGCAGCGTAAGATCGACAATCGGTGATGCCCCTTTGCGGCTGACACAACCGCCGCTACAACGCTCCGCGGAACTATTTTTATTCGGATCGGAGCGCTTTCATCGGATTCACGCGAGTGGCGCGACGCGCCGGCAAGAAACAAGCAAGAAGCGCCGCGCCAGTGAGCATTAAGCTTGCGCTGACGAGCGCCAACGGATCGGTCGGACTTACTTGGTAAAGGATTTTGGCCAGGACCCGCCCTGCACCCAACGAAAGAACGAGCCCAATGCCGACGGCAAGAGCCGTCTGCATTGCTGCTTGTCGCATGATCAGGCTGAATACGTCCCGCCGATGTGCTCCTAATGCCATGCGGATTCCGATTTCGCGAGTCCTGCACGCGACGGCATAAGCTTTCCCACCATAAACACCCACCACA
>Ga0209577_10005322_pt1 | contig 12001 bp, 10 predicted proteins | sample GraSoiAngelo_109_FD_185874 | JGI IMG/M metagenome (GOLD analysis project Ga0209577, IMG submission 185874) | Grasslands soil microbial communities from the Angelo Coastal Reserve, California, USA - 14_0903_12_20cm (SPAdes) (version 2) | ecosystem: Environmental > Terrestrial > Soil > Grasslands... | reverse complement strand
GAGGCGCAAAAGATACTCGGTGAACTAAATAAAATGTCTGAGCAGGCCTATGTCTCTCCGTATGACCTGGCAATTCTTTACCTTGGTTTAGGTGATAAGGATCGGGCGTTCGAACAGCTCACCAAGGCCTACGAAGATCGCACCGGTTGGATCATTTATCTCAACGTCGAGCCAATATTCGATCCGTTGCGCTCTGATCCCCGCTTCGTCGAACTGGTGGGCCGGATGAAATTTCCGCGCTGAACGTTAAGAAGGGGGCTACTGTCCCACTGCTCATCACGGCTATGCTTATTACCTGATTTCGATAGGGCGGACGGAAGAACCCAAAGTAGAAATTAGGAAGTCTCAGGAACTCGACCTACTCTCGCTGGTCCAACACCGACTACGGAGAGCTTAATTACTTCGCCCCCCGTTAGGAAATCACCGCGCGCTGCATTGCGGCAATTGAATCGCGACGAAACCGCGATTGCAGCAGGCGGGTGATGGGATACCCAATGCGTGCCAACGCCGCGCGAGGCCTGGAGGCCGCCCGAATGCGATAAGAAACCTCTTCAGACTCAGGCGAGATCGAGACCTGAAAAATCTCTTCACCCATCTCCGCATGGTTCGTTAACGTTCCATAGGCGAATCCAAAGCTGGTGTCGTCCGGCCGATCGCCCAGCTCGTAAACCACCCGGCATCCATTCAACGACCAAAACCCAAAATGATGAACCAGGACTGCCACCGTCGTTGCAGGTTCGATGGACGCATTCTTTGGAAAAATCTCCACCCAACCCAATTCAAAGTGTCGCCATTCGTGCAGCGCCAGCTTGGCGCGCTCGAACGCAAACTTACCGCGTCCAATCTTGGCACTCGTCTCATCGATCCTGAAATCCGATGGCGACTGTTTCGCCACACCGATTTGATCGTACGATAACGGAAGACGCTGCGAGTCTTGTATGAATTCTTCGATCACACGGGCGCCAGGTCGATGGGCCAGAAACATTCTGTTTGAAGCGGGACGGATCAGGCGTTAAAGGGATCACGATCAGTCAAAAACGCGATCAGTTCTTCTTTGTTCGTCTTTGTATCAAGCCACCATCGTATCCTCTTTATCTCGGCGTAATCTTCCGTTCCGAATCTGCTGATGTAGATCTCTTCCAATTTCTTTTTCCTGATTTCTCGCTGCGCGCCGGTTTGCCAGAAGGAAGTGAAGATCGAATTCAGATCGTCATGCAGATGGCGCTTCTTCAGTGCCTCCCACTCATTCCGATCGAGCCAGATGCCTTTGCAACCCTCGCAATGATCGACCGTAAAGTCGAGCCCACGTCCGACCAGGAACTTCACCATCCGGAATCGGCACTCCGGACAATCGATCGGCTTACCCGGCTCGGCCAGATGCAAGCTCTCTTCCTCGTACAAGCGCTCCGCCAAATCGGAACCGTTTTGCTCGAGCCACTTCCAATACTCGGCTCCGCGGATCCAATTCCCGCCACAGCCGGGACAGTTAAAGGAAGTTAGATTCGACTCTAACTCCGTGGATACCAATTCGGTTGATTTGCAGAGTGGGCAATTCATGGATTGATTTCATATCGTCAACCGGTAGTTCGAAGTCTGGCCGGTCATTCAATCAGAAACTTCAACAAGCCTCGCGCGGCGAAAAGACCTCCGATGCGCTCTTCGTCGGCAAAGGACCGGCGTAATAAATCCTGGTCAGTGGAGCGCATTTGTTCGGTGTGGAGTTGCTCGCGCTGGAATTCAATTTCCATCTTATCTTTCTGCCGCGCCATTTCCAGGCCGCCACTGCGAATGAACTGAACGATCTTGCTCAATTCATCGCGGTCGAACCAGGTGCCGTGGCCTTTGCAAACGTCGACGATTACGCCTGAGCAATGCGCGAAGTTGATTCGATTCATCAACTGACCGCATTGTGGACAAGGCGCGTAACTAATTTTGTTGTGATCGCTGGTCAAATCCACTGGATGCGCCGGCGCGGGTGACGCCACGCCAAGCACGGCTGATTGCTCCTCGCGATCGGCGCAGATCTTCTCGAAAGCAGCCGCCTCGACCCAAAGCCCGTCGCATCGCTCGCATTCGCGCATGGCTTCGGTGCCAATCGTGACCGAAGACATATCGATCTTGCAACGCGGACACTTCAAGATGGAGAGTTGGGCGGCGGTTTTTTGCGCTGCCGTCGCGCCACAGTGCGGACAGTGCTTGCTGCCGAGGAACATCATTCCAAAGCACGACGGACAGGCAACGGTAGCGAGCTTCGACTCGCAGTACTGGCACTGCGGCGAATCACTCGAGATCGCGGCGCCGCAATTCGGGCAATTAAGGGTTTGTGCTTCCATTTAGTGTAATCAGTTTTGGCTTACTACGATTTTCCCGCAAACGATGCCAGCAAGATCGCGATGGCGTCGATCGAATCACGACGCACGGCGGCAGCGTCGGGATAATTGTTCAGCATCATTGAGAAAACGAGATGCTCGCCTGCGGCTGTCGTCACATAGCCCGACAACGACGCGACCGAACTGAGCGAGCCGGTTTTTGCGCGCACGTTGCCTTCGGCAGGCGTGCCTCGCATGCGCGTGCGGAGTGTCCCGTCGACGCCGGCAATCGGCAACGCATCGCGAAACTGGGAGAAGTAACGATGTTTCGTCATAAACGTCAGCAACTGCACCGTCGTGTTCGCTGAAATCAAATCGTTGCGCGAAAGACCTGATCCGTCATTCAACGCGATTTCGCTTTCTCCAACTCCGGCCCCGCGCAAGAAACTCGTTACGACTCCGAGCCCCGAATTTTCGTTGTCCCTGGCGCGACTTTCGTCAACTGGATTCGCGGGTTGAGTCTTGCCGAGCGTGCGCAAAATGAGTTCAGTGTATTGATTCTGACTCGGCTTCAGAGTATGCGCGGCGATGATGCTGAACGGCGGCGATTGCAAGCCGGCGATTTCGATGGGCATCAGGCCTGCCGGCGAGTTGGGAACAATGCTCCCTCCTGATCGTGCGTTTACCGTCCGCACTCGTCCATCGATTTTTACGCCGCGCTTCACTAGCGCATCTCGCAGCATCGAAACAAAAGCCAGCGCCGGATCGGGAACGGCGACGCCGCCAATGAATCCTGTATCGCCGAGCGGCAGGCTTCCCGAAATCTCCAGCGTGTTCGCTCCGAGCCCACGATAGATATGCAGATCGCTTCTCGACCCATGGGCTGAGGTCGTAGCGTGATTCGCAATTGTCATGAATGACGTCGCGGGCGGCCCGCTGGTGATCACGACCGGGAAGCCGACACTCATGCCTGGCTTCACGGTCAAATCGATCGCGTTGTCATTAATGGTCAGGGCGCTCAACTCTGCCCCGTATGACCACGTCAGGTCTTCCCACTCCCAACCGCTGCCGACCGGCGCGCCGTCGAAATAACTCTCATCGCCAACGAGATCTCCTTTGACGCGTTTCACTCCCGCGGCCACGATGCGATCGGCAAGATCGTTTATGCCTTTGAAGTAGTCGCCGTTATTGAACCGCGCGGCAATTGAAGGATCGCCGCGACCGTAAACAATCAAATCGCCTTTGATCTTGCCGTCCTCCTGCCTTTCTTTCGCATAAACCGAAGTGACGAAATGATAATCCGGCGTGAGCCGATCGAAGGCCGTGGCGACGGTGTAAAGCTTCATGTTCGAAGCGGGCCGCACAAACTTGTTCGCGTTCTGCTCGTAGATAATCTGATTCGTTTCGAGCGAGACAATCTTGACTGCGAAGAATCCTGGTTCGAGCGCGGGCTGGTGAGCAATCTCTTCAATGCGCGATTTGAGATCGGCAAGAGTCGCGGGTGCGAGGTTCAGCAGCGGCTGCGAGCGTGATCCTGGCGGCGCGCCGTCCGGCTGGACCGGACGGGACGAAGCAGACGGATCAGCGGGCACAACCGTGCGCGGACGCTGTTGGTCCTGCGCGGAAATGGAAGAAAGATGCAGCGTGGCGGTGCACGAGGCCACCAGTAAAAGGATGATGAATCGTCTGAACATGGTTATTGAATCGTCTCTAGAATTTCTTGCGCACTCGCTGTCGCGGTGCCGAGTTTGCCGACAACAATTCCCGCAGCTTGATTTGCCAACACGGCGGCTTCCGTCATTGACGCGCCCGCGGCGAGGGCCGCGGCCAGCGTGGCGACCACGGTATCTCCGGCGCCGGTTACATCGTACACCTCGCGCGCGGCGGTTTCGACGAATACCGGATCGCGATTTCCTTCGACGAGCATCATGCCCTGCTCGCCGCGGGTGATGAGTACCGCATCACACCCTAATCGAGCGCGAATCTTTTTGGCTGCCGTCTGCAAAGTTCCATCAGAATCTTCCTCAAGATTTGTCACTTGTAGGGCTTCGTAATGATTCGGCGTGACCAGCGTTGCCGGTCGATAGGCGTCAAAGTTTCGCAGCTTGGGATCGATCAGCACCGGCATGCGGCCATAGGCAGATGGCAAGACTTCCGCCAGGATGCGCGGTGTGATTACGCCTTTATCGTAATCTGAAACGATTAAGGCATGCGCGACCTTGAGTGCCGACTTCACGGCGGCGATGATCCGAGCTTCCGTGTCGCCATTCACCGCTCCCCGATGTTCGCGGTCAGCGCGCACGACCATCTGATTGTGCGCGATGATGCGGGTCTTAATCGTCGTCGGTCGCGAATCATCCGCGATTAATAAATCGTCCGTTTGCAAAGCGCTTTTCTCGCGCACGGAGCTGCGGATTCTTTCGCCGGCAAAATCCTGACCGATAACTCCGATAACACAGGCGTTTGCTCCCAGCGCCAACAGATTTGCGAGCACATTCGCCGCGCCGCCGAGATGCGTGGACTCACGCCTAATATCGACCACCGGCACCGGCGCCTCCGGTGATATTCGCGATACGTCGCCCCAGATGAACTCATCCAGCATCACATCGCCGAGCACGACGATGTTGCGGTCGCGCAGTTGCTTAATCAGTTCTGATGCTCGATGTTGGTTCAGATTGGGCGACATCGTTGTAAAAGCATTTTGATCTCAGGCGAAGACGCGAAGATCGCAAAGGTGAAATCAATCCTGTCGGATCATCCGATCAATCGCCGCAACCACGCGCTCGACCGGCACCCGCAGAATGCATTCGGGCTCTTCGAACTCAGCGCAGAAATATCCGGGGCATGGCTGGCACTGCATCTCTTCGAATACTACTTCGTTCGGGCGAGTCGTCCACGGCCGCCAATGCGCGCGATTCGATGAACCGAAAATCACGACGCAGGACGCCCCAACAGCCGCTGCGATGTGCGCGATGCCGCTGTCGTTGCCGATGAACAAGCGCGCGCGCGAAGTTAGGGCGGCAATTTCGGGTAATGAAAGATCGCTAAGTCCGATCAAGCGAACTGACGTTTGTTTGATAAGCGATTCAAGAATCGCCTTTTCTTTTGCCGATACGATCGCGACAGGGGTCAACCCGCGCGCGCGTAATTCTTCGGCGACGCGCGCAAATTTGTCCGTAGCCCACTGCTTGGTATCGAAAGCCGCAGTCGGATGAATAACCGCAAAGGGTTCGCTCTCTTCAACTTCAAAACCAGCGACCCGAAGTTTCTCAGAAACATTCACAACTGCTTTCTCACTTACGGTCAAAAGCGTTGCCGGTCGATCGCTCACCGGAACGCCCGTCCAGCCAATCAAAGCCAGTTGTTGTTCGACGGAATGCAGAGTTGGCCGCTGCCAAAGTTCCCGAGCCGAAGGCGCGACATGATTATGCAGGCGCGGGTATTGATAATGCCCAAATCCAACCCGGTGCTTTGCACCCGTTGCGCGGGTAAAAAGTGTCGCCGTAGTTCCGCCATGCAAGTTGTAAACGACATCATACTGCTCCGCCCGCAGTTCGCGAGCGACACGCGCGCGCGCAGACGTACGGTCGCGCGGCGCGATAACGACTCGATCAATCAAGTCTGAACCATCGAGCACCGGCGCGACCCAATCTTCCAAGAGAATATCGATTCGAGAGTGCGGCAAAAACCGGCGCAACGCGAACAATGACGGCGTCGTCAGCACGGTATCACCAATCGAACGCAAGCGCACCACCAGCACGCGTTGCACGCTCGACCAATTCCAGCGCGGCGGCCCGAGCGGTTGCGGTTCGTCATTCTCGCGTTCGGTAGTGAAGGCGAGATGACGAACGCTTGGCGACGACTCAATTATTTCCCGCAGGCTGTTCATCAGTTTTTCTGGGTACGCACGCTTCCAGCGTGCCCGTCTTATTCATATCTTCATAGACAGCACGCTGAAAGCGTGCGTACCGCATCACTCTTCATCTTCGATCTTCGCTTCGTCGATCAGCATCACGGGTATATCGTCGCGAATTGGATAGACACGTTTGCATTCGACGCATTTCAAGCCGCTGCTGTCGGGTTTCAATTCAACCTTGGCGTGGCACGCGGGACAAACCAGAATCTCAAGTAACTGTTCGCTTATGGGCATGGTCTGAACCTCTGGATTCAAATGTTCGACAAGCTTTGGCGTGTCACTGACTCATCCTCTCCCATTGGGAGAGGTCCGGAGGTGAGGGCCTAGCTTGCTGTGCCCAACCCTCTGATTACGTATCACCTCTCAGTCGAGAGGCTTCGAGAGTGACAACGAGGATAGGTTTCTTGATTCCTACCAACTAGTCCCTCACCCCAACCCTCTCCGTCTGGACACCCACAGGAAGAGGGAGTGATCTCGACAAGCTAGAGCCCATCGGACAGAAAGCTTAGCAGCATTGCACGATTTGTTGTAGCGCGTGTAGTACAATTAGCGACGGAGAGTCGCGGCAAACTTAAGCGAAGGATCCGGGAAACAAAGTATCGATGATGATTGAAGATTTTGGACCAAAGGTGGCTAGCGTCTGGAACGATCTCCGGTCGACTACGCGCAACCTCATGGAACGAGCCTGGCGGTCGGCGGCCAGTGGCTCGGCGGTGCAGGTCGCTCGTTCGCCTCAATATGATCCGCGAGCCGATCATGAACTGAGCCGCCTGCTGTCAGCGCTTGACGCGCGCGCGAACGAAGCCGAAAAGCCCCCTGCAGACGAGCCGTCCCACCGCGCCCGGCGCCTGGCGGACGCTTGCGCGACGGTGCTGGCACAGCAGACGCAGTCTGCCGAAGTCTTCGCCCAACTGATTCAGCGCGCGCACGAACGAAAGGATTATGCGCGGGTTGACGAGCTCGCCGGAATTCTGCCTGAGCGGCTCGCGCCCACCGAAGTCTGTGAACTCGCGCGATCAAATAGTGTTGTGGTGCGCGCTCTGGCGCATGAAGCCCTGACCCAAATGCCTGCTCGCCTGTTGGCTGCCTTACTCCGCGATCCTGTCGACGCTTCAATGGCCCACATTGCGCTCCAGCGACAGGCGCACGAGTACCTCTCGGAGGAAGCCCAACGTATTTTGCGCGAGTTTGAAGATTCTGGTTCGGAAAGCTTCTGAAAGTCACTCTGCCGGTCCCGTACAGGCAGGTCCGTGCAGCGCGGGAATCTTCTGGCTGATCACAGGATAGTTCGGCGCTTCGTCGATATTAATCTGCGTCCAGTGCGCGTATTGCTCAGGCACATTAGTGTCGGCGAAGATCGCTTCGACCGGACATTCCGGAACGCACGCATCGCAATCGATGCAAGTGTCGGCGTTGATATAAAGACGATCGGGCAATTCATGAAAAGCCTCAACGGGACAGACCGCGGCACAGTCGGTGTACTTGCAGTCAATACACGGTTCAACAACAACGTAAGTCATTCGGGGATAACTCCTTTCAACGAATGTTTATTATCTATTGAGCGGAATGTCAACAGGAAAAACTTGCTAAGAACAGCAATCTTCGTCACTGCGTAGTGATTTAGATCACGAAATCGGATCGCTGGTTCCCGGATTCATCAGGAGTTGAATTGACTAAACCTCACTCGATGCGCTAAAAGTCTTCGCCATAGCCCCCGACAGTTTTTGCGGTCCGTTGTAACCAATTAGACGGTTCGTGCGTTTTCGTAACTCTAAGTATTCACATCAGCAGTCCACGCGTCTGCGGTTTCTTTAGCAACACAACTCAACCGAAAGGAAATTCCCCAATGAAAGAAACGTTTCGTGCTATTCGCGAATGGAAGTGGTTATTGGTCGGTGCGTGTGCGCTCGTTCTGGGCACGCTCGCCGTCCACGCCCAAAATCCAAACGCTTCGCAAACTCCGGCAGCTTCACAAACTCCAGCGCCACAAACCCAAAGGGCGGCGGCTCCGGCGCCCAGTCCTACCCCTACTCCAATCAATTGGTCGGACGATCCGATGCTGAAACGCTTCGTATTTCGCGGCATCGGTCCGGCGAGCATGGGTGGGCGTATCGATGACATCGCCGCGGTCGAGGGCAATCCATACATATATTACGTGGGCATGGCCACTGGCGGCGTTTATAAGACGACGAATAATGGCACGACCTTCACGCCTATTTTCGATACGTATTCAACGGCATCGATCGGGGATATAGCGATTGCGCCATCGAACCCGGACATAGTTTGGGTCGGAACCGGCGAAGCGAACAATCGCCAAAGTTCGAGTTTCGGAGACGGCATTTATAAATCAACTGACGCTGGCAAGAGCTTCACCAAGATGGGTCTCGAGAATTCACAGTCCATTGCCCGCATCGTCATCGATCCGAAAGATCCGAATATAGTTTACGTCGCCGTGCTCGGCCATCTATTTGGCCCCAATAAAGAGCGGGGTGTCTACAAGTCTACCGATGGAGGCAAGACCTGGAGCCAATCAAAATTCATCGACGAAGATACCGGCTTTACCGATTTGGTAATGGACCGATCTGACAGTAAGACACTCTACGCCGCTTCTTATCAGCGGCGCCGGACTTCGTGGGGCTTCAACGGCGGCGGGCCGGGATCCGGAATTTGGAAAACTGTAGACGCCGGAAAGACTTGGACAAAGCTGCAAGGCAACGGCTTGCCTGAAGGCCTTTTGGGCCGCATCGGCATCGATGTCTGTCAGTCGAATCCGAATGTTGTCTACGCGCAGATTGAAGTCGGCGTCAGCACGGGCACCGGTGGCGAAGAGCAGACCGGCCCGAACCCTCAAGCTTCACCGACCCCAACGCCTACCGCTCCGGATCCAAAGAAATCAGGAGTATGGCGCTCTGACGACAAGGGCAAAACATGGCACGTGGTAGCCAGTTGCTTCAGCGCGAACAACTGCACCGAGAACAATCGGCCCATGTATTACACCCAGATTCGCGTCGACCCCAGCAATCCTGAGAATGTCTTCGTGGGCGGACTTAATTTCAGCAGATCAACCGATGGTGGTAAGACTTTCAAATCATTACAACCGGGAATCGCGCACAGCGATCATCACGCGGTCTGGATCGATCCAAAGAATGGCAAACATCTGCGCATCGGCAACGATGGCGGCTTGGACGTGACTTACGATCAAGGCGACACGTGGGAATTCGTCAACACGATCGTGGGCGCGCAGTTTTACGCGGTCGCCGCGGACATGCGCAAACCTTATTACGTCTACGGCGGCTTGCAGGATAACGGTTCGTGGGCCGGACCCAGCCAGACGCGTACCAATGCGGGCATTACGAATGCCGACTGGTTCCGCATTGGCGGCGGCGACGGCTTCTATGCTCAGGCTGATCCTTCCGATTCCAACATACTTTATTCGGAGTCGCAGAACGGCAACATGACTCGAATCGATCTTCGCACTGGGCGCTCGCAACAGATTCGGCCGCGCACGGCGCAGCGTCGCGGAGCCGGCGGAGGACGAGGCCAAGGCGGCGGCGGCAGACGCGGTGGCGGTGATGCGCCGGCTGCCGGTGATACCGCGAATGCGTCAGCGCAAGATCCACAAGCTGCGCTTGCGGCGCTAAACGCCGCTGGCGGTGGCGGTGGGTTTGGCGGTTTTGGCGGCGCCAATCTGGCGACCTCAAATGTGGTGCCGGCGCCGGCTGAAAATGAACAGTATCGTTTTTACTGGAATACGCCGCTCGTCGTGTCACCGCACAATCCGCGATTGCTATATGCCGGAGGTAATCGGCTCTTCAAATCGCTCGACCGAGGCGATACCTGGACGGCCACGACGGATCTGACGAAGCACATCGATCGCAACACGCTTTCGATCATGGGCGTGAAGGGAAGCGACCCGATGGCTTCGAAGAACGACGGGTATACGAGCTACGGGTATGTCGTAACTGTCGCCGAATCGCCAATGGTTCCTGGCATCTTATGGGCCGGAACTGATGATGGAAATGTGCAGATCAGTCACGACAGCGGCGCGACCTGGACGAACGTCGCGAAGAACGTACCGGTACTGGCTGATAAGGCGGGCGAGCTTTATCACATCACCCGCATTGAACCCTCACACTTCGATTCGGGCACCGCATATCTCTCAGTCGATGGGCATCGATTTGACGATCTCAAGCCCTACCTTTACGTAACGCGTGATTATGGCGCAACCTGGACTTCCATCGTTGGCCATCTGCCCCAGATGGGCAACGTCAATGTGATTCGCGAAGATCCGAAGAATAAAGAGTTGCTGTACGCAGGCACTGAATTCGGGCTCTTTATTTCGCTGAACGGCGGCAAAGAATGGAAAGAATTCATGTCCGGTCTGCCGAGAATTCGCGTCGATGACATTCTGGTCCATCCACGTGACAACGATTTGATTATCGGCACGCACGGCCGCGGCATTTACATCCTGGATGACATCACATCGTTGCAAGCGCTTTCGAGCAAGGTAACTGATGCGGATGCGTTTCTGTTTGATGTTCGTCCCGGGACGCAGTGGATGAATGACGTCCGGCTGAGTCGTTACAGCGGCGGCTCGAAATTCTTCCGCGGCAATAACCCGCAGCCAGGTACCGCAATCAGTTATTATCTGAAGTCTGCGCCTTCGGGTGATGTAAAGATCACTATCTCTGATTATTCCGGCAAGGTGATCCGCACCCTCGTGGGAACGAAAGACGTCGGTATCAATCGCATTCAGTGGAACCTGCGCGGCGAGACACCTCAGCGTCCCGCCAACCTGCCGCCCGGATTTGGTGGCGGCGGTGGCGGTGGTGGAGGTGGCGGCGGCTTCGGCGGCTTCTTCAATCTCGGCCCCGTTATTGAACCGGGAACTTACAACGTGAAGTTGTCGGTAAACGGAAAGGACTACGCGACGAAAGTTGTAGTGGAAACCGACCCGGGAATGCAACCGTAAGGTACTCCTGGTAAACAAAACTGGCCCGCAGGGTGATATACTCTGCGGGCCTTTAAATTCTTTAGGCTGATGACTCGTTGGATTGCACCGCTGGCTTTGGCTCTTTCGTTGCTCGGGATTCCTGCGGACGCTTTCGCACAGAACGCGTCTCAGCCGACCAATCTCGTTCTCGAAGTCCATTACTACCCGAAGGAGCGCCCTGCCTACCAGGCAGTTCCGCCCTCCACCTCGAGTGCCGCTGGTGGCTGGTATGCGCGTTTTGAACGAGTACCGCGCTGGATGCCACCTGCCGGTTTCTACCCTGTTCACGCGGTAAACATCAAATCGATTTTGGCTGGCGACCTGGTGCAAATCTGGATCTCAGTATTCGTGGGACAGAAATTCGACGAACTGGAAAAGACAGTTGCTGTTCGTTCGCTCCGCGAAGGCGAAAAGACGACCATTCAGGAGTTGACTCAGTTTGGCGTTGAGCCTTTCGATCTCGCGTTAGTCAGAGTAGGCCTCGCCGTCAACGAGGTTCCAAAGGTTGCCAGCAAGGCGAAATCAATTGAGTTGGTGACGATCCAACCGAACCTTTCGACCCTTCCTTCTTATCGCGTCGCGCTCCGAAATCTATCCAGCAAGAATGTCAGCGCACTTTCCATTCGTGTGCTGCAAGGCCCGCGAACTGAACTGAGCAGCATGCCGCAGGGACATGATGGCGAACCGTTGATCCTCGCGGGCGGAGTTTCCGAGTTCATCGAACCCGCGCCCACTCGAGCTGCTTCGACCGGCACAGGTTACCAACCCACCGCGCTGCCAAAT
>Ga0209577_10005320_pt1 | contig 12002 bp, 7 predicted proteins | sample GraSoiAngelo_109_FD_185874 | JGI IMG/M metagenome (GOLD analysis project Ga0209577, IMG submission 185874) | Grasslands soil microbial communities from the Angelo Coastal Reserve, California, USA - 14_0903_12_20cm (SPAdes) (version 2) | ecosystem: Environmental > Terrestrial > Soil > Grasslands ... | reverse complement strand
GCCGCGCCGCGTTGAGCGGCTGCAGAATGTCGTGGCTCGCCGCCGCCAGAAACCGCGTCTTCGAGATGTTGGCGTCCTCGGCCGTGCTCTTGGCGAGCGCCAGTTCGGTGTTGAGTCGGGTGAGCTCCTCGGTGCGGTCGCGCACGCGCTTCTCCAGCGTCGCATTGGCGCGCTCGAGTTGCTCGGCGGTCTCGAACGAAGGCGTTACATCGGAGAAGGTGATGACGAGGCCACCGCCCGGCATGCGGTTGGAACGCACCTCGATCACCATGCGGCGGTCCGGCAGGCGCTCCAGATAGGGCTCGCCTTCGGTGGTGTAGGCCGCAAGCCGCCGCTCCAGCAAGGCTTCGCCGTCGCCCACGCCGGTAGAACTGATCGCCCCCATGAATTCCAGGATTTCCTGCAGTGGAATCCCGAGCTGCACCAGATGCGGTGGCAGGCCCAGAATTTCGCCGAATTGCCGGTTCGAGCAGATCAACTGCAAATCGGCGTCGAACACGGCGATGCCCTGCCGCACATGGTTGAGCGCCGTCTGCAAGATCTCCCGGTTGAAGTGGAGCGCGGCGTGGGAATCATCCAATAGCTTCAGTGCGGCCTTGGCGGAGACGGTGCGCTTGCGAAGCAACAGCGACATGACGAGGCGGGAGGAAGCGGCGCCGATTGAAGAGGCGATCAAATGTTCAGCATGCTGCAGCAATTCGAAATCGGCTGGCGCCGACGGCTGCAGCGGCACATGATGGGTGATCGCAAAAGCTTCGAACGAGTGTCGGGCGCGCTCGGGGCCGAGATATTGCGCCACGGTGGTCTGGATATCCTGCACGGTGACCGTAGAGCGCCAGCGCCGCAACGCCGGCGTGATCGGTGCGAGGGTGTTCGGCACGAACAGATCGGCCTGCACCAGTTCGATCGAAGAGGGCCGCCGCGCCAGCGACAGCACGACATAGGTCAAGAGGTTGAGCGACAGCGACCACACGACGCCGTGCAACAGCGGCGACAGATCGGCGCCGAGCAGCGCCTGCGGACGCAGCGCCTCGATCCCGAACGGACCGTGGTGCAACAGCAGCAGCCCTGCGGTGCTGGTGTCGAGGAAGCTCGGCACGAACAGCGTATAGGTCCACACTGCAAAGCCGACCAGCATGCCGCCCATGGCGCCGCGCGCGGTGGCGCGTCGCCAGAACAGGCCGCCGAAAAACGCCGGGGCGAGCTGGGCGATCGCTGCAAATGACAACAGGCCGATGGCTGCGAGCTGGGTGTTGCCGAGCGCGCGATAGTAGAAATAGGCCATCGCCATGATGGCGAAGATCGCAAAGCGGCGTACGCGCAGCAGGAAATCGCCGAAATCCTTGCCTTCGCGCGATGCTCCGCTTCGCTGCAGCACCAGAGGCACGACGATGTCGTTCGAGACCATGATCGAAAGCGCGACGCATTCCACGATCACCATGGCGGTGGCCGCCGAAAGGCCGCCGACGAAGACGCCGACGCTGAGCAGCGGCGATTCCGCCTTGATCGGCAGCGCCAGCACATACATATCGGCATCGAGGGCGCCGAACGGGAAGGTGACGAGGCCGGCGATCGCGATCGGGATCACGAACAAATTGATGGCGACGAGATAGAGCGGAAACAGCCACCGCGCGCGGCTGACTTCCGAATCGCTGGAGTTTTCCACCGCGCTGACGTGAAACTGGCGCGGCAACAGCATGATGGCGAAAAACGAGAGCGCCACCATGCACAGGAAATTGCCGATCGACGGCGTGTACTGGATCGCGCGCACCGCCTCCGGGGTCTTCATCGCGCGCTGGATCAGTTCATGCGGATCGAACATCCAGAAGGTGACGAAGGCGCCGGCGGCGAGAAAGGCCACCAGTTTCACGATCGATTCGGTGGCGACTGCGAGCATCAGGCCGTGCTGGTGTTCGGTCGCATCGGTCTGGCGGGTGCCGAACAGCACCGCAAAGGTCGCCATCGCGAGCGTGACCATCAGCGCGATGTCGCCGATGATCGGAATATGGGAAAAGGCCTGGTCTTCGCTCAGGATAGTCTCGAGCGACGCCGCGGCCGCCTTGAGCTGGAGCGCGATATAGGGGACCGATCCGATCAGCGCGATCAGCGCCACGGTCACCGCCACCGCCTGGCTCTTGCCGTAGCGCGCGGCGATGAAATCGGCGATCGAGGTGATGTTCTGCGATTTCGCGAGCTGGATCACGCGGCGCAACAGCGGCGTGCACAACCCGATCATCAGGATCGGGCCGATATAGATCGCGAGGAAATCGACGCTGGTGCGGGTCGCAAAGCCGACCGAGCCGAAGAAGGTCCACGAGGTGCAGTAGATTGCGAGCGACAGCGGATAGATCCACGCGCTGGCGCGGCCGCGCTGCGCCGGCGAAAGGCGGTCGCCATGGCTCGCCACCAGGAACAGGAACCCGATGTAGCCGAACGCGGCGGCAATCACGCCCCAGTCGTGCAGCATTGCTGCTTAAACTCCTAAAAGAACGGGCCGCCCCCTGATCGTTGCTTTTGAATTCTAACGCTTCGCGCTGCCGCAGGCGACAGCGATTTTCCTGTCAAATCCAGGATTTACGATCGTCGTTAAGCCCATTGGGCTACGAACGGAGCGGCCTATTCGGCCGCCAGCGACTGCTCGCGCAGCGGCAGGCCAAGATGCTCCCAGACCTGCAGCAGCGCCTCGGCGAGGGCGTCGATCAGTGCGTCGTCGTGATAGGGCGAGGGCGTAATCCTCAAGCGCTCGGTGCCCCTGGCGACGGTCGGATAATTGATCGGCTGGATGTAGATGCCGTGCTCTTCGAGCAGGATGTCGGAGGCGCGCTTGCAGGCTTCCGGATCGCCGACGAACAGCGGCACGATATGGGTTTCGCTCGACATCACGGGCAGGCCCGCGGCGGTCAGGATCGCCTTGACGCGGGCGGCGCGGTCCTGGTGGCGCTCGCGCTCCCAATTCGAGGTCTTGAGGTGGCGGATCGCGGCGGTCGCCGCCGAGCAGATCGCCGGCGGCAGCGCGGTAGTGAAGATGAAGCCCGGTGCGTAGGAGCGGACGGCATCGATGACGTCGGCGCTTGCCGCGATATAGCCGCCGAGGCAGCCGAACGCCTTGGCAAGCGTGCCTTCCAGAATGTCGATGCGGTGCATGACCCCGTCGCGCTCCGCGATGCCGCCGCCGCGCGCACCATACATGCCGACCGCATGAACCTCGTCGACATAGGTCATGGCGCCATAGCGTTCGGCGAGATCGCATATCCGCGCCAGCGGCGCGATATCGCCATCCATCGAATAAAGGCTCTCGCAGGCGATCAGTTTGGGCCGGCCCGGGCCGGCGGCGCGCAGCAATTCTTCCAGATGCGCCATGTCGCTATGACGGAAGATCTGGCGCTCGCGGCCGGCCTGGCGGACGCCTTCGATCATCGAATTGTGGTTGAGCGCATCCGACAGGATCAGGCAATCCGGGATGAGCTTGGCGATGGTCGCAATCCCGGTCTGGTTCGAGACATAGCCCGAGGTGAAGAGCAGCGCGGCCTCTTTGCCGTGGAGGTCGGCGAGTTCGGATTCGAGCTGCACCAGCGGATGGTGGGTACCGGCGATGTTGCGGGTGCCGCCGGCACCGGTGCCCACTCTGGTAGCGGTCTCGACCATGGCGCCGACTACCTTCGGGTGCTGGCCCATGCCCAGATAGTCGTTGGAGCACCAGATCACGACATCGCGCCGGCCTTGCGGGGAATGCCACACCGCATGCGGAAACCGGCCCGCCATCCGCTCGAGATCGGCAAATACGCGGTAGCGCCGCTCGTCATGCAGGCGGTTGAGGGCGGCACTGAAGAATTTGCTGTAATCCATCGCGAGACCTGAAGCGGAACCTGGCCGGAACGGCTGGTCCTATTGCTGGAGTTTTGCCTTTTTAGAGCTTTTCCAGGTTTAATGTCGAGCCGGATTCCGGCGTTCGCGAGGCTTGCGAGCGGGCAGCCGGTTGCTGCCAACGCGGAGCAAAAATTGATCGAGATCAATGTGCTGGCGGCGTTTTTGCTACCCTCGTATTTTTCAGCCTTTGTTAAATTCGCTGTTAGGCTGTCACGTCGTCTTGAAGCGCAGCACGCCTTGCTGCTCCTCGGCCGTGAGGCGTCCCTCGACCAGCATGTAATTGACATGCGCGATCAGTTCGCCGGCGGCAAAGCCCATCTGATGGGCGTCGAGCGCGTGCTTGTGGAACACCACCGGCACCAGCTCCTTGGAGGTCTGCGGAATCTCCCGGCAGGCATCCGCGATCAGGCGGCAGCGTTCCTCGTGGTGGTCGGCCAATTGCTTGATGCGGGTCTTCAGCCCGTAGAACGGCACGCCATGACCAGGCAGCACGATCACGTCATAGGGCAGCGTGGTAGTGAGGCTTGCCAGTGACGCCAAATACTCCCCGAGCGAATTCTGGTCCGGCTCGACCGCCCAGACGCTGACATTGGGCGAGATCTTGCTCAAGACCTGATCGGCCGAGAGGAACAGCTTGTCGGCGGCGCAATACAGCATCACCTGGTCGAGCGCGTGGCCGCCGCCGGTGATCACCTTGAAGCGGCGCGTGCCAATCGTGATCTCGTCGCCATGCGAGATGCGGCGGTAGGCCGGCGGCAGGATGGAAACCCGCTTCAGATAGTCCTGGCCGCGGCCGAGCAGCTTGTCGGTCAGGCTTTCGTCCATGCCGTGGCGGCGAAAGAACAGCCGCTGGGCGTTGCGGCGCTCCTCGGTGCCGCGGTTCTGGTGATAGACCGACTGCAGATATTCGACCTGCGACATGTGCAGCGCGCATTTGAAGCGGTCGACGATCCAGCCCGCGAGCCCGACGTGATCGGGGTGGGAATGGGTGACGATCAATCGCGTGATCTTCACATGCTCAAGCGGACCCTCGAACAACGCGGTCCACGCGGCAATCGATTCCTCGTTGCCAAATCCGGAATCCACCATCGCCCAACCGTCGCCGTCGGCAAGCAGATAGACGTTCACGTGATCGAGGCGGAACGGCAGTTTCAGCCGCACCCACAACACGCCCGGCATGACCTCGACGACCTGATCCGGCCCGGGGTGATTTTCCCAGGGGTATCGCAGTGCCTCTGCCGAGGACTGAACACTGTCTGTTTTCGAATGCATGGTTTATCCGCTTAGCCGTACAGGCGGCGCTGCGCCAGCCGAAAAAACGGATGCGCTTTTGTGTGAAACACATGGGCGCAAGACATTTTCGTGGCTGGTTGGACCGCCGGTCGCTAAGCCGCCCGGATATTGCTCAGGAAGGCGTCGATTTCCGAACGCAGCCGATCGGCTTCGCGGCGAAGCGCCTCGGACGAATTCAGCACCTCTGCCGCCGCCGCGCCGGCCTCGGCGGAAGCGGTGGAGACCCCGACGATGTTGCTCGAGACTTCAGCGGTGCCGCCGGCGGCGTGCTGGATGTTGCGGGCGATCTCGCGCGTCGCCGCGCCCTGCTGTTCCACTGCAGCGGCGATCGCGGTGGTCACCTCGTTGATCTCGCCGATGGTCTGACCGATGTTCCGGATTGCGCTGACCGCCGAGGTCGTCACCTGCTGCATGCTGGCGATCTGTGCGCGGATTTCGTCCGTCGCCTTCGCGGTCTGGTTGGCGAGGCTCTTCACCTCGGAGGCGACCACGGCAAAACCGCGGCCCGCCTCGCCGGCGCGCGCGGCCTCGATGGTGGCATTGAGCGCCAGCAGGTTGGTCTGGGACGCGATCACCTGAATGAGGTCGACCACGACGTTGATGCGGCTCGCATTATCGGCAAGCCCCTGCATGGTGGCGTCGGTCGCACCCGCCTCATTGACGGCCTTGCCGGCGATTTGCGCCGAGGCGACCACCTGGCGGCCGATCTCGGCGATCGACGACGACAATTCCTCGGTGCCCGAGGATACCGTCTGCACGTTCACCGAGGTTTCCTCGGCGGCTGAGGCCACCGCACTCACCAGCGCGCTGGACTGGTCGGCGGTGGACGACATGCTCTGCGCGGTAGTCTGCATGGAATTGGCCGAGCTCTGCAGATTGTCGAGCGCGGCGCGGACCGCTCCCTCGAACTCGACGATGCGCGCCTCCATGCGGGTGGCACGTTCGGCTTTGGCGAGGCGGTCCTTGTCCTGTTCAGTGGAGAGCGCGCGGCCCTCGATCATGCTTTCGCGGAACACCTGCAGCGCGTTCGCCATCGCCGCGATCTCGTCCTGCTGGGTGGAGCGATAGATGTCGGTCTCGAGGTCGCCCTCGGACAACAGCACCATCGATCGCTGCAGGTGGCCGATCCGGCGCAGGATGTTGCCGCCGACATAGCGCCATACGAACAGGATCGAGCCGAGCAAGGTTGCCGCCCCGAGCGCCAGCATGATCGCGGTGGCATAGGAGATTTCCTGGCGCGCCTGCCAGGTCGAGGCGTTGGTTCCCGACTGCACGCCCGCGACGAGCTGTTGCACGCTGATGGTAAGACCAATGTTGAGCTTGCGGGTTTCATCCAGCACGGTCTGGCCGTAGTCGTTGGCATCCAACTCCTTCTGGCGCACGCTGAACGCGCCGGTCTTGCCGTCGCCGAGCGCGAGCAGCTTTGCCGCAGCCTCTCGCAATGCGTTGGTCCCCTGGTTGTTCGGCAACAGATCGAGGTTGGACCTCACGCGCCCCTGCGCCGCCTTGAATTCCCTCTGGATGTCGTCAAGCGTGTCGCTTGAGCCTGCCGACAGCGCCGCGCTCAGGTCGGCTGCGGCGAGATTGCCGCTGGCGACGACATTGCTGATCTGGTCGACGGCCTGCGCTGCTTCGGTGGCGTCGGTGGCGGAGAGATTGGCCGAGCTGAGAATGGCGTTGATCTGGGTCTGCGCATCCAGCATGACCGGGCCTGCGGCGGCTACGAAGGCTCCTTGCGCGCTGCGCAACGCGTCGTAGGTCTTGTCGTGCAGGGCAGCGGCTACGAGCCGCTCGCGGGAGGCCGAGACCAGGCTCTTGGTCGCCTCGTCGATATTCTTGACGGTTTCGCCGAGCGCCGCGACGATGGTTTTGTCGGCGCCGAGCTCGATGATCTCGCCGAGCTTCTCCTGCGTGGAGCGCTGGATCTCGTTCATCTTCTTGATGCGCTCATTGAGCGCGTCGTCGGTTTGCGAGACCAATAACGCCGGTCCCTGACTGGCAAGGCCAGCGCTTTGCGCCGACAGTTCGAGGCTGGCGGCCAGACGCGGAATATCCCGCCCGCTCAGGTCGATCATGGTGCCGCCGAGATGATGCAAAACCATGCCGGCGCCGGCAGAGATGACGATCGCCATGCCGGCGATCACGGCGAAGGCGGCGAACAGGCTGCCTCTGACGCCCCAGCGGGGCCGCAAAAAGCGCAACAAACCGGATTTGCCGAAGCTTAATCGTAACGCCATGCCCTCTGCCCCACGCCCGCCGGATCCTGGTCGGATCAATCGGATGGCAGTATCGCGTTAGGCGGTTAACAAAATCGGGAAATCGCAGCGATTTGGGCGATTTCCGCAACAAAAAGGCCGGCATTGCGCCGGCCTTTCCGTAAATTGCTGCAGGTTGCGACCAATACTTGTCGCGATCAGTCCTTGTCGCGATCAGTCCTTGTCGCGATCAGTATCTGGCGACAACCGGGCCACCCCAGTTGAAGCGGTAGTTGACGCCGGCCTTCACGGTGTGGTCGTCGGTGGTGAAGCTGCCGAACGGAACCAGCGCCGCCGGGGCAGTGAAGTTGGCGCTGCCAAAGTTATAATACTGATACTCGACCTTGGCCGACCAATTCTGCGCGAACATGTATTCCAGGCCGGCGCCGACGGTGTAGCCGTTGCGATGGTCGTTGTTGATCGCGAACGCGACCGGAACGCCGACGAGCGTCACGCTCTCGTTGTTGTCGGAGAAGGCATAGCCGCCCTTCACATAGAGCAGCCCCGGACCCCAGGTGTAGCCGACGCGGCCGGTCACCGAGCCGAGCCCGCGCTGATTGTTGTTATAGGCGAAGCCGCCGGGGAATACCGCGCCGACATTGCCGCTCAGCCAGCTGTACTGGGCTTCGGCACCGACCACCCAGTTCGAGCGAACTGGTAATCTGCGCCGCCCTGCAGACCGCCGAGGAAACGGCCATTGCCGTTGTTGCCCGTGGTCAGGCCGTTGAAATTATTGTCGCTCGAGAACGCGCCGCCGATATGGCCGCCGATATAAAAGCCGGTCCAGTTGTAGATCGGCGCCGCATAGACGGGGGCCTTGGTATAGGGCGCGCGCGCGCCGAGATCGGCTGCAAGTGCTGGCACGGTCGCGCCGAGAGCGACGAGCGCCACAGTAGCAAGTAGGAACTTCTTCATTGGTCTTGTCTCCAAAAGATCATGCAAGAGACGCCGCCTGCGGGCGCCGTCCATGGCGCGCAATTAGACGGGTTTTGGATAAAAAGCTGTCACCTGTGAGCCACACCGGTCCGCAACCCAACTCGCTGGGGAACAACAATTTTCTGTGATTAATGCGGCGCTAATGAAAGCTGAAGGATGCCTTAATTTCAGACTGCACCAAGGCGCGGCGGAACGCCGTGCGCGGTCATCATAAGACACGCATCGGAAAAAAACTTGCAGCCGGCGTCAGCCGTGCAAGGCCCTCAGATTGTCCAGACCGGCTTTGAGGAAGCCGCGGATGGTCTGGGCGGTGCCAGCTTCGTCACCCGAGGTTGGCTCGAACTCCGCCGACCACTTAACCGTACTGGTTTGATCGGCATTGCCTTCCACACGCAATTCGCCGACATAGTCGCGCACCGGCAACGCGGTTATTTCCATGCGATAGCGGTAACGGTGATGCTCCGGCGCCATCTCCAGCAGCCGTTCGGTTTGCCGGCTGCCATCGCGGCCTTCGGCCATGCGCAAGGCGCCTTCCCGATCGCCCTCGCTATCGACCTTCGCCAGCATCGGGTGCCAATGGCCGACGGCACCGAACTCGCCGATCTCCCGCCACAGCGTATCGGGGTCTTCGGCAATGCGCACAGTCTCGACGATTTTTGTCATCGCGCTACCCTCTTGGATTGATTGCAACAAAGGATATCGCGCTGATTGGCTCCTCGTTCCTCATAGCGATGGGAAGATGGAAATGCCGGAACCTCTGGGCGGTCGATCGGGCAGTCTGGAACCGCTTATTGCCGCAAAAAGCTGGTGCTGCCAGACAGGATTGAACTGTCGACCTCTCCATTACCAATGGAGTGCTCTACCACTGAGCTACGGCAGCATGCCCGGGGACCTGACAGAATCGGCCAAGAGGCCCTAAACGGCGCGCCGATCCTTGCCACAAGCCCTCAAGCGGCGCAAGCGCTCGGGCGCCGTCAAAAACCGGCCGCAAACCCGCGTTTGGCGATCGCTTTCTGCTTCAATTGGGCGGTCGCAGCGCGACGGTTCCCACTGAGGAGCCCGTGCCTTGCACGCCGCTCATGTTTATTCTCCTGGCAATGCTCTTTTAAGCACTCGAACAGGTCGACCACGATGGATGAAAAGCACGAGGACAAGGGACCGGGCTCGGTGTCTACGAAGGACTCGAGAAGGGACCGCTTGAAGCTTGCGCTCCGTGAAAATCTCAAGCGGCGAAAAGCGCAGGCGAAGCAGCGCAGCGGTGCCGCATCTTCCGAGGGTGAGGCTGCCTCACATGATTTCGGCGCAAAAAGGCCGGACAAATAGCCAGGCAAATAACCGGGTTTGGCTTGCATCGGATTTTGCTAGCTTCCGCTTTCGTCATCTTCCAACAAAAGTGAGACCGAAATGGGCGTGGACGGCGCGACTGGAAACCAGACGAACGGTGGCGCTGCGCGGCCTCGGGTGTTTGCCCGTCCCGAGCAGACGTTTCCGGAACTGACCGCGCTCGAGATCGCGCGCATGCGCCGGTTCGGCGAGATCAGGAAATACAGCAACGGCGAGCGGTTGTTCGAGACCGGCAAGCCGGGGCCCGGCATGTTTGTCGTGCTTTCAGGCCACGTCGCGATCACCCAGCGCGACGGCCTTGGCCATGTCAGGCCGGTGATCGACCAGGGGCCCGGGCAGTTTCTGGCCGAGATCGGCCAGCTCTCCGGCCGCGTCGCGCTGGTCGACGGCCACGCCGAGGGCGACGTCGAGACGCTTCTGATCCCGCCGGACAGGCTAAGGGCGCTCCTGGTCGCCGAAGCCGACCTCGGCGAACGCATCATGCGCGCGCTGATCCTACGCCGGGTCAGCCTGATCCAGGGCGGGGTCGGCGGCCCGGTGCTGATCGGGCCTTCGAACTCCACCGGTGTCGTCCGTTTGCAGGGATTTCTCACCCGCAACGGCTTTCCGCATCACCTGCTCGACCCGGAACGCGACCACGATGCCGCCGAGCTGATCACGCGCTATTCGCCATCGCCGTCGGATTGGCCGCTGGTGGTGAGCGCCGACGGCAGCGTGCTGCGCAACCCTGGCGAGAGCGAGCTCGCCCGCGCGATCGGCATGATCGGCGGGCCGGCCGGGACCAGGATTTATGACGCCGCGATCGTCGGCTGCGGTCCGGCTGGTCTTGCGACCGCCGTGTATGCGGCTTCCGAAGGTCTTTCGGTGGTGGTTCTGGATGCGCGCGCGTTCGGCGGACAGGCCGGCGCCAGCGCCCGTATCGAAAACTATCTCGGGTTTCCGACCGGCATTTCCGGCCAGGCGCTGGCGGGCCGCGCGTTCACGCAGGCGCAAAAGTTCGGCGCCGATATCATGATTCCAATGAGCGCGACCGCGCTCGATTGCGCGCGCATCGACGGGGCCTTTGCGCTCAAGCTCGATGGCGGCGAGGCGTTGCGGGCGCGCTCGGTGGTGGTCGCGAGCGGCGCGCGCTACCGGCGGCCCGAAATCGAAAACCTCGAGGCTTTCGAAGGTCGCGGCGTCTGGTATTGGGCCTCCCCAGTCGAGGCGCGGCTCTGCGCTGACCAGGACGTGGTGCTGGTCGGCGGCGGCAATTCCGCAGGGCAAGCCGCGGTGTTCCTGTCGGGCCACGCCCGCAAGGTCCACATGGTCATCCGCGGCGGTGGCCTGGGCGCCAGCATGTCGCGCTATCTGATCGAGCGCATCGAGGCCACGCCGAACATCGAACCGATGTTCAATACCGAGGTGGTCGCGCTCGAGGGGAGTCAGGATTCCTCGCTCGAGCGCGTGCGCTGGAAGAGCCGCCTGTCCGGCGAACAAAGCACAGTCGAGATTCGTAATTTATTCTTGTTCGTCGGCGCCGATCCCGCAACCGGTTGGCTCGACGGCTGCGGCGTCACGCTTGATCGTGGCGGCTTTGTGGTGACCGGGGCGCAGTCCGATCTCCACCTCGGGCGTACGGCATCATCGTTGGAAACTTCCGTGCCCGGCGTGTTCGCGGTCGGCGACGTGCGCTCGGGCTCGGTCAAACGGGTCGGCGGCGCAATCGGCGAGGGCGCACAGGTGGTGGCGGCGCTGCACGGCTTTCTTGGCGATGTCGCAAAACCGGCGCTGTAAGGAATGACGTAAATGACAGCAAAGGGCTGTTCGCATATCGCCGGCAGCGAAGCTGCTAGAATTTCTCAATCGCTAGAGTTTATGACGGCACGCAAGAAATTCGGGCATCACACTTATGCCCGATCGTGCATGTCTGAGCAGCGCTCAGACAATCTGGCAATTTGCCGGGGACGGTCGTAGCATTTGCGCCTTTCCAATAGGGGGAGTGCACCATGGTCCTCGGCATGAGCTTGGCTACTTTCACGATGGTCCACGTGATCATCAGCGTGATCGGTATCGTCTCCGGCATTATCGTTATGTTCGCGATGCTCGGCTCCCACCGCTTGTCGGGCCTGACCGTGATCTTTCTATTGTCGACGGTCCTGACCAGCGCCACCGGCTTCCTGTTTCCATTCACCCAATTACTGCCGTCACACATGATCGGCATTATCTCGCTGGTGCTGCTCGCGATCGCCTGCATCGCGCTTTACGCGATGCGGCTCGCGGGTCCCTGGCGCTGGATCTACGTGGTGACGGCGCTGGTCTCGCTCT